>Ga0233416_10000227_pt1 | contig 17318 bp, 10 predicted proteins | sample Sediment_Towuti__2_FD_188638 | JGI IMG/M metagenome (GOLD analysis project Ga0233416, IMG submission 188638) | Sediment microbial communities from Lake Towuti, South Sulawesi, Indonesia - Sediment_Towuti_2014_0_MG | ecosystem: Environmental > Aquatic > Freshwater > Lake > Sediment | place... | reverse complement strand
CCGGCGTCACCGCGAACTGCGCGGCGAGCGTGGCGCCGGTCGCGAGCGCGAGCCACCGGGGAAGGAACCGGAGACGGGCGGCGATCGCCGAGGCCAGGGCCACCATCCCCGCCGTCGCGGCAACCGAGAGCTGGAACCCAACCGCCCACACGAGCGCGGGGTCGAGGATGAGCAGGATCAGGACCGCGCCGGCGAGGGTCCCGGCGGCACCTCCGGGTCGACCGAGGAAGGCACCGAACAGCGCGAGCCCCGCCATCACACCGGCCCGCATCACCGAAGGCTCGGCGCCCGTCAGCACGACGAAGAACGCGACGACGCCCGAGGCCAGGAGCAGGCGCGGAACCCTGCTCAGCCCGAGCGCCGCAGCGAGGGCAAGCACCGGCGCGAGCACCATCGCCACGTTCTCGCCCGACACCACGAGCAGGTGACCGAGTCCCGTCGCCTTGAAGTCGCGGATCAGCGCCGGCTCCAGTCGCGAATCGTCCCCGAGCGCAAGCCCGAGCAGCAGGCCGGCCTCGGGCTGAGGGAACAGGCCGGCGATCGAGCGCCCCGCGAACGCTCGGAACGCCTGGGCCGCGCGCAACACCGGGTTCGCGGACGGTCCGGTCCGCTCGAGATCGTCGGCGAGGAGCTCGGCGGCGATCCCGCGCCGGAGCAGCGAGCCCGCGAACCCCGGGTCGTCGGGCCAGCGCAGCGTTCCCGTGACCCTGACGCGATCGCCTCGGACCGCCGGCGGCACGTCCCCGTCACCCGCCACCCAGAGCGTCTCGTCGATCGAGGTCGACCCCTCGGAGGAGACGACGAGCGAGGCGTCGACGATCGAGGACCACCCGCGCTCGCGCGGCGAGGGGTCCGTCCGGAGCGTGCCGTCCACCGTCACCCGGGCGGGGGCGAGTCGGTGGAGGTAGGCGCCCGTCGTCCGGTGCTCGTGTACGCCGGCCCACCCCGCTCCGAGGAGGAACACGCCGGCGAGTCCGAGGGCCGCCGCCCGTCCCGGGAAGGTCCCGGTCGACGTTGCACCCGTCGGCCGCAGGGGCACCGCGGCCGCCGGTCGCCGCGGCACGACGCCCCCCTCCTCGAGCGGGTCTCGCCCGTCGCCGCGAGGCGCACACCAGACCGCGCTCGCGAGACCGACGGCCCCGAGCGCGAGCCAGCCCCACACCGGCAGCGCGCGTCCCACCTGCGTCCACGCGAGCAGTCCTCCCCAGAACGCGACGGCGGCCGCAGGAAGGACCCAGGCGGTCACACCGTCACGGACTCCCGCATCGACTCGAGCGTGGACTCGCCGATGCCGCTCACCTCGATCAGCTGGTCCACCGAGCTGAACGGGCCGTTCGCGGTGCGGTAGTCGACGATGCGCTGCGCGATCACCTCACCCACGCCCGGCAAGGTGTCGAGCTCGGTGACGGACGCGGTGTTGACGTTCACGAGCGATCCGGCCGAGGCGCTCCCCGACGCGGCGGTCGCTCCGGTTGCGGCGCCGCCGACCGTCCCCTCCTTGACCACCAGGACCTGGGTGCCGTCGGCGAGCGGAGCGGCGAGGTTCAGCGTCTCGAGCGCCGCGCCGGGGCGGGCACCGCCCGCCGCCTCGATCGCGTCGACGATCCGGTCCCCCGTGCGGAACTCGTAGACGCCCGGACGCCGGACCCAGCCCGCCACGTCGACGAGGACGATCTCGGGCGATGGCGATCCCGACGGCGTCGGGTCGGCGACGGGGGCCGCGCGGGCGCCCGAGCGGACCTCGACCGGTCGCGGCAGCGAGCGCGCGTACCAGAGACCCGCGCCGCCGAGCAGCACGGCGAGCAGCAGAACGAGCCCGACCAGCTCCGCCCTGGATAGCATGGACAGGCGTTCTCGGAACGACTCCCCCGACACCGGATCCTCCTGCGATCGATCGAGGGGGAGACGGACCGACGGAGGGAAGGCTAGCCGGACCGTGAGCGGGCCGCTGTGAGCTAGGTCACAGCGGCCGAGGGGACCTCGGCCTCGGCCTCCGGCACCAGGGTCGAGGCTCCCCCGGATGGGCCGTCCGTCGAGGCGACCGACACGTCGACGTCGGCCTTCGTCGCTCGTGGCAGGGTGAACGAGAACACCGTGCCGCCCTCGGCGGCCGGCTCGACGCCGATGACGCCCCCGTGGGCCTCGACGAGGGCGCGGCAGATGTACAGACCCAGACCCGTCCCCGGCTTGGCCGCGGCCCCCTCGACCCGGCGGAACCGCTCGAAGACGTGGTCGCGCTCGGCCTCGGGGATGCCCGGCCCCTCGTCTCGCACGCGGAAGCGCACGAGATCCCCGGCTTGCTCCACCGTGATGTGCACCTTCGAATCGGGCGGAGAGTACTTCCGAGCGTTGTCGAGCAGGTTCGTGAGCACCCGGATGACGGCGTCCCGGTCGCACCGGACCCGATCGACACGGCCGAGCTGGATCACGAGGCGCCCGGTCATCTCGGAGGACTGAGCCGCTTCGCTCAGCAGGAGCCGAGGATCCACCGCCTCGAGGTTCAGCCTGAGCGCCCCGTCCTCGATGCGGGAGACGGTGAGCTGGTCGTCGACGAGCCTCGCGAGTCGCGCCGCCTGCTTGGAGGCTCCCTCGAGCAGCTCGTCGCGCTCGTCGGGCGTGAGGACGTCGCCGTGCTCCTTCAGGGTCGACAGCACCCCGATGACGGCGGCCAGCGGCGTGCGGAACTCGTGCGCGGCGACGGCCACGAACTCGGACTTCGCGACGTCGACCCGTCGCAGCCGCTCGACCTCTGCGCGCTCGAGGTCGAGTTCGACCGAGCGCTCGTCCACGAGCTCCTGCAGGGCCTGACGCTCGCGCCGCTGCACGATCCGCTGTCGGGAGAGCACGCCGGCGGCGAACCCCGTGAGCAGCATCACCGAGGTCCGGTGGAGCGCCTGCACGCCGGAGAGCTCTCCGTCGACGTGCATCACGGCGAGGTAGAGGACCGCTACCCCGGCCGCAACAGCCAAGGTCTGGAGCAGATCGAACCGCATCGCCACCGCGATGAGGGCGATCACGAACAAGGTCCAGTAGTCGCTCTTCGGTCCGCCGGTCGCCTGCACCCACATCGTGATGAGCGCGAGGTCGGCGAGTAGCGTGAGGACGCGTGCGCGCATGGATGGCTCGCCCGGGCCTGCGAACGCTGCGAGCCCCCAGATGCTGTACACGGTGGCCAGCAGAAGCACCGCCAGCGCCGTGGGCCCGTGCGTTTGCCGCTCGTCGAGCGAGCCGAGGTAGATCACCGTGACCACCGCGATCACGGCGAGTCGGATCAGCGCGATCGAGCGTTCGGTGCGGAGTGCATCCAGCCCCGAGCGGCGCCCGGAGGCTCGGGCCCGGCGCACGGGTGACGCGATGCTCGTCATGTCTCCTCCGACCACGCTGTGATCGACCACCCCTCGGACGGCCTCAGGACAGGTATCGGCCCGTGAACGGGGTGGTTGAGCGTGCGGAGCTCAGGCGTCGAGCGGTCGGAACCGAGCCTGGAAGAAGCGCAGGTAGGCGGGCTCGAACACCATCTGGAGTCCCCGGGTCGCCTCCCGGCGGGTGTGGACCTCGGCCACCGAACGACCGACGGCCTCCAGGTGCTTGGAGGTGTAGACACGCCGCGGAACCGTGATCCGCACGAGCTCGAGGGCCGGATGGCGGTGCCGACCGGTCTCCGGATCCCGGCCGGCCGAGACGATGCCGCGCTCCATGGTGCGCGTGCCGCTGTCGAGGTAGATCTCGCCGGCGAGCCGCTGCGCCGGGAACTCCTCCTGGGGGATGTGCGGGTAGAAGCGCTTCGCGTCCAGGAACACGGCGTGGCCGCCGATCGGTTCCACGATCGGGATGCCCTGGTCGAGGAGCCGCTCGCCGAGCTCGCGGACCTGGAGGACCCGGGCCCGGACGTGGTCATCGTCCACGGACTCCTCGATCCCGACGGCGATCGCCTCCATGTCCCGCCCCGCGAGCCCGCCGTACGTGTGGAGCCCCTCGTAGACCACGCACAGGTTCCGAGCCTGGGCGGCTAGGTCTGTGTCGTTCAGGCCGATCCACCCGCCGATGTTCGCGAGCGAGTCCTTCTTCGCCGACATCGTGCACCCGTCGGTCAGGCCGCACATCTCGAGCAGGATCTCGGCGACCGACCGATCCTTGTAGCCAGGCTCGCGCTCCTTGATGAAGTAGGCGTTCTCGACGGCTCGGGTGGCGTCGAGCATCACCATGATCCCGTGGTCGTCGGCGACCTGGCGCACGCGCCGCAGGTTCGCCATCGAGATGGGCTGCCCGCCGGCCATGTTCACCGTGCCGGCGATCGAGAGGTAGGGAACACGTTCCGCCCGCTCGATCACCTTCTCGAGCTTGTCGATGTAGATGTTGCCCTTGAACGGCACTCGGCTCTGCGGGTCGTGGGCCTCGTCGCCGATCACGTCCACGAAGGTCCCTCCGGCGAGCTCCTGGTGCAGGCGCGTGGTCGTGAAGTACATGTTGCCTGGGATGGTGTCGCCCTCGCGGATCAGCATCTCCGAGACGATGTGCTCGGCGCCGCGCCCCTGGTGCGTCGGGATCACGTGCTGATAGCCGTAGAAGCGCCGAACCGTCTCCTCGAGCCGGTAGAAGTTGCGGCTCCCTGCGTAGGCCTCGTCTCCGACCATCATCGCGGCCCACTGCCGGTCGCTCATCGCGCTCGTACCCGAATCGGTCAACAGGTCGATCGTGACCTGGTTGGAGCGCAGGAGGAACGTGTTCCAGCCCGCCTCCTCGAGGGCCGCGAGGCGCTCCCCGCGCGTGGTGATGGGGATCGGCTCGACCGCCTTGATCTTGTACGGCTCGAACCAGTCCTCCATCGAACGCATCTCCCCTTCAGGACGACTCCGGCACAGCCGCCGCGAGGCCTCGCCGATCAGACACGGTACCGCAGGTCGAGGTACTTCCTGAGCAGGTCGCCGACCACGCCACGGAGCGGCACACGCGAGGCCATGCCGTACACGGGGGCCATCCCCCCCTTCGCGCGCGGGTGCGCGCGGACCTCGTCGACCGAGGACCGGAGATCCCGCACGAACCGCTCAGGGACGCCTGGCCGAGCGTGGCGGAGCGTGACGCACACATGCACCGCCGGCGGTCGCTGGAGACCGTTCAGCTCCCACCCTCGGGCGGCCATCCGATCCATCACGCGGTAGACGTCGAGCTCGTCGCTCGCGAACGCGAGGACGAAGAGGGGGTCGCCGAGGAGGCGGATGCCGGGCGTTCCCTCGATGCCCCGCCGCATCGCTGTGGCAGCCTCGAGGATCCGCCGCGTCGCGTCGAGGTACCCGCGCTCCCCCGTCGCGACCATCGCAGCCCAGCACGCGGCCGAGAGTCCGCCCGGACGGCTGCCCGCGAGCGTCGGCGAGACGTACAAGCCGCCGGGCCAGTCCGTCGCCGCGAAGTACTGGCGGCGGCGGAGCTCCGGTGTCCGGTACAGAACGACGGAGGTTCCCTTCGCCGCGTAGCCGAACTTGTGCGTGTCGGCCGACATCGACGTCACGCCGGCCACGCGGAAGTCGAAGGGCGGCACCGGGTAGCCCAGGCGCTCGGCCCACGGGAGCACGAACCCCCCGAGGCACGCGTCCACGTGCAGGGCGATGTCGCGGCGGCGCGCGAGGAGGGCGAGCTGCGCGATCGGGTCGATCACGCCGTGCGGATACGTCGGCGCCGAGCCGACCAGGACGACCGTGTCCCGATCGACGGCCCGCTCCGTGGCCTCGACGTCGGCGGCGAGGCTCGACGGGTCGACGGGAACCCGGTTGATCCGCATCCCGAAGTACTCGGCGGCCTTGTCGAACGCGGCGTGGGCGGTGGTCGGCGCCACGATGGCCGGGCGCTTCGTCCTCCCCTCGGCGAGCGCCTGATCGCGATAGGCCTTCATCGCGAGCAAGATGCTCTCCGTCCCGCCCGAGGTGACGGCGCCGAAGGCGTCGGCGTCCTCGGGCACGCCGAGCATGTGGGCGGTCATCGAGACGATCTCGGCCTCGTACTTCATCGCGCTCGGCCACAGGTCCGCATGGAGCGGGTTCGCCTGGGAGGCGATCGAGTAGGCGCGGTTGAGGAACGCCACATGCTCGGGCTCGCCGTGGTACACGGCGCCGGACACGAGGCCCTCGCGCCACCGGTCGTCCTCGGCGGCAGCCAGCCCCTCCATCTCCGCGAGGATCTCCTCGGGTGGTCGCCCCTCGGCCGGCAGGTGGCGGTAGCTCGGGACGCGGCCGCGGTAGGGCTTCACCTCCGCCTCCAGACGCGCGAGGAGGGCCTCGTACCGTGCGTCGAGTCGCTCCCGCACGACGGGCAGCGAGCGCACCGTTCGGTCCAGGCGCGCCGCCGCGCGACCTCGCAGTCTGCGGATCTTGCTCACGCGGATCCTCGATTCATCCGCGCGAACGCCTTCCGGTTGGACCGATACATGCGCGTAAACTCGTCGAACATCGGATCGTACGTACCCCGCGTCGCCGGCTCCGGCTCGAAGACCTCGGCGATCGGGACGAGGTCGGGGATCTCCTCCCAGGCGATGCGCCCCAGCGCGGCGAACCCGTGGAGCGCGGTCCCGCGCGCCGTCGCGAAGACCGGGTCCGCGACCTGACGGACCGGCCGACCGAGGACGTCCGCGCAGATCCGCGACCACGCGTCCGACCTGGCCCCACCGCCGATCATCGTGATGTGCTCGACGCGGCGCCCCGTGAAGCGCTCGACCGAGCCGAGCAACCACCGAGCGTTGAACGCGACGCCCTCGAGGACCGCGCGGACGAGGTGCTCCCGCGTGGTCCCGAGCGACGCGTTCACGAACCCGCCGCGCGCGAGGCTGTCGTCGACGGGTGAGCGCTCACCGTTCAGCCAAGGCAGGAACAGGACGCCGTCGGCGCCGGGCGGTGCGTCCTCGGCCATCGCGTCCATGGTGGCGAACGCCCTGAAGCGGTCTCCGTCCTCGGAGCCCTGAGCACCGCCGGGGAACAACACATCGCGGAGCCACGCGAGGCAGATGCCGGCGGACTCCTGCTCGTTCACCAGCAGGTAGCGACCGGGGACCGAGGAAGGCAGGGAGGCCATGTTGTGGCGCAGGTCCGTCTTCTTCTTCGGCACGTGGCAGATGAGCCAGGACGACGAGCCGACGCACAGGTGCGTGTCGAAGTCTCGGATCGTTCCCGCCGCGAGCGCCCCCGCGAGCACGTCGGGCATGCCGTTCACGACGGGGATCCCGGGCCGCACCCCGAGGTCCTCCGCGGGCCCCTCGAGCAACGGTCCGAGCACCGACGCGGGCGGGACCAGATCCGGCAGCTGCTCCCGAGGCACTCCGGCCCATCGAAGGAGCGTCGGGTGGTAGTCAACCCGATCGAGTCGCCGGTTGTCCGTGAGCCAGTGCAGCGTCATCGCGTCCGGCGAGCTCACCGCGCGACCGCTGAGCCGGGCGTTCAGGTAGTCGCGAGGCTCCAGGAACAGGTGGGCCTCACGAGCGACCTCCGGCACCTGCTCCTGCATCCACAGCACGTGTGAGATGGGGTCCTTCCCCGAGTGCGTCGGGGCACCGCCTGTGAGCCTGATCCACGTGAGCAATCGGCGTGCGCCGTAGCCCTCGACCCTCGGCCACCCGCCGGTGATTCGGCGAGCCTGCGCCGCGCCGCGCGCGTCCATCCAGATGATCGCGTTCATGAGCGGACGGAGCTCGCGGTCGACCGGGACCGTGCCGGACCAGTGCGTGTCGATGTTCACGCCGACGATCCGCTCACGGGGAACGGCACCCCGATCCACGAGGCGCTGCGCGCCCGCTGCGATGGCGAGCCACCAGTGGTCCGGGCTCTGCTCGACACCGCCGTCGGGAAGCGTCGTCGTCGTGGTCGGTTCGATAACCCCATCGGCGATCTCGCCGCGCGCGGACACGAGTGCGACCTTGACCCCCGACGTTCCCAGGTCGATGGCGAGCAGGTGATCGTCGGACGCCGCCACGGCCGCATCCTAGCGTGGGCCTGTCGCGGGGGTTCTCTCGCGCTGGGCGTGGTCAGCCGCGGGTCACGAAGTTGACGAGCTTCGGAGCTCGGACGATCTCCTTCACGACCTCGCGACCCTCGAGGGCCCTCGCCGCCCCTGCCCCGGCGCGCGCCGCCTCGAGGCACGCAGCCTCGTCGGCGTCGGCCGCGACCTCGAGCCGATCTCGCACCTTGCCGTCGACCTGAACGACGAGGGTGACCCGCTCCTCCCGCGCGAGATCCGGGTCGTAGGAGGGCCACACCGTCAGGTGCACGCTCTCGCCGTGGCCGAGCTCCGACCGCCACAGCTCCTCCGCCGCGAAGGGCGCCACGGGCGCGAGCATCGGCACGAGCGCCTCGGCCGCCGAGCGCGCGCCGTGCCCCGCGTCGAGCGATGCACGCATCTCGTTCGAGAGCACCATGAGCTTCGAGATCGCGGTGTTGTACCGGAACCGCTCGAGATCCTCGGTGACCGCCTTGATCGTGCGGTGGGTCAGCCGTCGCAGGGGATCGGGCTCCTCCGCATCGCGAGCGACCGCTTCCCCGACGGCCGCGAACACCCGGCCGAGCCATGAGTTCATCCCGGGCCGCTTCTCAGGATCGCCGGCGATCAGCTTCCAGTCGATGTCGTCCTCGAAGGGGCCGGCGAACAACATCGTGAGACGCATACTGTCGGCGCCCCAGCGCTCCACGAGCGGCATCGGCTCGACGATGTTGCCTTTGGACTTGCTCATCGCGGCGCCCCCGTAGATCACCTGTCCCTGGTTCATGAGCCGCGGGAAGGGCTCCGTGAAAGTGACGAGGCCCATGTCGTACAGGACCTTCGTGAAGAAGCGCGAGTAGAGCAGGTGCAGGATCGCGTGCTCGACCCCGCCCGTGTACTGGCTGACCGGCATCCAGCGCTCGACGTCCTCGGGACGGAAAGGCCCGTCTTCGTACCCGGGCGAGCAGTAGCGGAAGTAGTACCAACTCGAGTCGACGAACGTGTCCATCGTGTCCGTATCGCGGACAGCGTCACGTCCGCACGAGGGGCACGCGACGTGCCTCCAGGTGGGGTGCCGAGCGAGCGGCGACTCGCCGCCGAGCTGGAAGTCGGCCTCCTCGGGGAGTAGGACCGGCAGCTGGTCCTCGGGGGCCGTTACCTCGCCGCACGATGGGCAGTGCACGATCGGGATCGGTGCTCCCCAGTAGCGTTGCCGGCTGATCAACCAGTCGCGCAGCCGGAAGTTGATCGCGTGGCGACCCCGGCCCTGTTCGTCGAGCCAGGCCGTCACCTCGACGATCGACTCGGGCGTCCGCCGCCCGTCGAAGGACCCGCTGTGCACCATCACGCCCTCGCCCGTATACGCCCCGACCATCGAGTCGCCATCGAGCGGCTCCTCGCCCTCCGGCTGGATCACCGGGCGCACGGGCACGCCGTGCTGCCGCGCGAAGTCGAAGTCGCGCTCGTCGTGTGCCGGCACAGCCATGATCGCGCCCGTCCCGTACTCCATCAGCACGTACGGAGCCACGTAGCACGGCACGTGCTCGCCGTTCACCGGGTTCACGGCGTGGACGCCGAGGAACACACCCTCCTTCGTGTCCGCCTGCTCGCGCTCGACGAGCGAGGTCGCCCGCAGCCGCTCGACGAGCGGTCGCACCTCGTCCCACGTCCCACCGAGCTCGGCCAAGCGCTGCACCGCGGGGTGCTCGATGGCGAACACGAAGAAGGTGACCCCCCACAGCGTGTCGGGTCGGGTCGTGAAGATCGGGATCTCCTCGCCGGTCTCGGCAATCACGAACGTGACCTCAGCACCCTCGGAACGGCCGATCCAGTTGCGCTGCATCGTGATGACACGCTCGGGCCAGTCGACCAGCTGGTCGACGTCGTCGAGCAGGCGTTGCGCGTAGTCGGTGATCTTGAAGAACCACTGCGTGAGGTTCCGACGCTCGACGGCCGTGCCGCACCGCTCGCACGCGCCCTGGACCACCTGCTCGTTCGCGAGCACGGTGGCGTCCTTCGGACACCAGTTGACCGGCGCCTGCCGACGGTAGGCGAGCCCACGCTCGAAGAAGCGCAGGAACAGCCACTGGGTCCACCGATAGTACTCGGGGTCGCACGTCTGCAGGCGCCGGGTCCAGTCGAACGACATCCCCATCCGCTTGAAGCTCGCGGCCTGTTGCTCGATGTTGGCGTAGGTCCACTCCGCGGGTGGAGTACCCCGCTTGATGGCGGCGTTCTCGGCGTTCAGGCCGAAGGCGTCCCAACCGATCGGGTGGAGGACCTCGAAGCCCCGCATCGCGGCGAAGCGCGCGACGGCGTCTCCTCCGCTGAAGGCCTCGGCGTGACCCATGTGGAGGTCCCCCGAGGGGTACGGGAACATGTCGAGCGCGTAGAACCTGGGGCGCCCGTCGGTCGGGTCATCGGAGGCCTCGTACAGGCCCTCTTCCTCCCACCGCGCCACCCATTTCGGCTCGATCTCCGAGGGGTCGTACCTGCGCATGGTCTCGGAATGGTAGCCGACGGATCCGCCGGACCCGGGAAGCGGATCCGGACTCAGGCGCGACCGCGCGAGGGGCGGATCAGGCCTTTGCCCCGGCGCGCGACCAGCGGGATCTCCGCCGCGGCGAGCGGCCGCGCGAACAGGTACCCCTGCGCGAGGGGACACCCTTGCCGGATCAGGAACTCGAGTTCGCCCTGGGTCTCGACGCCCTCGGCGAGCGGGGTCATCCCGAGGTTGAAGGCGAGGTCGACCATCGCCTTCACCATGCTCGCCAGATCCTGATCGGTGTCCACATCGTGGATGAACGATCGGTCGATCTTCAGCACGTCCACGGGCAGGTGCTTCAGCCGCGAGAGCGAGGAGTACCCGGTCCCGAAGTCGTCCACGGCGAGCTTGAGCCCCCAGGCGTGCAGTTCGGACAGGATCTTCTGCGTGCGGTCGGGGTCCGCCATCGCTGTGGACTCGGTGATCTCCACGACGACCGTACCGGGCTTGATACCCGCGGCCCCGAGCTTGCCGAGCAGGTTCTCGGAGAGATGCGCGGACCACAGCTGTCGAGGCGAGAGGTTGAAGCCAAGCTCGATATCGAGGCCGTCCTGGCGCCAGCGCACCGCCTGGCGGATCAGCTCCTCGACGACCCACTCGCCGATCGCCTCGATCAGCCCGAGTTCCTCCGCGAGCGGGATGAACTCGCCCGGCGGCACGATGCCTCCATTCGGATCGCGCCAGCGCAGGAGGGCCTCGACGCCGCGCAGGTCGGCGTTCGGGAGATCGACGATCGGCTGGTACTGGAGCATCCAGTGCTGCTCGCGCACCGCGTGGCGGAGCCGTGTCGAGAACGAGAGCTTCTCCACGGAGTTGCGCTCCTCGAGGGAGTAGACGACGAACCTGCCGGGGCCGAGCTTCTTCGCCTGGTACATCGCCGTGTCGGCGTTCCGCAACAGCGTCGAGGCATCCGCCGCGTCCTTCGGGCACAGGCTGATCCCGATCGAGCCCGTCGCGAAGAACTGCGTGCCGGACAGGTCGAACGGGTCGCGGAGGGCATCGTGCACCCGCATCGCGACCGACTCCGCCACGACGACGGCCGGATCGACGCCCTCCGCCCGACCGTCCCCGCGCTCGATGTCGGCGATGAGGAGTAGGAACTCGTCGCCTCCCTGACGCGCCACGAGGTCGGTCTCGCGTGTGCAATCGCGGAGTCGCTCGGCGAGCTGCGCGAGCAGCTGGTCCCCGGCGTGGTGCCCGAGGGAGTCGTTCACGAGCTTGAAGTTGTCCAGGTCCAGGAAGAGCACGCCCACTCCGAGGTCGTGCCGGCGCCCGCGCGCGAGCGCGAGCTCGAGCATCTCCTCGAACAGGGCGCGGTTCGGCAGGCCGGTCAGCTTGTCGTGGTACGCGAGGAACGCGACCTGCTCCTCGGCCTTCTTGCGCTCGGTGATGTCGAAGATGACACCCTGGATGAGCCACGGCTCTCCCCGCTCGTTGCGGACGACGAACGCCTGCTCCGAAACCCAGATGATGTGTCCGTCCTCGTGCACCATGCGGTACTCGTGGGAGAGCGACTCACCTCGCCGGTAGGCCTCCACGTACTCGTCCCACGCTCGCGCCTCGTCGTCGGGATGCAGGTGATGCCGCCACGAGTACGGGTCGGTGAGCCACTCCTCCTGGCTGATGCCGAGGAGCTCGGTCACCTGCGGGCTCACGTAGATCGAGTTCTGGTCCTCGTCGATGGGGTCGAGGTAGGTGATCGCCGGGATGCCCTCGACGAGCGCCGCGTACTTCGCCTCGGCCTCGAACCGCGCGGCCTCGCCCAGGCGGAACGCCGACACGTCCCGGAGCGTGACGACCAGGTAGGTGCCCGCTGGACCGGCGACCGAGCCGAGGTGGACCTCCACCGGGACGTCCATCCCGTCCTTGCGATGACAGGTTCCGTCGACCGGGGCTCCCACGGCGTCGACCGACAGTGGCGTGTCGGCCCGGACGAGCTCGCCCACCGGGCGGTCCGCGAGCTCCGCGCGCGTGAACCCGGAGAGCTCCTCGACGCGGTGGTTCGCATAGACGATGCGACCGTCCACCGCCGCGACCACCAGGCACTCGGGGGTCGCCTCGAGCAGGCTCGAGGCCTCGAGGAGACCATCGAGCACCGGTTCGCCACCGGCCGACGTGCGGCCGACGTCCATCGTCATGCGCTTCGCTCCTTGGGGTGCGCGCGCCTGTTCCCTAGGGGTTGCCTCGGAAGGATCGGTGCCGGACCTTAGCCGGACGCGAGCCCAGGGACGGTGGATCGCGCGGCAAGCTCGGGCAGGAGCTCGGCGGGGACCGGCGGGCTGAAGAGGAAGCCCTGCGCGAGCGGGACGCCGAGCTCGCGAAGGAACGCGGCCTCCTCCTCCGTCTCCACGCCGACGGCGAGCGGGGTGATGGCCAGGTTCTCCGCCAGGCCCACCATCGCGCGCACGAGCCGCTGGAGGTCCGGATCGGCGTCCACGCTTCGAACGAAGGAGCGATCGATCTTGAGCAGATCGGCCGGCAGCACCTTCAGGCGCGCCAGCGAGGCGTGCCCGGTACCGAAGTCGTCGATCGCGATGCCGAGACCCCAGGCGCGGAGCTCGTACATCACCTTCTGCGTTCGGTCGGGGTCGGCCATCGCCGCGGCCTCCGCGATCTCGACCGTGACGCGGCGCGGCGCGATGTCGGCGTCGCGCAGCCGTCCGACCAACGTCTCGGACAGCCGAGGTGACCACAGCTGCCGGGGCGAGAGGTTGAACCCGAGGTGGCGGAGCTCGAGGCCCTTCGCCCGCCACTCCGCGTCCTCGCGGCACAGCTCCTCGAGCACCCAGTCGCCGATCGCTTCGATGAGGCCCATCTCCTCGGCGATCGGGATGAACTCCCCCGGCGGCAGGAGCCCGCCGTTCGGTTCCCGCCAGCGGATCAGCGCTTCGGCGCCGACGAGCTCACCGTCGTCGAGCGAGACCACGGGCAGCCAGCGCAGCTCCCACTCTCGCGCCCGCACCGCGTGGCGCACGCGCGCGACGAGCTGCGCCCGATCGGAGCCCTGCTCGGCGACCGCAGCGGCCTCCCCGGGGCCGGTGTAAAAGGCCCACCCCCCGGGTCGGGTGTGCTTGCTCCCATACATCGCCACGTCTGCGTGCTTCATGACTTCGGCCGCATCGACGGCGTCGTGCGGGTAGAGGCTGATCCCGATGCTGGTCGAGGCCGTGAAGGGCGTGCCGAGCACTTCGAAGGGATCCTCGAGCGCCTCGACGATGCGCTCGGCCACGGTCTCGGCGGCGAACACGCAGCGCTCGCGCCCTCCGTCGCCACCGCCATCGATATCCGAGAGGAGAACCAGGAACTCGTCCCCGCTCCGGCGGGCGAACAGGTCGGCATCGCGCACGCACGGCCGCAGGCGGTCGACGACAGCGGCGAGGAGCCGGTCGCCGGCTTGGTGGCCCATCGTGTCGTTCACGACCTTGAAGTTGTCCAGATCCAGGAAGAGCAGCGCGACGCCGGCGTCGTTCCGCCTCGCCCGCGCGGTCGCGAGACCGAGCATCTCCTCGAACAGGGCGCGGTTCGGCAGGCCGGTTAGCTTGTCGTGGTAGGCGAGGAACGCGAGCTCCTCCGTGCTTCGGTCCGTGATGTCGAACAGGAACCCCTGGAGGAACGCCGTCGCCCCGTCGGGCCCCGGGATCGGGAAGGCCTGCTCGAGGACCCATCGCACGGTCCCGTCCTCGTGGATCATCCGGTACTGGCGGTCGAGCGGGCGCCCCTCGGCCGCCGCGAGCTGGTAGTCCTCCCAGACCCAGTCCAGATCGTCGGGGTGCACGTGCCGGCCCCAGCAGTACTGATCCGCCATCCACTGTTCGGGGGTGACACCGATCAGCTGCTCCACGTACGGGCTCACGTACAGGCTCGTGGCTTCCTCGGAGACCGGGTCGAGATAGACAACGGCGGGGATGTGCTCGATCAGGGCGCGGTAGAGGGCCTCGGCATCGAGGCTCAGCCCGTGCATGCCGAACGGGAACGCCGTCGGCGGCCGGGAGCCACTCGGCTGTGGGTCACCCATCACGCCCAAGCATCGGCGTCATGGAGGACCGACCTGAGCCCACCCCGGGGAGGGCGCCACCCGCTACCGGGCTGGTGTGCGCTCCTCCATGCCCCAGGGCGAGCCGCAGTCGCCCAGCAGGTCGAGGAACGGGATGGGCTCGAACGCCTCGGGCCCGAGGACGCCCGCGCCGGACCACACCCCGTTCGCGAGCAGCTCGAGGGCCACGACGGGGTTGATGGCCGTCTGCCACACGACCGCCTGCGCGCCGTCGCGCCCGTAGCACTCCTCGTTGTCGACCACGTGATAGAGGTAGACCTCGCGCGGGGCTCCGTCCTTGCCGGTCCCGGTCACCCACGTGCCGGCGCAGGTCTTGCCGGTCATCTTGTCGCCGAGCGTCATCGGGTCCGGCAGGCAGGCCGCGACCACGTCGCGGGGAGCGACCTCGAGCCCGCCGACCCTGATCTTCTCCTTGCTGTCCAGTCCGAGCTTGTGGAGCGTCGTCAGGACCTGGATGAACTCGTCGCCGAGCCCGTACTTGAACGTCGCGCGCCGGCAGTCGATCCAGCGCGGGATCAGCAGGACCTCCTCGTGCTCGACGTGCACGCACTCCACCGGGCCGATCCCCTCCGGGAAGACGAAGGTCTCGGGTTCCGAGAACGACGGGAGGGTGAACCAGCCGCGATCCTTCTCCCAGACGACCGGCGGGTTCAGGCACTCCTCGATGGTCGTCCAGATCGAGAAGCCGGGCGCGAAGTCGTAGCCTCGTACGACGAGGTTCGCGCCGTCGCGGACGCCGGCCTCGTCAATCTGCGAGAACAGCTCGTCCTGCGCGTACCGGGCGAAGATGTCGGACAGTCCGGGCTCGACGCCGATGCCCACGAGCGCGAGCTGCCCGCGCTCCTCCCACATCGCGGCGCGCTCGAACTGGTCGTCGCCGAGCTTCTTTCCCGGAAGCTCGAACGGCTTGTCCGGGTGCGGCTCCGAGAGCGACATGGCCATGTCGAGGTAGGTGACACCCGCCTCGAGCGTGCCCTCGAAGATCGGCATCACGAACCGCGGGTCGACGGCGTTCAGCACGTGGGTGATGCCGTGTGTCCGGACGGCCTCGGTGACCTGCGCGGGGTCCGAGGCGTCGATGCGGATCGCGCTGAACCGCCCGGTGCCGCCGTCGTAGCGCTCGACCACGCTCCTCGCACGCCCTTCGTCGTAGTCGGCGAAGACGATGTGCTCGTAGAAGTCACGACGGGCGACGATCGGCGCGAAGGACGCGCCGACCCCGCCGGAGCCAACGACAAGGATCCTCATGACCATCCCGCTCCTCGGTTCGTCGGAGCGATGCTAGACGTCCAGCCAGCGGACGAGCATCGGACCGGAGGGCCAGCGGCGGTCGCGGCGCTTCGACGGTGTGGAGACGAACGATCGGTGGACCCAAGGGGGCTCGAACCCCTGACCTCATGGCTGCCAGCCATGCGCTCTACCAGCTGAGCTATGGGCCCGTGGCGAGGTCAGTCTAGCGAACCGGCGACGGCGACGCCCCCTTCGTGGAGGTTCACGCGAGGGGCATCTCGCCAGAGGCGCTCCAGGTCGTAGTACTCGCGCTCCTCGGGGGCGAAGACGTGGACCACGATGTCGACGTAGTCGAGGAGCACCCAGTGGGCCTCGACGTCGCCCTCGCGCCGGACCGGCTTGATGCTGTGCCGCTCACGGAGCGCATTCTCGACCTCCTCCACTACGGTCCGCACCTGCCGATCGGTGGAGCCGGTGCAGATCACGAAGAAGTCGGTGATGACGATGAGGTCGTGCACGTCCAAGATCGCGACGTCGAGAGCCTGCTTGTCGAGCGCCGCGCGTGCGGCCGCGAGGGCAATCTCCCGGCTCGCCGCCACCCGGTCTCGGGCAGCCCGCGCGCCGCTAGCCATCATCCCTCACGCCGAGAAGTCCTTCCCGATCACCAGGGTCACGTCCGCGAGCCCCGACGCGGGCCCGCCGACCTGGACGTCTCCCACGCCCAGCAAGTCTCGCACACGCTCGGCCATCGCCCGGAGGTCCTCGCTCGCGACGACGATCTGCGTCGTCTCGTGGCCGAAATCGGACGCGTTCTCCGAGACGACCACCCGGAACCCGCCGGGGATCAGCCGCTCGGCGGCGAACTGCCCGATCCCCGGTTCGCCGCTGCCGTTCAGCACGATGACCGGGATCACCTCGCGGTCCGGCGCTCCGAACGCCACTGAGACGAGCGTCCGTAGCTCGCCGGGATCGGTCGACAGCATCCCGCCGGTGATCCGCTCCGTCGGGAGCACCTCGACCGAGCCGCCTGCGGCCGCCGTGAGGAGCGCCGCGACGCTCGCGGGGTCGTTCGACTCGGGCAAGTCGCCCCCCTCCCACGCCACACCGGAGGCGAGGAGCGCCCGCAGCGTCTCCAACCAGACCGCCTGCCGCCCCTTGGGGGTTTCCAGCGAGGCCACCACCTCCGCCCCCGATCGCGTGGTGCCCCCGACCTCGAGACCGCCCGCGCGGTCGATGACGGCGGCCAGCGCCTCCGGCTCGAGCGTCGCGTGCAAGGGCACCCACGCGCCGAGCAGGTTCGCCACCGCCGTCGCCGCCTGCCGGCCAGGAAGCCCGACCGCCTCGCCGAGCGTGCCATCGCCCTGTCCGGGGATCGTGATCGCGACATCTCCGGGCAGCACGAGCGCCGCGGGAGCCGCCGTGCCGCCGGAGCCGACCACCGCCGCGAGCGGTCCGGCTTCCGTCCGCAACACGAGAAGCGCGAGGTTGGACGGCCTCTCCTCGGCGGCCGCCGGAGCGGGCTCGTCGGTGCTG
>Ga0233416_10000226_pt1 | contig 17319 bp, 18 predicted proteins | sample Sediment_Towuti__2_FD_188638 | JGI IMG/M metagenome (GOLD analysis project Ga0233416, IMG submission 188638) | Sediment microbial communities from Lake Towuti, South Sulawesi, Indonesia - Sediment_Towuti_2014_0_MG | ecosystem: Environmental > Aquatic > Freshwater > Lake > Sediment | place... | reverse complement strand
GGCTCCTCGAGATTCCGCGTTCGCCGAAGCGCCGACGGTGCCGGTCGTACGCGGTTGACCGGGCGCGCGCGATCGAGGAGGATCGCTCGAATGGCGCACGACGCGGCCGTGAGCCGGTGGACGTTCGAGCGCGGCGGCGGCGTGGCCGGGCTCGCCGCGACGCTCCTGATGCTCGCGAGCACCGCGCTCACGACCGTCCCGGACGAAGGAAAGAGCAGCGACCAGCAGCTCGTCGACTTCTACTCCGACTCGGGGACGCAGTACCGGGTCTGGGTGGGGGCTCTCGTCGGGATCGTCGCGGCCATGCTCTTCCTCTGGTTCTTCGTCGCGCTCCGCGACCGTCTCGCACGGATCGAGCAGTCGGGGCTCCCGACGCTCGTGCTCGGAGCGGGGCTCGTGTTCCTCGTCTTCGCCCTCCTCGCGGGGCTGGTCGGCACGGCGCTCCCCGCGAGCCTCGTGTACAGCGAAGAGCTGGAGCTCACCGAGTTCGACGCGCTGCGCGTCGTGTTGATCCTCGGAAACCACTACCTCTCGGGTGCCGCGGCCACGATCGCAGCGGTCGTCGTCTTCTCCTCGTCGTTCCTGGCACGCCGTCACCGGCTGTACGCGCGGTGGCTGGCGTGGGCAGGGATCGTCGTCGCGATCCTCATGGTGCCGGGGATGCTCTTCGCGGGCTTCCTGCTGGTCGGCTTCATGATCTGGTCCGCCCTCACCAGCGTCTGGCTCGTTCGAGGCGGCGCTGCGAGCTAACAACTCGCGCCCGCCGGCGTTGAAGTAGCTGACACATGGCGACGCGGGGGGCGAGAGAGGACGTAGCTACCATCACGCCCGTGGAGGTCGTGCCTGCGCGCGAGACCGAGATCGAGCCAGACCCCGGGCGGTTCGAGCGCGCGAGCGAGATCTCCGAGCGCTTCGTCGACAACATCGAGACGGTCGTCTACGGCAAGCGGGACGAGATCAAGCTCGTGCTCACCGCGCTCATGTGCGGCGGCCACGTCCTTCTCGAGGACGTGCCCGGGACCGCGAAGACCGTGCTCGCCCGGGCGATCGCGCGAAGCATCGAGGGCGCGACCCCGTCGCGGATCCAGTGCACGCCCGACCTCCAGCCCACGGATGTCACCGGGTTGTCGGTCTTCGACCAGAAGACGCGCGACTTCGAGTTCCGCCCGGGCCCGATCTTCGCCAACGTCGTCCTCGTCGACGAGATCAACCGCGCGACCCCCAAGACCCAGTCGGCGCTCCTCGAGGCGATGGCCGAGTTCCAGGTGACCGTGGACGGCGTCACGCGCGGCCTCCCGTCCCCGTTCCTCCTCATGGCGACCGAGAACCCGATCGAGTACGAGGGCACCTTCCCGCTGCCGGAGGCGCAGCTCGACCGCTTCTTCCTCCGCACCGCTCTCGGGTATCCGGAGCTCGACGAGGAGCTCAAGATCCTCGAGGACCAGCGCTTCTCCCATCCGCTCGAGGCGCTCGGCTCGGTTGTGACCCTCGGCGAAGTGCTCGAGCTCCGCGACGCGGCTCAGCACGTGTACGTCGACGACGTGCTCCACCGCTGGATCGTCGAGCTCGTCCGGGCGACGCGTGATCACCCGGACGTGGTCATCGGGAGCTCGGTCCGCGGCAGCCTCGCGCTCGAGCGGGCGACCCGGGCGTGGGCGCTCGCCGACGGACGGAGCTACGTGATCCCCGAGGACGTCGAGCGCCTGTTCGTCTCCGTCCTCGTGCATCGGGTCGTCTTCACGCCGAGCTTCGTCGCCCGCGCGCGCGCGAGCACCTGGTCCGCGGCGATCGACGAGTTCCGTCTGAGCTGTCTCGAGGTCGCGCCGCGCCCGGGCTCCGAGGAGGACCCGTTCTTCGAGCGCTCGACGGCCGCGTCGGGCCCGGACGGGCCTGACGCGCCACGCTAGGTCGCTCGTGCCGACCGGACGGCTCGCCTTCCCCCTCGTCGCCCGCAGGCGCGTGATGGGGGTGTCGTTCGGAACGATGCGGAGCCTGCGACGGGGGAGCGGCTCCGACGTGGCCGGGTCGAGGCCCTACGTTCCGGGCGACGACATGGACAGCATCGACTGGGCCGCGTCGGCGCGCCTGTCGACCGCCAGGGGCGCTGACGAGTTCGTCGTTCGCGAGCGGTTCGCCGAGGAGGCCCCGCGGATCGTGCTCGTCTGCGACCGGCGCCCGCAGATGGCGCACTTCGAGTCCCCCCTGCCGTGGCTCGACAAGGCGGAGGCGATGCGTCGCTCGATCGAGCTGATCCTGGCGAGCGCCGGCATGGCCGGAGGCTTCGTCGGCTACCTCGACCATGCCGACGGCGAGCCGCACTGGCGCCAGCCCAAGGGCGAGCGGAAGATGATCGAATTGCGCGATCCGCGGCTCTGGTCTCCCGAGTACGGAGGCCCCGAGGACTGGCTGGAACGCTCCGTCGCGCACCTGGCCGAGCACCACCGCTCGGTGACGCCCGGGACGTTCGTCTTCGTGCTCTCGGACTTCCTGCCGCCCCCGCCCAGGGAGCTCCTGCTGACCGCGGCTGAGCATCGCTGGGATCTCGTGCCCGTCGTAATCCAGGACCCGACCTGGGAGCAGAGCTTCCCCGACGTCAGCGGCATCGTCGTCCCGCTCCGGGACCCACGCAGCGGGCGCGTGACGAACGTCTTGCTCCGCAGGAAGGAGGCGGCGGCGCGCCGAGCGGCGAACGAGGAGCGCCTGGAGCGGCTGCTGAAGGCGTTCCGCGAGCTCGACCTCGACCCGATTCTCGTCTCCTCGACCGATCGGAGCGAGATCCTCGGGTCGTTCCTCACCTGGACCGACCTGCGCCGGACCCGGCGCGTGGTGGGAGCATGAGCGTGCGCCCCGCGAGACTGGCCATGCTGCTCGCCCTGGGCGCCGCTGCCCTCGCTCTCGCCGCGGCCTCGGCGGCGCTCGCCCAGCAGGACGTGCCCGGCGACGAGCTTCCTGCGATCGAGGCCACGGCGAGAATCGTCCCGAGGACGGCGCTCTTCGGGGACACGATCTCGGCGATCGTGGACGTGACGCTCGATCGCGAGCGGGTCGACCCCGCCTCGGTGCGGGTGGCCGCCGAGTTCACCCCCTGGGAGCTCGTAGGCCCGCCCGAGCGCTCGCGGCGGGACGCCGGCACGGCGACATACCTGCGCACGACCTACCGCATCCGCTGCCTCACGGGCGCGTGCCTTCCGAATGCCGACTCGACCGCGACCGACTTCGAGCCTGCGCGCGTGACCTACTCGCGGACGGGCAAGGACGCCTCGCCCAGGAGGCTCGCCGTCGAGTGGCCGCTCGCGCTCGTCTACTCCCGCTTCGCGGTGTCGATCCAGGAGGGGTCCCGCGGACCCGCGAGCCCCTGGCGCGCCGATCTCGTGTCCATGCCTGCCGTCTCCTACCGCATGGCTCCCGGGCTAATGCTGGCCGGGCTCCTCGCGGCTGCGGGACTGCTCGCGGTGACCGGCGTCGCGCTGGCCTACGCGGCCAGGCCCCGGCGCGCTCCCGTCGTCGAGCCCGAGCCGGAGCCCGAGCCGGAGCCCGTGCTCGGCCCGCTCGAGCTGGCGCTGGCGCTCCTCGAGGACCCCGTGCGCGCGAACGGCGCCGCCGACCAGCGGCGGGCGCTGGAGCTCGTGGCGGAGGAGCTCGAGGAGCGAGGGGAGCGGGAGATCGCTCGGACGGCTCGCACGCTGGCCTGGTCCGAGGACGTTCCCCCCGTCACGGAGACGACCGGGCTCGCGGCGCGGGTCCGTGAGGCGATCGAGGTGCCGGAGGAAGAGGACGAGGCCGTGGCCGTGGTCGAAGGGGAGGGCGATGCGCTGGAGTAGACGCAAGCCCGCGATCGCCTCGAGCGACGTTCGCGCCCTCGCTTTCGTGGGTCGTAGGACCCGTCTCGTCCGGGTGGTGCTCGTCATCGCGGCGTGCGGCCTCCTCGCGGCGGGCGTCGCCTCGTCGCGCAACCTCGAGACGAGGCCCGGCGGCCTCCTGCCCGGCGACTCGACGGGTGTCGTCGTTCTCGACCTCTCGCTCTCCATCAGCGGGGAGGACTACACGGACATGCGACGCGCGCTGCGCCGCCTCATCGACGAGGGCACGCCGGTCGGGCTCGTCGTCTTCTCCGACGTCCCCTACGAGCTGCTTCCGCCCGGGACGCCGGCCTCGGAGCTCGAGCCGCTGCTTCGCCTCCTCGTCACCGGGCGCTACGCGCCACCCGTGAATCCGTGGGTGCAGGTGTTCCGCGCGGGCACCAGGATCTCCACCGCGCTCGAGCTGGCCCGCGACATGCTCGTGCGGGACGAGATCGAGAACGGGTCGATCATCCTCGTCAGCGACCTCGAGACCGCGCCCGACGACGTGCCGCCGCTCGCGAACACGGTCCAGCGGCTGCGCGCGGAGGGAATCCGGCTGCGGGTCGTCGGGCTTGCGCCCTCGACTGACGCGCAGGTCATCTTCCGCGGCCTCGTCGGCGACGACGCGTTCGCCGCCAAGGGCGCGGAGCCCTCGCAGCCGAAGCCTCGAGACGCGACCGACGTCGTCCCGCTCGGCCTGGCGGTCTTCGGACTCCTTCTGTTCCTCGCGCTCGCAGTCCACGAACGCCTGGCCGCCAGGCTCGGCCTGGGTCCCGCCTCGCGGCCACGGGAGGGTGAAGCGTGACGCTCCCGGCTTGGTCGAAACGCGCGGCGCTCCTCGTCGGGGCCGTCGCCTGCCTCGTCTCGGCTGCGCTGCTGGCCGTCCTTGCCGCCGACGTCGCGGCCTGGCGCACGGCCCTGCCGGCGGACGACGTCCGCTACCGGATCGACCCGGAGCAGGAGGGGCTCTGGGCGCCCGAGCTCAGGGCGCCCTGGCTCCGGGCCGGCACGTTGCTCGGGGTGCGGGACGACGTGGTGTTCCGTGGCGCCGTCCAGGCGCTCCGGCTCGCACGGCTCGACGACCCGATCGTGTCCGACCCGGAGACCGCCGTCCTCCGGAACGTGGCGCACGTGCTGCTGCAGGGGGTCGCGACCGACGACGACGATCCTTCCCGGGCCTCGAGGGCGGCGGGCCTCGTGGGCGTGCTCGGGCTCGCCCGCCTGGTGACGGAGACGCAAGACCGCGAGGTCCTCCTGGGCTCGACGATCGCGAACCTGCGGGCTGCCCTGGAGCTCGACCCCTCGAACGACGAGGCGAAGTACAACCTCGAGCTGGCGCTCCAGCGGGCGCGGGGGCTCGACGTCCCGGAGGCGGCAGGTGGGAGGAACGCGGCTCCCGGAGGGCAGGGCGTGAAGGGAGCCGGCGCCGGCGACCCGGGCGGAGGCTACTAGGTCGACGTGGACGCTTCCCTGACGTTCCTGACCCCGCTCGGCGCGCTCGTGGCCCTCGGTGTGCTCGTTCCGCTTGCTGCGCTGATCCTCATGCGGCGGCGCGCCCGGAGCTTGCGGGCCGCTCTCTCGCTCGGCGAGTGGGGGCGGTGGGGCGTGCTCGCGGCGCTCGCCGCGCTCCTCGCCGTGGCCGCGCTGCTCGGCCTCGCCGCGACGCAGCCGATCCTCGAGCGGACGCATCCGCGCGAGGTACGAACCGATGCCCAGGCGTTCGTGGTGATCGACGTCTCGCGCTCGATGCTCGCCCAGTCGAGCCCGGACGCGGCCCCGCGGATCGAGCGGGCGAAGGCCGTCGCCCGCCTCGTCCGGGCGTCGCTCGGCGACGTCCCGGTCGGCATCGCGTCGCTCACCGACCGCGTGCTGCCGCACGTCTTCCCGACCGCCGACGACGCGGCCTTCGAGTCGACGCTCGACCGGTCAGTGGGCGTCGACCGGCCGCCTCCGCGGGGGAGCTTTCTGACGACCGCGACCAAGCTGGACGCGCTCGGAGCGACGAGGAGCCTGCGGTTCTTCTCGCCGGCCGCGGAGCGGCGCCTCCTCGTCGTGCTGACCGACGGGGAGACCCTCCCCGTGGCCGACCAACGCCTGCGGCAGCTCCTGCGGGCGGACCCGCCGATCGAGACCGTGTTCGTCCAGTTCTGGCGCGAGGACGAGCGGGTCTACTCGAACGGGGAGCCCGAGCGCCAGTACAAGCCGGACCCGACGGCTCCCGACGTGCTGACCCGGATCGCCTCGACGGTGGACGGGGAGGTGTACGACGAAGACCGCGCCGCCGCGGCGGCCGAGAAGGCGAGCCTGCTCATGGGCGGCGGGCCGACGATCGTGGAGGGCACGAGGCGCAGCCGCTTCGCGCTGGCGCCGTACCTCTCCTTCGCAGCCTTTGTCCCGCTCCTGCTCCTCCTCAGGCGCCGCGACCGCTAGCGCGCCGTCGTCGAGCGGAGCTCATCTGAGCCAGGGCTCGATCGTCTCGGGAAAGCCGCTCTCGTCCATGAACGAGATCGCGCGGCTCGCGATCCAGGCGACGGCCTCCGGGCTCGCCTGGGCGAGCGCCAGCCGGACCGCCTCGTCGCCGTGCTCGATGCCGCCCCTGAGGCCCGCGTGCGCCCGCCGCAGCCGGCACAGGCCGTACGCCGCGCGGTCGACCTCGGTTCCCCCGGTCATGTACCAGGAGACGCCGAGGGCGCGTTCCAGCAGCGGAACGACCTCGTCGGCCAGCTGCCCCGCGTCCTCGGAGGCGATCACGAAGTCGCTCTCCTTCTTCCCGCTGCCTCTTCTCGGAACCAGCATCTCGGCCTCCTAACGAAATGGGATCGCGTACGTCACAAACTATGATCCTGCACTTGACCATGGCGCTGGAGGCACTGGGATCGGATTCTCGGCGGGCGCAGGCCCTTGACGGCCGCCTCGATTCGATTCGCTGCCGCCACCGCCTGGTCCGGTGTGACCAGGATGGAACTCGGATGGAGGGAGTACATGCGTAAGCGTTCACTCTTGCTCGTGGCCGTCGCCGCTGCGGTGGTCGCGAGCCTCGTAGTCGGCCCGGCCGCGACGGCGAAGCCGCAGGCCGCGTCGGCAGGGACGGTCGTCTTCGGAGCCGACCAGGAGCCGAACACGCTCAACTTCATGACGGACTCCATGTACTGGATGTCCATCATTACGAACAAGATCATCGCCGCGGGCGAGATCTACAACAACAAGGCGGAGCTCGTCCCGTACCTCCTGGCGGGCAAGCCGAAGCTCATCAAGGCGAAGCCGTTCACGACGCAGCACACGTACAAGTCGGGGCTGGTCTGGAGCGACGGCAAGCCGCTCACCGGCGCGGACTACGTCTACCGGTTCCAGGCGATGATGAACCCGGCGAACAACGTGGTCAGCCGGGAAGGCTGGGACCAGATGACGAAGGTCACGTCCAAGGGCCAGACGGTCACGGTCGTCTGGAAGGGCCCCTACGCCGCATGGGAGGACTACAACGGGGCGTCGCCGCTTCCGCGGCACGCGTTCCAGGGCCAGGACTTCAACAAGATGTGGCTGAACAGCATCGAGCCGGCGAGCGGCCCCTTCAAGTTCGTGAGCTGGGTCAAGGGCCAGCAGCTCACGATCGCGAAGAACACGTCCTACAAGGCCGGCGCTCAGTCGAAGCTCGACCGGATCGTGTTCCGGTTCATCCCGAACACCGCCACGCAGTTCCAGGCGCTCCGCTCGGGTGAGGTGCAGATGACCGAGCCGCAGTTCCAGCTGCAGATCAAGGACTTCCTGAACGATCCCAAGATCACCGTGCAGTCCGGCGGCGGCTTCTTCTACGAGCACATCGACTTCCAGTTCGGCCCGAAGGGCGCTTCCGCCCTGAAGCAGCCGTACGTCCGCCAGGCGATCATGATGGGCATCAATCGGCGGCAGATCAGCCAGGCGATCTACGGGGCGGTTCTGCCGAACCCGCTGCCCGTGCTGAACAGTGTCCACTTCATGCCGTTCGAAGCTGCGTACAAGCCGAACTTCGCGAAGTGGGCCTTCGGCCAGCAGAAGGTGATCAACCTCCTGAAGGCGAAGGGCTGCACCGGCGGTCCCGCCAAGCCCACGCCGCGGAACTCCGACATCTTCTCGTGCCCGAACGTCGGCAAGCTGTCGTTCCGCTTCACGACGACGGCCGGCAACCAGGTTCGGCAGCTGACGTTCGAGATCGTCCAGGCGCAGCTCAAGAGCGTCGGCATCGACCTCGTGCCACGGTTCGGCCCGGCCTCGGTCGTGTTCGGCACCACGCTGCCGTCCCGCGACTGGGACCTGATCATGTTCACGTGGCTGAGCGACCCGACCCACTCGTACAGCGCAGGTGACCTGTACGGCTGCGGCGGCGGCCAGAACGACCTCGTGTACTGCAACCGCGCGTACACGAAGCTGATGGACCAGGCGAAGTTCACCGCGGACGTCCCCAAGCGCAACGCGCTGGTCAACCAGGCCGAGGCGATCATGACGAACGACGTCCCGACCATCCCGCTGTACAACCGGCCGCGGTTCCAGCTCTTCTACAAGACCATCAAGGGCCCGGCCAACAACCCGACCCAGGAGGGCGTGACCTGGAACGCGGAGACCTGGACAAACTCGCAGTAGGCGAGGATCCATCCGCGTGCTAGGTTCAGGCCCAGCACATCGAAGTCCCGCCTCCGCCCCCGAGCGGGGGCGGGACTTCCTCCCTAGAGCCGAGGATCGCCATGCTGACCTACGTCGTTCGAAGATTCCTCTATAGCATCGTCGTCCTCATCGCGGCGAGCTTCATCATCTTCACGTTCGTCTCGATGGCCGGCGACCCCCTCACGTTCCTCAAGATGACGCCGAACGTCTCGGAGAGCACGATCAAGAACCTGGAGGAGAAGAAGCACCTGGACAAGCCCATTCCGGTGCAGTACCTGTACTGGGTGAAGGACGCGCTCTTCCACAAGTTCGGTACCACCACCTACCCGGAGAAACCGATCCTCCCCGATCTCTGGCGGGTGATGAAGAACACGCTCCAGCTCGTCTTCGTGGCCGAGCTGCTCGCGGTCCTGATCGCGGTCGGAGTCGGGGTCTACTCGGCGTTACGCCAGTACTCGGCCTTCGACTACAGCGCGACGACCTTCAGCTTCATCGGCCTCGCCATGCCCGTGTTCTGGCTCGCCCTCATGCTGCAGGTGCTCGTCGTCCAGTTCCAAGGCTGGACCGGCCACCTGCTGTTCCCGACCTCGCTTCTGAACGACGTCGACCCGGGAAGCGGGATCAGCTTCGCCATCGACCGCGCCCACCATCTCGTCCTGCCGGTGATGGTGCTCATGGTCGCGAGCATCGCCGCGTACTCGCGGTACATGCGCGCGTCGATGCTCGAAGTCGTGAACTCCGATTACGTGCGCACGGCCCGCGCCAAGGGCCTGAACGAGCGGCAGGTGACGATGAAGCACGCGTTCCGGAACGCGCTCATCCCGCTCGTGACCGTCGTCGCGCTGAACTTCGGGGCGCTGATCGGCGGGGTGGTGGTGACGGAGACGGTCTTCGGCCTCGACGGGATGGGCTTCTACTACGTGCGGGCCCTCGGCGTCGCCGACCCGTACCCGGTCATGGCCTGGCTCATGGTCACGGCCACCTTCGTCATCGTCTTCAACCTCGTCGCGGACATCGCGTACGGATATCTCGACCCGCGGGTGCGCTATGACTGACGGCCAGCCACGAGGGGACGTCCTTCCAGAAGACCGGGAGACCATCAGCCTCGCGGCCAGCGGGACCTCCGCGACTGCCGCCGCCACGGGGGTGCACACACTCCCGGAGGAGCCGGGCCGCGCCCACCACGACGTCGCGGTCGACTACGAGGCCGGGGTCGAGCTCGAGGCGCGGAGCCAGTGGGCGTATGTCCGCATGCGCTTCTTCCGGCACCGGCTCGCCGTCGCGAGCATCGTCGTCCTCATTGCCCTCACCCTCGTCGCGCTCCTCGCGAGTCGGATCGCTCCCTACCGCTACGACGAGCTCGACCTCACGAAGATCTCCTCGCCGCCGACGCTCGAGGGCCACCACTGGTTCGGCACCGACCTGCTCGGCCGCGACTACCTGAGCCGCGTGATCTACGGGACCCGAACGTCGCTCTTGATCGCGTTCCTCGTCGCGTTCGTGTCGACGGCGATCGGCACGGCCCTCGGATCGGTCGCCGGCTACTACGGCGGCCACGTCGACAACTTACTCATGCGCTTCACCGACCTCATCCTGACGCTGCCCATCCTCGCCGTCCTGCTCGCCACGGCCGCGTTCCTGGGCGCGGGCGACCTCAAGATCGGGCCGTTCACGTTCCCGCAGCCCGTCAAGATCGGGCTCATCATCGCCCTCCTGGTCTGGACCAGTGTCGCACGGATCGTCCGTGGCCTCTTCCTCTCGCTCCGGGAGAAGGAGTTCGTCGAGGCGGCGAAGGCCGCAGGCGCGAGCGACCTGCGGATCATCTTGCGCCACATCCTTCCCAACTGCGTGGGTCCGATCGTCGTCTTCATGACGCTCATCACCGTGGTCGCCATCCTGCTCGAGGCCGCGCTCTCCTTCCTCGGCTTCGGCATCCAGCCGCCCTTCCCGGCGCTCGGAAAGCTCATCGCCGAGGGGCAGGCCGAGGGATTCGAGTCCTGGTGGCTCGTCACCTTCCCGGGCCTGGTGATCGTGCTCATCTGTCTTGCGATCAACTTCATCGGAGACGGGCTCCGCGACGCCCTCGACCCGACGCAGCGGAGGGTGCGTGCCTGAGCCCGTTCTCTCGATCCGCGACCTGACCGTCGAGTTCGACACCGAGGACGGCGTCGTGCGCGCCGTCACCGGCGTGAGCTACGAGCTGTTCCCGGGGGAGGTGCTCGGCGTCGTCGGGGAGTCGGGCTCCGGCAAGAGCGTGTCCGTGCTCTCGGTCCTCGGGCTCATTCCCCAGCCGCCGGGTCGCATCCCCTTCGGTGAGGCCGTCTTCAAGGGGCGGGACCTGCTCAAGCTGTCCAGGAGCGAGCTCCAGGACATTCGCGGCGGTGAGGTGGCGATGATCTTCCAGGATCCCATGACCTCGCTGAATCCGGTGCTCACGATCGGCGAGCAGATCACCGAGGCGCTCAAGGCGCACAACCAGGGGATGAGCGACTCGGCGGCCGAGGCGCGCACCGTCGAGCTCCTCGAAGTGGTGGGCGTTCCCTTCGCCGAGCGGCGCGTGCACCAGTACCCGCACGAGTTCTCGGGAGGGATGCGGCAGCGGGCGATGATCGCGATGGCGATCGCGAACGACCCGACCGTCCTCGTGGCCGACGAGCCCACCACGGCGCTCGACGTGACGATCCAGGCGCAGATCGTCGAGGTGCTCAAGGCGGCGCAGCGCGAGACGCACGCGGCGATCATCCTCATCACCCACGACCTCGGCCTCATCGCCGAGCTGGCCGATCGCGTGGTCGTCATGTACGCGAGTCGGGTCGTCGAGCTCGGCGACGTCTTCACCATCTTCAGCCGGCCGCGGCACCCCTACACGGTCGGCCTGATGAACAGCCTCGCGCGGCTGGATTCCGAGAAGGAGTGGCTGGAGCCGATCCCCGGTCAGCCTCCCAGCCTGATCACGCCTCCCCCTGGGTGCGCGTTCCATCCCCGCTGCGCGCAGTCGCAGGGCCGCGCGCTCTGCAGGTCCGACATCCCGGTGCTCCGCGACTTCGGCGAGGGCGCGGAGCATCTCTCCGCGTGCCACTTCGCGGAGGAGCTGGCCGCCCGCGAGGTTCGCACCGGAGCAGCAGCGGAGGGCTCGTGAGCGAGGCGCAGGCGATGCACGCGGCCGAGATTCCGGCGGCCTCGACCGACGACATCCTCCGGATCGAGGGCCTGGTCAAGCACTTCCCGATCAAGGCCGGAGTCTTCAAGCACACGGTCGGACAGGTGCGGGCCGTGGACGGGGTCGACCTCGTGGTTCGCCGTGGCGAGACGCTCGGCGTCGTCGGCGAGTCCGGATGCGGGAAGACGACGCTCGGGCGGACGATCATCAAGCTGATCGAGCCGACCGAGGGCAAGATCGTCTTCGACGGCCAGGACATCACGAGGTTCAAGCGCAAGCAGATGCGCCCGGTCCGTCGCGACATCCAGATCGTCTTCCAGGACCCGTACGCGTCGCTGAACCCGCGGATGACGGTGCGGGAGATCGTCGGCGAGCCGCTGCGGATCCACGGCCTGTACACGCGGGGCGAAGGTGCTCGTCGGGTGGAGGAGCTCCTGCGCACGGTCGGCCTCAGCCCGGAGCACGCGAACCGCTTCCCGCACGAGTTCTCCGGCGGGCAGCGTCAGCGCATCGGCGTCGCGCGCGCGCTCGCGCTCAACCCGAGGATGATGGTCCTCGACGAGCCGGTCTCGGCGCTCGACGTCTCGATCCAGGCTCAGGTCGTGAACCTGCTCGCGCAGCTGCAGCGCGATCTCGGTCTCACGTACCTCTTCATCGCGCACGACCTCTCCGTCGTCCGGCACGTCTCGGACCGCGTCGCCGTCATGTACCTCGGGAAGATCGTGGAGGTCGGGTCCCGGGCGGAGATCTACGGCTCGCCGATGCACCCCTACACGCAGGCCCTGCTGTCGGCGGTCCCGATCGACTCGCCCGACCAGCGGGGCAAGCGCAAGCGCATCGTGCTCGAGGGGGACGTTCCGAGCCCCGCCAACCCGCCCTCTGGATGTCGCTTCCGCACCCGCTGCTGGAAGGCGAAGGACATCTGCGCCGAGGAGGATCCGCCGCTCGTGCCCCGCGGGGGTGGCGCTCATCCCGTGGCCTGTCACTTCGCCGAGATCATGCGCCCGCTCGACCTCGTCGAGGACGCCGCCGTGGCGGTGGCTCCGACGAAGACCATCTGATCCCGACTAACTCTCTCGGTCGACTATCGTCCGAAAGAGTATGGGGCTGGCCCGCCGTCTCTCGTGTGAGCGCGTTCGCGCCCAGGTCTCGCTCGAGCTCGACAGCGAGCTCTCGCAGCTCGAGCGGAGAATGGTCGCGAGCCACCTGGAACGCTGCGCCGAATGCCGCGAGTTCGAGCACTCGGTGGTGTCGTTCACAGAGGCTCTGCGGAGCGCGCCTCTCGAGGTGTTCGACCGCCAAATCGCCGTCACCCGCCGCCGCCGGGTCTCCTTCGCCCAGACACAGCTCGGCGTGGCGGCCGCTCTGGCCGTCGCGGTCCTCGTGTCCGCGGGCCAGCTCGCCGGGGGTGACGTCCAGCGGGAGGCCATCGTGCCGTCGTTGAAGGAGCCGATTCGCTTGGAGTCGACGGCGCAGCTCAAACGGGAGATCGCGCTGATTCTCTCGAGGAAGCCCGGCGCTCTACGCGGCGACGAGACCCAGGGCACGACGCTCCCGCTCTGACGCTACGTCGCTGCAGTCTCCGGCTGTGGCTCCGCGTCCGGAGCGGAGGTGACGAGCTCACGGTCGCGTAGGGGCGTCGCGCCGACCCACTTCGGGTGGTGCTTTCGGGCCCAGTCCTCGCGCACGTCCCCCCGCGTCATCCCCCGAAGGGCGTGGCGCGTGGTCGGATGGATGACGGCCAGGTAGAGATGGCCGGAGACGAGGAACACGGAGAGGATCGTCAGCGTGTCGTGGACGACGATCGGACCCTCCCAGCGGAAGCGGGCATCCCGGGCGGAGAGCCAGAGAAAGGCGCCCGAGACGGCGAACAGGATCGCGAAGGCTGCCGTCGTGATGGCGTTCAGCTTCTGGCCGGCGTTGAAGCGCCCCTGGGGCGCGCGGCGCAGCGTGAGCCAGCGGCGATCGTCGCGCTCGATGGTCTCGATCTCGCGCCAGGCCGCCCGGAGCGCCCGCCGGTCGCCGAGGGCGACGACGAGCACGAGGGCCGCCGCCCAGGCCACGGCCGTCCAGACGTGGACGTCCTTGACGAGAGCGCGTCGTCCGACAATGGTCGACAGCGCGGGCAGCCAGAGGGCGAGGCCCGTTCCGAGCAAGACGAAGAACGCGGTCGCGTGCGTCCAGTGGAGCGCGCGCTCGGTGCGACCGAACCGTCTGACGTAGCGCGCCCGTGAGGCCGCGACTGCCTGGTCGCCTCGGCTCACCTCTTACTCTTTGCCGCGGAAGAAGACGTCCGAGGTCTTCTCCTGGATGAAGAAGTTGGACTTCCCGATCCAGGCGTCCGAGTCGTATCCGTGCGTCTCCCAGTACCCGGGCACGAAATCGCTCCGGGCCTCGATGGTCGTCACCCACTTGACGCTCTTGTAGCCGTACATCTGCGGCATCACGACCCGCGCCGGGGAGCCGTGGGGCCTGCTCAGCGGCTTGCCGTCCATGTCGAGGGCGAGCATCGCGTCCGGGAACCGCGCCTGCTCGAGCGAGAGCGTGTCCACGTAGGGAACCTCCGCGGAGACGAACCGGAGCCAGCGCGCCTCCGGCCGGAGCCCCGCCGCTCCGAGCAGGTCGTCGAAGCGGACCCCTCGCCAGTGCACGTCGTGGACCGACCAGCCGGTCACGCAGTGGAAGTCGGAGACCTGCTCCACCTGCGGCAGGCTGCGAAGGTCGGCGAGCGAGAGGTTGAGCGGCCGCTCGACGAGCCCGGTCACCTCGAGGCGGTAGCGCTCGGGGTCGATGCGTGGGATGCCGCGGATGGTAAAGATGCGCCACCCCTTCGTCGGCAGGATCTGCTCGACCTGGTCGGGCACGAACCTGCCCGCGAAGGCTGCGACCTGCTTCCCCCAGAAGATGCCGGCCATCCCGGCGCCGAGGAGGCCGAGGAACGCCGCGCGCCCTAAGACGCGGTCGTTCACGAGGCGAGCGCTCCTTCAACTGGACGACTCCGCGCGACCACAGTGCACCTCCGGCCCGTGACGATACGCGCCGAATGATACGCAGCGTGTCCAGCCGCCTCGGCGGCGCGGACGGCCTATCCGGGGACGGCGCTTTCGGCCTCGCCGTAGCGCTGGAGCTGGTCGACGTCGATCCCGAGCTTCTTCAAGGCTTTCAGCGCTGCGTTCGTCTTGACCCACGTCGGGAAGCTGAGGCTCCGAAGCTGAGGGAGCACGTCCTCGAAGTTGGGATCCCTGAGCGTGCCCGCGGTGCCCGCGAGCTCGCCGGAGAGCCCCTCGAGCGCCTTCACGAGCCGGTCGTTGGCGTCCTCCAGTCCCTCCGGGACTCCCGTGCCGTCGAGCTCGTCCGCCGCGTCGGCGGCGACCGACGACGCCTCGTCGAGACGAGTGGTGAGCTCCTCGAGCGACTCCGACTTCGCCATCTGCTCGAGGGCGTAGTCGACGCGGTTGCGCGCCTTGACGACCGTCACCTGGTACTCCGCCGGCGTGGCCGCCTTCCCATCGGAGAAGCCCCACCTGCCCACGGCGAACGCGGCGAGCCCGACGAGAGCGGCACCCACGACGACCGCAGCGATGACCCGCTTCCTCTCCATCGGCGGCCGCAGCATAGCCGGGGCCCTGTTGGCGTCTGCCTGCGCCTCCTGAAGGGATGTGTTAAGGGATTTCCGGCCTCCGGCCTTCGATAGACTCCGCGCCCGGCCGGCCGCCTCGCCGTCCGCGTCCTTACCTCAGGAGAACCATGTCCGAGCACGGAACCGACACCGCGAACACCGGCAGGATCGTCGAGATCAAGGGCGTCGTCATCGACGCCGTCTTCACGGAGCGGCTGCCGGAGATCTACACGGCCCTGGAGATCGCAATCCCCGAGGGCGACGGCTCCGTGCGGACGCTCGTGGCCGAGGTCCAGCAGCACCTCGGCGACGACCGCATCCGCGCCGTGGCCATGGACTCGACGGACGGCCTCGCGCGCGGTGCGATCTGTATCGACACCGGGGCGCCGATCTCCGTTCCCGTCGGGCCCCCGACCCTCGGCCGCCTCTGGAACGTCATCGGAGAGCCGATCGACGAGCAGGGCCCGGCCCCCGACGAGGTCGAGCGGTGGGCGATTCACCGCGACCCGCCGACGTTCCGGGACCTGTCGCCGAAGATGGAGACCTTCGAGACCGGGATCAAAGTCATCGACCTCATCGCCCCGTACGTGAAGGGCGGCAAGGTCGGCCTCTTCGGTGGCGCCGGGGTCGGCAAGACCGTCCTCATCCAGGAGCTGATCCACAACGTCGCCCTGCAACACGGCGGCGTCTCGGTCTTCGCCGGCGTGGGGGAGCGGACCCGCGAGGGAAACGACCTCTGGCTCGAGATGACCGAGTCGGGCGTCATCGACAAGGTCGCACTCGTCTACGGACAGATGAACGAGCCACCGGGCGCGCGTCTTCGCGTGGGCCTCTCGGGTCTCACGATGGCGGAGTACTTCCGCGACGAGGGCCAGGACGTCCTCCTCTTCATCGACAACATCTTCCGCTTCGTCCAGGCGGGATCCGAGGTCTCGGCGCTCCTCGGCCGGATGCCGAGCGCCGTGGGCTACCAACCGACGCTGGCGACGGAGATGGGGCAGCTGCAGGAGCGGATCACGTCCACGCGAACGGGCTCGGTGACGTCGGTGCAGGCGATCTACGTCCCGGCCGACGACCTGACCGATCCCGCTCCGGCGAACACCTTCGCCCACCTCGACTCGACCACGGTGCTCTCGCGCGCGATCGTCGAGAAGGGCATCTACCCGGCGGTCGACCCGCTCGACTCGACCTCGAGGGCGCTCCAGCCGGGCATCGTCTCGGACGACCACTACTCGACCGCGACCGACGTCCTCCAGATCCTCCAGCGCTACAAGGACCTGCAGGACATCATCGCCATCCTCGGCATGGACGAGCTGACCGACGAGGACAAGCTCGTGGTCGGGCGCGCGCGGCGGATCGAGCGCTTCCTCTCGCAGCCGAACTTCGTCGCCGAGCAGTTCACCGGCACCCCGGGCAAGTACGTGAAGCTCGAGGACACGATCCGCGGCTTCCGCGCGATCATCGACGGCGAGCACGACGAGCTCCCCGAGTCGGCGTTCTACATGGTCGGGACGATCGAGGACGCGGTCGAGAAGGCGCGTCAGTCCGAGGCCGTCGCGGCATAGGGCAGGGCATGGGCTGGACCACAGGCATCGCGTCCCGCGAAGCGGACGACTTCAGGGATCTTGCGCAAAGCTGATGGCAGAAGCGCACCCGAAGTTCGACGTCGCGCTCGTCACCCCGGACGGGCCTGCGTTCGAGGGCGAGGCGGAGATGATCGTCGTTCCCGGTGCGGCCGGCGGGATCGGCGTCCTCGCGCGCCACGCGCCGCTCGTCGCGACGCTCAAGGCCGGCGCGACGCGGATCTACCTCGGCGACAGCGAGGTGCTCGAGTTCGCGACCGGCCCCGGGTTCTTCAAGGTGGAGCTCGATCGCGCGCTCGCGCTCGTGGACGACGCCGTCAACGTCCAGGAGATCGACGACGAGCGGGCGCGAGCGCAGCTCGAGGCGGCGAAGGCCGAGCTCGAAAAGGTGGAGGCGGGAGTCTCGACCGCCGACCGCTGGCAGCTCGAGCAGCGGATCATCCACGCCGAGAACCAGCTCGCGGTCTCCGGTCGTACGAC
>Ga0233416_10000225_pt1 | contig 17341 bp, 17 predicted proteins | sample Sediment_Towuti__2_FD_188638 | JGI IMG/M metagenome (GOLD analysis project Ga0233416, IMG submission 188638) | Sediment microbial communities from Lake Towuti, South Sulawesi, Indonesia - Sediment_Towuti_2014_0_MG | ecosystem: Environmental > Aquatic > Freshwater > Lake > Sediment | place... | reverse complement strand
GCATGCCGATAAATATGGCGTCCCCGGCTTTGCCCGGCTCGAGCAGCTGCTGATCGAGAGCAAGCCCGATCTGCTGGCGATCTGCACCCCGAGCGGTCTGCACCCGGATCAATGCATTTTGGCGGCTCGCTACGGCGTGCATGTGATGACGGAAAAACCGATGGCCACGCGCTGGAACGACGGCCTGCGCATGGTCAAAGCCTGCGACGAGGCCAATGTGCGCCTGTTCGTGGTCAAGCAGAACCGGCGCAACTCGACGCTGCAACTGCTCAAGCGCGCCGTGGACGAGGGGCGTTTCGGCAAGATCTACATGGTCAATCTGAATGTCTTCTGGTCGCGGCCGCAGGAGTACTACGACTCGGCCAAATGGCGCGGCACCTGGGAGCTCGATGGCGGCGCCTTCATGAATCAGGCCAGCCACTATGTCGATCTGCTCGACTGGATCGTCGGCCCGATCGATCGCGTGCAGGCGATGACCGCGACGCTGGCGCGCGACATCGAGGTGGAGGATACCGGCGTGCTCAATGTGCGCTGGCGCAGCGGCGCCCTCGGCTCGATGGCGGTGACCATGCTGACCTGGCCGAAGAATCTCGAAGGCTCGATCACCATTCTCGGCGAGAAGGGGAGCGTGCGCGTCGGCGGTCTGGCGGTGAACGAGATCCAGCATTGGCAGTTTGCCGATGAGGCCGACTACGACGTGCGCGTGCGCGAAGCCAACTATGAAACCACCTCCGTGTACGGCTTTGGCCATCCGCTTTACTACAAGAATGTGGTCGAGGTGCTGCGCGGCCGTGCCGAACCGGAGACCGACGGGCGCGAAGGGCTGAAATCGCTGGAAGTGCTGATCGCCGCCTATCTGTCGGCGCGCGACGGCAAGACAGTCGCGCTGCCGCTGGAGTATTGATGACGGCGCAGATTCACCCCTCGGCGATTGTCGATGCGGGCGCAACGCTGGGCGAGGGGACGCGCATTTGGCACTGGGTGCATGTCTGCGCCGGCGCGACGATCGGGCGCGACTGTTCGCTCGGGCAGAATGTCTTTGTCGGCAACCGGGTGCGTATCGGCAACAATGTGAAGATCCAGAACAACGTCTCGGTCTACGACAACGTGACGCTGGAGGACGATGTCTTCTGCGGCCCGTCGATGGTCTTCACCAACGTGATCAATCCGCGCTCGGCGGTGTCGCGCAAAAACGAATACCGCGATACGCATGTCGGCAGAGGCGCCACGCTCGGCGCCAACTGCACCATCGTCTGCGGCCACAAGGTTGGCGACTACGCCTTTATCGGCGCCGGCAGCGTGGTGACGCGCGATGTGCCCGCCTATGCCTTGATGGTCGGGGTGCCGGCGCGTCAGATCGGCTGGATGAGTCGCAGCGGCGAACGTCTGGCGCTGCCGATTGTCGGCAACGGCGAAGCGACCTGCCCGCTCGGCGGCGAGCGCTATGTTTTGCGCGACGGCAATCTTGCCGTGGAGCATTGATGCAATTCATCGATCTGAAGAGTCAGTACGCCGCCTTGCAGACCGCGATCGACGGCCGCATGCGTGCAGTGCTCGAACATGGCCAGTACATCATGGGGCCGGAGGTGCGCGAGCTGGAGGAGCGGCTGGCGGCCTACACCGGTACGCCGCACTGCATTACGGTGGCCAGCGGCACCGAGGCGCTGTTGATCGCGCTGATGGCGATTGGCGTGCGCCCGGGCGACGAGGTGATCACCACCCCCTTCAGTTTCTTTGCCACCGCCGAGGTGATCGCGCTGCTCGGGGCGACGCCGGTCTTTGTCGATGTCGAGCCCGACACCTGCAACATCGATGTCAGCCGTATCGAGGCGGCAGTCACCGCCCGCAGCCGCGCCATCATCCCGGTCTCGCTCTACGGTCAGCCGGCCGATATGGAGGCGATCAATGCCATTGCCGAACGGCATGGGTTGGTGGTGATCGAGGATGCGGCGCAGAGCTTTGGCGCCGACTATCGCGGCAAGAAGAGCTGCAACCTCTCCGCCATCGGCTGCACCAGCTTCTTCCCCTCCAAGCCGCTCGGCTGCTACGGCGACGGCGGCGCCATTTTCACGCATGACGACGGTTTGGCGCAGGCGATGCGCGAGATCCGCGTGCACGGGCAATCCAAACGCTATCACCATGCCCGCATCGGTGTCGGCGGCCGCATGGACACCCTGCAATGCGCCATCGTGCTGGCCAAGCTGGAGCGCTTTGCCTGGGAGATCGAGCGGCGCATCGCCCTCGGCAAGCGCTACGGCGAGCTGCTGGCCGATTGCGCCGGCATTCGCACGCTGGCCCTGCGCCCCGATCGCAGCTCGGTGCACGGCCAATATACCGTGCTGTGCGAGGATCGGGCGGCAGCGATTGCGCGCATGACGGCGGCCGCCATTCCGCATGCGGTGCACTACCCGATCGCACTGCATCGGCAGCCGGCGCTGGCCGATCTCGGCTATGGCGAGGGGAGCTTCCCGATCGCAGAGCGCCTGGCGCAGCAGGTGTTGAGCCTGCCGATGAGCGCCGACCTGAATGAGGCGGAGCAAGTGGCGGTGGTGCGCGCCCTGCGCGGGTCGGATGCGTCGGCAGGTGGCGCATGAGCGGCGCCTTTCGCGGCTGCAATTTGTGTGGTGCCGGCGATCCGTCGCTGCTGTTCCTCAAAAACGGCTTTTCGATGGTGCAGTGCCGCCATTGCGATCTGGTTTATGTCGGCGAGGAGCCGGCGGCGATCGATTTTGCCGCGCTCTACGATGAGGCCTACTACACCGGCGGCTCCGAACAGGTCTTTGCCAACTATATCGGCGAGGAGCAATCGCGACGTGCCTGGGCGCGGCGCAAGCTGTGGGGCATTCGCCTGCGGCATGCGCATGGCCGCCTGCTCGATGTCGGCTGCGCTGCCGGCTTTTTCCTGATCGAGGCGCAGCGCCACTACGAGGTGCAGGGGGTCGAATTCAGCGAGTTCTCCTCCAGCTTTGCCCGCGAAAAGATGGGGCTGAATGTCTTTACCGGCACCCTGCAGCAGGCGGCATTGCCCGCCAACCACTTCGACATCATCACCCTCTGGGATGTGATCGAGCATGTGCCCGATCCGCTCGCTCTGCTCGGCGAAGCGGCGCGACTGCTCAAACCGGGCGGCGAGTTGCTGCTGACCACCGGCGATATCGCCAGCCGCCATGCGCGCGAGCGCGGCAACGAGTGGCCGCTGTTCGAGCCGCCGTGGCATCTCTACTACTTCTCCCGCCAGACGATGCGCGCCATGGCCGAACGCGCCGGTCTGCACTATGCCGGTTGCACCTCGCGCGGCGTCTGGTCGTCGCATCCGCTGCTGCGCAATCGTATCGCCATCATCGCCACCAACCTGCTCGGGCTGGGCGACATCATGCAGATTCGCTTCCGCAAATAAGTCGTGATTGCCCAAGGCGCGCTGATCTCGCTGGTAACGCGCGTTGTTGCCGTTGCCCTGGGATTGGCGATCACCCTGATCGTGGCCCGCATCGGTGCGCACGAGCAGGGCATTTTCGCGCTCTTCACCGCTGTCGAGGGGGGGGTGCTGGCCCTCTGCTCCGGGCTGGGTATCGCGCTGGCGCGCCGCATTTCGCATCACGGCGAATCGCCGGCCGAAATTGTTTCGACGATTGTGCTGACCAGTATTGTCGCCGGCAGTCTTGTCGGCGTGCTGCTCTATGTCGTGGCCGGCAGCATCGATTCCTACTCCAGCCTCTGGATTCTGGCCGCCGCCTCGCCGCTGCTGCTGATCGCCTCCAATCTCTCCGGCGTCTATCTCGGGCAGGGGCGCATGCGCGCCCTAGCCGGAGTTACCCTCGGCGGTCCGCTGTTGACGCTGCTGTTTGTCGCCCTGTTCTTCCTCTCGAACGGTGCGGTCGATGTCGAATCGGTGCTCTGGTCGTGGGTGGCGGCGCGCGTGGTGCTGGGGCTGATCACCTACCGGGTGCTCTCCGGCAGCGTCGGCCTTTCGCCCCCCTCGCTGCATCTGTTGCGCAGCCTGCTCCCCTTCGTGCTGGCGATTGGCCTGACCAATCTGATCGGCATCATGAACTACAAGGTCGACCTGTTTCTGGTCGAACATTTTCTCGGCCTGAGCAGCACCGGCGTCTATTCGATCGCCGTGATGATTGCCGAGCTACTCTGGTTCGTCTCCTCGGCACTGGCGCAGGCCGCCTATGCGCGTATCGGCGCCCCCGACCGCGCCGAAGCCGCCCGGCTGACGCTGCGTGTGGCGCATACCAGCATTCTGCTGCTGCTGCTGCTCGCCATTCCGCTCTGGTTGGGGGCAGCGCTGCTGCTGCCGTTGCTGCTGGGCAAGGAGTATGCGGCGGCACTGCCGGTACTGGCGCTGCTGCTGCCGGGGGTCGTTGCCTATGGTGCGGCCTCGGGGGTCTCCGCCTTTTTCACCAATCATGTCGGACGGCCGCTGATTCCCGCCGCCATTGCCGCATTTTCGTTGCTGGTCAATCTGATCGCCTCGCTGATCCTGATTCCGCGCTGGGGTATGCTGGGCGGCGCCATGGCCACCACCCTCTCCTACCTGTTGTCGGTTCTGCTGGCGGCAGCGATCTTTTCGCGTGTGGCCGCCATGCCGCTCTCGGAACTCCTTTGGCCCGAATGGGGGGCGATCTGGCGGCAGTTGTGGGGCTATCGGCAACTGATTCTGGGCAAAGGAGCACGCGGATGAAGCGATGGAGTCAACTTGTTGCCGAAGCGGCATGGCTCTTCTACCTGCCAAGCTGGCTGCGCCTGTTGCGCTCGCTGGCTGCCGATGCGCGCGCGCGCCGGAAATTCGCACGCAGTGGCGGCTCGCTGGCGGCCGGCGTGGAGGTGGTCTCTGTCGATCGGCTGCAACTGGCGAGCGGCGTTTCGGTGCAGTCGGGTACCCTGCTGCACTGCGGCGGACTCGACTGGTGCCACGGGCAGGGGCGCATTGCGATTGGCGCCAACAGCTACATCGGGCATCAGTGCGTGCTCTATGGCTCGGGCGAGATCGAGATCGGCAGCGATGTGCTGATTGCACCGCGGGTAGTAATCACCAGTCAGCAACACGATTTCACCCGTCCCGATCTGCCGATCCGGCTGCAGGAGCAGCGGTTTCAGCGCATCGTGATCGGCAACGATGTCTGGATCGGTGCCGGCGCCATCGTGCTGCCCGGAGTGACCATCGGCGATGGTGCGGTGATTGCGGCCGGCGCCGTGGTGAGCCGCGATGTGCCACCGCGTGCGGTAGCCATGGGGGTGCCGGCACGCGTGTTGCGTCTGCGTCCCGACGAGAACAACGCTTGATCGTCGCAACGTTCGAAACTGTGCGCGGCGCTGCGGCACTGGCGCTTGCCGAAGAGATGGCCACCAACTGCTTTCAGAACGGCCGCTGGGTGGCGGCGATTGCGCTGGTGCGGCAGCGGCCGCACCAATTTCTGGCGATACGTGCCCGTCATGCCGGCGGTTCGGCCTGCCTGTTTGGCGCGTTGCATCGTCGCTGGGGGGTGCCGGTCTTCGAGTCGATGCCGATGGGCGGCTGCGGTGGCTGGGTGAGCGAGCGGCCGCTGGATGCCAGGGAGCAGCAGGAGCTGATGCAGGCCTGGTTGCCGACCGCATGGTGGCCGGTGGTCGATATGACTTCGCCGCTCGGGGCAGCCGAGGTGTTGCCGGCGCCCGGATGTGCTGCGCTTGCCGCGCGACTGGGGGGCGGTATTCGGCCGCTGGAGACGCATACCCTCGCTTTGCAGGCCGACGATCAGCAGCTGCTTAAGGCGGTTCGTTCCAGCGTGCGCAGCTATCTGCGCCGCGTCGATGCGCTCGGGTTCAGCTTCCAGATTGGCGGCAGCGAGTTGTTGCCTGCCTTTCTCGAATGGTATCGCCGGGGCAGCAGCCAATGGAAAGAGGAGGCCTCCGGTCTCTGGCCGGAGGGCTTTTTCGCCGAGCTTCTGGCGCGCGGGCATGGCGACATCTGGCTGGTCTCGGTTGAGGGGCGCGAGGTGGGCGCCGGCTTTTTTGTGCGCGGCCATGACGATGTGCTCTATCAGGCCTCGGGCACCGAAAAGATCTCGGCGCCGGTCTCGGCCATGGATGCGATGGTGTGGAGTGCCGTGCGCCACTATCGCGATCAAGGCTATGCCCTGCTCAACCTCGGCGGCAGTCAGGGGCTCGATTCGGTGCGCCGCTTCAAGGAGAAGTTCGGCGCCCGGCCGGTCAGCTATTGCCGCACCACCTATCTTTTTCCCCGTTTTTCCTTGCGGCGCCGCAGCTCAGGGGGCAACGATGCATAACCCGACACAGGGGGGGCGACTCTGCTTCATTGCCGACGGTCAGTCGGTGCATACTCGTCGCTGGCTGGAGGCGATGGTGGCGCGCGGATTCGAGGTGCATCTGATCACCGACCGGCCGGCCGGGATCGCCGGGGTAACGTTGCATCCGCTCGCACTCAGGCGCAGCACGCTCGGCTGGTTTGCCGCCATTCCCGCCGTGCGCCGTTTGGTGCGCGCCATCGATCCCGATCTGGTGCACGGCCACTATGTCACCTCTTACGGCATGCTGGCGGCGGCAAGTGGAGTGCATCCGTTGCTGCTCACCGCCTGGGGCTCCGATCTGCTGCTCTCGCCGCGCCAGAACCGGCTGGTGCATCTGCTCACCGGCCTGATTCTGCGTCGCGCCGACTACATCACTGCCGATGCGATCGACGTGATCGAGGCGATCGGCGACTACCATCCGCGCTGCCCGGTGGAGCAGGTGCAGTGGGGCATCGAACTCGACCGCTTCCCGCCGCCGCTGGCGCGAACGCATGCGGGCATTCGCTTCATCAGCCTGCGCTCGTGGGAGCCGCTCTACCAAATACCGACCCTCGTGCGCGCCTTTGCCGAGGCGGCCGGGAAGATTGGCGACTGCCATCTCGATCTGGTCGGCGGCGGTTCGCAGGAGGCGGAGCTGCGCGCACTGGTGCGCGAGTTGCATCTGGAGGAGCGGGTTACCTTCCACGGTTTTGTGAACGAAGCGCGTCTGCGCGCCTTGCTGGCGGCGGCCGATGTCTCGATTTCGGTGCCATGTGCCGATGGCACGGCAATGTCGCTGCTCGAATCGATGGCAGCCGGATTGCCGGCCATCGTCTCCGATCTGCCGGCCAACCGGCAGTGGATCGATCGCGAAGGCGGAGCTGTGGTGCCGGTCGGCGAAGTGTCGCCGCTGGCGGCTGCGATGGTGCGGCTGGCCGACGATGGCGAGGCGCGCCATGCCGCCGGGCTACGCAACCGCCGCCGTGTCGAGCAGGATGCCGACAGGCGGCTGGAGATGGACAGAGTGTCGGCGCGCTATCGCCAGTTGATCCGGAGTTGTGCATGAAGATTGTTACTGTGCTTGGAGCGCGACCGCAGTTCGTCAAGGCGGCCGTCGTTTCGCGCGCCATTGCCGAACGGGGCGAGGGGGCCATTCGCGAGCTGATCGTCCATACCGGCCAGCACTACGACCGGGCAATGTCGGAGATCTTCTTCGACGAGATGCGCATTCCGCAGCCCGACTACAACCTCGAAGTGCAGGGCGGATCGCACGGCGCCATGACCGGCCGCATGCTGGAGAGGGTCGAAGAGGTGCTGCTGCGCGAGCGGCCGGATGCGGTGCTGGTCTACGGCGATACCAATTCGACGCTGGCCGGCGCGCTGGCGGCGGTGAAACTGCATATCCCGGTGGCGCATGTCGAAGCGGGGTTGCGCTCCTTCAATGTGCGCATGCCGGAGGAGATCAACCGTATTCTGACCGATCGCGTCTCCGACTGGCTCTTCTGTCCGACCGACACCGCCATCGCCAATCTCGGGCGCGAGGGGATGCCGGCCGAATCGCTGCGCGGACGCCAGCAGCTGTTGCAGGTCGGCGATGTGATGTTCGACGCCACCCTCTTCTACCGCCGCATCGCCACCGCCAGCGACGCCACTCGCCATCTGGTCGAAGGGATCGGCGGCGCGTTCGCGCTGGCGACGCTGCACCGGGCCGAGAACACCGACGATCCGGTGCGGTTGCAGGCGATCATCGACGCACTCAACGCGGTGGCCGAACGGCTGCCGATCATTCTCCCCATCCATCCGCGCACGCGCAAAAAGATGGCCGAGTTCGGTCTGGCTGCCGACCGGCTGCACTGCATCGAGCCGGTCGGCTATTTCGACATGCTGCTGCTGCTCGATCGCTGCCGCATGGTGCTCACCGACAGCGGCGGATTGCAGAAGGAGGCCTACTTCTTCGCCAAGCCCTGCATCACGCTGCGCGATCAGACCGAGTGGGTCGAACTGGTGGCGCAGGGGGGCAACCGTCTGGCCGGTGCCGACAAGGGGCAGATTCTGGCAGCACTCGACCATTTCCTGAGTGCGCCGATCGATGCTTCGGTGCCGCTCTACGGCGCTGGCGATGCCGGCGACAAGATTGTGCGCGCACTGGCGGAGTAGTCGGTTGAATATTCTGTTGATCAACCACTATGCCGGCTCGCCGACGCACGGCATGGAGTATCGTCCCTACTACTTTGCACGTGAGTGGGTGCGGCAGGGGCACAAGGTGTTGATTGTCGCCTGCTCCGAATCGCATGTGCGCAGCCGCCAACCGGAGATGGGCGATGCGGCAGTGCGCGCCGAGCAGATCGACGGCATCGATTACCTCTGGCTGCGCGGCGCCCCCTATCGCGGAAATGGCGTCGATCGGGTCTGGAACATGGTCACCTTTCTCGTCGGCCTCTATCGGCAGGGCAGACAGATCGCCGAACAGTTTTGCCCCGATCTGGTGATTGCCTCCAGCACCTACCCGATGGATATCTGGCCGGCGCGGCGCATTGCCCGCCTGGCCGGCGCCCGCCTGATGCACGAGGTGCACGATCTGTGGCCGCTGTCGCCGATGGAGTTGGGCGGCATGTCGCGCTGGCACCCCTTCATTCTCTGGGTGCAGGCGGCGGAGGATGCCGCCTGCCGCCATGCCGATCTGGTGGTGTCGATGCTGCCGAAGGTGCACGACCATCTGGCCGCGCGCGGACTCGATCTGCGCAAGCTGCATATCGTGCCCAACGGCATCGATCCCGACGAATGGCAGGGGGAGCAGGGCGAATTGCCGGCCGAGCATGCCGCCCTCTTTGCCCGCTTGCGCAGCGAAGGGCGCTCCGTAGTCGGCTATGCCGGGGCGCACGGCGTTGCCAATGCCCTCGATGCGCTGCTCGATGCGGCAATGCTGATGCGCGAGCAGCCGGTCGCTTTTGTGCTGGTCGGCGGCGGACCGGAGAAGGAGGCGCTGCAGCGGCGCGCGGCAGCGATGGGATTGCACCATCTGCACTTTGCCTCATCGGTGGCCAAGACAGCGATTCCGGCACTGCTCGCCCAGTTCGACATTGCCTACATTGGCCTGCAACGGCAGCCGCTGTTTCGTTTCGGCATCGCCCCCAACAAGCTGATGGACTACATGATGGCGGCGCGGCCGGTGCTGATGGCCATCGAAGCGGGCAACGATCCGGTCGGCGAATCGGGGTGCGGCCGCAGCGTGGCGCCGGAGTCGCCGTCGGCGATCGTTGTGGCCATTGCGGAGCTGCTGGCGCTGTCGCCCGCAGAGCGCGCGGCAATCGGACAGCGCGGGCGCGACTATGTGCTGGCCAACCACGCCTATCCGGCGTTGGCAGCGCGTTTTATCGATCTGTGTCGGGCCGAATGAGCGGCATGCAGCAGCACGACGAAACGGCGGCGGTTGCCGAACGATATGCGCGTCGGCAGGGCAACGTGCCCGACTATTCGATGCTGGCTGCCGATGTCTGGTCGCGCAAACAGGAGCTGGAGCGGGCGCTGATCGCCGGCTTGAACCGGCGCGCCATCGATCCGGCAGCCACCCGCCTGCTTGAAGTCGGCTGCGGCAGCGGCGGCAACCTGCTCGATCTGCTGCGTCTCGGTTTTTTGCCGGAGCATCTGGCCGGAGCGGAGCTGTTGCCCGAACGGGTCGCGGAAGCGCGTTCCCGCCTGCCCGAGGTGCTGCAACTGATCGCCGGCGATGCGCTGGCGGCCGATTTCGCGCCCGCCAGCTTCGACATCGTCTATCAATCCACCGTCTTCACCTCGCTGCTCGACGACGACTTCCAGCTGCGGCTGGCCGAGGCGATGTGGAATTGGCTGAAGCCGGGGGGCACCATCCTCTGGTACGACTTCGCCTTCGATAATCCGCGCAACCCCGATGTGCGCGGCGTGCCATTGGCGCGCATTCGCCAGCTGTTCCCGCACGGGCAGATCGACAGCCGGCGCATCACGCTGGCGCCGCCGCTGGCGCGGCCGCTCTGCCGCCTGCATCCGTCGCTCTATACGCTGTTCAATCTCGTGCCGCTGCTGCGCACCCACCGGCTGTGCTGGATTGGCAAGCCGGCATAGAGTGCCCCATCTTCTCCGACAGGAACTCCCCATGACCGACAAGTTTCTTCCCTTCGCGCTGCCGTCGATCGGCGAGGAGGAGATCGCCGAGGTGGTCGATTCGCTGCGCTCCGGCTGGGTCACCACCGGCCCGAAGACGGCGCGCTTCGAGCGCGAGTTCGCCGCCTATGTCGGCGCCAAACATGCGCTGGCGATCAACTCGGCCACGGCCGGCCTGCATCTGGCGCTGGAGGCGATCGGCATCGGCCCCGGCGATCTCGTCGCCACCACCCCCTACACCTTCACTGCCACCGCCGAGGTGATCCGCTATCTGGGGGCCGATCCGCTCTTCGTCGATATCGATCCGGCCACCTTCAATATCGATGTAGGGCAGCTCGCCACCACACTGGCCGATCCGCAGTATGCCGGCCGCATCAAGGCGATCATTCCCGTCCACTTCGCCGGCCTGGCCTGCGATATGGTGCGCATCGGGCAACTGGCGGCGCAGCATGGCGTGCCGGTGATCGAGGATGCGGCGCATGCGCTGCCCACCACCTTTGGCGGCCGCCTGATCGGCTCCTTCAGCAAGGCCACCGTCTTCAGCTTCTACGCCACCAAGACCATCACCACCGGCGAGGGGGGGATGGTGACCACCGACGACGATGCGCTGGCGGCGCGCATCAAGACCATGCGCCTGCACGGCATCAACCGCGACGTCTGGGATCGCTACACCAGCACCAAGCCGTCGTGGTATTACGAGGTGGTGGCGCCCGGTTTCAAATACAACCTCACCGACATCGCCGCCGCCCTCGGCATCCATCAGCTGGCCAAGGCGGAGTCGTTTCGCGCCCGCCGCGCCGAGATCGGCGCGCAGTTCGACGCTGCTTTTCGCGATCTGCCGCTGACGCTGCCGCCGCATGCCCCGGCCGGCGATCTGCATGCCTGGCATCTCTATGTGCTGCGCCTCGATCTCGACAGGTTGCAGATCGACCGCGACACCTTCATCGAGCAGATGGCGGCGCGCGGCATCGGCACCAGCGTTCACTTCATTCCGCTGCATCTGCAACCCTACTGGCGCGACCGCTACGGGTTGCAGCCGCAGAATTTCCCGGCCGCCGATGCCACCTTCCGCCGCGCCGTCAGCCTGCCGATCTATCCGGGGATGAGCGACGGCGATGTGGCGCGGGTGATCGCGGCCGTGCGCGCCATTGTGGAGGCGGCACGCCGCTGATGCAGAAGCGCAGCTTCGATCTGCTGGCTGCCCTGTTCGGCCTGCTGCTGCTGTTGCCGCTGCTGTTGCCGCTGGCGCTGCTGATCAGGCTCGACTCCAGCGGGCCGATCTTTTTTCGCCAGCAGCGCCTCGGCCGCGATGGCGTGCCCTTCAATATTCTCAAATTTCGTTCGATGACCGTTGCCGGCAGCGATGGGGCGCAGGTGACTGCCGGCAGCAATGCGCGCATCACCCGCGTCGGCCGCCTGCTGCGCCGCAGCCGCATCGACGAGCTGCCGCAGCTGTGGAATGTGCTCAAGGGGGAGATGAGTCTGGTCGGGCCGCGCCCGGAGGTGGCGCGCTTTGCCGATCCCAATGAGCCGGTGCGGCGCGAGATTCTCTCTGTGCGCCCCGGCATCACCGGCCTGACGCAGCTGCTCTATCGCGACGAGGAGTCGATGTTTCCGCCCGATTGCGATGTCGAGCGCTTCTATCGCGAGGAGCTGTTGCCGCGCAAGAATCGCTGCGATCTCTACTATGTGCGCCATCAAAACTTGCCTCTCGATCTGCGCCTGATCCTGTACACCCTGATTGGCGGCGCCCCGTCTCTGCCGCACGATTGCGGGCTGTAATCGCCCCGCCGTGCAGGTAGCGTAGCCGCACGCCATGAATCCGCTGCAATCGATCCATCTGCGCCGCACCTTCTCGATCCTGCACGACCTGCTGTGGATTCCTGCGGCCGTGCTCGCCGCCTACTGGTTGCGTTTCAATCTGGAGCCGCTGCCGGCGGTGGAGGTGGATGGCTTCTGGAAGCTGCTGTCGGTGGCGGTGCCGGTGCATGCCGTCGCCCTCTTCGCCTTCGGGCTGCATCGCGGCCTGTGGAACTTCGTTTCGTTGCCCGATCTGCTGCGCATTGCGCGCGCCGTGCTGGTCGGGGCGCTGGTGAGCGCACTGCTGATGTTCGTGCTGCATCGCGGTGCCGGTATTCCGCGTACGGTGATCCTGCTCTATCCGCTGCTGCTGATGCTCGGGCTGTCGATTCCGCGCCTGCTCTATCGCCTGCTGCGCGAGCGGCAACTGCATCTGATGCGCCGCGAGGGGCAGCGCACGCTGATCTACGGCGCCGGCCGTGCCGGCGAGCTGCTGGTGCGCGATCTGGCCAACAGCAGCCGCTTCGAGGTGGTCGGTCTGATCGACGACAATCCGGCCAAGCTGGGGCGCGAGATCCACGGGCTGCGCGTCTATGGCAGCGGCGAGGAGCTGGCCGAGATCGTGCGTCAGCTGGAGGTGACGGCAGTGCTGCTGGCGATGCCGGCGGCGCCGCATGCCGCCAAGCAGCGGGTCGTGAACAAGTGTCAGCAGCTGGGACTGAAGTGCCGCACCGTACCGTCGTTGAAAGAGCTGGTGGATGGCGGCCAGTCGGTGAGTCAGGTGCGCCAGGTGGAGCTGGAGGATCTGCTCGGGCGCGAGCCGGTGGCGCTGGAGCAGGAGGCGATTCGCGCCCTGATCGCGGGGAAAAGGGTGCTGATCACCGGTGCCGGCGGTTCGATCGGTTCCGAGCTTTGCCGGCAGGTGCTGCATCTGGCGCCTGCCAGCCTGATTCTGGTCGAGCACTCCGAATTCAACCTCTATCAGATCGATCAGGAGCTGCTCAAACGGCCCAATGGGGAGCGGATCGTGCCGCTGCTCGGCGATGTGCGCGACGAATCGCGGCTGCGCCGCATCTTTGCCGAGCATCGCCCCGAGATCCTCTTCCATGCCGCCGCCTACAAGCATGTGCCGCTGGTCGAGGCCAATCCGGTGGAGGGGATGCGCACCAACGTCTTCGGCAGCCGTCTGCTTGCCGATCTGGCCGACGAATTTGGCGTCGAGCGTTTCTCGATGATCTCCACCGACAAGGCGGTCAATCCGACCAATGTGATGGGCGCGTCCAAGCGGGCGGCAGAGATCTACTGCCAGAATCTGAACGGGCGCAGCGCCACCCGCTTCATCACCACCCGCTTCGGCAATGTGCTCGGCTCGGCCGGCTCGGTGGTGCCGCTGTTCAAAAAGCAGATCGCCGAGGGCGGGCCGGTGACGGTGACCCACCCCGAGATCAGCCGCTACTTCATGACCATCCCTGAAGCGGTGAGTCTGGTGTTGCAGGCTGCAACCATGGGCGAGGGGGGCGAAATCTTCGTGCTCGATATGGGCGAGCCGGTGAAGATCGTCGATCTGGCCGAGCAGATGATTCGCCTTTCCGGATTTGCGCCGGGGCGCGATATCGAGATCGCCTTCACCGGTCTGCGCCCGGGCGAAAAGCTCTTCGAGGAGCTGTTCCACGCCAGCGAGGAGCTGCTGGCCACCCGCCATCCCAAGATCCGTCTCGCCGCCAGCCGCGCGGTGGCGTGGGAGGAGCTGCAAGGCCAGCTTTTCGCCCTCGGCAGCCTCTGCGCCGCCAACGAGAAGGAGGCGGCGATCAACGGCCTGCGCCGCCTGGTGCCGGAGTTTCACACTGCCGCAAGCTGAGCCTTTGCCGTAGACGGGCGCCGCCATATTCGACCATTCAAGAACAACCCGGAGCATGCGATAGGAGAGGTGCGGGCAGGATGCCCGCCCAAGGAGAGTGCCATGGAAGCGCAACCGGTCTGCCTGCACGACGATCGGGGTTACTACGTCGGGTATCTGTCGATGGGGCTGCCTGTGCGCCTGTCGCGCGAACACTTCCCCAGCAAAACCGCCTGCCTGCTGGCCATTGCCGCCAAGCTCTGGACGCGGCGCTCGCTTGCGGTATTCGACTGAGGGTCAAAGCCAAACCCGGCAAGGAGAGGAGGATTGCCTCCCCCTTTGTACCAGGGGGATCGAGGGGGATTTCCGGGCATAGAGTGATGGAGGGAGGAACCGACCGCAGGGCGGGTTCCGCCGCAGGCTTTATAGGAGACGGGGGCGTGTTTCGATCCCGATCCCATGCGGCGCAACCCTCTGCGAGGTTACGCCCGGCCGGGCTTGGAAATATTGGATCGTGAGGATCTGCTCCGAGGACCCTCCCTCGGCTCAATCGCCTGAAGGCAAGCACTCCAGTGCGCAGGCGCGGGCGCTCTGTTCCAGCCGGGCATCGAGGGTGTAGAAGGCTTCGACCCCCTGTTGCAGTGCCAGAGCCAGATGCAGCGCATCGCCGGCGCGCAGGCCATGATGATCGACGCGCACCAGTTGGGCGGCGGCTGCATAGAGCTCGCGATCGAGCGGCAGAAGCAACATCGAGGTGCGACAGAATTCGCCGAACAGCGCCCATGCCGCATCGCACTGGGCTTGTTTGAGCTGCCCGGTGCGCTCCTTGATCGCCAGTGCGCCGGCCACCTCCACCATGCACCAGTCGCCAGCAACCAGCGTCCGCTGTTCAGCCTCATACCAGCGCAAAATCGCTGCCCCCTTCGCCTCGTTGCAGAAGAGGGCAACCAGCACACTGGTGTCGAGATAGACCATCAGTAGCGCGCCTCGTCACGCAGCGTTTCGATCACGCTGGCTGTAGTCGGCAATTCGCGTTGCAGCTGCGCCAACCGACTCACCATCTTGCCCTTGTTCTCCGGCTGCGGCAGCGGCGGCGTGATGCGCAGCTCGCCATTGGGCGCAATGGTGGCCTCCAAAGTATCTCCATTGGCAATCCCAACCCGTTTGGCATAAGCCGCCGGCACGCGAATGGCCAGACTGTTTCCCCACTTGGCTACCTGCAACCGCATCGTGCACCTCCAATGAAGATCAATGTAGATACATTGCATGGCGCAAACGACCAGAGTCAACCCGGCCATGGAGGGAGCGCGGTGCCACCCGAACAGCCCGGACGATGGAGCGCTTCGTGCTGCATAGGGGTTGGAAATGTTGGAATGTGGGAACGAACCCCGAGAGTGGTCGCGATACGATTGCGCCCTGCCGGGCTGAAAATCTCCTTGTGAGGGGCGGGCGACTGCTTCATCGTCCCCTTGCCGAAGCAATCCTTCCGGCATATCTACTTCGATTCGAGGGAGCGCCGATGAAATCCGATCCGGTTCTTTTCGAACAGCATGAAATCCGCCGCATCTATGACGAGGCGACGCACACCTGGTGGTTCTCGGTGGTGGATATTGTCCGGGTGCTGACTCAGCAACCCGACTACCAGACCGCGCGCAAATACTGGAACAAGCTCAAGGAGCGACTGCTGAAGGAGGGCAGCCAACTGGTGACAAATTGTCACCAGTTGAAAATGACCGCCGAAGACGGCAAGCAGCGGCTGACCGATGTCGCCACCGCCGAGACGTTGCTGCGACTGGTTCAGTCGGTGCCCAGTCCGAAGGCAGAGCCGATCAAGCTCTGGCTGGCCAAGGTGGGCTACGAGCGGATGCAGGAGATGGCCGATCCGGGGTTGTCGCTCGATCGCGCCCGTGAAACATGGCAGCGACACGGGCGCAGCGAAAAATGGATTCGGCAGCGGATGACCGGGCAGGAGACGCGCAACAAGCTCACCGACTACTGGCTGGAGCACGGCATCAAAGCGGGTGAGGAGTACGCAATCCTCACCAACATCATCCATCGCGAGTGGGCCGAAGTGGATGTGAAGGAGCACAAAGCGCTCAAGGGGCTGAAAACGCAGAATCTGCGCGACCACATGAGCGAGGCGGAGCTGATTTTCACCGCGCTGGCCGAGCTCTCTACACGCCAGATCGCCGAAAGCGCCGAGGCTACCGGCATGCGCGAGAATGAGAGCGCCGCTCGCAAAGGTGGCGGCATCGCCAAACATGCCCGGCAAGAGCTGGAGAAGACGACCGGGAATCGGGTGGTGACTGGCGAGAATTTCCTGCCGCCCGAACTTCCGGATGAACGCAAGGGAGAGTGAAGCAACAGGGCCTGTGTCCGTCAGCTAGCCGAAGAGGAGCTGAATCGATGAGCCAGTTTTCGTCACCGCGATCGCCGAAAAGGTCTAGGAGGCTGTCGGACTTTGTCGCAATCTACTGCGCGGCAGGGAGGGCGGTCATAAACGGCCGGCTTTCTCGTCGCATAGAACCACTATGCTCCTCAAAATCCGACCATTTCTGCCTCGCCTCCCCACCTGCTCGCAACGAATGGCCAAAGTCCGACAGCCTCCTAGACGCTGAAAACCGAGGTCTGGTTCAAGGAACGCCAAGCGCGCGGCGATCTGTCCGCATTCGACCCATGGCTCGCCGCCAGCCCGGCCGAATCCCTGCAACAAGGAGACGAACTGCAGTAATCGAGCGGAAGGGCTGTTGAGGCCGCACCGGATTGCCCCTCCCTTTGGAGCGGGCCATGCACACGATCTTCCGATGTTTGCGCCAACCTGATCAGCCCTGAAGATGAAACGATTCGCACTGCACAGGGGGTGGAAGGAGTAATATTGGGCGTTGGGCGACCCATGCGGTGACACCCTCCCGTTGATCGGTTCCGCAAGCTACCCAAAGGCGGAAGTCGCAGGGAGGAACCAGCCGAAGGGAGGGGTTCGCCGAGCGCGGCACCTCCGTGCCCCGAACCATGCACGAAGAAAGACCCCTTATCTGCGCGATCTCATACGGCGCAACCCGCTTCGCGATTGCGCCCTACCGGGCTACCCTTCGACATGAAGCGTGCGTTCGGCTGAAGGCTGTTTGCGGCGGAAGGCAGATTTGGGGTTGGACAGAGAGCCATCAGACTTGATTGCGCATCCGCCGCAGGCAGCCGATAAAGAAGGAGGAGTTCGATGCGGGAATCGCCCATGCCGCAAGCCATCAAGGGGTTGGCGTACAGCCACAAGTCCTGTCAATCGATTGGATGCGGCATG
>Ga0233416_10000224_pt1 | contig 17364 bp, 18 predicted proteins | sample Sediment_Towuti__2_FD_188638 | JGI IMG/M metagenome (GOLD analysis project Ga0233416, IMG submission 188638) | Sediment microbial communities from Lake Towuti, South Sulawesi, Indonesia - Sediment_Towuti_2014_0_MG | ecosystem: Environmental > Aquatic > Freshwater > Lake > Sediment | place... | reverse complement strand
CAGCCGCAATTCGCGAACCGGCCACACCCGCGATGGTCACCGACATGCCTTGTAGCGCGGCGGCACCGCCGGGCACCGCGTTGCCCATGGCGGTCGTCGCATTAGCGGGAAGAGGAATCGTCGCGATCTGGGTACCACCGCCGATTACTCCCGCGGTATTCACCTGCCACTGCACCCCCGCTGCGGCAATGGAGTTCGTCATCGGCACGACCATGGAAATGGAATCCGGCCCGAAATCCGCGCCCGGGGCGTTGTTGTCGGCGGGAACCAGCGCCGAGGGGACCCCGTTCACCAGACAATTGCCGACCCCGCCTCCCATCAGCCCATTCATGCCGAAGCCGGCGAGTTTCAAGTCAGCGGTGATCATGTCGAGCGCGTTCCTGGCAGTGGCCTGGGTATTGACCACTTGTCCGGTGATCCTTGAGGTCTTCTGGCTCACGGTGAGAGCGCCCAACCCGGCCGCAATGATCGCGGTGGTCATCATGGTCGCGATCATGATTTCGGTGAGGGTAAAGCCCTCCTGGCCGCTGAGATGTCGTTCCACAAGCTTGTTCGTCATTGGTTCACCCATCCTGCTCATTCGACCGCGGGCCTATTCAGGAACGAGGGTCGTCTGAAAACTGACGGTTCTCAGCCGTTGCCCTGGGCCTCGGTCGTTCCACTGGATCTGCACGACCACCTGCCGCGCGCCCAAGGTCGGATTGGCCGGGACCGCATTGGTCACCTGCACGGTGCCTTGAACGTTCGTGAGGTTCGACGCCAGCACCAGCGTGCGCCATTGCGTACAGTCGCCCTGCACTACCCTTGTAATGTTGACCGGTGTGGGCTTGGTGACGCCGGCAGGCGGTGGCGCGGGGGGAAGCGCGGCGCAATTGCCCGCGGCGAGGGTTTGGAGATTGTTATAGCCCCAGGCGTACTGACGATTCGACTGAATGCGCTCCATCATGTCCGCGGCGAGGTTCGTGACAATCGACAGATCATTGGCATCGACGTTCTTGGTAAAGGCCATCCCCTGCATGGCCGCCATCCCCATCACTCCGACACCCAGGATTGCGGCCGAGACGATGACCTCCGTCAACGTAAAGCCTTTTTCATTCCGGATCTTCATATCGCCACCAGCTCCCTCTCTACTGGCCCTGCACGCAAGGGGTGACCTGCATCGCGCACCAGGCGACTTTTCCGGACGGAGCCAGCGAGATCGTGTAAATCAAATTTGGGTCGCGCACGCTTTGCAACTGGATGGTCGTCACCGCCAGGGGGGACGTGCTCAGACCCCGTGAGGTGAACCCGAGGGGCTGCGCCGGAAGCGGCAGCACGAACCGCACATTCTGCGGGAAGGGTTCCATGCTCAGTGGCGCCGTAAACGTCACCTGGCCCTCGCCCGACGGCAGATTCGTGGGCGTGGCGACAATCATCGTGTTGCGACTGACGGCCGTCGACCGAGCCAACATGAGTCGGTTGTAGAGTGAGGTCGTCGTCTGGTAGAGCTCGTGACGGGCGTACATCAGGGAAAGGTTCGGGGCGGCTAACGCAGCGGAGATCCCAAAAATCGCGACGGCGATCATGAGCTCCACGAGCGTGAACCCGCTCTGGTGCGATCGCATGGAGTTGGACACCTTAGAATGGTGCAACATGGCGCCCACTGTTCCAGCAAGGGGCATGCCGCCTTACGTCTCCGCCTATCCTCGTCTAACTCATTGAATTCAAGAACATTCCCCTCCAGATGGAGGGGTTGAATTGGGCCAATTTTCGCGCAGACCGGCGACAATTTTCGGTGTCCATACTGTACGGTTTCTGTACAGCGCTCTGAGGAACCGCTCCCCTGTCCGCTGGAACTGTGCTCCACGATCAGGAACGTCTGAGTGAGATCTGTGGCTGGAGGAGGCGGTGGAGCCCCACGGTTTTGTCCACTCTCCGTAGCAGGCCACTGCGAAGGACGGACAGCCGTGGGTTCCCCAGTAGGTGGGTGAGGTCTGTGCTGACGTCAGCGATTGTTGTAGACTTGGTACAACGTGTCCGGGTCGCCCGTGAACAGCTCCCGAGGGACCGTGTTGAAACCAGACTCTCGAAAGGTTCGGCGGTTTGCCGTGCAACTGCCCTTGACGTTCCTGTACGACGGGAAGGAGGAGAGGGGAACCGTATTGAACCTTTCACTTCAAGGTTGTGCCTTGACGGCGGACAATACGCCGGCCGTCTCTACCTATCTCTCACTGCAGATCGAACTCGCGGAAGGCACCGCGCCGATTGCCATCGAGCTTGCCGGCATTCGCTGGGTTGCCGGTCGCCGTTGCGGGCTTGAGTTTATCCGAATTTCGCCTGAGATGATGGCCGGGTTGCGCGACTTCGTGGCCCTGTTGGAGACTACCCCGTAGCGCGGAGAAGCAGGCCACAGGCTGTTCCTACCTGGCTATTTGATCGCCACCGCACGGACCTGGCGGTAGGTGGTAACCCCCTTGAGAACTTTTTGAATGCCGGTTTGCAGCAGCGTGACCATCCCTTCTCGCATCGCCACCGTGAGAATTTCGGCTGTCCGTGCCTTGGCCTGGATCAGGTTCTTAATCTCCTCCGACCCGACCAGCAGTTCGTGCAGCGGAACCCGTCCCTTGAACCCGCTCTGGTTACAGAACTCGCAACCCCGTCCGCGATAGAGCGTCCAGTCGTCGGTGTAGGCGACTCCTAGTTTGTCCCAAGACCGCGCCCCATAAGCCTGAACGAGTTCGTCGTACTCCTGTCGCGCCGGATGGTAGGCTTCCTTGCAGTGGGAGCATAGGCGCTTGCAGAGACGCATCGCGAGCACGCCCAACATCGCGTCGGCGAAATTGAAGGCGTCGCATCCCATGTCCAGCAGTCGAGTGATCGTCTCCACCGCGCTGTTGGTGTGCAGCGTGCTCAAGACCAGATGACCCGTGAGAGACGCCTCGATCGCGATGTCCGCCGTTTCTTTGTCGCGCATCTCCCCGATCATGATGACGTCCGGATCGGCGCGCAGAAACGCCCGCATCGCGGCGGCAAACGTGAAACCGATCTTGTGATGCACCTGGACCTGCCGCAGCCCCTCCTGCGTGATTTCGATCGGATCTTCCGCCGTCCATATTTTTCTCTCGTCGGTATTGATGTGTTTGAGCACCGCGTGGAGCGTCGTCGTCTTGCCCGATCCGGTCGGCCCTACGCAGAGAAGAATGCCGTACGGACGTTCGGACAGCTCCTTCACGGTCTGGAGAACGTCGGGGGAGAATTCCAACGCTTCCAGGGGCAGGGTTTCCTTCGCGGTCAGGAGACGCATCACGACATCTTCGTTGCTTCCCGCCGTCGGCAAGGTCGCCACGCGCAGTTCGATTTCGCGATCCTTCGTCAGCTTGTATCGAATCTTCCCGTCCTGGGGTTTCCGCCGTTCGGAGATGTCCAGATTGGCCATGATCTTGAGGCGCGACACGATGGCCCGCCGATAGACGGCCGGAATGCGCATGTACGTGAAACAGGTGCCGTCCACCCGAAAGCGCACGGCTGTTTCTTTCCGCTCCGAATAGGGCTCAATGTGCACGTCGGATGCGCCCAGGCGATAGGCCTCGGCGATCACCTGATTCGCCAGACGAACGATGGCGGAATCGTTCTCGTCAACCTCAGTGGTGTCGGAACCGCCGTTTCGATCGGCGCTGGCTTCGTCGACCAGTTCTCCCAGGATCTCGGTAATCGAGCCGCCGTTGGCTTGACCCGTCGCGACGAGTAGATACTGCTCGATGTCCCGCCTGAGCCCGACGGAAAAGCGGAGCGTGAGCCCCGGAAACGCGCGTCGGATATCGAGCCCCTTCTCCAAGTCGTGGGGGTCGTTGATCACGATGTCGAGCACGTTGCCCTGACGCTTCAACGGAATCCAGGAGTTTCGCCTCAGATAGTCAAAGCTGAGGTTTTTCAGCAGCTCGGGATCGATAACGGTCCGCTCGTCGTAGGAGACGTGCGGGCATTGATAGAATTCACTGAGAGCGGAACCGAGTTCGGACTTCGACACTCGGTATTTGTCGAGCAAGATGCTTTCCAGGTCCACTTGGCGAGACAGGGACTCTTCCACCGCCGTCTCTAGGTCGGCCTGGCTCAAAATCCCGCGATACGCGATGCAATCCAGGAGGCTGCGCTCCATCGTCATCTTGCGGGGTTGTTTGGCCATGGGTGTCTTTCTCAGCGAGGCGGCCGAGAGGACTGGTCGTTTCGTCGCCGCTCCGGAGCCGTGCGTGACCATTTTATCTCATCCCCCGTGATCGACAATAAGAAGTTGCTTTTCGTGAGGGCCTGATGGTCCTCGTCCCGGCACGGCCGGGCCCTCACGCACGATGATCCCCCCGGCTTCCACCCAGAGCCGTCTCAATATCGCGTCAGCCACGTTCCTGGAGCGGGATACACGACCGGCAGTCCCTGAAACAGCCCCCGGCTCAGGTCGTGGTTATGCCAGACCTCGAGGGATGCCCCCGTCCCGGTCGAAGCAATGGTCCCTTCTGCCGTGACGGCTCCATAGACTTTCACCGCACGGTCGACGGTGATGTCGCCCGCCGCATAGAGCACGCCGTTGAGCTGTATCCCTGAGAGTTGGACCGGCACACGAACCCCGAGGACTCCGGTAGCGCCGGTCGGAGGACTCAGCACAGCGACCAAGTTCCCCGCGACGCCCGGACCGAGCAGCACATGCCCCTGCACAACAGCCAGGCCCTCAAAATATCCGGCGCCCAGTTTGACCGTGCCTAGATTGTCGGCTCGCGGAGCGGTTCGATCCAAGGTGTCGACAAAGATCAGGCCGAGCTGATCGCCCACGCTCTTCGAGTGAAACACCTGATTGGGGGAGATCCCTCGGCCAGACTCGACGTTGCCGTCCGGATAGAGGAGCCCGTCCTTATCGATGGCATAGTAGGAGCCATGTCGCATCGCCACTCGTTTCAGCAGGTCGTAGCTCCAGCGATCGAAGCGAACTCCGGGAACCGGATGCTGCATCGTATGGACATGGCTCGGGAGGATCGGCCTGGCGGTTTGACCCGGCGGCGGCTCGGTGACCTGGACCTCCCCTCCCACCCACGTTTCCGTCCATCGATCCTCGCGCGACGTCGTCTCCTCATAGCGTTGGCCCGTGATTGGAGCGGATGCGCTCAACAACGGGATTTCCTCAATGCGAGGAACTGCGAGATTGCCGCCCACCGTCAGAGTTCCCCAGTGCACCCCCACGGAAGACTCTCGGCCCGCCTGCGGATGGCCGAGGCTCTGTCCAACCTGCACCCCCGCGCGCAGTGGCGGAAGATCGAGCGTGCTCAATTGCATGCTCACCGACTGGCGGAACGTTGAGGGCCCTTCGGTTTGCACGGTCGCGTCGATCGTGCAGAGCAGACCCGGTCTGGACGGGGCGTAGGCCTTTATCTGTCGGACCGTTCCCAGGTGGCGTACCGAACGGAAGAGCCCCGTCGTCGGATCGTTTAGAAGTTGATCGTCGGACGGATTTGTCGCGTCCAACAGAACGTCCGGCCGATCGACGGTTCCGACAAATTGCGAACGCCCCGCTTGATCGAAGAACGACGGCCACCCCTCGGCTGTTTGATGTTGTTTCATCAATCTCGCGGAGACCGAGGACGGAGCGGTCCGCGGACGATGAAACCACCCTATGACCAGTTCCACCGCCGCATCCGCAAGCTGCTGCGCGACAGCCGCCTCTCTCCCGACATGGGCACTGATGACCTCCTGTCCGGCTAGATTGAGGAGTGTCGCCCCCACCAACGACAGGAGTAACAGGAGCACGAGCACCCCAAGAAGCGCGACCCCCTGCTGACGTTCGGCTTCATGGATCCGCGGCATGGGCACCCATCTCCTATGAACGGAGGCCGACCTCCCGAACCGTCCGATGACCAAGGTAGGTCGGCTCCATCTCCAGGAGCACGCGCTTCACCTCCGATGGCCGCCGAGTGACACGCCCCTGTTCATCCCGATAAGAGAACTGCGCCTGGTTCAGCTCTCCGACGAGGACATTCGCGCCGCCATCCACCATGCGCATGAGATTGAGCACGCCCCGCGCATCGCGTTTGGTGTAGTAGACCACTCGATTGCTCACCTCGACCGAAGCCCCGACCGGGAATGGCGCTGCGACCGGCTCGGCCAGCGTGAGCTGGTATCGTTGTCCCGCGCGGATGAGCCGATGTACCTCGCAGGCCTGCCGCCCGCAGAGCGTCACGGCCTTTCCTTCTCCCCACCCGCTGCCATCCTGCACCGCCAGAACCGATTGGCCCGGCAGAACGGGGCCCGTCGTCATCGTCTGCTGTCCGTTGACGTTGGCGAGAAAGAGGAACTGGTCAGGATCCGCGGCGATGATCGACTCCGCGGCAGCAAGACGGACCTCCTGCTCGAGTACTTCCAGCGCGAGCCTGAGATCTTGCTGCTGTCTCACGGTCCGCTCCTGCGCGACGGCTAGCCCCTGCACGAGGTGGAAGGTGTCGAACGCGGCCGCGAGCACGATCCCTCCGATCGCCAGGCTGATCATCAACTCTGCCAGGCAGACGCCTCGCTCTCCCGAACCGCCCCTTCCCGCTTCTGTTTGCCTCACTGTGGTCCCACAAATGCGGGGTTCGCTCGGAGGGTTGCCACACGGATTTCTTTCGGACCGTCAACTCCGTGATAGGTAGCTATGGCCCGGACCGCCACCAGGCCGGCCGAACTCAGCGGCCCGGGCCGATCCGCCTCCACGCTCCAGACCACGGTCACTCCGTCGCGCTCGAGCACGGCCGTGAAGATGCCATCGCCCGCCATCGCGTCATGTTCCTGTCCATCGTCCCTCATCACGGTTTCGGCGATACCATCGTCATCAAGATCATCCTCAAGCAGGAGCTTCCAGCGGACTGACCGCTTGATCTCCAACCTCGATTGGGCCAGCTCCAGCGCCCGGCTGCCGAGACCGGCTTGCTTGACATGCCGCGACGAGATCTCCACCGCTCCCATGGTTCCCAGGAACGCGATGCCGGCAATCATCATCGCCACCATGACTTCGATCAGGCTCAATCCCTGATCGGGTGAATATCGGCTCATAGGATGGATACCCGCCCGGTGATGCCCACGGTCAATTTCCGAAGCCAGCCTTCTTTGCTTCTGAGATACATCGTGGTCGCCGTCGCGGAACGACCGCTGGGATGGAAGAGAATCTCAGGCCCCCCGCTTGGCTCCTCGATGACGATCCCGTTGTCGCCATACCGGTACACATGATGTGTCGCCGCAGCGTTGACGAATTGCGCCTCAAGGGTCCGTTGCTCGAAATCAAAGACGACGCGCACTCGGTCTCGATGAGTCATCGCCAGTTGCCTCGCCAGGCGAAGTTCCGAGGCAAGCTCTTCGGTCGCGGAACGCATCTGTATGCGTGAGTACAGTCCGGAGAGGTTGGGACCGGCCAGAGCCGCAATAATTCCCATGATCGCCACCGTCACCATCAATTCCATCAACGTGGTCCCATCCTGCCTCATGCGCCCCTCCTCCGGCTCCCTCGGTTTCTGTCGTTCGTTCTCCCCGGGTGAGAGGCCCCTGTCTCAAGAGTCATGCCGCCTTTGAATGAAGCATCGGCGCGTGGCAGCCTGCGCCGCAACACACTGATCCGCGAATGAGAAGTCGTTAAATGACGCGGCAAACAGCAGAAAGGCAGACAGGAAGGAGGAGAGATGCGCGTGCCCCGGGACCAGAAGCGCGGCGAGAGAGCCGTGCCTCAGCAGATACAGTGCTCTCAAGAAGAGATACAGTGCGAGGGGTGGAGGGCCGAGAATCCGGCGAGCACCGACGAGGCTATCCGTCAAACAACCCTTGGTACCAGTCGAGGATGGGTTGTCCGAAGAACAACGCGACCACCGCCCCGCAGACCAAGAATGGTCCGAAGGGGATATAGTCTTCCCGTCTGATCACCCGCGCAGCAATGAGCGTGATCCCGACGAGCGAACCCAAGAAAGACCCCAGCATGATCGTCATCAATACAGGCTTCCATCCGAGAAACGCGCCGATCATCGCGAGAAGCTTGATGTCGCCGCCACCCATGCCTTCCTTGCCGAAGAGATAGGGGCTCGCCCAGGCAAGAAGCCACAGGATGCCGCCGCCAACCAAGAGTCCGATCACCCCGTTCACCAGACCCAGCGGCAGGACCGTAGCGGCACTGACGATTCCGACGACCATTCCCGGGAACGTCACGACGTTGGGGATGATCTTGTGGCTAAGGTCGGTCCCGGCCACGACAAGAAGCGCCGAGTAGAGCAGTCCATAAGCGACTGCCTGCAAGCCGGGGCCGAAGAACCACAGTAAGCCAACATAGCCGGACGCGTTGAGGACCTCCACCAGAGGATAGCGCCAGGGAATGCGGATCGCACAATGCCGGCAGCGGCCGAGCAGAAGCAGGTAGCTCAGAAGGGGCACATTATCGTACCAGGCGATCGGGTGGGAACAAGCAGGGCAGTGGGAGCCGGGCCACACGATCGATTCCTGTCTGGGCAACCGGTAGATACAGACATTGAGAAAGCTGCCGATGAGGGCGCCGAAGACGCCGACAATCACGTAGAGTGAGAACATGGACCGACTCTCCTAAACGCGAACGGTCTGGACCGCTCCGATCATCCCCCTGCGACGAAAATAGTCCGTTCCCTTACTCAGTAACCCTACTAGGGCTGATCTACCTCGCTTTACTTTCCCGAACGAGGACTCCTATAATTCCCTAGGGTCAGAGTTGCCCTGACAGCTCGCATCGATGTCCATGAGCTGCCAGTATACCTGAAACGCCCGCTTGTCAAAGGAGAACCGATCATCGTGGCCAAGACAGTCGGAAAGACGCCGACGCGAAAGTCCCTTGCGGATCTCGAGCCCCCTCACCGGGCCAAGCGGCCGGAATCCCTGACCTTGCGGGAGCAGGAGATTCTGGAGTTGATTTGGGCCGGATTTAAGAATAGGGAAATCGGCCACCGGCTCAAGATCAGCGTGAAGACCGTCGAGGCTCACCGCGCCAACATGATGAAGAAGCTGCGCGTGTCGAACACCGCCCAATTGCTCAAGACAGCCATCCAGGGCGGCATGCTCAAGATCCGCTAGCAGTCGGCCTGCTCTTTGACGGCGGAGCTTCGTTGGCGGACGGCCTCGAACAACGTGATCGCGGCGGACGCTGACACGTTGAGCGATTGAACGTTCCCTTTCATGGGAATGCTGATGCGCTCATCGCAATGTCGCAGCACTCCCGGCCGGATTCCCGTTCCTTCCCCTCCGAAAACCAGCCCGACCGGCCCTCGCAGATCGACATCCGTGAAGAGCCTTCCGGCCGAAGGTTCCACTCCATAGATCCATAGACCTGCGGCCTTCAGGGACTCAAGCAGCCGGCTTACGTTCGTGACCCGCGCCACCGCAATATGATCGATCGCTCCGGCAGAAGCCTTCGCCACCGCCGAGCTGAGCCCGGCCGCCCTGCGTTCGGGGATGAACACGCCGTGCGCGCCGGCTCCCTCGGCCGTCCGGATCACCGCGCCGAGATTATGCGGATCCTCCACTCCGTCGAGGATGACGAGAAGCGGCGGCTCCTTCCGTGCAGCGGCGCGACCAAGAATGGCTTCTTCCGTCTGGTAGGCTTTCGCGGCAGCCACGGCCACGATACCCTGGTGCTTGCCCCCGGGCACCAGACGGTCAAGGGAAGCCGCCGGTTGGACGTGGACCGGGATATGACGCGACCGAGCCAGTTGCACAAGATCCGAGAACTGCTTATCGGTCCTGATGACCAGGAGCCGCTGCAGCGGTCTGTCCCCGGCCTTCAGCGCCTCCCGCACCGCATGCAGGCCATAGAGCAGCTCCGGCTGATTAGCGCTTCCACCGGCTGGTGCCATCGGGCTTGTCCTCGATGATGACTCCCTGGGAAGCGAGCGATTTTCTGATTTCATCCGCTCGCTTGAAATCTTTTCGTGCCCGCGCTTCGTTTCTCAGGGCTATGCATCGGTCTACCTCCTCGTCAGAAAGTCCTCTGACACCAGGCGAGGCAGGTTCCGGAGCTTCACCGGGGGAGATACCCCCTGGTCCAATCGTCCGACTCGGGCCGAACTGCCACTTGTCCGACTGAAACAGCCCTAACACGCTGCCGATCGCACGAAATTCCTGTCTCGTGATCTTGCGCGCTTCGGCCGAAAGACCCTTGTCCAGTAACTTGTTCACATCACTCCGCAGTCCCTGTAAAGCTGCTATTGCGGCAGGCGTATTGAAGTCATCATCCATCGCCTGGCTGAATGATTTCTGGGTCCTCTCGATAGCAGCCTTCCGGAACCCATCGTCCCTCATCCCGGAACCGCCGGCTTCGCGAAGCCGATTGAACAGGTCATAGAAGCCGTTCAAGGCATTCTTCGATTCTGTTAAGGCCTGGTCTGAAAAATCCAGCGGGCCATGGTAATGGGTCGAAAGAAGAAAGTACCGGAGAATTTCTCCCGTGACCTCCTCGGACCAATCCGACTTCTCAAAGATCTCTCGAATGGTGAAGAAGTTGCCCAAGGACTTGGACATCTTCTCCTGATTGATCTGGACGAAGCCGTTATGGATCCAGTAGCGTGCGAATTCCTCGCCGGTCGCGCCGCAGGACTGCGCGATTTCATTCTCATGGTGTGGAAAGATCAGATCCATGCCGCCGCCATGGATATCGAATGTCTCGCCCAGGTGCCGGAGTGACATGGCCGAACATTCGATATGCCAGCCGGGACGGCCCGGTCCCCAGGGACTCGGCCACGAAGGCTCACCGGGCTTGCTGCTCTTCCAGAGCGCGAAATCCATCGGATGACGTTTCCGTTCGTCGACCTCCACTCGCGCGCCAGCTTGCAGATCCTCGAGCCGGCGCTTCGACAGTCGGCCGTACCCTGGATACTTGGCCACCTCAAAATACACGTCCCCGTCCACTTGATAGGCCAGGCCCTTGGCGATGAGCTTCTGCGTGATCTCGATAATGTCGGTGATGTGCTCCGTCGCCTTCGGCTCAATCGTCGCCCGTCTGACCCCGAGTTTGCCCATGTCCTGGTAGTAGGCCTCGGTGAACTCGGACGTGATCGCATCGCAGGAGACGCCTCGCTCGTTTGCTCGCTGAATGATCTTGTCATCCACGTCGGTGAAGTTTTTGACAAACTCCACGTGGTAGCCGGAGTACTCCAGGTACCGACGAATCACGTCGAACACCAGCGCGCTCCTCGCATGACCGATGTGGCAATAGTCGTAGACCGTCACCCCGCAGACGTACATCCGCACCTGCTTCGGAACCAGCGGCTCGAACAGTTCTTTTTCTCCCGCGAGCGTGTTGTAGATCTTGAGCATGGAGCAGCCCTATTGGAGGGTGGGTCGGCGCCTCGGCCAGTGAGACCAGAGGAAGAGTACCAGGGCAGCGACCAGCACCAGACCGATCACGATATCGAACCGGTGGAAATAGTCACGCAGCTCCTCCCAGCGCTCACCCATCTTGACACCGACATAGGCGAGCACGTAGCACCAGGGCAGAGCGCCGAGGAAGGTGAACAGCACAAAGCGCGGAAAATGCATCTGCGCGATTCCTGCCGGCAAGGAGATGAACGTGCGCACCACCGGGAGCATCCGACTGAAGAACACGGCGGCCTCGCCGTATTTCTGAAACCAGTGATCGGCGATGTCCAGATCACGGTGCGAGACCAGAAAGTAGGGACCGTACCGCTCGACAAAGGGACGCCCCCCGAACAGACCCGCGTAGTAGGCCGCGATGGAACCGACCACATTGCCCACCGCACCGGCTAGGGTCACGCCGAGCATCGTGAATTCCCCCGTGCTCACCAGGTAACCCGAAAACGGCATGATGATTTCGCTCGGAAGCGGAATGCAGGCGCTTTCGATAGCCATCGTGAACAGAATGCCGGTATAGCCGAACTTCGAAATGCAGGCGATGACGAACCGGCTTAATTCGCCGACGATCGCTTCGATCAATCCACCGATCACCTGGTCAACTCCTCGGCCGGACGGATGACCGGCGTTGACCGGTCAGGCGAACGGACCCTCGCTGGATAACCGGCTCCCAGGCGCGGAATCGGTCGAGCACCTCATGGTACGTGCTGTCGAGCCGGATAGGAGTAATGGACACCAAGCCCTCCTCAATGGCCTCATGGTCTGCGTCTTTACTGCGACTCCAGGACACGCGCTTTCCCGCAATCCAGTAGTACTTGCGCCCGTGGGGGTCCAGTTTTTCGATAATCGGATTGTGAAACCGCCGCCGGCTGAGACAGGTGATCCGCACGCCTTTGATGGATCTCTTCGGTCGATCCGGAATATTCACGTTCAGCAGGGTTTCCTCGGGAAGGCCCTGCTCGAGCGCGAGCCGGACAAGCCGCGCAGCATAGGATGCGCCGACGGCAAAACGGAACGTCTCCTGACCCTCTTGCGAGACAGCGACGGACGGCACGCCGAGAATCGTGCCCTCCATCGCCGCTGACACGGTCCCTGAATACATCACGTCATCGCCGAGATTCACGCCCTTGTTGATTCCCGAAACCAGAATGGAGGGCGGCTTGGGCATGATCCTGAGCAGCGCCAGGTTCACACAATCGACCGGCGTCCCATTCACCGAGAAGGTGCGCGACGCAACTCGGTGCACCCGTAATGGTTTGTGCAGGGTCACCGCATGGGCCACGGCCGTCCGCTCGCGATCCGGGGCGACCACCCAGACCTCGCCGATTTTCGACAGTGCCTGCGCCAGAGCGGCAATCCCTGGCGATTGGATACCGTCGTCGTTCGTGACCAGGATCCGCATCTTCTTCTCGCAACAAAAAGAGCTGCGCAAGGCAGCTCTGTGTTTCATGCTTGAGCGCTGAGAACAGGGCACCCGACTCTCCAGCTCGTCTCAGGCCGCTGCACTCAACGCTCAGCACTGTGTAGGTTGGTCGGGGCGGCGGGATTTGAACCCACGACCACTCGCACCCCAAGCGAGTACGCTACCGGGCTGCGCCACGCCCCGACCTATTTCTCAATCCACGATGGCGCTATTGTCCCCCGCGAGCTCATGGAAAGGCAATGGGAAAGGATCGACCCCCTACTGCGAATGTGACTCGATAATTCTCAGGATAGCTTGCAGGTCACCCCGAAGTTTCTTGGCCATCTCTTTGGGGCGCAACGACCGCGAGGCGGCCCGTCCCCGCCGAACCCAATAACGTTTCACGCCTTCGAGCGTGTGTCCCTCCTCATACAGCATGCGCTTGATCTCCAGCACGGTTTCGATGTCCCGCTGGACATAGAGGCGCTGGTTCCCACGGCTTTTCTTCGGTTTAAGAAAGCTGAACTGGGATTCCCAGAAACGGAGGACGTACGCGGGAAGTTTCGTGAGCTGGCTCACTTCTCCGATTTTGTAGAAAACCTTGCTTCCCAGCCTGGGTTCGATTCCCATGACCGGACCTCAACAGCTTCGGTCGATGACGTGGGTAAGGCGGTCTTACGAATTGACGTACTTCTTGAATACCTGGCTCGGCCGGAACGTTACGACTCGACGAGGAGTGATCCCGATTTCTTCTCCGGTCCGAGGATTCCGCCCCTTGCGAGCGCCCTTGCTGCGCACGACAAAATTTCCGAACCCAGCGATCTTCACCGATTCCCCCTTCTGCAACACAGACTTCAGGAGATTGAGGACCAACTCGACGATATCAGCCGCTTCATTTTTCGAAATGCCGACCTGCTTGAAAATTTCGTTCGCAATATCAGCTTTTCTCATACCTCCCCCCTAGACAACCACGGCACATCGCCGAGCCCACCCCCCGGACCCTCGCCAAGATCCGGCGAGTTTTGCTTAAGTTACGTGAGGTTAGGAACTCTGTCAAGAATAAATTTGACTGATTCGACCGAATCCGCGGCTACTCCTTGACCAACAACTTGTATTCGATGCTATCAGCCAGGGCCTGCCAGGTCGCCTCGATGATGTTCTCCGACACGCCGACGGTGCCCCACTTGTCTTTGTGGTCTCCGGATTCGATCAACACACGGACCTTGGACTCCGTTCCCTTGTTCGCCGCCAACACGCGCACCTTATAGTCGAGCAGTTTGACCTCTTTGAGCTGAGGATAGAATTTTTCCAAGGACTTACGCAGCGCGTGGTCCAGCGCATTGACCGGCCCTGCCCCCACGGCAGCCGTATGCTGGACCACATCTCCGACCTTGACCATCACGGTCGCTTCCGCAACGGGCGCTCCATTCTGTTGTTTCTTTTCGACAATCACGCGAAACCCCAATAGTTGAAAGGCCGGCTTGTGACTCCCCATGGCTTTTCGCATCAACAGCTCAAATGACCCCTCCGCTCCCTCAAACTGATATCCCTGGCTTTCCCGCTGTTTTAGCGTATCGACCAGCTCCTGGACTTTGGAGTGGTCCTTTGAAAGCTTGATGCCGTAGGCTTCGATCTTCTCCAGGAGACCGCTCCGGCCCGCATAATCGGACACCAGCACGCGTTGCCGGTTGCCGACCTGAGCCGGGTTGACATGTTCGTAGGTGGCCGGGTTCTTCAGCACCGCATGGATGTGCACCCCGCCCTTATGGGCAAACGCCGCATCGCCCACATAGGGCTGGTGCTTGTTGGGCATCAGGTTCGCGATCTCGGTCACAAATCCGGACACCTCCTTCAAATGACTCAATCGGTCGGTGATCGCGGGCCGCTTCATCTTTAATTCCAGGTTGGGGATGATGGAGCACAGGTTCGCGTTTCCGCAGCGCTCTCCGATGCCGTTGATCGTTCCCTGGACCTGTACGATGCCGCTTTCGATCGCGACCAGCGAGTTGGCCACGGCCATTTCGCAATCATTGTGGGCATGGATTCCCAGCGGCACGGGACACTCGCGGCGGACGACCTCGCAGATCTTCCGGATCTCCCACGGCATGGCCCCTCCGTTGGTGTCGCAGAGAATCACGCGCTCGGCTCCGGCCTCGACCGCTTTGCGAATCGTGTGGAGCGCATACTCCGGGTTCGTCTTGTAGCCGTCGAAGAAGTGCTCCGCGTCATAGAAGACCCGGCGCCCCCTGCCACGCAAATAGGAGACTGAATCGCTGATCAGCTCGAGGTTCTTGGACAACGAGATGCCCAGGGCATCGGTCACATGCAAGGACCACGTCTTCCCGAAGATCGTGATCGTGTCGGTCTCCGCCCGGAGCAAGGCCTGGAGATTGGGATCTTTCCTGGCGGAATTGCTCGCCTTCCGCGTCGATCCGAAGGCAACGACCGCGGCATGTTTCAACGGAATGGTCTTGATCATCCGGAAGAACTCGATGTCCTTCGGATTCGCCCCGGGCCAACCGCCCTCGATGTAATGGACACCGAGTTCATCCAGTTTCTGCGCGACGCGCACCTTATCCTCGGCCGAGAAACTCACGTCTTCGGCCTGCGCCCCGTCGCGCAACGTCGTGTCGTAGACCTCCACCGCCGCCGCCCGCTCCTCGGGCAACTTCAGCTCAGGAAACGGGTGCCGCTCTTGCGCAGCGCGGGAGGAGCGAGATGATGGGGTTGTCCGAGCCATGGGCAGACAGGGTACCAGGTGGATGACGGCTCTGTCGAGACGCGCCTCGATGCCGGCGACTACGATGCGACTGACCGATCCCCTTCAGGGGACCGGTCGAGGCCAAACGCGTCATGCAGAGATCGCATGGCCAGTTCCAGGTACTTCTCGTCGATGACACAGGAAATCTTGATCTCGGAGGTGCTGATCATCATGATATTGATCCTCTCGCGGGACAGCACCTGGAACATTTTCGCCGCCACGCCCGAATGGGACCGCATCCCCACCCCGATGAGCGAGACCTTCGCGATTGCTTCCGTGACGGACACCGACTTCGCCTGGATCTCCTTCGCCACAGCCTCAATGATCGGCACGGCCTTCCGGAGGTCGGCGCGGGGCACCGTGAACGAAAGATCCGTCATGGCCGCCTGACTCATGTTCTGGATGATCATGTCGACGTTGATCTGCGCCTCGGCCACGGCCCCGAAAATCCGCGCGGCGATTCCCGGCTTGTCCGGCACGCCGACGATCGTGATTTTCGCCTGATTGCGGTCTCCCGTCACCCCGGCCACCACCGCCGCTTCCATATCCGCATCTTCCGTCGTCACGAGTGTCCCCTTTCCTTCTTTGAAGCTCGAATTCACTTCCACCGGCACGTTGAATTTGGCCGCAAACTCGACCGACCGAGTTTGAAGGACCTTGGCCCCGAGGCTGGCCATCTCGAGCATCTCTTCGTACGCGATTTTATCGATGCGTCGCGCCGCGGGCACGATATTCGGGTCCGCCGTATAGACCCCGTCCACGTCGGTGAAGATGATGCAGCGATCCGCCTTTAAGGCGGCGGCCAGTGCGACGGCCGAGAGGTCGGATCCCCCGCGGCCGAGCGTCGTAACGTCCGATTGTTCGTTGATGCCCTGAAACCCGGCGACCACCGGAATGACACCCTGGTCCAGGGCTTCGCGGATCCGATGCGCCGTGACGCGCGCGATGCGCGCCTTGGTGTGGGCGCTATCGGTGATGATGCCGACCTGCCGGCCCGTGAAGGACCGCGCGTTGATTCCGCGCCCGCGCAACTCCATCGCGAGCAGCGCGATCGTGACACGCTCCCCCGTTGAGAGCAGCATGTCCAGTTCGCGCTCGTCGGGAGTCGGCGTCGTTTCCTGCGCGAGCTTGATGAGGCGATCCGTTTCACCGCTCATCGCGGAGAGCACGACGACGACCCGATGGCCTTCGCGCTGCGACTGAGCGACTCGATCGGCGACCCGGTGGATTCGCTCGATAGTCCCGACCGAGGTGCCGCCGTATTTTTGAACGATCAATGCCACAGGCTTCAGCCGGTCGCAAACAGCTTGTTCACGAACTTGGTGGCATCACGAGCAGGGGTCGCGGCAGCCTGGGCATCCGACTCCGTAAAGCGCCGATCGGCTCTCCCTGCGCCCCCCCGCCCTGCCTCTCCGAACGCATAAAAGGCACGCCCTTCCACCCCTTCGCCATAATCGCAGACGACCAGGAAGCGATACGGTCCTCGTTTGGCCAGTCCTTCGGTAAGCGGACCGATCAGCTCTCGGTCGAAATCTTCGATGCCGCGAACTCTTGCCTTGATATCCGAGCCGTGGACCACTTCGTCCGTCAGACCGGCATGGAGGTAGACAAAGTCCTTGTTCGCGGACTCCGCCAGTGCCACCGCCGCCTTGGCGCGAAGATCTCCGCCTGCAAGGCGATCGGGGTCGGGAGCATCCAGACCGGCGCAGATGCCCACCCCTCGGTGCACGTCGCTCGTGGCCACGACGGCGCCCGTGACGCCGTACTTTTCCGGCAAGTTCGGCCAGGGCACCGCTCGCCCCTCTCCCCACAGCCAGACGCAGTTCGCTGGCTTCTT
>Ga0233416_10000222_pt1 | contig 17382 bp, 15 predicted proteins | sample Sediment_Towuti__2_FD_188638 | JGI IMG/M metagenome (GOLD analysis project Ga0233416, IMG submission 188638) | Sediment microbial communities from Lake Towuti, South Sulawesi, Indonesia - Sediment_Towuti_2014_0_MG | ecosystem: Environmental > Aquatic > Freshwater > Lake > Sediment | place... | reverse complement strand
CTGCGGCGCTTCGCCCGCGCGGGCTGCCGCCTCGTGCACCGGGTCGACGGGCCGGTCGCGGCGTATCGAGGCTTCGACGACGGCACGGACGCACGCGTCGCCGGGATCAACCGCGAGCTCGCGGACGCGACGGTCGTCCAGTCGCGCTACAGCCTCGACGCCCACCGCGCGATCGGGATCGAGCTCGTCGGGCCGGTGCTCATCCGGAACGCCGTCGACCCGGCGATCTTCCATCCGCCGGACCAGCGCGAGCCGCTCGCCGGGCGGCGCCTGCGCGTGGTCGCGACGAGCTGGTCGGGCAACCCGAGAAAGGGCCTCGACGTGCTCGAGTGGCTCGACCGCAATCTCGACTTCGAGCGGTGCGAGCTCACGCTCGTGGGCCGGTCCCCGGGGGAGCTCGCGAGGATCCGAGTCGTGAACCCGGTGCCCTCGCGGGAGCTCGCCGACGAGCTTCGCCGCCACGACGCCTTCCTCGCGGCGAGCGTGAACGACCCCGCGTCGAACGCGCTGCTCGAGGCGCTCGCGTGCGGCCTGCCGGCCGTGTACCGCGTGAGCGGCGGCCACCCGGAGATCGTGGGCGATGCCGGCTGCCCCTTCGAGACGCCGGAGGAGGCCGGACGAGCCCTCGACCGGCTCGCGGAGGAGCTCGACGAGCGGCGGGCAGCGATCAGGACCCCGTCGATCGCGGAGGTCGCCGACCGGTACCTCGAGGTGCTTCTCGGATGAGCGTCGTGCGGCGGATCGCAGCTCCGCCCGGGAAGCTCGCTCTCCGGGCCCTGGTCGCGACCCGCACCGCGGCCTGGCCCGCGCACTCCCGCCTGTTCGCGGTCGGGGACGGCGCCGGCTGGTCGGTGGAGGAGGACGCCACCCACCTCGCCGCGACCGCGGCGCGCCTGGGCTACGACGTCGGGCCCGGCTCCTGGGCGCGCTTCGCCTCCTCGCAGAGCGTCTTCCTCACGAGCCACTTCGAGGCCCTCGCCCCGCGGTGGCTCGACACGTCCCACCGCCTCGGCACGGCCTACCTGCACGGCCGTCCGGGAACGCCGGGCGCTCCCGAGTTCGACGAGGCCTTCGAGGCGCTTCGCCGACGGCCGGAGCGCATCTCCCGGGTCCAGGTGACCCATGCCGAGATGCACGACCTCGTCGTCGAGGCGGGCGTGCCGCCGGAGCGCGTGTTCCGGATCCCGATCGGGATCGACCTGAAGCGCTTCCCGCTCGCAGACCCCGAGGCGCGGGCGCGATCTCGAGCCGACCTCGGGCTGCCGGGCGGCGCCCTCGTCGCCGGCTCGTTCCAGAAGGACGGCGTCGGCTGGGGCGACGGCCTCGAGCCGAAGCTCGTCAAGGGGCCGGACGTCCTCGTGCGCGCGCTCGAGCGGCTCCGCGACCTCGTGCCCGAGCTGCACGTGCTGCTGACGGGCCCCGCGCGCGGCTACGTGCGAGGCGCACTCGAACGCCTCGGGATCCCTCGTGTCCACCGGGTGGCGCGGTCGCGCGAGGAGCTGGCGCACGCCTACCACGCCCTCGACGTCTACCTCGTCGCCTCGCGGCAGGAGGGCGGGCCGAAGGCGTTGCTGGAGGCGATGGCGACAGGTGTCCCCGTCGTCTCGACGCGCGTCGGCCAGGCGCAGGACGTGATCGAGGACGGGATCGACGGCTGGCTCGTGGAGGTCGAGGACGCCGAGGCGCTCGCGAGCCGAGCGGCGGCCGTCCGGGATGGCGTCCCGGCAGGCCTCCGCGACGCCGCCCGCGCCAAGGCGGAGCGCTTCGCGCTCGAGCGCCTCGACCCGCTCTGGGCGAGCCTGCTCGACGGCTTCGTGGGGCGCGGGGAGTCGTGAGCCGTCGCCTGACTCCTCGCCGCCTCGCGGCCGGCGGCTACCGGAGGGTGCCGAGGGCCCCGTTCCGCTTTCTCATGCCGACGGGCCTGTGGCGTGGGCTCTTCCGCTTCTGGCTCTCGGTGCTGGCCGCGAACCCCGACCGGCGCCGCGCGGTCCGCGAGCTCCTCGTCTCGTACGACGACGTCTACCGCTCACTCGACCAGGCCGCGATCGACTACGACGGCGGCGTCCACGTGAAGCACCGGCTCACGCGCTACCACGACTTCTTCGTCGACCGCGTCCGGCCGGGCGAGCGGGTGCTCGACGTCGGGAGCGGGAAGGGCGAGCTCGCCTACGATCTCGTCACCCGCGCCGGGGCGTCCGTCGTCGGCGTGGACTACGACCCGCCGCACCTCGCGTTCGCGCGCTCGCGCTTCGTCCACGAGCGCCTCGAGTTCCGGGAGGGCAACGTGCTCGAGGAGCTCCCCGAGGGTCCCTTCGACGTCGTCGTGCTCTCGAACGTCCTCGAGCACCTACCCGCCCGCGTCGAGTTCCTGCGGCGGCTCGTCGCATCGGCGGCCCCCTCCCGCGTGCTCGTCCGCGTTCCCGTGTACGCGCGGGACTGGACCGTGCCGCTGAAAGCGGAGGTCGGCCTCCTCCCGTACTGGGAGGAAGACCACGCGATCGAGTACGACCCCGACGGCTTCCGCAGCGAGCTCGCCGAGGCCGGGCTCGACGTCACCGAGCTCGTGCTCACGTGGGGCGAGATCTGGGCGGCCGCCGAGCCCCGCTGACGATGCGCGTCAGCCAGCGCGCGAGGCCGCGTCGGGACCGCTTTCGCCGAGCACCTCCTCGCAGAGCACGCGCAGCGACCGCGCTAACGCGGAGTACGTGAACTCGCTGCGACGGGTGCGGGCGCGCCGCTCGCAGGCGGCACGGAGCTCCTCGTCCTCGAGGAGCGTGCGGATCGCGGCCCGGTAGCCGTCGACGTCTCCGGGCTCGACGAGAAGGCCCTCCACGCCGTCGCGGACGTAGTCCGCGACGCCTGCGCCCCTGGTCGTCACGATCGCCTTCCCAAGGCAGAGCGCCTGGGCGATGGTCGTGTGGCCGTGGGGCGTGTCCCCGGCGCGGAGGGGAACGACGACCACTGCGGCGCCCGCCATGAGCGAGAGGAACTCCTGGAGCGGCATCCGCCAGAGCACCCGGCAGTTGCCGGGCAGCGGACCGGGGACGCCGAGCGTCTCGGGAGAGTGGGTGACGATCGTCAGTCGCAGGTCGGTCCCGGCGACCGCCTTCACGAGTGAGGCGAAGTCGCGGAGCGTTCCGCCTCCGCTGAAGACGTAGGGGCCGTCCTCGGCGTGCGGGACGACATGCCCGAAGTCGCCGTCGGCCGGTATCGGGAGGTACACGTAGTTGGGGCGGCCCTCGGCTTCCCGGCTCGAGTACACGATCACGCGGCGCGCATAGCGCGCGTAGCGGGGGCCGAAGTGCACCTGGTTCGTCACGATCGCCGGTGTCGTGACGAGACGGAGCCGGCGCAGCACAAGGTAGAAGGGCACGAGCCGGTGCGCCGAGCCGAAGAGCAGGAGCTTCGGCCGGCGGCGGGCGGCGGCCGCGAGAGCCTGGGCAGCCACGGCCAGAGTGTTCAGCCACCCGCTGCTGTGCCCGCGGACGACCTTCCCGTAGACGCGGCGCGGGAAGATCTCGCACTCCGGCGAGTCCCAGAACCCCTTGCGGAAGGTCACGACGAGAACGTCGTCGAGATCGAGGTCACCGGGTCTGGTCACGTGGGTGGGTCCGTTCGCGCCGTCGGTCGAGGCGTCGAGAGGTTATCGTCGCCGCCCGCATGGAACCCCAGCCTCCGCTGCCGTACGATGCCGGCGCGAGCGCGTCCCGGACGGGCGAACGCCGCGGTCGTGCGCTCGACGTCGCGCGCGCAGGGCGCTACTCGCGGGCAGCCGTGCGCTGGGCACGGCTGCTGGCCTCCCGCCGACCGCGGCCCGGCCTGCGCGTCTTCTACGGGCACGACCGCGTGCCCGCCCCGGGCGAGCCGGTCGCAGGCGGGACGGCGAAGTTCCAGCGACTCGCCTCCCGCTGGCCGAACCGGCCGACGGACTTCACGCTCCTCTACCTCGGATCGACCTGGCTGCCGCGAGACCTGCGACCGCTCCTGTGGCTCGCCCGCCGCCGCGGCGCCCTGATCGTCGTCAACCAGAACGGTGTGGGGTACCCGGGCTGGGCGGGAGCCGAGGCCGAGGCCTTCAACCGCCCCCTGAGGCGGATCCTCTCCTGCGCTGACCACGTCCTCTACCAGAGCGCGTTCTGCAAGCGGTCCGCCGACGAGCTCGTGTGCGCCCCCGCCGCGAGTTGGGAGATCCTCCCGAACGCGGTCGACGTCTCCCACTTCGTGCCGACGGCCCGGTCTCCCGGAGCCGGCCCGGTGCTGCTGCTGGGGGGCGACCAGTACCAGGCGTACCGGCTCGAGCTCGGGCTGCGGACGCTCGCCTCGCTCCTGCCCTCGCACCCGGAGGCGCGCCTGCTCGTGACCGGGCGCCTGGCGGTGCCCGCCGAGCCGCTCGTGGCCGAGCTCGGCCTCTCCGGTCGCGTCGACGTCGTGGGCCGGTACGCGCAGCGCGACGCTCCGTCCGTCTTCCAGCGGGCGCACCTCCTGCTGCACACGAAGGTCAACGATCCCTGTCCGAGCGTCGTCATCGAAGCGATGGCGTGCGGGCTGCCGGTCGTGTACGCAAGAAGCGGAGGGGTCCCCGAGCTCGTGGGGGAGGATGCCGGGATCGGCGTCCCGCACCCCGACTCGTTCGACCGCGACGAGCCTCCCTCTCCGGAGGCGATGGCCGATGCGGTCGGGAGCGTGCTCGGCGACTTGCCCGGCTACGCCACACGCGCCCGAGCCCGCGCCGTCGAGCGCTTCGCGCTCGAGCCGTGGCTCGACCGGCACGCGGCGCTCTTCGACGAGCTCCTGCGCGAGGCCGGACTCGCCTAACGGCAGCTAACCGCGCCCGGCCCGCAGGCCCCGTATCCGCCCCCGAAGCGTCGCGGCGTGGAAGCGCGCCCGGTCCGGGCGCAGGCGCAGGAGCGAGACGAGGGTCCCTCCGGCCGGGCGCACGAGCATGCGGACCACGACGCGAGGTGGATACCGGTGCTTGCGGAGGATGTATCCGATGCTGGCGCCGTCGCGAAACCCGAGCGCCCCGAGCCCATCCGCCGCCGGAGGCTTCGCGGGATGCCCGACGACGAGGCCGGGGTCGTAGACGATCCTCGCTCCGCCCCGGACCGCCCGGACGAGGTAGTCGACCTCCTCCCCCGAGCACCACGTCGTCCCTGACCCGAGCCCCAGCGCCTCGTCGAAGGTCCCCACCGCCGTCACCGTCGCCCGGCGGAGGAAGATCGCGAACGAGACGACGCGGTTCCAGAGGTTGTCGTCGGTCAGCATGGCCGGCTCGTCGTTCCAGGTCGGCGGCGACGTGCCGGTCTTGTCGATGGGCCTGCCTGTCAGGCCGTCGAGCGCCGGATCACCCGCGAGTCGCGCCGCCACGCGCTCGAGGAGGTCCGGGGGGTAGACGCAGTCGTCGTCGGGGAAGGCGACGACGTCGGCCGAGACGCGCTCGAGGCCGGCGTTCCGAGCGCGTGACAGGCCCCGCGCCGCGCGCAGGCGAACGACCTCGAGCGCCGGATGCGCGGCGACCACGCGGTCGAGACGGTCGTCGCCGTTCTGGTCGACGAGGACGACGCGGAAGGCGCGATGCGTCTGCGCAGCGAGCGAGGAGAGCAGTCGGTCCAGCTCCTCCTCCCGGTCGACCGTGGCCACGACGAGGTCGAACGACGGAAGCTCGGCCCTCGTCATGGCCGTAGGCTACGGAACGGCCGTGCAGCCGGTGTCGCCCCTCGTCTCCGTGATCATGGCCGCCCACGACGCGGAGCGGTTCCTCGCGCCCGCGGTCGCGAGCGTCCTCCGGCAAACCGTCTCCGACCTGGAGCTCGTCGTCGTGGACGACGGCTCGCAGGACGGAACGCCGGACGTCCTCGCGGAGTTCGACGACCCGCGCCTCGAGGTGGTGCGGAACGACGAGCGACTCGGCCTCGCCGCGTCGCTCAATCTCGCTCTCGAGCGGGCCCGCTCGCGGTACGTCGCCCGGCTCGACGCGGACGACGTCGCGCTGCCGAGGCGGCTCGAGCTCCAGCTCTCGCGCCTCCGCGCGGCGCCTTCGGTCGCGATCGTGGGCAGCGCCGTGCTCGACCTGGACGACGAGAGCCGTCTCCACAGCGTCCACCCGATGCCCGTCGATTCCGCAGCGGTTCGCTGGGCGACGCTCTTCAGCTCGCCCTTCTACCATCCGACCGTCCTCCTCGACCGCGACGTGCTCGACCGCGAGGGCCTCCGCTACGACCCCGCGTTCCTGGAGAGCGAGGACTACGAGCTCTGGGCCCGGGTGCTGTCCGTCGCGGAGGGTGAGAACCTGCCCGAGCCGCTCGTCCTCTACCGGGTGCACGCGGGGCAGGCGACCCGGGCTCGACGCGGGCTGCAGCGAGGCTTCCAGCGCCGGGTCGCCCTGGGGGAGATCGCCCGACTGGCTCCGAGCCTGCCCGCCGAGCGCGCCGAGCTCGCCTGGCTGCTCGGCGCCGGCGAGGACCTCGCGCCCGGAGAGCTCGAGAACGCGGCGGACGCGCTCCTCGAGCTCGTCTCGCTCTTCGGAAAGCGCTATCCGGCGGGCGCTCGCGCGGCCCGCGAGAAGGCGGCGCGCATGCTCGCCCGCGCCGCGCCCCACGCGGAGCGCCTGTCCCGCGTGGAGATCCTCCGGCACGCGCTCCGGCTCGACCCCCTGCTTCCGCTTAACGCCGCCGCCAGGCGGGCCGGACGCGCGGCCATCGCTCGGCGGACGAAGCCTGAAGCGGAGGCCTGGCTGTGCGCGCTCGGCCGGAGGGACGGCCAGCCGCGGCCGGTGCGGGTCGCGTACGTCTCGCCGGAGCCCACGCCCTACCGGGCGCAGGCGCTCGAGCGCCTCGCCGAAGACCCCGAGCTCGAGCTGACGGTCATCCACGCCGCCGAGAACGTGCAGTGGCGTAGCTGGCGCGTCGAGCCGCGGTACCAAGTCGTCGTGCTGGACGGCTTCCGGCTCCCGGGCGCCGCGCGGCTCTTCTTCCACGAGTACCCGGTCAGCCGGGGGGTCTTCGACGCGCTTCGCCGGGCCTCCCCCGACGTCGTCGTGGCCTGCGGTTGGAGCACGTTTCCGTCGCAGGCCGCGGTGCTCTGGTGCCGCGCGAAGCGCGTTCCGTACGTGCTGCAGGTCGAGAGCCACGACTGGGGGCCGCGCAGGGGCTGGCGGCGGGCGGTGAAGGGCGCGGTCGTCCCGCGGCTCGTTCGCGGGGCCTCGGGCGTGCTCGTGACCGGCACGCTCGTTCGGCGCTCGATGCTGGACCGCGGGGCCGACCCGGACCGGATCGGGCTCTTCGCGGTGACGGTCGACGTCGAGGAGTACGCCGCGCGCGCCGGCCGGCTCGCGGGCGAGCGCGCGGCGCTCCGCCGGGAGCTGGGTGCTGGGCCTGACGACGTGGTCGTGCTCTCCGTCGCCCGGCTCGCGCCCGAGAAGGGCCTGGAGACGCTCCTCCGGGCCGCGGCCGCCACGGCCGACGCACGGCTCGTCATCACCGTCGTCGGAGAGGGGCCCGAGCGCCGCCGGCTCGAGGAGCTCGCCCGCTCGCTGGGACTGCGCCTCACGCTGACGGGAGCGCGTCCGTGGGAGCACGTCGTGGAGGCGTACGTCGCGGCCGACGTCTTCGCGCTGCTCTCCGAGCGGGAGCCCTGGGGGCTCGTGGTCAACGAGGCCGCTGCCTGCCGGCTGCCGCTAGTCCTCTCCGATCACGTCGGGGCCGCATACGACCTGCTGCGGGACGGCGAGAACGGCGTCCTCGTACCCGCCGGAGACGTCCGAGCTGCGGGCGACGCCTTGCGTCTCCTCGTCGGAGACCGCGCGCTCCGGCATGCGTTCGGCGCGAGGTCGCGAGAGCTCGTGCGAGGGTGGGGGCTCGAGCCGAGCATCGCCGGCTTCCGCGAAGCCGTCCGCATGGCGGCGGGCACGGGCGCTAGCGTTCGAGCATCGCGATGAGGATGAGGATCCCCTCGGCTCTCCGGCGCAGGTGGCCCCGCCGTCCCGCCCGCTACGACGCCCGGCCGGCAGCCGCGCTCTCCCCGGACGAGCTCCGCCGCGAGATCGAGCATGCGGGGCTCGTCCTCTCCGAGCCGGACGGCGACCTCATGGGCGTCTACCTCGTGAACGGCACGCGCCTCCACGCGTACGTCCCGATCGCGGAGGAGATCCGTCGGCGTTACGTGTGCGTGCTCACCCACTGGTGGGAGCTCGACCGGGGGCGGCTCAGGGAGTACCGGGCGCTGGCCGACCTCTTCGACGCCGTGGCGAGCCCCTCGCCGGAGTGGGACCGCGAGCTCTCGTTCGCCCCCATCGTCCGCAGCAACTCGAGCGACCTGTGGGTGGACGACACCCTCTGGCCCGACCTCGGGCTCGAGCGCGACGTCGAGGTCGTGGAGTCCGTCTCGGTCCCCTGGCTGCACAAGCGGCCGCTGACGTGGCTCCGGGAGGTGCAGGCCCTGCTCGACGAGCGCGGCGCGGGGATGGCCGTCTACATGACGAAGCGCGAGCCGAGCGAGAAGGAGGACGCGCGCTGCCACCGCGAGTACGAGCGGTTCAGGGAGCTCGTCGCGGACGACGCCCGCATCGAGCTGAAGGTGCGCTCGACTCAGGAGGAGGTGCTCCGGACGTACAACCGCGCGACGTTCCTCTACCACCCGGCCTCGAGCGACTTCGGGCCACGGTGCATCACCGAGGCGCTCTACTGCGGGTGCATGGTCGTACTCGGGCGGTTCGGGTGGGTGACGACGGCCACGGCCGACGAGCGGGTCTGGGAACGCATCGTCGTGCAGGACGGGCTTCGGCCTCTCCCCACGTACGAGCACGCGGACGTCCGGCGATGGCGGACCGCCCGGGCGGCTCGGGAGGGCCTGCTCGACGAGCTCGAGCAGCGGCAGCCGGTGAACCGTGCGCTGCAGCCGTTCACGATGTTCTCCTCGAAGCGCGTAGGCACGACGGGAGCCGCGGGCGCGTGACCTCGAACGGTCGTCGCCGGCGGATCCTCGTCCTCAACCAGTACTACTGGCCGGGCGTGGAGGCGACCGCGCACCTCCTGACCGAGCTCTGCGAGGCGCTCGCCGAGGAGTACGAAGTGCGGGTGGTCACGGGGGTCCTCCACGGGCACGAGGGCGAGCCGCGGGAGGCCGAACGCAACGGCGTCACGATCCTGCGCGTCTCCTCGACCTCGTACGAGCGCTCTGCGATCGGCCGCCGAGCGGCGAACTACTTCTCCTTCCTCGGATCCGCGTTCGTTCGCGCGCTGCGTGCGCCCGCGCCGGATCTCGTGCTCTGCATGACGGATCCGCCGATCGTGGGCGACCTCGGCATCCTGGTCGGGAGGCGCTTCGGCGTCCCCGTCGTCGTCATCAGCCAGGACGTGTTCCCGGAGATCGCCACGGAGCTCCACCGGCTGCGCAACCCGGCCGTCGTGACCGTGCTCGGCAGGCTCGTCGACGCGTATCTGCGCCGCGCCGACCGGACGGTCGCGATCGGGGAGACGATGCGCGACCGCCTCGAGGCCAAGGGCGCCCCTCCGGACCGGCTCCGGGTGATCCCGAACTGGATCGACACGAGGGTCATCACCCCGCGGCCGCGCGACAACGAGTGGGCCCGCAAGCACGACCTGGCCGGACGGTTCGTGGTCATGCACTCGGGCAACGTGGGGCACGCGCAGGACCTCGACAGCCTCGTCCGCTCGGCGACCTTCCTGCGCGACCTCAGGGACCTCCGCGTCGTGATCGTCGGCTTCGGCGCCCGGCACGCGGAGATGGTCGAGCTCGCGGGGCGGCTCGAGGTCGAGGACGCGGTCACGTTCCTCCCCTACCAGCCGCGGGAGCGGCTCCCCCTGTCGCTCTCGAGCGCCGATCTGCACGTGGTCGGCCTCGCCAGGGGGTTGGCGGGCTACGTCGTGCCGAGCCGGCTCTACGGCATCCTCGCGGCCGGGCGGCCCGTGGTCGCTGCGGCGGACGACGAGAGCGAGACGGCGCGCATCGTCCGCGAGGCCGGGTGCGGGATCGTGATCGAGCCGGGACGGCCCGAGCTGCTCGCCCGCACGATCCGCGCCGCCACCGAGGGCGAGTACGACCTCGAGGGGATGGGACGCAGAGGCCGCGCGTACGTCGAGGCCGAGGCCGACAGGACTATCGCGACCGAGCGGTACCGGGCCCTCGTCCGGGAGCTCCTGGACGGGCGCCCCCTACAATCGCGCGCGTGATCGCCAGGGCCGTGTTCTGGGGGTCCATCGGCGCCCTTGCCTGGACGCACGCCGGCTATCCCGTGACGATGGCCGTGCTTGCGCGCCTGCGTCCGCGCCCTGTCCGGCGTCAGGACATCACGCCGTCCGTGGACGTCGTAGTCTCGGCGCACGACGAGGAGGACGTCATCGCCCGCCGCGTCGAGAACCTCCTGGCGCTCGACTACCCGCCGGAGCTCTGCCAGATCGTCGTCGCGTCGGACGGGTCGACCGACCGCACCGACGAGATCGTCGGGGAGATCGCATCCCGCGAGCCGCGGGTCCGCCTCCTGCGCTGCCCGCGCGAGGGCAAGGTGGCGGCCCAGCACCGCGCCGTCCGGGAGACCTCGGGCGAGGTCCTCGCCTTCACCGACGCGAACACGGAGTGGAGGCCCGACGCCCTGCGCACCCTGGTGCGCAACCTCGCCGACCCCGAGGTGGGCTACGTCTGCGGGCAGCTGCGGCTGGAGAGCCCGAACGGCGCCAGCGTCGAGGGCGTCTACTGGCGCTACGAGGTCTGGGTGCGCGAGCAGGAGTCGCGCGCGAGCTCGATCACCGCGGGCAACGGCGCGATCTACGCGGTGCCGCGCGAGGCGTACGTCGAGGACGATCCGAAGTTCGGGCACGACTTCGGGTTCCCCTACCTCATGGAGCAGCGGGGCAGGCGCGCGGTCTACGACCCGCAGGCGGTCGCCGTCGAGAAGGCCGCGAGCGGAACCGAGGACGAGTACGGGCGCAAGGTGCGCACGATCGCCCGCGCCTGGGGCCACCTCCTCACGGGCCGCCCCTTCCGTCGCGTGCGCCTGCTCTACGCCGTCGAGCTCTTCTCGCACCGCGTCCTCCGCTACTCGACCGGACTGCTGCACATCGGCCTCTTCGCCTCCAGCCTCGCGCTCGTCCGCCGCGGGCCCGTCTACCGGGCGTTTCTCCTCTTCCAGCTCGTGGGGCTGGCGCTCGCCGTCGCCGGCAAGGCCCGGATACCCGTGCCCGGAGCACGGATGACGTACTACTACTTCGCGGTGACGAAAGCCACGCTGGCCGGTCTCGTCCGCTACCTGCGCTCCGGCACGCCCCAGACCTGGGACAAGGCGAAGGGAACGCGGTGAACCGTGTCCTCGACGTCGTCCTCGCCGGGACGGGGCTCGTCCTCACGAGCCCGCTGCTCGCAGCGGCCGCGCTCGCCGTCCAGCTGGAGGACGGCGGCCCGGTCCTCTACCGGCAGACCCGCGTCGGCAAGGACGGAGAGGACTTCGAGCTCCTGAAGCTGCGAACGATGGTCGTGGGAGCGGAGAAGATCGGCGCCGGGTTCGCGATCAACCGGGGCGACCCCCGGATCACGCGCGTCGGCCGGTTCCTCCGCAGGACCTCGATCGACGAGCTTCCCCAGCTCTGGAACGTCCTCCGGGGAGACATGAGCGTCATTGGGCCGCGCCCCACCCTGCGCTACCAGGTCGAGCAGTACGACGAGCACCAGCGACGGAGGCTCGAGGTCAAGCCCGGGCTCACGGGCTGGGCGCAGGTCAACGGCCGGGCGGCGCTCCCCTGGCCGGAGCGAATCGAGCTCGACGTCTGGTACGTGGAGCACCGCTCGCCGCTCCTCGACCTGAAGATCCTCCTGCGCACGCCGGTGGCGCTCTTCTCGGGGACGTACAAAGGCGCCGCGGGCGGCTGGCACGGCAGGGACGCGGGCAGCTAGCCCCGTCCGTCGACGCTCTTCGCCTCGAGCAGGGAGCGGTAGAGCCGGTCGACGTCGTCGACCAGCCGCTCGACCGAGTAGCGGCCGAGCACCCGCTTCCGCGCCGACTCGCCGAGCCTCGCACGCAGAGACGGATCCCCTGCGAGCGTCGCCACCCTCTCCGCGGCGGTCTCGACATCGCCCGGCTCGACGAGGAAGCCGTCGACACCGTCCCGCACGACGTCGGGCACGCCGCCGACCCGGTTCGCCACGACGGGCGTCCCCGAGGCCAGGGCCTCGATGACCGAAACCGGAGTCCCCTCGTTGACCGACGGGAGCACGAACGCGTCGAACAGGCCGTAGTACGCCGCGATCTCGGGCTGGTAGCCGGCGAAGTAGCACCGTCTCGCGACCCCGAGCTCGTGCGCGAGCTGCTCGAGCGCCTCCCGGTCCGGGCCGTCTCCGACCAGGCAGAGCACGGCGTCGACGCCCCGGTCGCAGGCGGCACGCACGATGCGGACTACGGACGCCGTGTCCTTCACGCCCGTCATGCGGCCCACCCAGCCGACGACGAACGCGTCCCCGGGGATCCCGTACGCGTGCCGCAGGTCGAGACCGGCCGCCGGCCCGCCCAGCCGCTCGACGAGAGGGATGCCGAGCCGGATCACGACGAACTTCTCAGGCGGTGCGACGCCCAGCTCGACGAGCTCGTCCCGCACCTGCGCGCTGACCGCCACCAGGACGTCCGAGGCCGACGCGAGGGTGCGCTCCACGCTCCGGAAGAACGCCGTGCGCCCCGGCCCGAAGTAGCCCTTGAGCACGTGCCCGTGGAACGTGTGGACGACGATCGGAGGCCGCGCGTCGGCGGCGAGGAGCGCGGCCGCGCGCGCGAGCGCGCCCGCCTTGGCCGTGTGCGTGTGGAGGACGTGAGGCCGCGTCGCGCGTATGAGCTCGGCCAGGCGGAGGACCGAGCGGGCGTCGTTCAGCGGCGACACCTCGCGCTCCATCTCCGGAACGCTGAGGACGGCGACCCCGAGGCGCTCGGCGAGGAACGCCATCGAGTCCTCGCCGCGCGCGAGGCTGCCGGCGACCAGCGTCGTGTGGTACCCGCGGGTCTCGAGGCCGGCCGCGAGGTTAGCCACGTGGATCGCCGGGCCGCCCATGTTCAGGCGCGCGATAACTCGGAGGACGCGGATCTCGTCGGAGGGCACGACCTCTCACGTTATCCTGGCACGCCTGGTCTCCTCCGCACCGGCGACCGCGGCGGGCCGCAGTACGCTCCATCCCCATGACGGCGGCACGCGGCTCGCGCTTCGGCGTCCTCGCCGTCCTCGCCGCCCTCTCGGCCGTGCTGCTCTGGAACGCGTGGCACTACCCGTGGAGGAAGGGGTACGACGCGGCCTCCCTCGCGCACTACTCGGAGGTGCTCGGGCACGAGCACCGCCTCCCGCGCCGCAGCGAGACCGACGTCTGGCACAACCCGCCGCTCTTTCTCCTCGTCGCCGGCGCGCTCTACCGAGGCGGCGAGGTGACCGGCGCGATCCAGCCCGGCCGCGCGGTCCAGCTCTTCAGCGCCCTGTGCGTGATCGGCATCGCGCTGCTCACGTACGGGCTCGCCCGGGAGCTCTTCCCGGACCGGCGCCGGCTGCCGCTCCTCGCCCTGCTCCTCGTCGCGCTCACGCCCGTCCTCGTCCGCTCGGGGGCGCTCTTCCATCCGGAGCCGCTCGCGACCCTGCTGACGACGGCAGGCCTGTACGTCCTCGTTCGAGCACTGGCCCGCGACGGGCTCGGCTGGCGCGCCGGCCTGCTCGCCGGAGCGCTTCTCGGGCTCGCGAACGTGACCCGGACGTGGGCCCTGGCCGCCCTCGGGGCGGCGATCGTCGGCCTCGCGCTCCGCTGGCTCTGGCGGCGAGAGCCGGCGGCGGTGCGCACGCTCGGCGGCGTCGCGATCGCGTCGGCCGCGTTGGTCGTCCCCTGGCTCGCGGCCAAGACGGTGGCGTACGGCAGCCCCCTCGCCTACAGCCAGCCGACCGAGGAGCAGTGGCGGGGGCGCGGGCGCCCGCCCGAGTTCTGGCTCGATCTCTCGCCCGGCGACGTCGCCCGCCGCCCATACCAGCCGTGGTTCCGAAACCGGCTGGTCCCGACGGTGTACGCGGACTGGTGGGGGGACTACTGGCGCGTCTGGCGGATCCCCGACGGGCTGAAGGACGAGCCCGAGATGCTTCCCCGGCAGTACGCGGCGCCGCTGCGACGCCAGTCGCTCGCGGGCGTGGCGATCTCGGCGGCGATCGCCGTCGGGCTCGTCCTGCTCTCGATCCACGCCGTCCGCCGGCGGGATGCCGCGCTCGCGACCCTCCTCCTTTCCGTCGGGCTCCTCGCGGTCGCGTTCGTCGCGTTCCTCGTCCGCTACCCGAAGCAGGACGGCGACAACATCAAGGCGCTCTACGTGCTGTACGCCGCCCCAGTGCTGGCGCTCGCAGGCGCGTACGCGCTGAGCCGGCTGGCGGGACGCGGACGCCTCGGGACGGCTCTCGCCGCGGCAGTCGTCGTCGCGCTCGCCGTCCCGACGGCCATCTTCCTGGTGCTCACCTAGCATTCGCCGTCATGCGCTACGTGGTCACCGGCGCCGCCGGCTTCATCGGCTCGCACCTCCTCGGGGCCCTCCTCGAGCAGGGCCACGACGCCGTCGGCTGGGACGCCTTCACCGACTACTACGACCCCGCGGTGAAGAGGGAGAACGCGCGCGGGCTCCCCGTCGAGCAGCTCGACCTCGTCGAGAGCCCGCTCGACCTCGCAGGCGTGGACGGCGTCTTCCACCTCGCCGGTCAGCCAGGGGTGAGCAGCTTCGGCGAGGTCTTCCCCCTCTACGTGCGCCAGAACGTCCTCGCGAGCCGGCGGCTCTTCGAGGCCGCCGCCCGAGACGGCGTCCGGGTCGTCTTCGCCTCGTCCTCCTCCGTCTACGGCGACGCGGAGTCGTACCCGACGCCCGAGGACGCATCGCCACGCCCGATCTCGCCCTACGGGATCACGAAGCTCGCCTGCGAGCACCTGGCGTACGCGTACCGGCGGGAGTTCGCCCTCGAGCACGTGATCGTTCGCTACTTCACGATCTACGGCCCCCGGCAGCGTCCGGACATGGCCCTCGCGCGCATCGTCGAGTGCCTGGCCGACGAGCGGCCGTTCGAGCTCCACGGCGACGGGACGCAGTCGCGAAGCTTCACGTACGTCGACGACGCGGTGGAGGCGACGGTGCTCGCGATGGACCGAGGCTCGCCCGGAGCCGTGTTCAACGTCGGCGGCGGCGAGGAGGCCTCGATGCTCGAGGCGATCGAGGCGCTCGGGCGGATCGCCGGGCGCCGACTGGAGCTCGTGCGCGGGCTACGCCGGGAGGGAGATCAACGCCGGACGCTCGCCGACACCGACCGCATCCGCTCCGAGCTCGGCTGGGAGCCGCACACCGGCTTCGAGGAGGGCCTCGCCGCTCAGTGGCGGTGGGCCGCTGATAGGGTCGCCGCCGCATGAGCGAGCCGCACGCCGCCCCCGAGCTCGAGGACGAGCAGGAGGTCGACCTTGCCTCCGCGTGGCAGCAGCTGAAAGAGCGCTGGTGGCTGCCGGTCGGAGGCCTCGCCGTGGGCGCGGTTCTGGGCGTCGCCCTCGCGCTCTCGGGAGGCTCCGTCTGGCGCGCGGAGACGATCGTCTACCTCGGCCAGCCGTTCGCACCTCTCGGCGGAGGGCAGATCCAGAGTCTCGCGACGAACCCACGCACGGTCGGCGAGATCGTCCGCTCGGAGTCCGTGCTCCGCGACGTCTCGCGGGCCACGGGAGTCCCCGTCGCGAAGCTCCGCTCGTCGATCTCCACTCGGGAGCTCACCGCCGTCGGCCAGGCGCGCGGGATCAACCCGCTCATGGAGATCGCCGTCAAGGGGTCTCCGCCGAGGAAGATCGAGGCGGCGGCGGACGCGCTCGCAGCGCGTGTGGTCGGCAACGTCTCCGAGTACGTCACGGACAAGACGAAGCTGCTCGAGGAGTCGGTGGCACGGCTGGAGGTCCAGCTCGACGAGGTCAACGAGCGCATCCAGGTGGCGCAGGAGCAGCAGGCGGCGGTCCTCGCGAACCGGTCGCTGCCGCTCGACCAGGCGCTGCTCGTGACCGCGAACCTCAACTCGGTGATCACGACCGCGGACGCCCGGCGCGCCGCGATCCAGGACGACCTCTTCGAGGCCCGCCAGCTCCTCAATCTCGCCAAGCAGGTCGAGTCGAGCCGCGTCGTCGAAGACGCTGCGGCGGTGAAGACGACCGCGCGCTCGAGCCGCACGTCGCTGCTGGTCGGCGCGCTGATCGGCCTTCTCGTCGGGACGATCGCCGCGCTCGCGGTCGAGCCGATCGCCACCCGCCGGCGCCGGCGCGCGAACGCCCCCTCCGGCTGATGCTCGAGGGAAAGCGCGTGGCGGTCGTCGTGCCCGCGTACGACGAGGAAGGCCTCGTCGCCGAGACGCTTCGCGGCATCCCCGACTTCGTCGACCGGGTCTTCGTCGTGGACGACGCCTCCCGCGACGCCACCGCGGCCGCCGCCAAGGGACTCGGCGATCCTCGCGTGGAGGTCATCCGGCACGAGCGGAACCTCGGCGTCGGGGCCGCGATCGCGAGCGGCTACCGGCGAGTGCTCTCCGAGGAGATCGACGTGACCTGCGTCATGGCCGCGGACAACCAGATGGACCCGTCCGAGCTCCGTGGACTGGTCGAGCCCGTCGCGCGGGGCGAGGCCGAGTACGCGAAGGCGAACCGGCTCTTCTCCGGCGAGGCCTGGAACGTCATCCCGCGCACGCGCTACCTCGGGAACGCGGTGCTCTCGCTCCTTACGAAGATCGCCTCGGGGTACTGGCACGTCGCCGACTCGCAGGCCGGGTACACGGCGCTCTCGCTCGCTGCGCTGCGACGCCTCGATCTCGATCGCCTGTACACGCGCTACGGCTTCCCGAACGACGTGCTCGTCCATCTGAACGTCCAGAACGCGCGCGTACGCGACGTGCCCTCGCGTCCGATCTACGGCGTCGGCGAGCGCTCCGGGATCCGGCTGCGCTCCGTCGTGCCACGCATCTCGTGGCTCCTGCTCAAGGGCTTCTGGTGGCGCATGGGGCAGAAGTACGTCATCCGCGACTTCCACCCGCTCGTGTTCTTCTACGTGTTCGGCGGCCTCATGCTGCTCGCAGGGTTCGTCCTCGGGCTGATCGAGGTCGTGCTGCGGATCGCCGGCAACGAGATCACCCCGGCGACGATCGTCCTCGTCGCCGTGCTCCTGATCGCCGGCCTGCAGATGACGCTCTTCGCCATGTGGTTCGACATGGAGGCGAACAAGGAGCTGCGCTGACCCGTCTGGAATGGACATGATGACATCTCGGTGCCATGATGTCATCATGACCGAAGAGGTGAGCGTCGCGGATGCAAAGCGGAGGTTCTCGGAACTGATCGAGCGAGTGGGCCGCGGCGAGCGGTTCCTCG
>Ga0233416_10000221_pt1 | contig 17399 bp, 15 predicted proteins | sample Sediment_Towuti__2_FD_188638 | JGI IMG/M metagenome (GOLD analysis project Ga0233416, IMG submission 188638) | Sediment microbial communities from Lake Towuti, South Sulawesi, Indonesia - Sediment_Towuti_2014_0_MG | ecosystem: Environmental > Aquatic > Freshwater > Lake > Sediment | place... | reverse complement strand
CGAGGACGACGGTCAGCTTCCGCCCCGTGACCTCGTAGAGCGCCTCCCGGAGGAGGCCGATGTTCTGTGGCTCGGACGCCTGTCGCCGGTGGAAGTCGGCTCCCGCCGGGAACTCGACGGTGAGCGTGTCGCCGGAGAGCTCGGTCGGCCGCGCCTCGGTCAGGAGGCTCGCCACCGGGATCGAGCGGTCGCGCACCGCGTCGAGGATGCTGCGGTCCCAGGCGTCCGCGACCTGGTCGAGCTCGACCTCCGGGAGCGCGACCTCGTCGTGCGCAGGAGCGGGCGCGGCGGGCTCCTCCGAGCTCGCAGGAGGCGGTGTCCCGTGAGCGGGGTGGTGCGCCGGGGGTGGCGCGCGGCTCTCGAGCAGCTCGACCCGGTGAGCGAGCGACTCGCGCGAGAGATCCGCCTGCGGTCGCGTCACCTTCACGAGCGCGAGCTCGAGCGGCAGGCGCGGATCGCCGCCCTGCCGCATGTCGTCGGTGGCGACTGCGAGGAGGTCGATCAGCCGGAGCACGGTCGGCTCCGGGAGCTGGTTGGCTTGCTCGCGAAGGAGCTCCTTCGTCTCCTCGGTCACCGGGAGCGACTCCGGCACGTGGCCCATGTGCTGCACGAGCAGGAGGTGCCGGAGGTGCTCGAGCAGGTCGGTGACGAGCCGGCCGAGGTCCTGCCCCTGCTCGGCGAGCTCCTCGAGGAAGAGCAGCGCGCCGGCCGTGTCGCGATCGATCACCATGTCGCAGATCCGGAGGAGCGACTCCTCCTCGACCGCGCCGATCAGCTGCAGCACGGCCTGCGCGTCGATGGAGCCGTTGGTCGCGGCGGCGAGCTGGTCGAGGGTGGAGACGGCGTCCCGGAAGGAGCCGCGCGCGCCGCGCGCGACGAGCGACAGTGCTGAGTCCGGGGCCTGGATCCCCTCGCCCTCCGCCACGCGCCGCAGCAGCACCACGAGGTCGGCGAGGCGGGGCCGCTGGAACACGAACGTCTGGCAGCGCGAGCGGACGGTGGGGATCACCTTGGCCAGGTCGGTCGTGCAGAAGACGAAGAGGAGGTGGGGAGGGGGCTCCTCGATGAGCTTGAGGAGCGCGTTCCACGCCGCGTCCGTGAGCTGGTGCGCCTCGTCGAGGATGTAGACCTTGAAGCGGCCCTCGACCGGCTGGAGGACGACCCGCTCGCGGATCTCGCGGATGTCGTCGATCCCGCGCTGCGAGGCCGCGTCCATCTCGACGACGTCCAGCGAGGTGCCGTTCGCGATCGCGGCACAGACGTGGCAGGTCTTGTCCGGCGAGGACGAGGGGCCGGACGTTCCTACGCAGTTGAGCGCCTTCGCGAGGATCCGGGCCATCGAGGTCTTCCCCGTCCCGCGCGGGCCGGCGAAGAGGTAGGCCTGGCGAACGGCGTCGTGCTCGATCGCGTTCCGGAGCGTCCGGACGACCGCCTCCTGCCCGACCACCTCGTCGAATCCCTGCGGGCGGTACTTCCGGTAGAGCGCCGTCACCCGGCGGATTCAAGCAGGTGAGCGCAGCGGGCCGCACCAGGCTCCGTGGAAACCCCGATGCGCGGGGTTCGGGGCCTGGATAGAGGACGGGTCATGTTCGAGACGACCATCGAGCCCTTCCGGATCCACTCGATCGAGCCGCTCCGGATGACGACGCCGGAGCACCGCGCGGCTGCGATACGCGACGCCGACTACAACCTGTTCAGGCTCCACGCGGACGACGTCCTGCTCGACTTCCTGACCGACTCCGGGACGGGTGCGATGTCGCGCGACCAGTGGGCCGCGATCCAGCACGGGGACGAGAGCTACGCAGGCTCGCCGTCGTGGTTCGTGTTCCGCGATGCCGTTCGCGAGCTGTTCCCCTTCGAGCACGTGATCCCCACCCATCAGGGCCGCGCGGCCGAGCGGATCCTCTTCTCGATCCTCGGCGGGCCGGGCAAGGTCGTCCCCAACAACACGCACTTCGACACCACTCGCGCCAACGTGGAGCACACCGGCGGCGAGGCCGTCGACCTCGTGATCCCGGAGGGACACGATCCCAGGTCGGAGCACCCGTTCAAGGGGAACATGGACGTCGCGGCGCTCGAGGCGCTCATCCGCGAGCGCGGCCCCGAGCACGTCCCCGTGGTCTTCGTCACGATCACCAACAACTCCGGGGGCGGACAGCCGGTGTCGCTCGAGAACGTGCGTGCGGTGCGCGCCGTCTGCGACCGCTTCGGCGTCCCGCTCTTCCTCGACGCGTGCCGATTCGCCGAGAATGCGTGGTTCATCCGGGAGCGGGAGCCGGGCCAGGCAGACCGCACCGTGGCGGACATCGTCCGCGAGCTGGCCGGGCTCGCGGACGGGATGACGATCAGCGCGAAGAAGGATCCGCTCGCGAACATCGGCGGCTGGCTGGCGATGAACGACGACGCGCTCGCCGAGCAGTGCCGCAACCTGCTCGTCCTGACCGAGGGGTTCCCGACCTACGGCGGTCTCGCCGGCCGCGACCTGGAGGCGATCGCCCAGGGGCTGCGCGAGTCCGTCGACCACGACTACCTTCGCTACCGCGTCCGCTCGACCGCCTACCTGGGGGAGGGGATCGAGCGCGCGGGGATCCCGGTCTTCCGCCCGATCGGCGGCCACGCGGTGTACCTGGACGCGCGCTCGCTGCTGCCGCACGTCCTGCCGCTTCGCTACCCGGGGCAGTCGCTTGCCGTCGCGCTCTACGAGGAGGGTGGAATCCGAGGCTGCGAGATCGGGACGGTGATGTTCGGCCGGCACCCGGACGGGAGCGAGGTGCCCGCGCCGCTCGATCTCGTCCGGCTCGCGATCCCCCGGCGCACGTACACGCAGAGCCACATCGACTACGCGATCGAGGTGTGCGCGGCGGTCGCGGGGCGTGCGCGGGGCCTCCCCGGCTACCGCATCGTCGAGGAGGCGGCGGAGCTCCGCCACTTCACCGCCCGCTTCGCGCGGGTCGCGTAGCACCCGGCCGCGCGCTCCGTCGTCGAGATCGGACTCACCGGAGGTATCCACGTCGCCTGCTCGGATCGGGCGGAGCCGCGGCACCTGAGAGGGAGTCCTTAGCGCTGCTTCCTTCCGGACCTGACGCGGTTCGGACGCTCCCAGTGCGCGGGACCCGATCGTCAACGCCACGTGCGTAGACCCAGTCCCGACGAACCGTCCCTCGGACGGCGTTCGGCCCCGCATGGAGCGGATTTCGGGTTCAGGGAACCGCTGACTCCCCACCTAGCGCGGCCGGGCACACGGAGGGTACCACCACGGGTGCCGACTACCATCGGCCGCGCCGTGATCGAGGCGACGCTCCACACCGATGCCGCCTGTCCGTGGGCCTACTCGGCGGGCCCGGCGCTGCGGGTGCTCGAGTGGCGCTTCCGCGAGCAGCTCTCGTGGCGGCTGGTGACGATCGGGCTGCGGGAGGAGTTGAGCCAGGCCGCGGCAGCCAGCTTCGACCCGGCCGCCTCGCTGCTGAGGCACCGCACGTTCCGTGAGCGTTACGGCATGCCGTTCGGTCTCGTCCGAAAGGCGCGGCTCGGGGGGACGGGGCGCGGCTGCCGCGCAGTCGTCGCGGCGCGCCTGCGCGACCCGGGCAGCGAGTGGCGGGTGCTCCGGGCGCTCCAGCTCGCGTACTTCACCACCTCCCTCCTGCTGGACGACGACGAGGCGATCCGGGCCGCGCTTCGGGAGTGGCCGGGGCTGGACGCGGATGGGATCGTCGACGCTCTCGACGCGCCGCAGGTCACGGAGGCCTACGAGCGGGATCGGGCCGAGGCTCGCTCTGCCGCGGGCACCGCGGCCGAGGCACAGGGGAAGACCTCGACGTCGGACGGGCCGGTCCGCTTCACGGCGCCGTCGATCGTCTTCCGCGACGACGACGGCGAGCTCGTCGCCGGCGGCTGGCAGCCGCTCCTCGCCTACGACGTGCTCCTCGCGAACCTCGATCCCGCCATCGAGCGGACGCCGCCGCCGGAGTCGCCGGAGCCGCTACTCGGCTTCTTCCCCGACGGGCTCACGACCGCGGAGGTCGCGCTCCTGCTCGCCCGCGGCCCCGACCCGATCGCCGATCTCGAGGGCGCGGAGCAGCTGCTGCTCGAGCTCGCGGCCGCGGGGACGGTGCGGCGCGTCCCGCTCGGGCAGGACGCCCTCTGGCTCACCTCGGGCTGAGGAGCGAAGCGAGAGGGCCGCTCGCGCGGCCCTCTCGCGTCCTTCTTCGGGCCCCGGCTACGGGCCGACGATGCGGCCCTCGACCACCGGGCCGACCGGGGAGTTGGCGGTGACGTAGGCGACCGCGACCTCCAGCAGGTCGTCACCGGGCTGCTGGACGTTCGTGCCTTGCGCGAACACCGTGTAGCCGTCGCCACCCGTGTACATGAAGTCGTTGGTGACGAAGCGGACGGGGTCCGCCGGGCCGATCGGGATCGCCGGACCGTTGATCCCCTGCGGCGTCTTCCACATCCCCGTGACGACGGGAGTCAGGCCGTTGCACGTGTAGGTCACCTTCAGGCCCGAGATCTGCGGGAAGCGCCCCGTGGCGATCGCCGGATTGCACTTCGGCGAGAAGCCGTTCAGGAACGCCTGCTCGAGCTGCGCGCCCGTCAGCGTGAGGATCACGGTGCGGTTCCCGAACGGGAGCACCGCGAACATCTCGCCCCAGGTGATCTCGCACGGCTGCTCGCCTGCGCTCGGAGGAGCGCAGTTCACATCCGCACGGAGGCCGCCGGAGTTGGTGAAGGCAGCATCGACGCCCGGGTACTTCAGGCGCATCGCGTCGGCGACCATGTTCCCCATCGCCGACTCGAAGAGGCGTGTCGGCGCCCGCTTGATGTCGAACTGCTGGGTTCCGATCACCTTGTTGCGGAGGACGGCCGTCTGGGCGTTCGCATCGTCCACGATCGCCTGCACGTCGGCCCGCTTCGCGACGCCGAGGTTCTTGGCGATGCGCGTCGCGCCTCCTGCCCATTCGACGTCCTGGTCGTGGACGACCATCTGGACGACCGAGTAGCTGGCGCCCGCGTTGATGCCTTCCACGAGGAGGATGTTCCCGACCATCAGGTTCGAGACGCGGTGCGTGTGACCGGCCATCACCACGTCGACCGTCGTGTCCTGGATCCCCTCCGTGATCGTCATGATCGGGCCCGTCCAGGGCACGGGCGAGTTGCCGTCGACCGCGTTCGAGCCGGCGGCGGTGCCCTGGTGGATGAGGACGACCTGGATCTTGACGCCCTGCTGTCGGAGCGCCTCCGACTCCTTCTTGATCGTCTCGATCTCGTCCAGGAACTTCAGCCCGGCGGTCGCGCCGGCGCTGACGAGCTCGGGCGTCTCCTTCAGCTCGATCCCGATCACCCCGACCCTGAGGTTCCCGTAGCTGAACACCTTCGTGCCCTGCACCCAGTCCGGGTTCTGCATGGTGTTCGCGTCGACGATGTTGGCGCCCAGGAACGGGAAGTTGGCCCGCGCCTGGTGCTGGAGCAGGCGAGAGACGCCGTAGTCGAACTCGTGGTTCCCGTACGAGGTCGCCCGCAGGCCCCACGCGTTCTCGACGTCGATCGCCGGCCTGTCCTCCAGAAGCCCGGAGTTGGCCGGGGAGGCGCCGACGTTGTCGCCCGACGCGAACAGGAACGAGTCGCCGGGTAGCGACGCCGCCTCCTGGTCGAACATCGTCGCGAGCTGGGCGCTGCCGCCGACCGGCACGTTCCGGCCGTCCATCGTCATCGTCGTCTGCTCGAGCTGCCCGTGGAAGTCGGTCAGCCCGATCATCGGGACGACCGTCCGCGACTCACCGCCCCGCAGCAGGTCGAGCCGCACGTTGCCCTGCGCCTGCTGCGGCTCGGGCACGCCGAGCAGGTACGCGATCGTCGGAGCGAGGTCGATCGAGCGGAGGTCGTCCGCGACCACGTTCGGCCGGATCGAGCCCCCGCCGCCGATGAACGTCGCCCGCATGTTCACGCTCGCCGCGAGGTCCTGGACGTCGGGCACGTACCCGTGCTGGCCGAAGAACGCCGAGCGCGCGACGAGCGTCCCGGGCGTGGCCGCGTCGTACTGGTACGGCGGGTATGCGAAGACGACGAGGTCGCCCGTCCTCGTGGGATGGGCCATGTCGGCGGTCGATCCCGCGCCGTTCGGGATGTACCGGGCCTCGGCCTTCGTGTAGGCCCGGTCGATCATCTTCCAGCCCTCGGGCTGGCCGTCGCCGGTCCAGTCGTTCGGGTCGGAGAGCGCGAGGAACGCGGCCTTGATCTGGGCGACGGTCGCGTCCTCCTGGTTGGCGGGCACCTGCTGCAGGCCTCCGCCTGCGGGATCCCGCCCTGCGAGGTTGAGGTAGATCTGGACGGTGCCGCCCGCCCAGCAGGCCTTGGCCTTGCCGATCGTCTCGCCCGTCGCCGGCCGGCAGTTCGACGTCTGTGGCTTCGAGAGCAGCCCCAGGTCGACGAGCACCTTGCTCGCGTCGATCGCGAGGAACTGCGGCGCGAAGCCGTGGTCGGACGAGACGAGCTTCGACGAGTTGTTCGGCATGAGCGAGTCGACGAGGGCCAGCGTCGTGTCAGCGCCCTTGTACGCGCGCTGGATGAACGCCGTGCGCTCGGCGACGCGCCCGTCGGGCGTGCCGTTCACCTGCACGTCGTCGTACGCCGGGTTCGGCGCACCGTTCGGCAGAGTCGGCGTGATCAAGCCGAGGAACTGGTGCGAGAACTCGTCGGTTGTCGGATAGCCGACCATGGCGAGGTCGGGCTTGTACTTCTCGAGGATGTACTTGATGAGCGGGTGGTACCCCGTCTCCCAGTAGAGGCCCTGCTCGGCGTACGTCTCCTCGCTGACGATGCCCGCCTCGAGCACCGCGAAGTCGGCGGCCATCGACGTCGGGAACTTCTGGGCCACGTACTCGGCGAAGTCGCCCGTGAAGCCGGGCTCCGACCAGCCGGTCCAGGACGCGTTCGCGCGCGTGACCGACGTGTGGTAGAGCCGGACCCGCGAGAGGTCGCCGGTCAGCTCCTCGACCTTCACGAGCATGCCCGCGGTCAGCCCGTTGAGCGAGCCGCCGACGATCTTCACCTTCACGTCGCCCCACTGGCCCTTGCCCAGGGTCGCAACGGCGTCCTGCCCGTTCTTCGTGGGCGAGAAGAGGACGCGGTTGTAGTTGACCGTGCTGTCGTTGCTGCTGTCGAAGATGAACGCGTTCAGCCCGTACTTGTCGGTGCCGAAGTCGAGCACCCGCAGGCGCATCTCCTTCGCAGGGCTGTACGACGCGGGCGTGTTGCTCCAGCCGGCGGCGTCGGTTGGCGCTGCGCCCGCGAAGGGCGCCTGCCCGGCGAAGCCGGCCGGGTGGTCGAACTGGAGGCCGAACGACGCGACGAATGCGGCGTCGTCGGTCGGCGAGATGTAGTTCGTCGCCACGCCGCGTCCGGAGAAGAACGCGCGGAAGTCGACAGTCGGGCCGTTGATCGTGCCCACACGGCCGCCCGCCCACTCGATCTGGGCGACCTTCTTGCCCCCGCGCTCGGCGGACTGGGCGAGGGTCTCGGCCTGCAGCACGCCGGCGTCGAATGACCCCGTTCGATTGCCGAATGGCTGGCCGTTGACGTGGAACGTGTTGTTGGTCGAGCCGTGGACGCCGGACCACGCGCCGGTGGCGAGGCTGTACCAGCCCGCGCCCGTGTTCGGCGGGGCCTGCGTGAGCAGGCCGCCGTCGTCCGCCTTCGCGCCGGCGCGGAGCAGCTTGTCCATCGTCGGCATCAGGCCCTTCGCGGCGTACGACTCCACGAGATCCTGTCGCATGCCGTCGCCCGCGAAGAAGATCACGGATTCCTTGCCCGGGTTGAGCGTCGCGCTCGTCGGCGACGCTGGGCCCGCCGCTGCAGTGGCGAGCGCGACGAGCGCCGCGAGCGACGCGATCAGGATTGCTATGGGTTTTCGCATGTCCTCCACTCCTTGCCGATGAGCGGTACGAGGTGCCGATTCGGGTCGGAGGAAGCACGGCGGGCACGCCGAGCCCGCGAGCGCTCTGACGTAGCAACCGTGTCCTGTCTCGGCCCCTCGGTCTCCCCTCCGATAGATGAGACGTTCGGATCCTAGTACGACTGCGGGGCGCGGTGGTACGGGAAATCCACGATTGAGCCGAGAACATTGCACCTGCCGCTTGCCGCACGCGGCGACGACGTCGGTTCAGACGCAACACCCCGTCCCACGGCGTAGCGTCGGCTCCTCGCTCGACGGTGATCCCCTACCGTGCGGGCGTGACCCCGTGGAGCTGGCTCGGCGTCGCGGCGCTTGCCGCGATCACGGTCTACGGCGCGTTCTGCCTCGCGCTGCTCGCGACGGGGCGACGGAGAGAGGCTCGCGCGTGGGTGGGCCTGGTTCCCGACTGCGCCGTCCTCTGCGCCCGCCTGGTACGAGACGGGCGGGTTCCGCGCCGCCACAAGATGGTGCTTGCGGCGCTCGTCGGGTATCTGGCGCTTCCGATCGATCTCGTCCCGGACTTCGTTCCCGTCGTCGGCGCACTCGACGACGCGATCATCGTGGCGGTCGTGCTTCGTGCACTGCTGCGAGGCGCAGACCCCGATCTCGTCCGGGAGCACTGGCCGGGGCCGGAGCCGTCGCTCGACCTCGTGCTTCGGCTGGTGCGCCCTCGCGAATGAGCGCAGCGAGCTCCTCGGTGGGCCGGAGGTCCCCGCGCGCCGCCGAGCCGGTGGGCGTGGCGCCATCGACGCCGCCGCGTCAGCCGGCGGTCTCCTGCGGGAAGCCGGAGCCCGGCCCCCAGTCCTTCCCCTTGGGGAGGGGGAACGGAAAGGACGACAACGCCGGGCCCCGGCCTGCGGAGCTTCTCGGCTAGGACGGCGAGTCCTCCCTCGGCGTCAGCCGGGCGTCGGTCGCGCACCGGTACCGCCTCGGGCGCGGACGCGTCGGACGACCAGGTCGCAGCTGTTGTCGCCGATGTTGTCGCCGAGGTCGCGGAAGCCCTTCGCGCCGGGCCGACGAGCGTGACAGGCGCGGAATCCCCGGATCGGCGGCGTCATCTCTCGGCCACGCACGCGTCGGGCGCAGCGCCCCCCGTGTCGACTGCCGTCAATGGGGACCTCCCCCCGGTCTCACGTCAACCCCGGCGCTGCGCCCCGACGCACGAGCAATTGTTGACGCTTCGGGCAAGGATTGCAACTCCTGTCGCGAGCCAGCATCGTGCACGCCTCGATCGCGGAGAGCCGGGCACCTGCCCCACCTCGCGCTCCGCAAGCTCTGCTCTCGGCTCTGGAGGGCTTCTCTGCCGTGTGACCTCTGACCGCCCGCCCTGCTCCGCGAGGGCAGACCACTCGCACGCGGTGCGGGTGAACCGTCGGGCTTCTCTGCGGTGGCCTCCTTCGGTCGATCAGTTCGTGTGCCTCTTGCCGGTGAGGACGACTCCGCCGTCTCTGGTCCTGTGCCCTTGAGACGGGCCTGGGAGTCGGTTCCGCCGTTGACCTGCCCCCTCGTCGTCGCCCGTCTGCTCGTCGAAGCTCAGCGGCGCGCAACTCCTCTCGAACGGGACGAGGAACTCGTAGAGGTCGGTCGCCGTGCAGACGAAGGCACGATCCGGTGAGGGCGACAATTCGACTGGCTTGAAGAGCATGCTCTCCATCTCGCCCGGCGTGCTGGTACCGAACACTCTGCCCGTGGCCTCGAGATCTCCCTCGACCGCCGGAGTCGTCCCGTACGCGTCGAACCGCCCCGTCCAGCATGATCGTCACCGACTGCGGGGGCGTCGCTCCGGCAAGCTGCACCGCCGCTGCAGCGTCACTGCGCGCGACTCTGCGTCCAGCACCCACGGCCTCGGCGCTCTAGGCTGACGAGGTGCGCGGCGCCGTGCTGGGGATTCGCTTCCTGCTCGAGCTGTGCCTGCTGGGCGCGCTGGCCGCGGGAGGCTGGGCGCTCGCCGGGGGCGGTGTGCTCGGCGTGGTACTCACCGTTGCTGCAGCCGTCGCCGGTGCGGCCGTGTGGGGGATGTGGATCGGCCCCCGCTCGGCGCGCCGATTGCCCGACCCGGCACGCCTCGCGCTCGAGGTCGCGCTCTACGTGCTGGGCGGCATCGGACTGTGGGCGGTGTCGAGCGCAGCCGCTGGGGCCGCCTTCACCGCGGCGGCCGTGGTCGTCGCCGTGCTTACCCGTGTCGTCGGGGAGCCGGCGCCGTCCGCCTGAGGGCGACGCGACATCTCCGGCGGTGGGTGCGCTCTGCTGGTTCGCCCCGCCGATCACGGGGCTCGCCGGGACTCCGTTCCGGCAAGGCCCTCCGCCGTGGGATCCACAGGCGCAGGACTGGCGCGGACGAGCAACTCGTCGATGTGCTGGTGGCCGTCCAGGGCATCGGCCCAGGCACGAGTCTCGCAAAGGCGGCGGGCAGGAATGGGCGCACCTGACCCCCGACAGCCCCGCACTTCGCCCGCTTCTGCGGCTTACTGCCGGCGTCATCGACTCCGACGCCTTCTGGTCGCCGGATTCGCGCCTGATCGCCTTCGACCGAAGCGACTACTACAGGCACGGCTCCTTCGGCGACGACGACGGCCTGAGGGCGATCGCTCCGGACGGGACCGGCGACAGGAAGATCACCGACGACGGGCAGAAGACGAACGCCTCCGGCGCGTCCTCGGGGAGCTCACGTCCGTACAGAGCCCGCCAGCCACGAGCCTGTGCGTCGGCCTCGCGGCCGCACTCGGCGGAGCGAAGCGATGGGATGTCAGGCTCGTTCACAGAAGGAGGGTCGACCTGGTTTCCGGAACGACCGGGGGGTCAGCGCCTCACTTCACTCCGGGGCTGCGATCGGCTGCCAGTGAGGAGCCCCGCCCTCGGTCAGCCTCCGTATGCCCGTTCCGTCGGAGTTCATCACGAGAACCATGCCGCTGCGGGAGAAGGCTATCCGCCGTCCGTCAGGCGACCAGGCGGGGCTTCCGCCCTCGCTCGTCACCTGCGTGCGCGCGCGCCCGTTCGGGTTCACCGTCCAGATCCCGCCGCGATCCTCGAAGGCAATCCGGCGTCCATCTGGCGACCACGCGGGGCGACCGCCGGGTGTGAGCTTCCGCAGGTTGTGTCCGCTCGTGCTCATCACCCACACATCGCCGAACCACCCGGCGCGCCCGAAGACGAACCGGCGTCCGTCAGGACTCCAGTCCACGGAAAAGACTCCGAACTTGTGCGGGGCGAGGCGTCGCACGACGCTCCCGTCCGTGTTCACGATCCAGATGTCGCGGCGCTTGTCGATGTTCTGGCCCCGATACGAGTACAGAGCGACCGCCATCCTCCGGCTGTCAGGCGACCAGCTCGGTGCGGTCGCGGCTTCCACGACTCCGATGCTCGTACCACGGCTCCCGTCGGCGGTCATGACGTACAGGGAACCTTCCGTGCCGTCCACCACGGTGACGACCGCGAGCTTCTCGCCATCCCGTGACCAGCTGAGATCTGTCACGAGCACTGATGAGCCAGCGTTCCAGATCCGGCGAATGCCACGTCCGTCTGGACGCATGACGTAGACGCCGTGCTCGCGCGTGAACGCGATCAGCCCTTGCGGCCGGCTCGCCGAGCGAGCGCTGCCTGCGAGGAGCGCCGAGGCGACCGCCGCGAGCAGGACGAGAGCAGCGAGCCAGATGCCCGCGTGCCTCCCACGCACACCACTCTGAGGTGACCCCGTCACGAGGACCACCTCCCTTCTGCCCCCGAGGGTGCCACTACCCTCGCCGTGGCGCATCGGTAGTTGTAGGCAGGGGCGGCGGCCGACTCTGCGGTCACGGCCCCGGGGGGCTGCTCCCCAGGGAACGGGGGTGCTCGAGAGCGTCCGTGGCGACGACGGCCGTCAGGTTCACACGGCCGGTTCCGTCCGCGTTGACGACGACGATGTCGCCGTCGTCCGTGAAGGCGACGCGGCGCCCGTCTGGCGACCAGGTGGGGCCGGCGCCGGTGGTCGTCAGCCGCTTCCAGGAGGCGCCGTTCTCGGTGATCAGGTCGATCCCGCCCTCGGGCCGGGCGTAGGCGAGCGTCGTGCGGTCGGGCGACCAGCTCGCGTCCATCTCGTAGTTCCAGTCCCAGCGGTAGCCGCGCTCGCTGGGGCGGGCGAGCACGCGTCCGTCCACGTCGACGACCGCGAAGCCTCCCTCGACGCCGAACGCGATCTGCCGGCTGTCGGCCGACCATCCGATCCCGCCCATGCCGAAGCGGGCGACCCGGAACAGCATCTTCTGCCCCCGGCCGTCCGCACCGACCGCGAACAACCCGTCGAAGGTGGTGACCGCGATCCGGCTCCCGTCGGGCGACCACGAGGCTTCATAGGGCTCCAGACTCGTCAGCCGCCGCTGCCGGCTTCCATCGGCATTCGTCACGTAGAGCTGCGTCGAGGCGGACTCGAGCGGCCAGTGCACGAACAGGAGTCGCTTGCCGTCGGGTGACCACGCCGCAGGCGTGTCGTCGACCCACGGCGTGCGCGTCAGTCGGCGCATGTGGGCGCCGTCCTTGCGGACGGTGTAGAGCTCCCCGCCGTCCTCGAGGGTGTCGTGCGCGAAGGCGATCGTGCGCCCGTCCGGCGACCAGGTCGGCGGGTGACCCCCGATGATCCCCAGAGCGAGCTTCTTCGCACCCGTCCCGTCGGCGCGCATCACCCAGAGCTCGAAGCGGTAGACGCACGAGCCGTACGAGCACCCTTCGGCCGGGTCGGGATCGACGACGTAGGCGATCGTCCGCCCGTCGGGGGACCAGGAAGGGGCGAACGCCTCAGGCGGACGCGCCTCGCCACCGCCGCATCCGGCGAGGACTGCGGCTGCGATGAGGACGATGACGGAGAGTGGCACGTGTGGCTTGACAGCCCACATCAGCGGTACCTCGGCCTCCACTCCAGGCGCTCGACCTGCGACCCGTCACGGTTCATGGCGTAGGAGCGGACCCTGCCCGTGTTCGTGGGGTCGGTCGGGCCGGCGCGATTGCTCTCGAAGGCGATGCGCCCGTCCGGTAGCCAGGTCGGGAGCCCGTCCCCCACCGCGTTCGCCGTCAGCCGTTCCAGACCGGTGCCGTCGGCGTTGGCGACGTAGAGCTCGGTCAGGTACCAGTGGGCCGTGAACAGGCCACGATCCTCGAACTCCGGGTCGCTTCTGAGGCGTTGGCGCAGGATCTGGAAGGCGAGGCTGCGCCCGTCGCGCGACCACGCCGGTGACGCGTACTCGTATCCGTCCGCGTTCGGCGGGCGGGGAAGCACCCGCCGGCCTCCCTCGCGGAGGTCGAGGACGCCGATGTCGATACCGATCCAGCCGCCATCGCGGATCACGACGAACGCGATCGCGGGCGAGGTGTGGGAGCATGCCGGCTCGTCCGCGTTGCGGACGAGAAGCCGTCCTCCGGTCCCGTCGGCGTCGATCGCCCGGAGGTTGCTCCACCCGCGCCGGAACACGATCGTGCTCCCGTCCGCGGCCCAGCACGGCCCGTAGTCGTCCCCGTGCGTGAGCCTTCGCAGCCCGCTTCCGTCCCGGTTCACCACGAACACCCCGCCGGAGTCGAGGACATCGGTGCTGGCCGGGACGAAGACGATCCTCGACCCGTCCGGTGACCAATCGAACCCCGAGGGCGACACGCCGTGCTCGGACTCCGTCACCTGCGTCGCAGGCGCCCCGTCGTGGGAAATGTAGATCTCGTCCTTCCCGCCGCGCGACCTCGTGAACGCGACCCAGGTGCCGTCGTGGGAGCAGAGAGGCAGGCTCTCGCTCGGGGAGGAGACCGAATCGTCCAGGCAGCCAGACGTCCCGAAGCTGAGGACACCCCACGTCAGCACGAAGAGCGCAGCGAGGGCCTGCCGCCCCCTCCTGCGGGGCGCAAGCGCGAGCCAGAGCCCCGCGCACCTCTCCCGGAGCGGGCCATGACGAGCGCGATCTGCACGCGCCCCACCCTCGGATCCCCGCGTATCCCACACGCGGATGGGCATCCACATCACCTGCGCTCAGCGTCACACCGAGAGCCATCGCCCGGCATCCGGGCAGCCGCTGACCCCACCTGCCCGGAACTACCGACGGTTCAGGGCTTCAGCGTCCAGAAGACTTCAGGCCGTACAGGAGCAGCGCCTGGGCAGGCGACGTTCCCCGCCGGGCGCTGCCCCTAGCTCGGGCCGAAGATCAGGTGCAGTACGACGTCGACCAAGACGCCAAGAATCGGGAGCGCTCCCAGAAGGGCCGGCATGAGCAGCCAGCGCGAGCGCTCGCCACGCACGAACGCGATCACGGCAAGCACAACCGACGCAAGCCCCGACAACGTGAAGCACTGGAGCAACACCCGGTAGCCGGACGCGGCAGCGCCGCGGTCGGACAGCACAGCGACAATCTGAGCGGCGACGATCAGCGCGAGGGTGAGAACGGACAACCCCACTGCCCAACGGCCGCTTCGCGTATGCAGAGCGCTCAGCCACCGGTGCGGGGCATGGCCGGGCACAGGAGCAACTGTCATCGGGCCCACCTCCTTCCACCCTCAGTGTCGCGCGACGCCTCCAGGGGCGCATCGGGGCAAGCCCTGAAGCCGTGGCCTCTCTCGTCCTCCGACGTCTCCTCTGCGCGTCCGAGGGTCTCAGGAGATCCTCGACAGAGCCGCGCTCGCTCCTCGGAGTCGGCCGCCCCTTTCCACGCCCCCAGGGTGCCGCCGCGCCGGGCTCCCGGCATCAGGGCGCCCGCTGACCGTTGGGACGACAGAGAATCGGGCCGAGAGTTCTGTTCGTCCCCCGGCCCGATGCTCCCGTGAAGGACTAGGACCTGATATTGCCTCGGTAGTAGAAGATCCCAGTATCGACGTCATCCTTGAACAGGATGACGCCAGACATCCCGGCAAAGTCGCCTGTCGTGCCCGTGACCGCGTGCTGGCAGCGTCCGTGGATCTCTTCGAGGCTCGACGTGAACTTGCCGGTGAACGTGTAGGTCGTCGTGAACTCCCCGCACGTCGCCTCGCTGAGGCAGCCGACAAACAGTTCGGTGCCCGTCTCCTTGTACGTACCGCTTGGGTTCTCCTTCGCGTCTGAGACGTACGTGTACCAGCAGCCTTCCAGGCTTCCAGACATGACGAGTGGTGGATAGTCCCCTGTATCGGCCGGTGCGGTGCCCGCAGCCTCAGGCGGCGTGCAAACCTCGTTGTACACACTTGACCCGGATACCTGCGTCGTCCCCGCCATCGCTGTCGCCACTGCGACGACGAGCGCCGTCGCAACCACGACGGCCGACACGGTCGCCGCTTTGAGCCATCTCCTCATCTTTCGCTCTGCGCCAACGATCCTCCGCGCTCGAGCTTCGAACCATGATCCTGAGTCCATTGATCCCCCCTCGTGACTAGCGTTCCGCAACGGCGCGGAGCGCATCGAGCTCAAAGGCGAACATCGCCATCAGGTCGAACACCAATCTCTCCTTCACGAACCCCCCTTCGCTGTAGGTGGGCGCAGTAGATGTGATTGCGCGCACAAAGTCAAGAGCTTCAGCGCACACCATCGCCTGCGAGAAGGCGTAGGGCCGATCCTCACGCTCGAGAAGCGGGAGCGCCAGAGCTGCGTTCGTCGCTCGCCACGTACTCTTCGAGCTGCATCCAGGTCAGGTCGCGGGTGCGCACACCACGATTCTCGCTGACGCCCAGCCGACACGTGTGGCGACTGCACCTCTCCACACGCTCCGGGGCGAGGCGCTGACCCCTCGGGCCCGGAGCTACCGAGGTGTCAGCGGCCCAGACCCTCCACAGGGGTGAGCAACACAAGTGGAATCCGTCGCGTCGTGCGCACTTGATATCGGGCGTAGCCAGGGTACGTTCCCGTCACGAGCGGCCAGAGTCGGTCGTGCTCCTCTGGGGTCGCAGCCCTCGCCGTCACCTTCGAGGTCGTCCCACCGATCAGGACACTCGCTCGAGGATCGCGCTGGAGATTGAGCCACCACGCGGGCGGCAGGTCGGAACCGCCGAAGGAACCGATCACTAGGAGATCGCCGCCGTCACGGAAGTAGGTGAGCGTGGCCGTCCGCGCCCTGCCGGACCGCCGCCCGGTCGTCGTGAGGAGAAGCACTGGCATCCCGGCAAGACGGTGGAGGATGCGGCCCCTGCTGATGCGGTAGGCGCGGGCATGGATGCGCGACAGGGCACGGATCAGGAAGCGCCGCGCTCGTTCGCGCGTGTAGGCCATCTCAGCCACTGCTCCATCCTGCGCTATCGGCCGGAACTCAAGTTGCGAACCCGAGGATCGGGTTGAGTCTTGGACTAACCCGGAGTGGAGACGCGGACTGAGGGGATGTCCGTGCCCTCAGGGTCACGGACGTACTGCCCTCCATGCGTTCCTCGGATGAAACGAAAACCTGTCCGCCGGGCGCCGCTCTCCTTGATGTTGCCCCGGAGGTAGTCGAGTAACTCTGCGATCTCGACGTCGAGCAGGTCGGCCAGACGCTTCTCAATCTCCTTCGCACGGTCGCCGCTGATCATGGCTTGAGTGAAGCGAGCGCGTCGGATGTTGGAACATCCTCATAGGCGCTGACCCCGCGTACCCTGAAACGACCGGGGGGTCAGCGCTTCAGCGTCCAGAGGACTGCATCAGGAACTAGCACGGTCGCCTAGTGAGGTAGCGCCACGATCGTCAGATCAAGGAGGCCGACACCGACCGCGGGGTCGAGCGCTTGAAGTCCCGCTGACGATGCGAGCTGGCCCTGCGGGTCGAACTCTGTTCGCCTGGGCTCGTCGCCTCTCGCGCGTGGAGCGCGTCGGTGTTCTGTGGGCCTTCGGCCGGGGTTCTGGCCAGCAGGGCCAGTACTCACACCTTACTCCTGTCGCCCCCGGGCCGACGTCATCGCATCAGGAGGCCGCTGACCAGCCTTCCCGGAGCTACCGACCTCCCGCTCCCGGCACTCGGGCTCGAGACGTGCGGGCCACCCACGGGGAGCCGTCGCTCCCAGCGAGGGGAGCACAGAGGGGAGCACAGAGGGGAGCACATGTGACACCGATGATGCACCTGACTCAAGGCGGAATGCGCCTTCCCGCATCCACAGGCGTGTTCGGATGGGCGCACCTGGGATCGAACCAGGCGACACCCGAGACGACTAGGAGCGACTCGACGCCACTCTAGGCGGCGTTTGCAGGGGTTTCCTGCTCTCACGCTCGCAGCCTGAGACGACTTCGGGCAACCGGAAACCACTTCGGCGATGCACAAGAGATGCACAAGGCGAGCCGAGAGCTTTGTGTGGCGGCGTCATCGCTCGCGGGATACTCCGACGCGTGCGCGTCTTCGTGATTCTCGACGACAGAACAAGCCCCGAACACCCGCTCGGCGATGCCGTCGACGTGCTTGAGACGCGCGAAGATGCCGAGCGCTTCGTTGCGGAAGTGCGCGGCGATGACGCCGAGCTTGCGTCGCACCTACGAATCGAAGAGCGCGAGCTCAACGGCCCGAGCTCGCCGAACTAGTAGG
>Ga0233416_10000220_pt1 | contig 17568 bp, 16 predicted proteins | sample Sediment_Towuti__2_FD_188638 | JGI IMG/M metagenome (GOLD analysis project Ga0233416, IMG submission 188638) | Sediment microbial communities from Lake Towuti, South Sulawesi, Indonesia - Sediment_Towuti_2014_0_MG | ecosystem: Environmental > Aquatic > Freshwater > Lake > Sediment | place... | reverse complement strand
CCCGACCTTCCTCCGGAAGCCGAAGGAGACGAGGACCTCGACTTCGACCCCGACGAGGACCCGCTGCTCGACAAGGCGATCGAGATCGTCGTGCAGACCCAGACCGCTTCCGTCTCACTTCTGCAGCGGCGCCTCCGTGTCGGGTACACGAGGGCGGGCAGGCTCATCGACATGCTCGAGCGTCGCGGGATCATCTCCGGGTACGAGGGCTCGAAACCGCGCCGCGTGCTCGTCTCCGAGGCCGATCTGCACACGGTCCAGTCGTCGAACTGAGCGTCGGACGCGTTCCGTAGTCCCCCGCAGCGCAGGGAGGTCTTTTCACGCTTGAGAACTGACCCAACTTGCGGTTAGATCAAGCGTCCAACTAGGCGGGAGACAACGCGAAGGAGGGCAAGTGAGAGGCAAACGCATCATCGTGCTCGCCACGGTTGCGCTCGCAGCGGCGGTGACGGTTACCGGCCTCGTCAGCGCCGGCTCTGCGGCGCCGAAGCAGGACAAGGTGAAGGTCACGCTCGTCAGCGACATCGGCCGCTTCAACGACAAGAGCTTCAACCAGCTCCAGCTCGAGGGAGCGCTCAAGGCGAAGAAGGACTTCGGCATCACGCTCGTCCCACGGCAGTCGAACTCGGTGGCGGACTACATCCCGAACCTCACGGCCGGCGTGCGGAACGGCTCGCAGCTCGTGATGGCGGCGGGCTTCCTGCTCGCACCGACGACCGCGAAGGTCGCGGCGAAGTTCCCGGACACGCAGTTCTCGATCATGGACTACGGGGTCAACGTTCCGCCCTTCAAGGGGAACAAGAACGTCACCGGCCTCGTGTTCCCGACCGAGCAGGCCGGCTGCCTGGTCGGCTACATGGCGGGGCTCATGCTGAAGACGAAGTGGGCCGACAAGCCGCAGGTCGTCGGGGCCGTCGGCGGGATCAAGATCCCGTCGGTCGACAACTGGATCGCCGGCTACCGCTACTGCGCGAAGCTCGCGAACAAGAAGCTCAAGGTCCTCGTCGGCTACTCGCAGGACTTCGTCAAGTCCGACCTCTGCAAGGCCGTCGCCGAGGACCAGATCTCGAAGGGAGCCCAGGTGCTCTTCCAGGTCGCCGGCGGCTGCGGCCTCGGCACGCTGAAGGCGGCCGACGACGCAGGCATCTGGGGCATCGGCGTCGACAAGGATCAGTACAACGACGCCAAGCGGGTCCTGACGAGCGGCGTCAAACGCGTCGACACCGCCACGTACCTCGCGATCAAGGCGGTCGTGGACGGCCAGCCGCTCGGCGGCACGGACCTCGTCTTCACGCTTGCGAACAAGGGGCAGGCAGTGGGCAGGACGAACCCGGTCGTGCCGAAGTCGGTCCGCGTCCAGGTCGCGAAGATCCAGGCGCAGATCATCGCGGGCAAGATCAAGCCGCCTGCGAAGCTCTAGGGCGCACGCTGACGGAAGTCCCGAGGGGCGGACGAAGGTCCGCCCCTCCTTCCCGAGACGGGAAACCGTCGTAGAATCAGCGCCCAGTGGCCGAGCAGCCTCTCGCCCTCGAGATGCGCGGGATCGTGAAGCAGTTCCCGGGCGTCCTCGCCAACGACGAGGTCGACTTCGACCTGCGGAAGGGCGAGGTGCACGCCCTGCTCGGCGAGAACGGCGCCGGGAAGTCGACGCTGATGAACATCCTGTACGGGCTCTACAGCGCCGACGCGGGCGAGGTTCTGCTCAACGGCAAGTCGGTCGCGTTCCACTCGTCGAGGGATGCCATCCGCGCCGGGATCGGCATGGTGCATCAGCACTTCATGCTCATCCCGGTGATGACCGTCGCCGAGAACATCGTGCTCGCCGTCGAGCCGAAGCGAGCGGGAGTGTTCCTCGACTACGGCGCCGCCGACGACCGGGTGCGCACGCTCGCCGCGTCGTTCGGCTTCGCGATCGACCCCGACGCCCTCGTCGAGGACATCACCGTCGGGCAGCAGCAGCGCGTCGAGATCATGAAGGCGCTCTACCGGAAGGCCGACGTCCTCATCCTCGACGAGCCGACCGCCGTGCTGACGCCGCAGGAGGCGACTGAGCTGTTCGAGATCCTCGGCTCGCTGAAGAGGGAGGGGATGTCGATCATCTTCATCAGCCACAAGCTGAACGAGGTGCTCGAGATCGCCGACCGCATCACCGTGCTGCGCCGGGGGAGGGTGATCGACACAGTGCCCAGAAAGGGCGCGACCGAGGAGGGTCTCGCGCGCATGATGGTCGGCCGCGAGGTGCTCTTGCAGGTCGAGAAGCCGCCGGCGACCCCGGGCGAGGTCCTGCTCGACGTCGAAGGGCTGCGCGTCCTCGACGATCGGGGGCTCGAGAAGGTTCGCGGCGTGTCGCTCTCGGTTCGCGCCGGCGAGATCGTCGGCATCGCCGGTGTCGACGGCAACGGACAGACGGAGCTGATCGACGCCCTCACGGGCCTGCGACGCCCGAGCGCGGGATCGATTCGGATCGCCGCGACCCAGCTCGACCATCACGCGAGCGCGCGCGACGCGCTCGACGCAGGGGTCGGCCACATCCCGGAGGATCGCCAGCGGCGCGGCCTCGTGCTCGAGTTCTCGCTCGCAGAGAACATCGCGCTCCACGACTACTGCTACCCGCCGGACTCGAAGTGGGGGTGGCTGTTCCCGAATCGCCTCGTCGCACGGGCGAAGACGCTGATCTCCGAGTTCGACGTGCGCGGAGGGATGCCGTACACGAAGGCGCGTGCACTGTCCGGTGGCAACCAGCAGAAACTCGTCGTCGCGCGGGAGGTGGCACGCGACCCGAAAGTCCTGATCGCCGCGCAGCCGACCCGCGGGCTCGACGTGGGGGCGATCGAGTACGTGCACCGTCGCCTCGTCGAGGAGCGCGACGCAGGACGCGCGATCCTCCTCTTCTCTCTCGAGCTGGAGGAGGTGCTCTCGCTCTCTGATCGCGTGCTCGTGATGTACGAGGGCGAGATCGTCGGCGAGCACGCGGCAGGCGTCAGCGAGGAGGTCGTCGGAGTCGAGATGCTCGGCGGCAGGCAGGAGCACGCGGCATGACAGACGCACCGACACCACCCTCTCCGCAGCGCGACGAGGAGCGCGGCGACGGCATGGCGCAGCGCATGGCGCTGCAGCAGCGGCTCGGAGGCATCACTCCGCCGCTCCTCACCGCCGTGTTCGCGTTCCTCATGGGCGGGATCGTCGTCGCCGCGACCGGGCACGACCCGCTCCAGGCCTACTGGGGGATCCTGAAGGGCGCGGGCCTGACGTGGCTCGTCCACCCGAACCTCGACGCGCTCGGCAGCCTCACGACGTACAACTTCACCCAGACGATCCTGCGGACCTCGACGCTCGTCCTCACCGGGCTCGCAGTCGCGTTCGCGTTCCGCTGCGGGCTCTTCAACATCGGGGGCAACGGGCAGTACATCGTCGGCGTGATCGTCGCGCTCTGGGTGGGGACGATGTGGGGAGAGGCGCTTCCGCGCGGGCTTCACGTCGTCGTCGGGGTGGCGCTGGCCGCGCTTGCCGGCGCCGTCTGGGCCGGGATCGCAGGCCTGCTCAAGGCGACCGTGGGGGTGCACGAGGTGATCTCGACGATCATGCTCAACTGGATCGCCTACTGGGTCGGGAGCTACCTCCTCGGGAACGGCGGTCCGCTCCAGAACCCCGACTACAAGGTGTCGGGCAACCCGATCTCGTCGGACGTCGTGTCGAGCGCCCGGGTACCCGTCTTCTGGGGTGACGCCGAGCTCCAAGGCGTGCACGTGGGGGTTTTCGTGTCGCTCGCGGCGCTCGTCGCGTTCTACCTCATCCTCAACCGGACGACGCTCGGCTACGAGGTGCGGGCGGTCGGGTACAACCCGGACGCGGCCTCCTACGGCGGCATCAGCGTGAAGAAGAACTACTTCCTGGCTATGGCCATCTCGGGCTCGTTCGCCGGGCTGGCCGCGGGCCTCGACATCCTGGGCTGGCAGTACCGCTTCGGGCAGCTCGACATCCAGGCCGTCGGGGTCGGGTTCATCGGGATTGCGGTCGCGCTCCTCGGCCGCAACACGGCAGTCGGCGTGCTCCTCGCGGCGATCCTCTTCGGCGCGCTCGACTACGGGACGACGAAGGGCCTCGACCCCGAGGTGTTCGACCCGACGCTCGCGGGCAACCTGACGTACATGATCGAGGGACTCGTCGTCCTCTTCGTGGGCGCCGACCTCCTCATCCTCTGGCTCTGGAACCTCCGGCGAAAGAGCTTCACCATGCCGCGTCTCGGAGGGAAGGGCGCGTGATCGCGGTCGCCGAGGAGCCGCGCGCCGTCGTCTCCGCAACGCGGGTGGGGATCGCCGGCCTCGTCCTCGCCGGCTTCTCGTACTGGGTCGTGCTGCCGCCGGTCGCCTGGCGCAATCCGCTCGGCCCGATGATCATCGCGGGCCTGGGAGCGGCAGCAGGCGTCGTCGCGGCGCGGATGGGCGCCGTTCGCGTCGGCTGGAGCGCGATCGTCGTCGGGGTGCTCGGCATCGGGTTCGCGGCGCTCGCGACGCGCTCGAGCGTCGGCAACCTCGAGGACGTGTTCACCTGGTCGACGCTGATCGCGGCGATGCTCGTGTTCGCGACCCCGCTCACGTACGCAGCGATCGGCGGGATGGTCACCGAGCGCTCGGGCGTCGTGAACATCGGCCTCGAAGGGATGATGCTGATGGGCGCCTTCTGGGGTATCTACGGCGCGGACTTGACCGACTCGTGGGTGCTCGGCGTGCTCATCGGCATGCTCGCGGGCGGGCTGATGGCCGTGATCCTCGCGTTCTTCTCGATTCACCTTCGAGCCGACCAGATCGTAGGCGGGACCGCGATCAACTTCCTCGCGCTCGGCATCACGGGCTACTTCTTCGTGGAGCTCTACTCCGGCGAGAACATCCCCGCCGGCGTCCCGCGGATCCCGGACGTGAAGCTCGCCTTCCTCGAGCACGTACCCCCGCACACGGACCGGCTCGGCCTGGGCAGCTTCCTGTACAAGGCGGTCGGCCACCTGAACCTCATGATCTGGATCGCGCTCCTCGTCGTCGTCTTGTCCTACGTCGTGATCTTCCGCACGCCGCTTGGACTGCGCATCCGGTCGGTCGGGGAGCACCCGAGGGCGGCCGACACCGTGGGGATAAGCGTCTACGGCATCAGGTACGGGTGCGTGATCACGTCCGGGCTGCTCGCAGCCGCGGGAGGCGCCTTCCTCTCGGTCGGCTACGTCGGCACGTTCAACGAGAACATGACCTCGGGACGCGGCTTCATCGCCCTGGCCGCGATGATCTTCGGCAACTGGCGACCGTTCGGCGCCCTGGCCGCAGCGCTCCTGTTTGGCTTCACGGACGCTATCGCACTTCGCATGCAGGTCTACAACGACTCGTTGCCCGGCATCGACGTCCTCATCAAGACGCTGCCGTACGTCGCCGTTCTCATCGCGGTGGCAGGCGTGATCGGCCGCTCGACGCCGCCGGCGGCCGACGGCAAGCCGTACGTCAAGCAGTAGGTGAGCGCGCCCGGCTCAGGAGCCGCGTGGGGCTCGTTTCTCGTTGGCCTCGCCTCGGTCGCCACACTGCCCGTCGCCGTCTACCTGACCCGCTTCAGCAGCAGCTACGACCTGCTCCATGCGGGCTTCGCGATCCCGGCGGCCGCGGCGCTGGGCGTCGTCGCGGTCGTGCTCGCGCGGCGCGCGCGGATGCAGCGGATCGTGTCGCTCGAGGGCGGGCGCTCCGGGCTCGCGACCGCCGGGCGCATCCTCGGAATCCTCGGCCTCTGCCTGGGGGCGGCCGCGCTCGTCGCGCTCGGCACGTACGGGCTGCTCGAGTACGTCGGGTCACGCGGGTGAGCCTCGCACGGGCACAGACCCCGTGACCGTCTGAGGTCGGACACCGACCGTCTACAATCCGCCCCGCGTGTTCGACATCGGCTCCAGCCTCCGCGAGGCCCGCGTCCGCCAGAACCTCGACTTCCCGGAGCTCGAGGAGCGGACGAAGATCCGGCCCAAGTACCTGCGGGCGCTCGAGGACGAGCGCTTCGACCTGCTGCCTGCACCCACCTACGTGCGCGGCTTCCTGCGCTCGTACGCCGAGGCGCTCGGCCTCGACCCGCAGCCGTTCGTCGACGAGTACAGCTCGCGCTTCACGAGCGGCGAGGAGGACCTGCCGCTCCGCGCCCGCACGGTACCCGTGCGCCGTCGCGGTCGCGACGAGCGCGAGTCCCGCATCGCCGTCCTCACCCTCCTCGCGATCGCCGTCTCCACGGCGCTCGTGATCGCCGCGTGGCGATTCGGAGGACCCGAAGGGGAGACGGTCCCGGGGCTCGCCACGTCCGGCACGAGCCGGTCTGCGCAGAAGCCGCGCTCCTCCGGTACGGCACGGCTCGTTCTTCGCGCTCGGTCGGGGAGCTCGTGGATGGAGGTTCGCTCCGGCTCGCCTGCCGGGAAGCTCCTGTACAGCGGGACCCTCGAGCGGGGGCAGCGGAAGGAGTTCACCGGACGGTCGCTCCTCCTCGCGCTCGCGGATCCCGAGAACGTCGCGGTTCGCCTCAACGGCAGGCGTGTCGAGCTGCCGGCGGGGACGACGTTCGTCGTCACCTCACGGCGGATCGTCCGGTCGACCTCTTGAGCCGCCCGCGGGCGGCCGTCGTCGTCACCGGGAGCGAGCTCGTCCGGGGCGAGCGGGAGGATCGCAACGGCCCGTTCCTCGCCTCCGAGGCCGTCCGCCTGGGCCTCGATCCAGGGCGGATCACGATTGTCGGCGACCGCCCCGAGGAGCTCGAGGACGCGCTGCGAGAGGGGCTCGCGGCGGATCTGTGCCTCGTCTCGGGCGGTCTCGGCCCGACGCACGACGATCGCACGATCGAGCTCGTCGCGCGCGTGGCGAACCGTCCGCTCGTCGTGGACGAGGCTCTCGAAGAGCAGATCGAGGCCGTCTCGCGCATGGTCGCGGAGCGCCTCGGCCGGCCGTACGGCGAGTTCACGGCCGGGGTGCGCAAGCAGGCGACGCTCCCGGAAGACGCGCTCTCACTCGGCCTCGCGGGAACCGCGCCCGGAGTCGTACTCGACACCGGCGCCTGCGTCGTCGTCGTGCTGCCGGGTCCGCCCCGCGAGCTGCGGCGGCTCTGGCCTCGGGCGCTCGAGACCGAGCCCGTGCGGCGCGTTCTCGCCCGAACACCCGCCCGCGAGCACGTCGTCCTGCGGTTCTTCGGCACTCCGGAGTCGGCGGTCGCCAAGGCGCTCGCCGACGCGGGGGGAGACGGTAGCGGCGTCGAGGCGACGATCTGCGCGCGGGATTTCGAGATTCACGTCGATCTCTTCGTCGAACCCGGGGCGGAGGCGCGTGGTGCCGAGCTGGCCGGCTCTCTCCGGGCCACGCTCGCCCCCTACCTCTTCGGCGAGGACGAGCGGTCGATCGCCGAGATCGTCCTCGATCTCTGTCGCTCCCGCGGCCTGACGCTCGCGACCGCCGAGTCGTGTACCGGAGGGCTCGTCGCGGCCAGACTGACGAGCGTCGCCGGCGCCAGCGACGTGTTCCGAGGATCCGTCGTCGCGTACGCGAACGACGTGAAGGAGGCGGGCCTGGACGTCCCCGCGGAGACGCTCGAGCGCCACGGCGCGGTCTCCGCCGAGGCAGCCGCGGCGATGGCACACGGGGCACGTGCTCGACTCGGCGCCGACGTCGCCGTCGCGGTCACGGGAGTGGCCGGCCCCGGCGGGGGATCGGAGGACAAGCCGGTCGGACTCGTCTTCGTCCATGCCGTCGGCCCGGACGGAGACAAGGCCCGCAGGACGGAGCTGCCCGGTGACCGGGAGATGGTTCGCGGCCGCGCGACCGCCGCCGCGCTCCATCTCGTGCGGAGGTTGTTGGAGAACCGACACACATCGACGTGAGCTCGCGCGCTACCGTCGCAGGAGATGCACGGCTCAGGCTGTTCCTCGCGCTCGAGCTTCCGGACGACGTCGAGAAGGCGCTCGCCGACTGGAGCGAGCGCTCGCTTCGCGGCGGTCGCCTCGTGTCGAGCCTCCACGTCACGCTCGCGTTCCTCGGCAGCCAGCCCCGGGCCATGCTCGAGCCGATCCTCGACCTCCTCCGGCGGGAGGCCGGCGCGACGCCGCCGTTCCTGCTCGAGCCGGTGCGCTATCGCGAGACGCGCTCCGTCGGCATGGTCGTCCTCGCCGATCCGAGCGGAGCGGCGACCTCGCTCGCCGAGCGCCTCCACACGGGCCTCGAGCAGCTCGAGGTGTACGAGCGCGAGCACCGTCCGTGGCTTCCGCACGTCACGGTGCTCCGGTTTCGCGAACGGCCGCTGCTCGCGCCCTCGCTCCCGGCGATCGCCGCGTTCGCTCCATCCGGCGCCGCTGCTTTCCTTTCTCGTCTGCACCCGTCGGGGGCGCGGTACGAGGTACTGGAGTCGTGTTCGCTAGGGAACGGAGAGTCGGGAGGATGAGGTCATGAAACGCGAGGAAGCCCTCGACGTCGCGCTCGGTCAGATCGAGCGCCAGTTCGGCAAGGGATCGGTCATGCGCATGAGCGATCGGCCACAGGTGGCGATCGGTGCCGTCTCGACCGGATCCCTCGCCCTCGACATGGCGCTCGGCATCGGTGGGCTCCCGCGCGGGCGGATCATCGAGATCTTCGGCCCCGAGGCTTCCGGGAAGACGACCCTCGTGTACCACGTCATGGCGGAGGCACAGCGCCGAGGCGGCATCTGCGCCTTCATCGATGCCGAGCACGCGATGGACCCGTCGTACGCGCGCCGGATAGGGGTCGACATCGACCAGCTCCTCGTCTCCCAGCCCGACACGGGCGAGCAGGCGCTCGAGATCGCCGAGCTCCTCATCCGCTCGGGCGCGCTCGACGTCGTCGCCGTCGACTCGGTCGCGGCCCTCGTCCCGAAGGCCGAGATCGAGGGCGAGATGGGCGACTCGCACGTCGGCCTGCAGGCGCGCCTCATGAGCCAGGCCCTGCGCAAGCTCGCGGGCACGCTCAACCGCACCGACACGATCTGCATCTTCACGAACCAGCTCCGGGAGAAGATCGGCGTCATGTTCGGGAACCCGGAGACGACCCCAGGCGGGCGGGCGCTCAAGTTCTACGCGTCGGTCCGGCTCGACATCCGGCGGATCGAGACGCTGAAGGACGGTGCGGAGGCCTTCGGCAACCGCGTCCGCGTGAAGGTCGTGAAGAACAAGGTGGCGCCGCCGTTCAAGCAGGCCGAGTTCGACATCGTCTACGGAAGCGGAATCCCCTGGGAAGGAACCGTCCTCGACGTCGCCCTCGAGAAGAAGGTCGTCCAGAAGGCGGGCTCGTACTTCAGCTTCGGCGACGAGCGGCTCGGTCAGGGCCGCCAGAACGCGACGAGCTTCCTCTCCGAGAACCCCGACATCGTCCAGCAGATCCTCGCGCGCATCCAGGCCGAGGCACCCGAGGAGCAGGTCATCTCGGCACGACTCCTCCCCTCGAGCCCCCATCCCGAGGAGGCAGTCGCGGTCGAGATCGAGGAGGCAGTCTCCCTCGAGAGCTGAGCGGAAGCGCCTGGTGGACGACGCCATCGACGCGGCGCTCCGTGCGCTTCGGCATCGCGATCGGACGACCGCCGAGCTCGATCGCCGACTGCAGGCGAGTGGCGTCGGGGAGCGGGAACGAGAGGAGGCTCTCGCGACCCTCGCCCGCACCGGTCTCGTCGACGACCGACGCTACGCGGGGGCCCGTGCAGCGTCGCTCGCGCAGCGCGGAGCCGGTGACGCCCTCATCCGGCACGACCTCCTGCGGATCGGGCTCGAGGAGGAGGACGTCGCCGACGCGCTTGCGACGCTCGAGCCGGAGCGCGCGCGAGCGCGACGCATCGTTGCGGCGCGCGGTCGGAGCACGAAGACGGCTCGCTACCTCACAGGCAGGGGGTTCGCCGACGACGTCGTGACAGCCGTCATTGCGGAGGCGGGAGGCGAGGAGCTAGGATGAGGGGGCTTCATTCGGCAATTCTCCTGCTCGCAAGCGCTTTCTGAATCTCGTGTACCCGAACTCCCCTTCGATCAGCCACCCGCCCGCTCCGGACGTCGGGGCGGCTAGGAGCCCGGACGACCTGATCTAGTCCGGCCGAAGACGACACCGCGCGACCGAGCAGGTCGCATGCCGGGTGTGAGCACCCGCGGCGCGCGCCGCGGGCAACCGAATCCTCTACGGAGGCTCACATGGTCACGGCTGGCGCGGCTCTCATCGGAATACTCGTCGGAGTTGTCGCGGCGACCGCGGTGCTTCTCGCTCGCTCCCAGTCGCGTGTCCGGAGCGCAACTGCGGAGCGCGAGCGCATCGTGCACGAGGCACAACGCGACGCCGAGGCCGTGCGCCGCGAGGCCCAGGTCGAAGCGCGCGAGCACGCAGTGCAGTTGCGCAGCGAGATCGAGGCCGAGGTTCAGGGTCGCCGGGTGGAGATCGCGAAGGTCGAGGAACGTGTGCTCCACGAGGAGTCGGAGATCGAAGCTCGCCTCACCGAGCTCGACCGACGGGAGCAGGGTCTCCGTGACCGCGAGATCCACGTCAAGGAACTCCAGGACAGCCTCCGCGAGGCACAACGGGAGGCGCTCGGAGCGCTCGAGAAGATCTCAGGCCTGACCGCGGCAGAGGCTCGGCAGCAGCTTCTCGAGCGATCGAAGGATCTCGTGCGCCACGAGCTCGCGCGGGACGTCAGGCACATGGAGGAGGAGGCCCGCGCCGACGCGCGACGACGCGCACGAGCGCTTGTCGCCGACTCGCTGCAGCGTGTCGCCGCGAGCCATACGGCCGAGGCGACCGTGACCGTCGTCGAGCTGGCGTCGGACGACCTCAAGGGTCGCATCATCGGTCGTGAGGGACGCAATATCCGCGCGCTCGAGCATCTCACCGGCGTCGACTTCATCATCGACGACACGCCGCACGCCGTCGTCCTCTCCAGCTTCGATCCGCTCCGGCGCGAGGTGGCTCGCCTCGCCCTCGAAAAGCTCATCGAGGACGGCCGCATCCACCCGGCTCGCATCGAGGAGATGTACTACCAGGCGAAGTCGGAGCTCGAGGACCGCGTCCTGCAGGCTGGCGAGCAAGCCGTGTTCGAGGCGAACTGCGGCGAGTTCCCGGAGGAGCTCGTGCGGATCCTGGGCCGGCTCCGGTACCGCACGAGCTACGGACAGAACGTCCTCAAGCACACGCTCGAGGTAGTCCACCTCGCGGGGATCATGGCCGCTGAGCTCAAGGCAGGAGTGAAGACGGCGAAGCGAGCCGCCCTCCTCCACGACATCGGCAAGGCGATGAGCCACGAGGTCGAGGGGTCGCACGCTCTCATCTCGGCGCAGCTCGCGCGTCGCTACGGGGAGTCCGAGGGCGTCGTCCATGCCGTCGAGGCCCACCACTACGAAGTGCAGCCGCAGACGGTCGAAGCTGTGCTCCTGATCTCGGCGGACGCGATCTCGGCGTCGCGGCCAGGAGCGCGTGGCGAGAGTCTCGAGAACTACATCCGACGGCTCGAGTCGCTCGAGGAGATCGCGACGGCCAAGAAGGGGGTCGCCAAGGCCTACGCCTTGCAGGCCGGACGCGAGATCCGCGTCATGGTCGAGCCGTCCGAGGTCGACGACGACGGCGCGATTCTCCTCTCGCACGAGATCGCGCGGGAGATCGAGGATCAGCTCGAATACCCCGGCCAGGTAAAGGTCATCGTCATCCGCGAGTCCCGCGCCATCGAGGTCGCCAAGTAGCCCTGACGCGCCTCGCCGAGGCGCGAGGGGCCGTTCCGTGACGGGATCGGCCGGTTACCCTTCTCCGGCCATGCGTCGCTATCACGTCACGACCTTCGGGTGTCAGATGAACGCGCACGACTCGGAGCGCATCAAGGGAATGCTCGAGTCGCTGGGACTCGGCGAGGCACCTGGCTGGGAGGAAGCCGACGTCCTGGTCTTCAACACGTGCACGATCCGCGAGAAGCCCGATACGCGGCTCGCCGCATACCTCGGGAACGCGGCAGCGCGGAAACGTGAGCGGCCGGATCTCGTGATCGCGGTCGGAGGCTGCTACGCGGAGGCGCAGCGCGAGCACATCTTCGAGCTCTACCCCTTCGTCGACGTGGCCTTCGGGCCGGGCTCGATCCCGCATCTCGGCACCTGGATCGCCGCGGGTGGGTTCGCCCTGCCGCGGGGCCGCTTCGGCAGCCACGAGCACTTCGCCGCAGATCTGCCGCTCCACCGCGAGCGCCGCTTCCAGGCCTGGATCCAGGTGTCGATGGGCTGCAACTCCACCTGCGCGTACTGCGTCGTGCCCGCCGTCCGCGGCCGCGAGCAGAGCAGAGGCCCAAGAGAGATCGTCGCCGAGGTCTCGCGGCTGGCCGCGGAGGGAGTCCGCGAGATCACGCTCCTCGGCCAGAACGTGAACTCGTGGGGGCGTGATCTCGCGCCCGACGTTCGCGCGGACTTCGGGGAGCTCCTGCGCGCCTGTGACGCAGTGCGCGGCATCGACCGAATTCGCTTCACGAGCCCTCATCCCAAGGATTTCCGGGCTCCGGTGATCGAGGCGATCGCCGACTGCGCGAGCGTGTGCGAGCACGTCCATCTGCCGCTGCAGTCCGGGTCGTCGCGCATCCTCAAGCGCATGCGTCGGACATACGACCGCGAGAGGTACCTCCGGCTCGTCGAGCGCCTGCGCGGGGCGATCCCCGATCTCGCGCTCGGAACCGACGTGATCGTCGGATTCCCGGGCGAGACGGACGAGGACTTCGCCCAGACCCTCGCGATGGTCGAAGAGGTGCGCTTCGACAGCGCCTTCACGTTCATCTTTTCGCCGAGATCGCACACGGAGGCGGCCGGGATGGAGGATCAGGTGCCACCTGACGTCAAGCAGGCGAGGCTCGAGGCCCTGGTCGAGGTCGTCCAGCGGGTCGGAGCCGAGCGGAACGCGGAGCGGGTCGGCCGAGTCGAGGAGGTGCTCGTCGAGGGGCCGAGCCGAACCGACTCGAGTCTCGTGCGCGGTCGTACGCGGCGGAACACGATGGTCAACTTCGACGGGTCGGCGGGGGCCGGTCAGCTCGCTGCCGTGCGCATTCACGGTTCCACGTCGACGACGCTTCGCGGAACGGAAGTCGCACGCGTGGCAGCGTAGGAGAGGTTCGTACGTTTGCACGCCTTCGGCACGATGCGTGACACACCCGCGCGCGTATCCTCGTTACGCTGGAAGCGGGTGGTGGGATGGGGTGCCCCACACGCGACGACACGCTCAAAGGGCCCGGAGGTGTACGCCGTTCTCGGGCCGACGGCGTCCGGCAAGACTGCGGTTGCCGAGAACCTGGCACGACGACTGGGGACGGAGGTCGTTTCGGCCGACGCGCTCCAGGTCTATCGCGGCCTCGCACTCCTTACCAACCAGCCGTCGGTGCCGACGCGACTCGTGGCGATTCGCAGTCTCGCTGAGACGATGTCCGTCGGGGAGTACGCTGCACTCGCGCACGCGGCCATCGACGAGCTCGTCGCCGCGATCGGCACCGCGGTCGTCGCGGGGGGCACCGGGCTCTACCTCCGCGCGGCGCTCGTCGATCTCGCGATACCACCAGCGCCCGCGGCCGGGGCACGCGAGCGCTGGGAGCACGTCTACGACGCCGATCCGGACAGTGCCTACCGGCGTCTCGCCGAGATCGACCCACGGGCAGCGGCCGTCGTCCACCCGAACGATCGAAGGCGCGTCGTCCGGGGGCTCGAGCTCGCCGAGGCCGGCGCGTCGCTCCGTCCGGCGAGTGATCGGCTCTGGTCGGACGAGCTTCGCCGACCGACGCTGATCGCCGGCCTCGACCTGCCCGCCCACGTCCTCGCCGAGCGGATCCGCCGGCGAACCGAGGCCATGTTCGAGGCCGGGGTCGTCGAGGAGGCTCGTGCCGCGGTCGCTGAACCGATCTCGCGGACAGCCACGAAGGCGCTCGGCCTAGCTGCGCTCACGACGCTGTCCCCCGACGACGCCCGGGAGGAGATCGTCGCCCGAACTCGTCGCTACGCGGCGTACCAGCGCAAGTGGATGCGTCGCGTCCCGGGAGTCGTGATGATCGATGCCGACCGTCCCCCAGAGCAGGTGGCCGATGCAATTCTCGACGTGGTGCGCGGCCGGTAACACGTACCTCGTCGCCCACGGCGGCGAGGTCCGACTCGACGGCTCGCAGGTGCGCCGGCTCGCCGAGGGCACGGACGGCGTGCTCGAGGTTCTCTCCGCCTCGGAGGCGGCGGTCGAGATCGTGGTCTGGAACCCCGACGGCTCGCAGGCCGAGCTGTCCGGCAACGGGACGCGCATCGCCGCCGCGTGGCTCGCCGCCGGCACCGGTGCCCGGGAGATCGAGGTCGCAGTCGGTGAGCGCCGGGTCGTCGTCAGACTCCGAGAGGACGGTGCGCTCGAGCAGGACGTCGGGGAGGTTCTGGTCGGGGAGGTCGGGGAGGTCGAGGGGATCAGGTTCATCCCCGTGTCGGTCGGGAACCCGCACACCGTCGTTGTCGCCGACCCCGCTCAGATCGTCCACATCGGCCCCCTTCTCGAGACGAATCCGAGGTTTCCCGCCCGCACCAACGTCGAGGTCGTGCGAGTCGACAGACCCGGCGAGGTGACGGCCCGTGTCTGGGAGCGTGGGGTGGGGGAGACGCTCTCCTCCGGCACGGGCGCGGTCGCGGTCGCGGCAGCGACGCACGACGGCGGAGACGTGCTCGTGCACTTTCCGGGCGGCGATCTGCGCGTGCGACTGGAGAGCGGCCGCGCCTCGCTCGTGGGGCCGGCCGAGCGCGTCGGGTGACTCAGGGCTGGACGAGCTCGACGAGCCTGCCGTCGGGATCGCGGAGGTACGCGGACCGTCCCCACGCGTAGTCGCGAGGCTCGACGAGGAACGCGACACCCTGCTGCCGAAGCTCCTCGCAGACGCCGTCGAGATCCTGCACGGAGAGGGCGAAGTGATCCTCGTTCGGGGGATCCTCAGCCAGTCCCGCCGAGCGGTCGTGCACGAGGAGCTTTCCGGTGCCCGCCGCGAAGAGTGCTCCGCCGGGCCACTCGGCCAGCGGATCGGCGCCCAGGAGGCGGCGATAGAAGTCCGCCGCGGTAGCGACGTCCTCCGTGAAGAGCGCGATCTCGCCGATTCCCCTCACGTCGCGATCTCGAACTCGCGCAGGACGTCGTTGAGCGAGGTCTTGAGGTCGGTCGAGGCGCTGCGCTCACCCACGATGAGCGCGCACGGGAGGTCGAAGCGACCGGCCGGGAACTCCTTCGGACGCGTTCCGGGAAGCACGACCGACCCGGGTGGCACGTAGCCCCTGTGCTCGACCGGCTCGTCGCGGGTCACGTCGATAACGGGGATCGACGCGGAGAGCACGACGTTCGGTGCGATGACGGCACGTTCCCCGACGACGACGCCCTCGACGACCACCGCGCGCGAGCCGACGAACGCCCCGTCCTCGACGATCACGGGGCGTGCCTGCGGTGGCTCGAGCACACCGCCGATCCCGACGCCGCCGGAGAGATGGACGTCCGCGCCGATCTGCGCACACGAGCCGACGGTCGCAAAGGTGTCGACCATCGTGCGAGGCCCGACCCACGCCCCGATGTTGACGTACCCGGGCATGAGTACGACTCCCTCGGAGAGGAACGAGCCGTAGCGGGCGACGCCTGGGGGGACGACGCGCACCCCCCTCTCGGCGTAGTCGTCCTTCACGGGGATCTTGTCGAGAAAGTGCAGGCCTCCGACCGCCATCGGCTCGGCCTTCCGCAGGCGGAAGTAGAGGAGGATCGCCTTCTTGACCCATTCGTTGACCAGCCACTCGTCCCCGGCCCGCTCCGCAACACGTGCCTGGCCGCGATCGAGGAGGGCGATCGCTTTCTCGATCGCGGCGACATCGAGCTCGCCCGTCTCCCATGCCTCGTCGATGCGCCGCGGGAGCTCCATCAGAGCCCATCTTCTCCGATCGAGCGTGCGAAGAAGCGCGAGAGCGTCTCGTAGGCGCGGACGAGCGCGGCGACCGTGACCTGCTCGTCGCGATGGTGGGCGTAGGCCGTGTGACCCGGGCCGAAGTTCACCGCGGCGATGCCGCGGGCGGTGAAATCCGCCACGTTCGTCCAGGCCTGCTTGGGGCCGATGACGAGGTCGCCCGCGGCGCGGAGCTCCTGCACGAGCGTCGAGTCCGTCGCGACGGCTCCGGCCGGAGCGCTGGTGACGAGGTCGAGAGTCGCCCCTCTCGGCACGAGCTCGCGGAGGTGGCTCTCCGCCTCCGCCGGCGTCCGGTCCGGCGCGAAGCGGAGGTTGAGCGTGGCCGTCGCCGTGTCGGGGATGACGTTGTCTGCGATCCCGGCCTCCAGCCGCGTGACAGAGACGACCTCCCGGAACTCGAGCCCCCCGACCACCGCCACGCGCGGCTCGAGTCGGAGCAGGGGCTCGAGGCCCCGAACCGCGTGCCCGATCGCGTTGTCGGCGAGCCACGGCCTCGCCGAGTGTCCGCTCGTCCCGTGGAAGACCAGGCGGGCGACGAGGTTGCCGAGGCAGCCCGCGTGGATCTCGAGGTCCGTCGGCTCGAGCACGATCGCGAGCGCAGCCTCGTGCACCGCGCGGGATTCGGCAAAGAGAGCGGGGAGGGGGTTGCGGTCGGCCGGGAGCTCCTCTCGTCCGAAGACGAGGAGCCCGAGGTCGTAGCGGCTGCGAACCTCGGCAGTGTCTCGTGCGAGCTCGAGCGCGACGGCGAGTCCCCCTTTCATGTCGCTCGCCCCGAGCCCGTGAACGGCGCCGGCTTGGAGCCTGCCCGGGAAGTTGCCCTGCGGCGGGACGGTGTCGTAGTGACCGACGAGAAGCACGAGCGGAGCACCGCTCCGGCCCTCGGGGACGAAGAGGAATGCCTCGTCCCCGGCGTACTCGCAGTCGTACGCGGACGGGACGAGCGCGAGGATGTGCTCCCTGATCGCACGCTCGCTTCCGCTCGGCGACGCGATGTTCACGAGCTCGAGCGTCCGCGCGGCGAGGCGTTCGGCGAGCGCGGTCACCGGCGGAGCGTACCGCGGCATAATCTCGCCGTGACCGCGCGCCAGCCCGATCCCGCTCCCGGGGCGGAGCCGGAACGCGCGTTCGTCGTCGGAGTCTTCCCAAAGGGCGTCGACGGCTCGGAGGAGCTCGCCGAGCTGCGGGAGCTCGCCCACACGGCGGGCGTCGAGCCTGTCGCAGAGCTGGTGCAGCATCGTGCGAGACCCGATCCGCGGACGTTCGTCGGCAAGGGGAAGCTCGCGGAGCTCGAACGGGGCTACGCGAGCGCCGGCGCGGAGGTGCTCCTCGTCGACGACGAGCTCAGCCCGACGCAGCAACGCTCGCTCGAGGATGCGCTGAAGGCGCGTGTCGTCGACCGAACGCAGCTGATCCTCGACATCTTCGCCCAGCATGCGCGCAGCGCCGAGGGCAAGCTCCAGGTCGAGCTCGCCCAGCTCGAGTACAACCTCCCGCGCATGCGCGGTCTGTGGCAGCACCTGGAGCGGCTCGGGGGCGGCGTCGGCACTCGCGGCCCCGGCGAGAGCCAGCTCGAGACCGACCGCCGTCTCGCACGGACCCTCATCTCGCTGCTCAAGCGGC
>Ga0233416_10000219_pt1 | contig 17594 bp, 17 predicted proteins | sample Sediment_Towuti__2_FD_188638 | JGI IMG/M metagenome (GOLD analysis project Ga0233416, IMG submission 188638) | Sediment microbial communities from Lake Towuti, South Sulawesi, Indonesia - Sediment_Towuti_2014_0_MG | ecosystem: Environmental > Aquatic > Freshwater > Lake > Sediment | place... | reverse complement strand
CCTACATCTGGGCGATCCTCGTGATCGTGCAGGGCTTCCTCACGATTCAGATCGCGGCCTGGTGGTCGGTCACGATGATCGCGCTCGCCGCCGGCGTCATCTGGGGGCTCGCGAAGACTGCCGAGCCCGAGTAGAACCAGCCCCCGGGCTCGCTCGCGGGCCCGGGGGCTCTCACCGTCGAGGAGACGACATGGCGACAAGGGCCGACTTCACGGAAGACGAGTGGAAGGCGATGGAGAAGGGCGTCACCGGCGCAGGCATGCTCGTCTCGGTGGGCGACCGCGACCTCACGGACAGCTTCGGCGAGGCGAGCGCGCTCGCGAAGGCGCTCGCGGCCCAGCGCGAGCAGAGCCCGAGCGAACTCGTCCGCGAGCTCGCAGCCGTGCGCGGGACCGGGTTCGGGATGACCGCCTCGCCGCAGAAGGTAGAAGAGGAGACGCTGGCGTGCCTGCGCCTCGCGACCGAGACGCTCGCCGCGAAGGCGCCGGACGAGGCCGGCGCGTACCGGCAGCTCGTCCTCGACGTCGCGGTGGCGGTCGCCGAGGCGAAAGGCGGCGTCAAGCCCGGCGAGACGGCCGCGCTCGACAAGATCAGGGAGGCACTGGGCTCCACGTGATCGGACGCCCGGCATGACGACAGAGACCGCGCGGTGAAAGCCGCACTCGCCAGCGCGCTCGAGCCGGAGGCGGGGCGTACCCTGACGAGGAGGAGCGGACGACGAAGAGCGCGTGGAGAGCAGCCCCGTGATCCCGGCCGCCCGCGGTGTCTCGAGCCGATGCTCGACCTCGAGCGTCCTCTCCGCGTCGGTCGGCTCCTCTGCGCTCTCCTCACACCTCCAGCGGCGCCCCGTGGCAGCGTTTCCATTTCCGCCCCGATCCGCACGTGCAGGGGTCGTTGCGCCCCCGGCGCCCGTCCTCCTCGCGGTAGACCCGCATGATCTCCGCCGGCGCGGCGCCGATGCGGAGCTGCTCGGCCATGAAGCGCATCGGCCGGTCGACGTGGTGGAAGAAGGCCTTGTAGCCGGCACAGAGGTAGTTCAAGCCCGGCTCGCCGTCCGGCGTCGAGATGAAGCGGTCCTTTGGGCAGCCGCCGTGGCAGGCAAAGCGAACGTCGCACTCGAGGCAGTAGCGGGGCAGCGTGTCGCGCTTGTCGAGACCGAACGTCCGCTGCTGCTGTGAGGCGACGAGCTCGAGCAGGTGCGTCTCGCGGATGTTTCCCAGCTTGAAGCGCGGCTCCACGAAGTGGTCGCAGGAGTAGAGGTCGCCGGTGTGCTCGAGCGCGAGCGCGAGCCCGCACGTCTCCGAGTGGATGCAGAGGGTCGGCGGCTCTCCCACCCAGTTCGCGAGCGCCACGTCGAACATCTGCACGTACACCTGCCCGACGTCGCGACGCACCCACTCCTCGAAGACGTCGATCAGGAAGCGCCCGTACTGCTCCGCCGTCACAGAGCGGCCGGTGACGTGGTCGCCCTCCTGGACGTACAGCGGGCGGTCGCGCCAGGACGTCCAGGGGACGGTGCCGTCCTCGGACGCCTCTGAGACGCGCTCGATGATCGGGATGAACTGCATGAACGCGGCGCCGCACTCGTCCCGCAGGAAGCAGTACACCTCGCGTCCGCGGTCGCCGTTCGCCGCATGGATGGTCGTGAGCGCATTCCACTCGACGCCGCCCTCGCGCAGGAAGGACAGACCGCGCATGACCTCGTCGAAGGAGCCCTTGCCGCCCTTGTTCACGCGATACGTGTCGTGGATCTCGCGCGGACCGTCGATCGAGAGCCCGACGAGGAAGTCGTGTTCCTTGAAGAACGCTGCCCATTCGGCGTCGAGGAGCGTCCCGTTCGTCTGGATCGTGTGCTCGGCGCGCTGGCCCGGCTTCAGGTACCGCTCGGCGAGCTCCACTGCCAGCCGGAAGAACTCGAGCCCCATGAGCGTCGGCTCGCCGCCCTGCCAGGCGATCGTGACGAACGGAACGCTCGAGTGCGCCTCGATCAGCTGCCGTATGTACGTCTCGAGGAGGTCGTCCGCCATCCGGAAGCGCGAGCCCGGGTAGAGCATCTCCTTCGAGAGGAAGAAGCAATAGGAGCAGTCGAGGTTGCAGACCGCGCCCGTCGGCTTTGCAAGCAGATGGAACGCCGGCGGAGCGTCCGGGATCGTGGGTGCCAAGATCCCGTCTGCGCCGGCGCTCATCTCGATGATTGAAGCACGGCTCCCGCTCACTCCGTGAGCGGCGCGAGACCCTTGACGATCAGGATCACACCGAAGACGAGGAAGAGCACGGTCATGATGGCCTCGTTGTGCGAGCCGAGCCAGGCCTTCAGCTCGTCGAGCGTCGACTTCGCGCTCTCCCCGCCGACGAGGTAGTAGCCGACGGGCAGTCCGACGGTGAGGCTGCCGACGAGGACGAACACCGCGAGCCCGGCGAGCGCATACGACGTCGAGACGCCGAGCTGCGCGAGCCCTGCGGCCGCCCCGACGACGAGGATCAGGTTCTTCGGGTTCAGCGCGGACAGCACGAGCCCGAGGCCGAGCGCCTTGCCGGGGGCGAGCTCGTCCACGCCCGACATCCAACGCGGCATCTCGGGCTCGGCGCCCGGACGAGGCCTCTTGCGCCAGGTGCGTCCGGCGAGCGCCAAGAGGAGGATCCCGAGCAGGATCTTCAGCCAGCCGACCCCGTCGGCCGCAGTCTCGTCCGTGTCGACGTCGCCCGCGTCCGCGATCGCGTACACGACGACGAACGCCGCCGACAAGCCGGTGACCCAGCCGAGCAGGAACACGGGCCCGTTCAGCCGTGCGCGCTGCGAGAAGAGCATGAGGATGACCGCGATGATCGGAATCGGCACGATCGCGACGCCGATCGCGAACGGCAGCACCTCGCTGACGGCCTGGGCCATGCGCTCGGTCCCCCGTGTAGACGAGCTACACGAGGACGACGAGGCCCTTCGCGATGAAGTACAGGCCGAACCCGATGCCCACGTAGATCTCGAGGCTCCGGCTGTTGGCGAGGATCCACTCGCTCATGGCATGGAGCCAGGTCGACGCCTTCGCCGGGACCAGCGAGTAGATCACCGGAGGCACGTAGTAGACGCTCAACATGATCGCGAGCCCGAACGCCGTCGCGAACACCGTGCCGGCGGTCGAGAGGTCCGCTCTCGCAATGTCCTTGAGAGCTCCGGTGAAGACGGCAATCGCGTCGATGTTGATGATCTGGACGGCGATCCCCGCGAGGAAGAGCGCGCTCAGGTTCGAGCTCGCGATCTTGTTCGCCCTCGCGCGGCGCGCCTCGTCCTTCTCCGGCGTCTCCGACGAGAACACCGCGAAGATCCCCATCACGAGGAAGAGCACACCGAGCCCGGCGTCGATCCACGCGCTCGCGTCGCTAGAGACGTCGAGAAGCCCCGAGGCGAGCATGACGGCCGAGAAGCCGATGTCGAGGAGCGCGGCGCCCGCGACGAACGTCCAGGCGCTCACCACCGGCCGCTGCGACACCCCGAGGATCAGCGCGCTGACGACGGCCGCGATCGGTGCCGCGAACGCCGCAGCGAGCCCGTAGATCGCAACCTGGACGAGGAGGCTACCCATGCGACGGTCCCCGTATCCGCCCGTCGGGGAGCCTGGGCACCGGGCGATGCTCCTCCCGGATCCTCATGAGCCGAGGTCCCGACACGCCTGCGCGCGCGCGAACGCACGTGCGAGCTCGAAGGACGAGCCCTTGAGCGAGTCGATCGCAGATTCGGCGGTCTTGACGAGGTTCCGCACCTGCAACCCGACCGTCACCGCCGCGAAGGCGATCGTCGCGGCCGCCGAGGCGTCGTCCGAGATCTCGGCGGCCGCAGCCTTGATCGCGTCGACGGAGTTCGTCAGGTCGGTCGAGAGGCGCTCCAGCTGCTGCTTGACGTCCTGCCCCTGCTCGCTCTCCGGGAGCGGGATGGCCTCCAGGTTGGCGACGAGCTCCTTGAAGGGCGACCGCGGCCGCCGGGCGTGCGAGGAGACCGTGCCAAGACCTCGCCACGCCACCTGCGTCAGCAGTCATCGCTCCCCTGTTGCATGTCAGGCTCATTGCGCGATGGGGCGCCGCCGGATTGGCGACGCCCCGTCCCTCATGCGTCTAGATGCGCCTCCGCGCGACTCGCCGGGACGTGCGCCGTACCATCCTTCGCCTTCTTCCGAGCATCTCACACCTCCGTCTGGTCGTCGCGCTTCACGCCGTCGCTGCTCCGGCCCGCGTCTCTGCCTCCTCGAGCTCGGCCGCCTCCTCCGCGGTGACGAGGCCGATGGCGACGAGGTCGAGCGGGCTGATGAAGCCGTCCGCGAGACGGAAGCCGCCTGCGCGGGCGATCGCATCGCGCAGCCCCACCGCCCAGTGGTGCTCGAGGAGGATGAGCGCCGCGGCCGAGTCGTTGGGGATGTCCTCGAGGACGTCCCAGGCCTCCTCGTCCGAGAAGACGTGGATGCCTTCCTCTGCTGCCATCTCGGCGCCGATCTCGGCGCCCTCGATCATGCCCTCCTCGCCCTCGATCCCGAGCCCGATGAGCGCTGCCACCTTGCTGCCGAGCTCGATTGCCTCGTCACTGGTCAGGTTGGAGAGGTGCATGACCTCCATCTCGCCCTCGGCGTCCTTGTGGACGGCGAGCGCGTCGATCACCTTGACGGTGTCCGAGTCCCGGAGCTTCTCGAGCTCCTCGACGATCTCTCCGTGGAACTCGGGGTGCTCGAACCCGAGCACGATCAACTGAACTGGCCCGATGGCCATCGCCTACCTCCTCTTGAGCTCTCTCGTGACACGTCCAGCATGGCATTCCGCCCGAATCACGTGTGTGCTGGCACGCAGGTTCACCCGGGTGAAGCTCGGCCGCATCCGGTGTGCAAGGGGGCAGCGCGGCCCGCCGGTATCAAGAACCTGTGATCGAGACCGATCGTGCACGGTAGGGTCGCGCTCGTGAACCGTCAGCGCCTCGTCACGCCGCGATGACTCGGGCTCACGAGCAGGATGCGACGCGAGCCGGTGGGACGCCGATGTTCGTCGAGCCGCGGTGGCCGGTCGCGCTCGCCGTGGGGGGTTATCTCGTGTTGGTGGTCGTCGCCCGCGTGTTCGTGCCCGACCGGCCCACCCTCGGGACGCGCTGGCTCGTCTCGGGCCTGATCGTCCTTCTCCTCGCCGCCCTGGTCGCCGCGGATCCGACGCGCATCGAGGCGCGGAGGCACTGGCTGCGACCGCTCGCCGGCGTCCTCATCTTCTCCTTCGTCGCGGTCGCCCTGTCCTCGACGGCGATCCTCGTCTCCGACCTCGTCCGCGGGGAAGAGGTGACCGAGCAGGCGTCGACGCTGCTCGTCTCCGGCGCGCTCATCTGGCTCGGCAACGTCGTCGCATTCAGCCTGCTCTACTGGTTCTTCGACAGCGGCGGACCGCTGGCCCGTTACCGGGGCGACCACGAGTATCGCGACTTCGCGTTCACGCAGCACATGAGTCCCGAGCTCGCGCCGCCCGGCTGGCGTCCGCGGTACGTGGACTACCTCGTCCTGGGCCTGACGACGAACACCGCCTTCAGCCCGACCGACGTCATGCCCGTCGCCGTCTGGGCGAAGCTGACGATGGCCTTGCAGTCGCTGATCGCGCTCACCGTCGTCGGACTCGTCATCGCGAGGGCCGTGAGCCTCTTCGCGTAGAGGCGCGTGGAAGCGCACGACAGGACCGCGCGCTGGGTCGAGCTCCTACAGGCCTTCTCGGAAGAGCTGCCCCTTGGCGTACGCGAGCTGGTAGCCGATGACGCCGAAGAGGAGCGCGAGCGTGATGTAGGCGGGATTCGTCAGCGCCGAGGGGACGTCGCCGAGGAGCACGTCGCGCGTGATCCAGCCTCCGAGACCGCCCAGGAGCGCCATGCCGAGGATGCCGACGATCGTGAAGTTCTTGAAGTGGTCGGGACGGCGCGCGAGCAGCGCGCCGTTGAGCGCATTCGTCGAGGCGGCTACGAGGTCGATGAACGTGTAGTTCCCCGTGAAGTCCCAGCCCTCGAAGAACGTCACCGTCCCGCTCGAGGCGAGGAGCTGGGACGCGAACGTCACGTGAGCTCCTCGGGAGCCGAGACGTGGCCCGGAATCACCGCCGGGCCCTCGCCTGGGGCCGGTACGTGGATCGGCGGCGCCGGCGCGCCTCCCGGCTCCTCGCCCTGGTCGTGCGCCTGATAGGAGTCGCGCAACGCCACCTCCTCGTGCTTCTTGGGGAAGAAGCGGAAGACGAGCGCCATCCCGATCAGAACGGCGACCATCGCGGCGATGTACGCCCACCGGTCGCCGTCGAGGAACGACTGCTGCGCGGCTGCCGTGATCTGGCTCGCGTACTGCGGATGCTGCTTCGCGAGGTCTTCCGCGCTCGAGTAGGACAGCTGCAAGGTCGCCTGGGTCGACTCGGTGATGTTCTTGCCCGAGGAGTCGATGATCTGGCCCATCGCCGACGCGTACCCCGCGGTGAGGAGCGCGCCGAAGACCGAGGTCATGAGCGCTCCGCCGAGGTCGCGCTGGAGATCGGCCGTACCCGATGCCATCCCGACCCGTCTCACCGGCACAGAGCCCGTCAGCGAGTTCGAGGAGGGCGTGCCCGCGAGTCCCACGCCGATCCCGAGGAAAATCAACGGGATCATCACGATCCAGTAGGAGGTCCCTTCCTTCCAGAGGAGGAACATCCCGGCGAACGCAAGGAAGATGGCAGCCTGCCCGCTGAGGAGCGTTCGGCGCGAGCCGTTCGTCTGCACGAGCTTCGCCGAGCGCGGCGCGACGAGCACCATGGCGACAACCGCGGGAAGGATCGCCGCCCCGGCCTCGACCGTCGAGTAGCCGAGCACGTTCTGGAAGTACTGCTGGTTGATGAACGCCGCCCCCATGAGCGAGCCGAAGACGATGATCCCCGCGCAGGCGGCGACCCAGAAGGTCGGCCGCGCCGCGACGGGGAGGTCGTAGAGCGGGTTGGGCGCTCGGCGCTGCCGGAGGAAGAACGCGACCGCGGTGACAACCGCGATCGCGAGCAGGACGAGAGCCGCGTCCCGTGCGTTCGGCACGGGCAGGAAGTTGATCGAGAGGATGAGCGAGCCGACGAGGACCGCAGAGAGGATCCCGCCCAAGTTGTCGACCGGATCGGTCGACTCATTCACGTGCGCGGGCACGAAACGGATGGCCATGAACAGTGCAAGAGCAGCGAGCGGCAGCGTCACGAGAAAGACCGAGCCCCAGTCGAAGTACTCGAGTAACACGCCGGAAATGAGCGGCCCGAGCATGGCGAAGCCGCCGCCGAGCGCCGACCAGAGCGCGATCGACTTCGTGCGAGCCGGACCCGACCAGAGCGCGGTAATGAGGGCGAGCGTGGTCGGGTACGCGAGTCCCGCAGAGAGCCCACCGATGACGCGCGCCACGAACAGCACCGTGTCGGTCGGCGCGAAGCCGGCCACGATCGACGCCGGGAGGGAGAGAACCATCCCGAGGACGATCATCAGCTTTCGTCCGTAGCGGTCGCCGAGCGCCCCGAGCCAGAGCACCGATGCGGCCAGTCCGAGCGAGTAACCGACGGCAATGAGGTTGAGCGCCGTCTGCGACGAGTCGAACGACTCGCCGATATCCGGGAGCGCGACGTTCGCGACGGAGAGGTTCAGGTTCGCGACGGCTGCGACCAGGATCAGCGAGAGGAGGACGACCTTCGCTCGCTCCGGCTCGACTCCTCGGTTGGTATCAGTCACCGCCACCCCCAGTTGTCGGGATCGGCTCGCTCCGCTGCAGCGCGTTCAGCCTACGCGCTCACGAACCGCGTCACTCGGTGAAGCCCTCGGTTAGCATCGCCCGATCGCGGGACGTCACCAGATCTTCACTCGGGGCTTCCCGCCGTGACAGGTTCCGGCGGCCACCGCCTGAACCCCCGCGGGTGGGTGACCGTGCTCGAGGGCATCCGACCGTTCGACCGGTCTCTCGTCTCCAAGGACGTCGTCGCCGGGATCGCCCTGGCCGCGCTCGCGATCCCGGAAGTCATGGGCTACACGCAGATCGCGGGCACGCCGGTCATCTCGGGCCTGTACACCATTCTCTTCCCGGCGATCCTCTTCGCGCTCCTCGGCTCCTCGCGGCACCTCGTCGTCGGCGGGGACTCCGCGACGGCCGCCATCCTCTACGCGGGCATCGCCGGCCTGAGCATCTCGGGCTTGAAACCGGGAACCGACGAGTGGCTCGCATTCGCGAGCCTGGCCGCGCTGATCACGGGCGGCATCCTCCTGCTCGCACGGGTCGCGCGGCTCGGCTTCCTCGCCGACTTCATCTCGCGAACCGTGCTCATCGGCTTCCTGACCGGCGTCGGCATCCAGGTCGCGCTCGGTCAGTTCGCAGACATGCTCGGCGTGCCGAAGCCGAGCGTCGACCTCGACCGCCTCAGCGGGACGGTGGTGAAGGCGTGGGACACGCTGAAGGAGATCCCCGATGCCTCGGGCGCGACGATCGCGGTCACGCTCTCCGTCATCGTGATCCTGGTCGTCTTCGAGAAGTGGATCCCCTTGATCCCCGGTGGCCTCGTCGCTGTCGTCGGCACGATCGCCGCGAGCTGGGCCTTCGACCTCGAGTCGCACGGCGTCTCCACGCTCGGCCCGGTGCCGGGCGGGCTTCCCCCGCTCGGGCTCCCGAGCGGGCTCGGCTGGGACGACGTCGGCCCGCTGCTCGCGACCTGCGGGGCCATGTTCCTGGTCATCCTCGCCCAGAGTGCCGCGACGTCCCGAGCGTACGCGGTGAGATACAAGGAGCGCTTCGACGAGAACACCGACCTCGTGGGCTTGACGGCTGCGAACGTGGCGGCCGGCCTCTCGAGCTCGTTCGTCGTCAACGGCAGTCCCACGAAGACGAAGATGGCCGAGGAGGCGAAGGCCCGGAGCCAGATCGCAATGCTCGCGATGGCGGGGACGGTCGCCGCGGTCCTCCTCTTCCTCACGAAGCCGCTCCAGTACATGCCGAACGCGACGCTCGCGGCAGTCGTGTTCGTGATCGGCGTCAAGCTCATCGACTACCGGCACATGGCCGAGATCTGGCGCCTGCGGCGGAACGAGTTCTGGATCGCGGCGATCACGGCAGCCACGGTCGTCGGCGTCGGCGTCGAGCAGGGGGTGATCCTCGCGATCGTGCTCTCCGTGCTCCTGCACGTGAAGCGCCACTACGAGCCGAACGACAAGGTCGTGCGCTGGGACGAGAGCGGGACGCCCAAGTTCGTCGAGCCCGACCCCGGGACGCTCACCGAGGCCGGTCTCGTCGTGTATCGCTTCGGCGTCGGGCTCTTCTACGCGAACGCGTCGCGCTTCTCCCAGGAGATCATGGGTCTCGTCGACGTGCCGGAGCCTCCTCGGTGGCTGGTCCTCGTCGCCGACGGCATCGACGACGTCGACTTCACCGGCGGCCAGACCATCGTCGAGACGGCCGAGCAGCTCGCCAAGCGCGACGTCGTCTTCGCGGTCGCCGCCGTGCTGAGCGACGAGGTGCGCGGCGAGTTCGACCGCTTCGGTCTCACCGAGCTCATCGGCGAAGAGCGCTACTTCGCGACCGTGGACGACGCGGTCGCGGCCTTCCGCGCCTCGTAGGGCCGCCGCTGCCTGTCGGCGAGCTCGGAGCCTTAGCCCTCGCTCTGGGCGACCACCCGCCCGCTCGACACCGCCTCCTGGAGCGTGGCGAAGTCGCGCTCGTTCTGGTCGGCGTAGAGCTCGGCGAACGCCTGCAGCGCGCGGTCGAAGGTGTCGCCCGAGCCGAGGTACGAGCCGATCGCGACCGCGTCGCCCGAGCGGGCATGGGCTCGCGCGAGCGTCCAACCACAGATCTCGGCGTAGATCTCGAGCGTCTTCGCGTCCATCGTGTCCACTTCCGCCGAGCCCTTTGCGTCCCAGAGCTGGCGGACGTAGTAGTCGCGGGTGACCCCGTCGAAACCATCGACGCGATCCCAGCCGAGCATGATGTCGGACGACGCCTGCAGCATCCGCTGGCCTTCGACGACGCGCTGACCGTGGTTCGCGAACTCGCTCTTCCCGAGGAACGGCTCGAGGACGGAGGTCTGCGCCTCCTTCGCCTGCAGGAAGAGCGGGTCGTCCTCGTCGCGCCCCGTGAGCAGGATGATCCAGGCGCGCGTGCCGACCGATCCCACCCCGACGACCTTCCGCGCCGCGTGTCGGTACGTGAACCGCTCGAGCAGCTTCCGCCGGTCGCGCGGCAGTGACCTCCGGTAGCTGCGCAGGATCGCGCGGAACGCGTCCACGAGCTCGTCGCGAGCCGCCGGCGGCAGGAGGTCTTCGATCGGGACGACGAGTGGAGGATCGCGGACGATCCGCGGCTCTCCGTCCACTATCTCCGTCAGCTTCCCGAGAGCCTTGAGGCTGTCCTTCGTCTCCGCCTTCTCGACCGCGCGCCGAGCCTTGTCGACGCGCTTCTTGCCGGCCGCCTCACCCCACCGCTCGAACATGGTCTGCAGCTCGAGCCGTGCATACCAGACGTCCAGCGTCCGCATCGAGGCGAACTCGCGGATCGTCGTCCGGTAGCTCCGCACACCTGCCGTGACCACGGTTCGCCTCTGCGCGTCGTCCAAGCCAAGCGCGCGCCCGGCGACCGCGAAGCTTGCGGCGAGCCGCTTGGCGTCCCACTCGAACGGACCCGGAAGCGTCTCGTCGAAATCGTTCAAGCTGAACACCATCCGACGGTCCGGGGCGGCGAAGCCCCCGAAGTTCGAAAGGTGCGCGTCGCCGCAGAGCTGCACCTGCAGGCCCGAGCGGGGCGTGTGCGCCAGGTCCGCCGCCATGAGATATGCCCCGCCCCGATAGAACGCGAAGGGCGACGTCAGCATGCGGCCGTACCGGATCGGGACGAGCTCGGGGACGCGGGTCCTCGCCTGATCGACGAGGAGAGCGATGGGATCCGGTCGCACAGGCGACGGCTCCCACTCGCCGTGACTCCGCCTCGGAACCTCCGCGCGGGCGGCCTTGCCACGCGCCACGCGTTCAGCCGTGGTGAAGTGCTGTACGGCTCGGGCCGGCGTCTTGGCGCTCCTCGTCCTCGGTGCGGTCGGCTTCGGGACGCCGGCCCCACCGCGCGACCCGGTCTCAGCCTGCTCGAGGCTCGTGGTATCGGTCATGCGCTCTCCTTCGGTCAGGGCGTCCTCACTCCACGTGTCGCAGGAGGATCGTCCTTCGAAGTATGCGTCGATCCTGCAAGACCGTGACTTCCGTCGGGCGCCCTCCCCGAAGAGCCACGGGCCTGCGCGTCAGGTACCGGCTGGAGGTGACGAGTCCCGCGCGTACGGGCGACCGAAGTGTCGATCGCCCCGTACGCGCGGTCTCGACCCTCAGGCCTCTGCCGACTCGAGCGCTTCGGCCTCTTCGGCCGCCAGCAGGCCGACGGCGACGAGGTCCTTCGCGTGGATCCACTCGTCGGCGAGGACGAAGCCGCCGGCGCGCATAATGCCGTCGCGGAGCGGGATCGCCCAGCGGTGCTCCAGGAGGGCGATCACGGCGGCGGTGTTGTTCGGGATCGCATCCGCGGCGTACCAGACGTCGTCGGCGTCCAAGAGGTGCTGGTCCTCCATCGCCTCCATGCCCGCCTCCGCGCCGGCCTCCATCCCCTCCTCGCCGGCCATCCCGAGGCCGATGAGGCCGCCGATGACGGCCCCGACCTCGGCGGCCTCGCCTTCGCTCAGCTGCGTGTCCTGGACGACGGCGACGTTCCCCTCGGCGTCCTTCCAGACCGCGAGCAGGTCGATCACGCGGATGATGTCCGCCTCCCGCAGCCGTTCGAGCTCCGCGAGGTTCTCACCGGTGAACTTCGGATCCTCGAACCCGAGGATCAGCATCTGAACCGGACCTATGCTCATCTGTCTCCTCTCTTCCGCGCGCGCGGCGCTCACATGCTCTGCAGGATCTTGGTCTTCTGGATCTCGAACTCGGCGTCGGTGAGGACGCCCTGCTCGTGGAGCGCGGCGAGCTCCTTCAGCTGCTCCATCGGATCCTTCTCCGGCGCAGCCGGGGCGGCCGGAGCCGCCTGCTGCTCGTATTGCTGCGCCTCGAGCTCGGCGATGCGCGCCTCCTGCTCCTGCTCGCGCATCTGGCCCTCGGCGTGCTTCTTCCCGCCGTAGTACGCGGCTCCGCCCACCACGGCGGCGCGCGCCAGCGGACGGCGACGCATCATGATCGAGGACGCGATCGGCCCCAGGAGCAACGACACCAGCCACATGAGACTCCTCCTTCGGTCGGGTTCCGCAAGGGTATACCGGTTCCCGTCCCGCCGGTGCGCTTCACCCGGGTGAATCCCGGTTCTCGGTTGTGCAAATGCGGAGAAGGCGCTATGACTCCCCAGCGCAATCACTCACAACCGAGGAGGCTCAGTGCTCGCAGCTGACTATCCGTTCCTGGAAATCCTCTGGACGATGTTCATCTTCTTCCTGTTCGTGATCTGGATCTGGATCCTCATCACGGTGGCCGTCGACATCTTCCGGCGAAAGGACGCGTCGGGCGGCAAGAAGGCGCTGTGGATCATCTTCATCATCGTCGCGCCGTACCTCGGCGTGTTGGTCTACCTGATCACCAACCACGACGGGATGGCCGATCGGAACATCCAGGCGGCTCAGAAGCACCAGGAACAGACGGACGCATACATCCGATCCGTCGCCGGCGGCTCCGCCGCGGAGATCGAGAAGGCGAAGGGCCTCCTCGACTCGGGCGCGATCACGCAGGAGGAGTACGACGCCATCAAGGCCAAGGCGCTCGCCGGATCCTGATCCCTTGCCCGACGGGAGCCGCGGGCAGCGCGGCTCCCGTCAGGTCGTCTACGTGGCTTCGAGTCGCGCCCGGAGCGCCTCGATGGCGTCCTGCTGCTCCGCGTGCAGCCGCTCGAGCTCGCGCAGCGAGGCCTGCAGGTCTCCCTCGGGGGCCGCCGGGGCCGGCTGCCGCCCTCTCGAGATGAACGCGTTGGCCAGGAAGCCGGAGAACGTCGCGAAGAGGGCTACGCCCACGGTGAGCATGAGGACGCCGACAAGGCGGCCGCCCCGCGTGACCGGGTACTGGTCGCCGTAGCCCACGGTCGTCGCGGTCACGTACCCCCACCAGAGTGCGTCGCCGGCCGTCGTGATGTTGGCCCCCGGCGCGTCCTCCTCGAAGTGGAGCTCGAGGAGCCCGACGACCTCGAGGGTGAGGAGCCCGAGGAAGACCACGAGGTAGAGCGTCCCCGTTGCGAGCCCGGCTCGCAGCTCCCGCAGGACGCGCGGGCCGCCGAGCCGCCGGATGATCCGGCCGGCGCGGACGATGCGAAAGAGCCGGAAGATCCGGAGCCCCGGAAGGCAGCCGAGGAGGTCGAACACGCCGCCTCCGCGGAAGAAGTAGCCCCGCTTCGACTGGGCGGTGAAGAGGCGCAGGCAGAAGTCGGTCACGAAGATGATCGTGAGGGCGACGTCGATCATGACCACCAGCCACCACGGCTGCGACCTGTAAGGAAGTACGCCCAAGAGCCCGAGGTTGACGATCGAGAGGATCGAGACGGCGAGGATGAAGAACTCGTAAGTCGTGCTCCGCAGGTCCTCGCGGGCGGCAGGCGTCGCCGTGGGCTCGCTGCTCATGCTGGAGGTTCCGTTCGCCTACGACCCGGATGATCCTCTCGGAGGCTCGCCGGCCGTGCGTCATCCGGGTGAACGTGGCCGATCCTGCCCCGGCCTCCGGCGGCGGCGTTAGGCTCACGCCGTGTCCGCCGTAGCGGCTGCCCCGAGTCCCGCTGTGCCCGAGCTCCCCTCTCGGAGGCGGAGGATCCTGAAGGCCCTGGCGTGGATCGTCGGGACGATCGCGCTCCTCGTCGCGCTGCGCCTGGCCGGCGTCGACGTCTGGGGCTGGCTGAAGCAGCTCTGGGAGACGGTCACCGACATCTCGCTCGTCTACCTCGTCCTCGGGTGTGTCTTCCAGGGCCTGCAGACGACGCTCACCGCCCTCGGCTGGTACGGGATCCTCCGCTACGCGTATCCGGGCGGGACGAGCTACATGACCGTGCTGACCTGCTACGCGGTCGGCGTCTCGCTGAACAACTTCGTCCCCGCGAACCTGGGCACGTTCGTGACGCTGATCATGTTCGTGGCCGTCGTGAGCGGGGCGACGTTCGCGGGCGTGCTCGGCGGGTACGTCGTCCAGAAGATCTTCTACCTCGTCATCGGGACGCTGATCTACCTCTACCTCTTCTGGGCGGTCTCCGGCTCCTTCGACTTCCAGTTCGGGAACGAGTGGGACGCGATCTCCGGGCATCCCATGCTCGTCCTCGGGATCGCGGCGGCCGCGGTCTTCCTCGTCGTCCTGCTGACGCGCATCTTCTGGAAGTGGGTCAAGGGGTTCTGGGAGAGCGCCAAGGAGGGGGGCGCCGTCCTCGGCGACGTCCGCGCCTACCTGAAGTGGGTGCTGCTCCCCGAGATGGGCGGCTATGCGGCGAAGGTGATGGTCATCATCGTCTTCCTCGCCGCGTACGGGATCCCGGTCACGTTCGGCTCGGTCATGAGCGTCCTCGGCTCGAATCAGCTCGCGAACCTCCTGTCGTTCACCCCCGGCGGCATCGGCGTGAACCAGGCGTTCAACACGTTCGCGCTCGACAGCTACACGGACTCCACGACGGCCGCCGCCTACTCAACCGGGCAGCAGCTCATCACGACGGCCTTCAATGTCGCCTTCGCGCTGATCCTCCTCTGCCACGTCTTCGGCTGGAGCGGCGGCAAGCAGTTCGTGCGGGAGTCCTACGGCGAGGCCAAGGAGAAGAAGGAGGAGATGAGCGAGGAGCGCCGCGAGAAGCGCGAGGCCAAGAGGGAGGCGAAGGTCGAAGCCCTGAAGGCGAAGCGCGAGGAGCCGGGGCGGCGCGGCCTCCTGCGTGTCTTCCGCCGCTCCGAGGCGGAGGACGAGCCGCCTACGTAGGCTCCGCCTCGGCCGCCTTCTCGGCTCTCCGGTCCTCGGGGTTCGGCAGCGCGACGGCGGCGAGCCACCCGGTCGCCGCGGCGAGCACTGCGATCGGCGCCACGTCGGTCGCCGACGGGCCGACCAGGAGCGCGACGAAGAGAGCGGCCGTGATGGGCACTCTCAGCGACGCTGCGGTTCCTGCCGCGATGCCGGCCGCGAAGGCAGGGGTGAGCTCGAGCCCCGGCAGGACATCAGCCGCGAGTACTCCGACGGCAGCTCCGATCGCGATCGCCGGGAAGACGGGACCGCCGCGGAAGCCCGCGCCGAGCGAGAGCCCGTAGGCGACCCCCTTCGCGATCACGAGCGCGGCGACGATCCACGCCGGGCCGAGGGCGGCGATCTCGGGCAGCGCCTCCTGTCCGGAGAAGAGGACGAGGTCGACGGGCTCTTCGGTCGCCGCACGGAACGCGACCGCGACGACGCCGACGAGCGCTCCGGCTCCGACCAGGAGTGCGACCCGGCGTGGCGCGCCTCGCGCAGCAACCTCGTGCGCGCCGTGGCGGATGGCGACGACGAGGAACGCCACGACGACCGAGAGCACGAGACACCACGCGAGGTCGCCGAGCTGCACCGTGTCGTATTCCGGCAGCGACGGAATGGCGAGGGTCGTCTCGTGGAGCCCGGGCCAGTCCCCCACTCCTGTGAACACGAGGCCACCGACCCCGGCTGCGACGAACCCCGGGAGCAGCGCCCGGCCGAGCGACTGCGCCGGGATTCTCCCCGAGGCGGCGGTCACCTCGAAGAGGAGGAGCGCCGCGACGAGCGGGTTGCCGAAGAGCGCGGCGATGGCCGCGAACGCGCCCGCGAACGTGAGGAGCTGGGCCTCCGTCCCCTCCAGTCGCACGAGACGCGCCGCGACGACGCCTAACCCGAGCCCGAGAGCGATCAGGGGCGCCTCCGGCCCGAGCACGAGGCCGAGCGCGAGGGTCGCGAGCGCCGCGAGCAGGATGCTCCCGAGGTCGAGCGGCCGCACCTCGCTCATGCCGAGCCCCTCGAGGGGGGTGTGGCCGCCGTGGCCGGGAAGCCGGCACGCCGCTGCGACGAGGATTCCGGCGGACGCCGTGGCGAGCACGACGTACCAGCCCGCGGGCTCGCTCCACCCGAGCTCGTCCGGCACGACATCCCACACCACGTTCGTGACGTCGTGGATCAGCGTCTGGAAGAGCACGGCGGCGAACGCCACCGGCACGCCGAGGAGCGCCGCGTAGACGAGCGTGCGGAGATACGTCCGGGCGCGCTCGTCCACGGGCCAACCCTACTCTTCGTCGCGAGACGCCCTTGGGGGCTACGAGGCCACGAGCGACCGGGCCGCGATCTCGACCTCGACCTCGGAGACGAGCACGAGCCGGGCCGCGTCGCCGAGCGGGACGAACGAGTCCTTGCTCGCCACGCGCGCCATCTGCCCGTCGAACCCGGCATCGATCAGCGCGGCGAGGACGCCCTCGGAGACGCCGCCGGTGCGCCGGGTCTCGTCGACGACGAGGACCCGGCCCGTCGCGCGGGCCTCCCGGAGGACGTCGTCCACCGGCAGCGGCGCGAGCCAGCGCAGGTCGAGCACCCTCGCGCGCACTCCCCGCTCCGCCAGGCGCAGGGCGGCGCGGAGCGAGAGGTGGAGCCCGTTCGCCCAGGTGACGATGGTGAGGTCGCCGCCGTCGAGGTACGTGCGCGCCGAGCCGAGCGGGACATGGTCGTCCGTCAGGGAGGCCACCCAGCCGTCGTCGCCTTCCTCGTGCAGGTCGCGCGTGTGGTAGAGGGCGATCGGCTCGAGGAAGACGCAGACGCTGCCGTCGACGAGCGCCGACGCAGCGCAAGTGGCCAGCATGGCCGCCGCGTCATCCGGTCGCGCAGGTGAGGCGACCACGAGCCCGGGGATGTCGCGAAGCACGCCCACCGCGTCGTCGTTGTGGAAGTGCCCGCCGAACCCGCGCTGGTACCCGTAGCCGGCGATCCGGACGACCATCCCGTTCCGGTAGGCGCCCTGCGAGAAGAACTGGAGCGTGCAGGCCTCGCCGCGGAGCTGGTCCTCGGCGTTGTGCAGGTAGGCGAGGTACTGGATCTCGGGAATCGGCAGGAAGCCGCTCACGGCCGCCCCGAGCGCGAGCCCCAGGATCGAGGTCTCGTCGAGCAGCGTGTCGAAGACGCGGGCGGCCCCGAAGCGCGCGTGGAGACCCCGCGTGACCCCGTAGACCCCGCCCTTGACCGCCACGTCCTCGCCGAACAGGAGAGCCTGCGGGAACCGCTCGAGGCAGGCGCCGAGCCCGACGTTGATCGCCTGGGCGAGCGTGAGTGGCTCGGCGCTCTCGAGCCGAACCGCTCGCGCGGCCTCGGCGACCGCACCGGGCGAGCGCGGCGCGAGCGGCCGCATCACCTCCTCGGCCGTGGTCATCTGCGGGTGCGTCGTCGCCTCGAGGGCCCGCTCGCGGACGCGGTCGCGGGTCGCGAGGTAGTCGGCGGCGAGGCCCTCCCCCGTGTGCCGCCCGGAGGCGACGAGCCACCGGGCCGTGCCAAGGAGCGGGTCGCGCTCGTAGTCGGCGCGGATCTCGTGCGGCGGGCGGTACGCCATCTCGGCGTCCGCGCCTGCGTGGCTCAGGTAGCGCACGGTTCGGAGATGGAGGACGGCCGGCTGCCGCTC
>Ga0233416_10000218_pt1 | contig 17609 bp, 18 predicted proteins | sample Sediment_Towuti__2_FD_188638 | JGI IMG/M metagenome (GOLD analysis project Ga0233416, IMG submission 188638) | Sediment microbial communities from Lake Towuti, South Sulawesi, Indonesia - Sediment_Towuti_2014_0_MG | ecosystem: Environmental > Aquatic > Freshwater > Lake > Sediment | place... | reverse complement strand
GCCATCAGCACCCGGACAACCCGGTGCTGCACGAGCTCTCCGACGAGTCGCGGCTGATCGTCTCGGAGCCGCTCGGCGATCTCGCCGGCGCCTGGAACGAGGTGCCGGAGTCGAGCTACGGAGTCGTACAGGAGGGACAGGACGAGCTGAGGCCGTTCACGCCGCGGCCGCCGGCGTAGACCGATCGCTCTCGGCACATGAGCGCGTACCCCGAGGCCCCGGCGGGATGGGTGCGAGTCTCGCACCGGTCCGCCGGGCCGTTCACGACGCACGTCACGTTCCGCGGCGCCGACGGCCTCGAGACCGAGTGGTCGTCGCGCGTCCATCGCAAGCACGCGTCTCGCATCTCCCGCTCCGCTCCCGGCGACGAGGACGTCTGGTGGGCGCCGCACCGGGCGTCGTGGTGGATCGGCCTCCTCTTCGCGATCGGGGCGACCTGCTTCACCGTCGGGCCGCTGCCGGGGTTCGTCGAGCTCGTCGGGTCAGCCGTCGACGCTGCCGTGTTCTTCGCCGGCTCGATCTTCTTCACGACGGCAGCCGGCCTCCAGTGCCTGGAGACGTTCAGCGCCGACCGCGAGGCCGGCGGCAGTGGCCCGCACCGGTTCCGCGTCCTCGCGTTCGAGCCGCGGAGGATCGACTGGTGGTCGAGCGTCGTACAGTTCGTGGGCACGCTCTTCTTCAACGTGACGACCTTCCGCGCGATGTCGACGGCGCTCGAGAGCCCCTCGTACGACCGGCTCGTCTGGGCGCCCGACGCCGTGGGCTCGATGTGCTTCCTCGTCTCGGGCTACCTCGCGTACGTCGAGGTCTGCGGCGGCTACGCCTGCCTCCGCCGCCGCGGCCTCGAGTGGTGGATCGCGGCCGTGAACTTCGTGGGCTGCATCGCCTTCGGGATCTCGGCGGTCGCGGCGTACGTCGTCCCCTCGACCGGGAGCGCTCTCGACCTGGCCGCCGCGAACGCCTTCACCGCGCTCGGCGGTCTCTGCTTCCTCGTCGGCGCGGTGCTCCTGCTTCCGGAGGCGGCTGCAGAGCGCGCAGCCTCGTCTCGGTGGGGCGTCGGCTCTGTCACGAGCTCGGAGGAGCGCGCCGCGCGGCCCGACGGAAGCTAGCGCCCGAGCGCAGGCGGCTCGTCAGCGCGGCGCGCGTCGATCCAACCGCAGGCCGGACAGGCGAAGACGGCCTCGATCACGCCGTCGAGGGCCGGTGTCATCGCCGCGACCTCGGCTGCCGTCACCGGATGGACGAGCTTGTCGGCTTGGTGGTTCATCTCGCCGCCGCACTTCCCGCACCTCATCGGCGGCGTGCTCATCCGGAGCCTCCGATGGTCACCTGCTCGCGTCCGTGGCGCAGAGTCTCGGCCATCCACAGGAGCTCGTCGAGGAACTTCTCGATGCGGTTCAGGAAGGACTCGTCGAGCAGCCTTCCCTGCTCGTCGAAGCGACTGCCCACGCTCGTGAAGTTCACGTCCCAGAAGATCGTGACGAGCCCGAGCTCCCGCAGCACCGGGATGAGGTTCTGGATGACGCGGGCGCCGCCGAAGACCCCTGCGGACACGCCCACGATCCCCGCCGCCTTGTGGATGTACTCCTTCAGGTTCGTGTCGAGCACGTGCTTCAGGAGTCCCGGGTAGCCGTGGTTGTACTCCGGAACCACGAGCACGAGCGCGTCCGCTCGGTTCATCTTCTCGGCAAAGGTCGCGTCCTTGACGGCCTCGCCTGCATCGTCGACGGGGATCGGAAGCTCCGCGACATCGATGAGCTCCGTCTCGACACGCGGCCTCGCTGCGAGCTGCTCGCACATGAGCCGGGCGGCATGCGCGCTCATCCGACCGCGGCGCGGCGTCCCGAGGATCACGGGAACGACGAGCGGCCTGGAGGGCATCCTCTGGACGCTATCGCAGCTATGGCGACGAAGCTAGCCGCGGAGCGGTCCGGCTTCGGGTCGCTTCTGGCCGAAGCGACCGACGAGGAGGGCGACGATTGTCACCAGGTAGAGCTGGCCGAGCAGCGCCTCGCTGACCGCCAGCGCCCGGCCGAGCGAGCCGGCCGGCGTGAAGTCGCCGTAGCCGAGCGTCGCGACGGTCACGTAGCTGAAGTAGACGCGCTCGGAGGTTGTGCCGTCCGTCCCCTGCACGAAGAAGTCTGCCGAGCCGAGCTCTGCAAGCGCCCCGTAGACGAACGTGAAGACGATCCCGACGAGCAGGTAGACGCACACCGCGCCGCTGATCGACTGCCGGTTGATCTCGCGCTGGTCGACGACGCCCAGCCCGATGACCACGATCGTCGCCACGCCGAGCCCGAGGAGCAGCAGCCAGACGACGCCTTCGAGCGTCGCGCCCCCTCGGAGCAGCTCGACCACCGCGACGGTGCCTCCGAGCGCGACCAGCGCGCTCGCGGGTCGCCACCGCCCCAGTCCGGATGCCCAGAGCGCGACCGCGAGCATCGCGCATTCGATCAGGACGACGACGCTGAGCGACCAGTTCTCGTCGGGAAGCGCGAACAGGGCCGCGAACGTCAGCGCGATGAGCGCGAGCACGGAGGCATAGCTGTGCGTCGAGCCGAGCCGCTCCCGGCGGGCCACGAGCCGAAGAGGCGCTCGCCGTCCCGGCAGAGGCTCGGAGCTCGCGTCCCGATCTCCCATCTGAGCGGGAAGTGAACACGAGCGCGCGGACATCGACGGTCTGCCGCGCGTCTCGAGCTCTCCGCGTGGGACAGTCGTTCGCGAGAGCAGGAGCCGTGCGCGGCCGCCGACTCCGTGGTCATTGCCGTCGACTGCCGTGGGCCGCTGCCTGATGCGGGTCGACTGCGCCCTCGTGCTCGGCGGGATCACGGCGAGTCGCGCTGCGGTCGAGGACGAGATCCTCGCTCCCGGCGAGCTCGTTCCGAACGACGTCGACAACCTGAACGAGCGCGGTCGCCCGCTCTGGTGCCGGGTACCGGCGAACGCCCGCGTCACCGTGCTCACCAATCCGGGCCGGGGACTCCACTCGGCCGCAATCCTGTGCCCGAGCGCGCTCGCCCTCGAGAGCACGCCCCTGGAAGCGCCCGGGGCCGTGGGGGTCGGGCTCCGACGTCTGGATCCGGGTCGCAGGGAGACCGAGTGCCGGCGATCGACCAGGTGCACAGGCGCAGCCGCCCGCCGCGCGGGACCTGAGATGCTTCGCCCATGCTCGCCCGTCTCAGGGAGCGCCCGGCTTGGGGAGCGCTCGAGCGGCATCACGCCGAGCTGCGCGAGCGGCATCTCCGCGACCTCTTCGCCGCCGACCCGGCCCGGGGCGAGCGCCTGGCGGCCGAAGGCGCCGGCCTCTACCTCGACTACTCGAAGAACCGCATCACCGGCGAGACGGTTCGCCTGCTCGTCCTCCTCGCCGAGGAGTCGGGTCTGCGCGAGCGGACCGAGGCGATGTTCCGGGGCGAGCGCATCAACACGACGGAGAACCGCCCGGCCCTGCACGTCGCCCTGCGGATGCCGAGGGGCACGTCGCTCGTCGTCGACGGGGTCGACGTCGTCGCACAGGTCCACGAGGTGCTCGACCGGATGGCCGCCTTCTCCGAGCGCATTCGCTCCGGCGAGTGGACTGGCCACACCGGACGGCCGATCCGCAACGTCGTCAACGTCGGGATCGGCGGCTCCGACCTCGGGCCCGTCATGGCCTACGAGGCGCTCCGCCACTACGCTCGCCGCGATCTGACGTTCCGCTTCGTCGCCAACGTCGACCCGACAGACTTCGTCGAGGCGACACGCGATCTCGAACCCGAGGAGACCCTCTTCGTCATCGCGTCGAAGACGTTCACGACGCTCGAGACGATGACAAACGCGCGCTCTGCACGTGCCTGGGTCATCGCGGGTCTGGGCGACGACGCGGCCGTCGCGAGGCACTTCGTGGCGGTCTCCACGAACGCCCGCGAGGTCGCGAGCTTCGGCGTCGACCCGGCCCACATGTTCGAGTTCTGGGACTGGGTCGGCGGCCGCTACTCCCTGTGCTCCGCGGTCGGTCTCTCCACGATGCTCGCGATCGGGCCCGACGGCTTCCACGACCTCCTCGCCGGCTTCCACGCGATGGACGTGCACTTCCGGACGACCCCGTACGAGCGGAACCTGCCCGTGCTGATGGGACTGCTCGCCGTCTGGTACGGAGACTTCTTCGGGGCTCAGACGATCGGCGTGCTGCCGTACAGCCAGTACCTCGAGCGCCTGCCGGCGTACCTCCAGCAGCTCGCGATGGAGTCGAACGGGAAGCACGTCACGCTCGACGGCAGTCCCGTCGACCACGAGACCGGCGCGATCGTCTGGGGCGAGCCCGGAACGAACGGCCAGCACAGCTTCTACCAGCTCCTCCACCAGGGGACGAAGCTCGTCCCGGTCGACCTCATCGGGTTCGGGAAGTCGCTGGACCCGCTCGGCGACCACCACGACCTCCTCATGTCCAACGTGTTCGCGCAGGCCCAGGCCCTCGCGTTCGGAAGAACGGAGGAGCAGGTCCGCGCCGAGGGCACTCCCGACCGCGTCGTTCCCCACCGCGTACTCGAGGGCAACCGCCCGAGCAACGTGATCCTCGCCGAGCAGCTGACCCCGTTCACGCTCGGCGCGCTCGTCGCGCTCTACGAGCACAGCGTCTTCACCCAGGGGACGGTCTGGAGCGTCGACTCCTTCGACCAGTGGGGTGTCGAGCTCGGCAAGACCCTTGCGCAGGGGATCGTGCCCGAGCTCACGAGCGACGTCGACCCCGTGCTCGAGCACGACTCGTCGACCAACGCCCTCATCCGGCGCTACCGGGCGCTACGGTGAGCCACTGATGCCGACGGACACTCCCATGGAGCTCGGGATGGTGGGGCTGGGACGGATGGGCGCCGGGATCGTCCGACGGCTCCTGCGGGACGGGCACCGCTGTGTCGGCTTCGACGTCTCGCCCGACGCGGTACGGGCGCTCGAGGCGGAGGGGGCCGCCGGCGCCTTGTCGCTCGAGGAGCTCGCCGCGGAGCTCGCCGCGCCCCGGGCCGTGTGGGTGATGGTGCCCGCGGGCGAGATCACGGCGACCACGATCAGCGCCCTCGCCGGAGTCCTCGAGCCCGGCGACACGATCATCGACGGCGGCAACACGCACTACCACGACGACATCCGCCACGCAGCCGCCCTCCGCGAGCAGGGCATCCACCACGTCGACGTCGGGACGAGCGGAGGCGTCTGGGGCCTCGCGCGCGGCTTCTGTCTCATGATCGGCGGCGAGACGGAGGTCGTCGACCGGCTCGGCCCGCTCTTCGCCTCGATCGCGCCCGGCGTCCAGGCGGCGCCGCGCACGCCCGGTCGCTCGGGTGACCCCAGCCCGTCGGAGCAGGGCTACTACCACTGCGGCCCGAACGGCGCCGGCCACTTCGTGAAGATGGTGCACAACGGCATCGAGTACGGCCTCATGGCCGCCTACGCGGAAGGGCTGAACCTGATCGCCAACGCCGACGCGGGGACGCGGCAGCACGAGCACGACGCGGAGACCGCGCCGCTCGAGCACCCGGAGCACTACCGGTACTCGATCGACACGACCGAGGTCGCGGAGGTCTGGAGACGCGGCAGCGTCATCGGCTCCTGGCTCCTCGACCTGACCGCCCAGGCGCTCTGCGAGTCGCCCACGCTCGACGGGTTCGCAGGCCGGGTCTCGGACTCGGGAGAAGGGCGCTGGACGTCGATCGCGGCGATCGAGGAGGGCGTCCCCACGCCCGTGCTCACCGCGGCGCTCTACTCACGCTTCGCCTCACGTGGTCTGGACGACTTCGCGAACAGGCTCCTCTCGGCGATGCGCAAGCAGTTCGGGGGCCACGACGAGAAGGAGGCGTAGCCGCGCCGTGGCGCTCGAGATCGAGATCCTCCCCAACCCTGCGGCCGTCGCGGAGCGCGGCGCCGAGGTTGTCGCCGAGCACGCCGACGCGGCCGTCGCCGACCGGGGCGAGTTCACGTTGGCCGTTTCGGGCGGTCACACCCCCTGGGCGATGCTCGCCGAGCTCGACGGGCGCCTGCCGTGGGACAAGGTGACGATCTTCCAGGTCGACGAGCGGGTCGCGCCGGAGGGTGATCCGGATCGGAATCTGACGCACCTCCTCCGCAGTCTCCCGGCGGGCGGCGCGGCGGACGTGCGCGCGATGCCGGTCTGGGCCGGCGACCTCGAGGCCGCGGCCGCGACCTACGCCCAGGAGCTCCCGGACGCCCTCGACCTCGTCCACCTCGGGCTCGGTGCCGACGGGCACACGGCGTCGCTCGTTCCAGGCGATCCCGTCCTCGACGTCGCCGACCGCGCCGTCGCCATGACAGGCGTCTACCAGGGAAGACGTCGGATGACGCTGACGTATCCGACGCTCGACCAGGCGCGGCAGGTGCTCTGGCTTGTCACCGGAACGGACAAGGCCGACGCGCTCCGGAGGCTGCGGGACGGCGACCGCACGATCCCCGCGGCTCGCGTCGCGGCCGGAAGCGCGTTGCTCCTCGCGGACGAGGCGGCAGCAGGCCGGCGATGAGCAAGCAGCCCGAGCGCAGGTACCCGGTCGAGCCGCGCGCCCCCGCCGTCCTCGCCGTCGACGTCGGCGGCTCGCACGTGAAGGTGCTGCTGAACGGGCTGGACGAGCGCCGCCGGTTCGCGTCTGGCCCGAAGCTCACGGCGGAGCAGATGGTCGCCGGCGTCCTCGAGCTGACGGCTGACTGGGACTACGTGGCGGTGTCGGTCGGGATCCCCGCTCCGGTCAAGTCCAACCGCGTCGTGCGCGACCCGGTCAACCTCGGGCCAGGCTGGATCGGCTTCGACTTCGAGGCGGCTTTCGGGAAGCCCACGAAGGTGATCAACGACGCGGCGATGCAGGCGCTGGGGAGCTACCGCGGCGGGCGCATGCTCTTCCTCGGGCTCGGCACCGGCCTCGGGAACACGCTCATCGTCGACGGCGTCGTCGCGCCGATGGAGCTCGGGCACCTCCCGTTCCGCAAGGGAACCTACGAGGACTACGTCGGCGAGCGCGGGCTGGAGCGCCTGGGCCTGAAGCGCTGGCGGAGGGTGGTGGTCGAGACGATCGAGCTCTTCACCGACGCGCTCGAGCCCGACTACGTCGTGCTCGGCGGCGGGAACGCCAGGAATCTCGGCGACCTCCCGTCGGTCTGCATCCTCGGGCGCAACGAGTCGGCCTTCCTGGGCGGCTTCCGCCTCTGGATGGAGGACGGGGCACTGCTGCGCGGGACCGAGACCTAGCTGCGCAGCATCCGATGCTCGACCCGCTCGCCGCGCGCGACGATCACGTCACTCACGAGTGACGGCGGGAAGAGCCCGTGCTCGACGACGCCGACGGTCGCCGAGAGGCGGGCGGCGAGAGCCTCCGGGTCGTCGAACTCGGCCGTGTAGTCGGCGATCACGCCGCCGTCCGGGGTCCGTGGGACGTCCCGCAGGCGCACGGCACCCAGACGGTGCAGCGTCGCGGCGAGGCCGAACTCGAGGAGCTCGAGCGGGACGGGCGGTGCGAGCCGCTCGACGAGCTTGTCGGAGGAGACGACGACGACGAAGCGATCCGCGGCGGCCGCGACCGCCTTCTCGCGCGTGTGCGCCGCACCGCCGCCCTTGACGAGCCAGCCCGACGGTGCCACCTGATCCGCACCGTCGATCGCGAGGTCCAGACGGTCGAACGCGTCCACGCCCGCGAACGACTCGACGTCGAGGCCGAGCTCGCGTGCGGCTCGCTCCGTCGCGACGGAGGTCGCCACGCACCGGAGCTCGAGCTTCCGCCGGGCGAGAGCCGGCAGGACGTAGCCGACGGTCGAGCCCGTTCCCAGTCCGACCCGCAGGCCGTCCTCGACGAGCTCCGCTGCGGCCTCCGCAGCAAGCCGCTTCTCCCGCTCAGCGTCCAACCTCGACCACCTCCGGAGCGACCTCGAGGAGCCCGGCGGTCGAGCCGTTCCGCGGCGCGCTCGTGCGCGCCCGTCGATCGCGGCGGATCGCGCCGTCGGCGAGACCCCTGACGACGACGGCGGCGACGAGGCAGACGACCGGATGCCCGTTCCGACCCACGACCACATCCTCTCGCACCTGGGGCATCATGCGAGGGCCGTCGACCCGAAGGAGGACAAGCGCGTGAGACGCAACCTTGTCGAGTCGTCCACCCTCGCGGTGGTCGTCGCGGCGGTGCTGGCCGGCTGCGGGGGAACGTCGTCCGACGGCACCGCCGAGGAGACGGGCACCGCCGACGCGACCGAGACCACGGCGACGCCGCAGGTGACGGTGTTCGAGGTCGGCGACCTACGCTGCACCTTCGGGACGACCGCGCCCGTCGCCGTGACGTGGAGGACGCAGAGCACAACTGCGGTCGCAATCGGCGTCGACAGCTTCAGACCCCTCCGGCGCGGGCCGAGCGGCGCCGCGGACGTCGTCGTTCCGTGCGACGGCGAGGCGCACGAGATCACGATCACGCCCGCGGGCGCCTCGAGAGAGGGCGAGAGCCAGTCGAAGGAGGTCAGTCCCGAGTAGGTCGGGCGGCCGAGCACCCGCACGGGTGCCCGAGAGCGCGCCGGGGCCCCTCGGGGGGCCCCCGCCGCCCTCGTGACGCAGCAAGGAGCGGCGGTCTCGCACGGCCCGTCGCTCGAGCCGACCGACGCCGCGCTCGTGAACGGGGAGCAGGTGGAGGGTCGAGCGCCGGACTCGACGAGAACGAGAGCTGGAGCCGGCGCTACGCGAACACGTTGACGGCCCGCGCGATCACGAGCCCGATGACCGTCAGCGAGATGAGCGACTGGAGTGCCATGGTCAGCTTCGCCCAGCGCGCCAGGGGCATGACGTCCGTGGGGCTGAAAGCGGTGCTCGTGGTCAACCCGAGGATGAGGTAGTCGACGTACTGCGGCTTCCAGCCGGGGGGAGCGAGCTCGGGGCTCAGCTGCTGGCTGAAGGCGAAGTCCGGGTACTCGTGCTCGCCGACGTACCGCGCATACGGGCCGCCGCTGTCGAGGAGCCAGTACAGGAGCCCGAAGACCAGGCAGTTCCCGAGCCAGATCAGCGCTCCCGAGGACAGGAGCGAGGTCGCCGAGTCCGTGACCTTTCCTCCGCGGACGAGCTCGCCGATGAGAACACCGGTGGACACCGCCGCGGCCGCAGCCAACGAGGCCACGAGCACGATCGACAGCGGGCGCAGCCAGCGCCGTCGCCTCGTGATGTTCGCCGGATCGGCGAGCACGAGGACGGCGAGCAGCACGACCTCGATCCCGGGGACGAGCCAGGCCGGGCCGAGCGACTCACGATGAGGCTCCACCACGCGCAGCGTGATCGTGAGGACGACGAACGATCCGAGAGCGAGCGCGACCGGCCAGCGGGGCTCGACGCGAACCGGCCCGTCGGGCACGCCCGGATCGTCGCCCGCCGAGTGACCTGCCGTCCCCGTCGCCACGGCCCAACCGTACCCCGCACGACGCGTGAGCGCCGGGGCGACTCGGCACTGCGACGGTATCGACGACGCTCCGGCTGCCGGTGGCGTTCGAGCTCTCGAGGATCCCGACCTTCCCGTCCTCCCCGGTGACGAGCTCTCGCCCTCCGAGTCAACCGGGGCGAGCTCGACGAAGCGGGGCCGCCGCGCCGCGCCGGCCGTCCGGCCGGACGACCGGCGAGCGCAGGTCTCGAGGAGACCGCTCCCGTCCTGGCCGTGGGCCAGCTCTTGGCGCCCTGCGAGCTCCGGGCAGTCCGTAGAGTTACGACATGGGCAGTCGTCCGGCGGTCGACCGCGGTGCACGCGCGAAGTCCCGCCTCAACTGGCGCGTGACCCTCGCCCAGTTCCTCGTCAACGCCGTGGTGATCGGCGTCCTCATCCTCGTCTTCCCCGGCTTCGAGCTGAACGCGGAAAACGAGCTGCTCGCCGTCCTCTGGCTCGCCGTCGTCCTCGGCATCCTGAGCGCGCTCCTGCGGCCGGCGCTCGAGTTCCTCTTCCTTCCCTACGCCCTCCAGACCTTCGGGCTCGTGGTCGTCCTCATCAACGCAGTGCTCCTCGCGCTGCTCAACATCTCGTCGGCGCTCGCGATCGACGGCATCCTCCCCCTCCTCGGCGGCGCAGCGGTTGCGGGCCTCGTCAGCACCTTCCTCGAGGGCCTGCTCGGCCTCACGCCTCCCGTCGTCGACGACGCTCCGGAGCGCGCGCAGCGCGAGGGAGGTGCGGTATGAGGCCCGGGGGGGTCGCGGAGCGCCTCCGGCTGATGCAGGTGTACGGCGTCCTCACCACCTACGGGATCGACATGGCCTTCGACCGCAGCCCGGTCGCGGGCTTTCGGCGAGGGATGCAGCAGTGGCTGTGGAGGCCGCCCGTTCCGGTTCAGGAGCTCCCGCCCCAGGTCAAGGTGCGTCTGCTCCTCCAGGATCTGGGGCCAACCTACGTCAAACTGGGGCAGATCATCTCGAGCCAGGGCCGTGCACTGCCCGCCGCGTGGGAGGAGGAGCTGTCCAAGCTCCAGAGCGACGTGCGCCCCTTCCCGTACGAGGACGTTCGGGAGATCGTGACCGCGGCACTCGGCGCGCCCCCCGAGGCCCTCTACGCCTCGTTCGACCAGACGCCGCTCGCAGCCGCGTCGCTGGCGCAGGTGCACGAGGCGACACTGGCCGACGGCCGCCGGGTGGCGGTCAAGGTGCAGCGCCCGAACATCCATCAGCAGCTGCGGTCTGATGTCCGCATCCTCATGCGCGCAACGGCTGTGATCGAGCGACGCGCCGCCTGGGCCGAGGACGTCGCCCTCTCGGGCATGATCCGCGAGTTCGGGACCACGCTCCTCCGCGAACTCGACTACACGATCGAGGCGTACAACGCCCGCAGGCTGGAGCGCGTGCTCGAGCCGGTCGGCGCGGTGGGCGTGCCCGCGGTGGAGCCGAAGCTCTCGTCCGACCGAGTGCTGACGCTCGAGTTCGTCGAGGGCGTGAAGGCGACGGACACGGCCGCGATCGACGCCGCAGGTCTCGATCGCCAGGAGCTCGCGCGAAACCTCGTCCGTGGTGCCGTGAAGATGCTCCTGATCGACGGCTTCTTCCACGGCGACCCACATCCCGGCAACGTCGTGGTGCAGCTCGACACGGGCCGGCTCACGTTCCTCGACACCGGGATGGTCGGCGAGCTCGACCTCCGCAAGCGCGTGAGTCTCGGCAGCCTGCTCCTCGTCTCGCGCAACAGGGATGTCTCGGGGCTGGCCCAGACCCTGCTCTCGCTCAGCACCCCCTTTCGCGAGACCGACGAGCGTGCGTACTACAAGCGGTTCGAGCAGCGCATCGGGCCGCTGATGGATCCACCGCCGGGGGAGAGGGTCCCGCTGAAGAAGGTCATCCCTGCTGCGACGGACGTGCTCCGAGACTCCGGGTACCGCTTGGACTCGCAGCTCACGCTCGCGATCAAGGCGCTCACACAGGCCGAGGCGATCACGGCGGCCCTCGTCCCGGACGCCCACGGCTCGGACTTCGCCGAGATGGGTGTCGCCGCGATCGAGGAGCTCGTGCCCGAGGCCGTGACCAAGGAGACGATCCGCGCCGCGGCGCGCAAGCAGGCGATGTTTGCCGCCCGCGAGGCGGTGCAGCGCGCCCCTTCCCTGCAGACGGCTGCCTTCAGATGGCTCGACCAGTTCCAGAAGGGCCAGATCTCGGTCAAGCTCGATCTCTCCGACCTCGACCGCTCCGTCAAACGGTTCGACGCCATCTCCCGGCTGCTCGCTGTCGCGATCGTGATTACCGGCATGGTCATCGGCTCCGCGGTCGCCGCCGTGATCGCTACCGAGGACACGGCGCTCTCGAGCATCTCGGACGCCGCGCTCGTCCTCTATGCGGCGTCCATGGGGATCGCCGTCGTGCTCGTCGTCGTCCTGCTCTGGCGTCTGTGGCGGCCGACGGATCGCCGTCGCAGCCGCCTCGACCTCGACTAGCCGGCACACACTCGCTCACCCGGCGCGTCTCGGCCGCGCGGCTCTCGTCGGTGAGAGTGCCGAGACTCCTGGAGCTCAGGACGACGCCGAAGACGAGGAAGAGCACCGCCGTCACTGCAGCGTTGTTCGAGGCGAGCCAGCCTTGAGCTCCGCGAGCCCTTTCTCGGCCCTCTCACCCCCGACCAGGTACCCGAGGATTGGACCCGCGATCGTGGCGCTCGCGACGAGGGCGAAGACGACCAGCGCGACGACGGCATCGGTCGTCGAGTCGCCGATTCCGGCGACGCCGGGGACCGCGGCGATCGCCAGCATCAGACTCTTCGGGTTCGGTGAGGAGAGGACGACGCCCGGCCCGAGCGCCTTGCCCGAGGAGAGCGCATCCACTCCAGCCATCCACCGCGCCATCTCCGGGGTCGCGTCGGGAGCCGGCCGGTTGCGCCAGTTGCGCACCGCGCCCAGGAGGCGCAGCACACCGAGCAGGATCTGGAGCCAGGCGGCGACATCCGACGAGCCGGTGTCGGTGCCAACGTCTCCCGCGTCCGCAACGTCGTAGAGGACGAAGGGCCGCGACCGCGAGCCCCGTCATCCACCCGAGCAGGGAGGTCGGCCCGTTCACCCGGGCCCTGGACGAGAAGAGCATGAGGATGACGGCGATGATCGGGACCGGGCTGATCGCCACGCCGACCGCGAACGGGAGGACCTCGCTGGTCGACTAACCCATGCGTTCCCCTCGCCTCGGGTGTTGCTACACGCCGGTCTCTGCCGCGACGCGCCCGGTCGCGACCGCCTCGCGCAAAGCGGCGTAGTCGCGCTCGTTCTGATCGGCGTAGAGCTCGGCGAACGACGCCAGCTCCCGGTCGAACGCGTCGTCCGAGCCCAGGTACGCGGCGATCGCGATGGAATCGCCCGAGCGCGCGTGCCCGTACGCGAGCGTCCAGCCGCAGATCTCCGCGTAGATACGGAAGGACTTCGGATCCATCGCGGCCAGGTTCGCGGAGCCTTTCGCGTCCCAGAGCTGGCGGATGTAGAAGTCGCGTTCCTTCCCGTCGACGCCGGAGAGGCGGTCCCACCCGAGCATCACGTCGCTCGCCGACTGCAGCATTCGCTGCCCCTCCACGACCCGTTGTCCGTGGTTCGCGAACTCGCTTTTCCCGAGGAAGGGCTCGAGCACCGACGCCTGTGCCTCCTTGAACTGGAGGAAGAGCGGATCGTTGTGGTCGCGACCCTCGAGGAGCACGATCCAGGCACGCGTGCCGACCGATCCGACGCCGACGACCTTGCGCGCCGCATGGTGGTAGTCGAAGTGCTCGAGCAGCTTGCGGCGATCCCGCGGCAGCGTCCGTCGGTACGAGCGCAGGATCGTGCGAATCGCCGTGACGAGCTGGTCGTGCTCGAGCTGCGGGAGGAGCTCCTCGATCGGGACGATCAGCGGCGGATCGCTGATGATGCGCGGCTGGCCGTTGACGAGGTGCGTCAGCTTGGCGAGCGCCCGCAGGCTGTCCTTCGTCCGGGCCTTCTCGACGTTTCTCCTCGTTCGCTCGACCCGTTTCTGGCCCGCCTCTCTTCCCCACCGCTCGAGTATCCCCTGGAGCTCGAGGCGCGCGTACCAGATGTCCATCGTCCGCATCCCCGCGAACTCGGCCATCGAGGTCCGGTACGAGCGCAAAGCGGCGGCGACCGTCTTGCGCCGCCGCTTCTCGTCGAAGCCGAGCTCGCGCCCGGCGACGGCGAAGCTGGCGGCGAGCCGCTTCACGTCCCAGTCGAACGGCCCGGGCAGCGTCTCGTCGAAGTCGTTGACGCTGAAGACGAGGCGGCGATCAGGCGCCGCGAAGCCGCCGAAGTTCGAAAGGTGCGCGTCGCCGCAGAGCTGGACGCGCAGGCCGGAGTTGGGAGCAGCCGCAAGATCGGCGGCCATGATGTACGCGCCCCCGCGATAGAAGGCGAAGGGAGACACGAGCATGCGGCCGTAGCGGATCGGCACGAGCTCGGGGACCCGCGTCTGCGCCTGCTCCTCGAGCAGGGCGATCGGGTCGGGACGATCCGCGGACGCCTCCCAGTCGCCGTGGCTTCGATGGGGCACCGCAACGCGCGCGGCTCGCCCCTTTGCCACCCGCTCGGACGGCGTCAGGTGGGCGACGACACGAGCGGGCCCCCGGCGGCGCGGTTGGCGCCCGTCGGGCGCGGGCGTCTCCGCGGCGACTGCAGGCAGCACTGGAGCAGTCCCGCTGGCCTCGTCCGTCGCCACCGTCGGGGCGAGCGACGCCTGAGCGTCCGCCGTCTTCCCTTCCTCGGTCTCGCTCACATCGATGCTCCGCAGGCGCCTCCCGCGCTCGTCCCCGCCGCTGCGTCTCGGCCGGCACAGAATACGAGACACGGGACGCTCGGGGAGACGATCCTGGATCACGGTCCGCAGGCGGAGGGGCGACGCGCCGGGAGCACACGCTCCCGCGGCCGAGATCACGAGGCCACCCCGGCTAGGATGGAGAGGTGAGCGTGACGGAGCGCGAGGTGAAGCTGGCCGCAGCTCCGTCCTTTCGCATGCCGGGGCTCGACGACCTCGGAGCACAGACGATCGCCTCGGCGACGGAGCCCGAGCAGCTCGCGACCACGTACTTCGACACGGACGACCTCCGCCTCGCGCGCTGGGGCGTGAGCTTCCGGCACCGACTCGGCCAGGGATGGACCGTCAAGCTCCGGTCGGAGGGCGACGACGAGCTGCTGGCGAGGCCCGAGCTCACGTTCCCCGGAGACGGACGGCGCCCTCCGGCCGACGCGGTCGACCTCGTCCGAGCTTTCGTCCGCACGGCCGACCTGCGACCTCAGACGCGACTCAAGACGCTCCGGCGGCACATCGAGCTCATCGACGGCGAGGGGCGACCCCTGGCCGAGGTCGTCGACGACGAGGTGTCCGTGCTCGAGGGGCGCAGGCTCGCGGCGCGCTTCCGCGAGCTCGAGATCGAGCTGCGCGAGGAGACACCTCCGGGGCTCCTCCAGACGCTCATCGCACGGCTTCGCGAGGCCGGAGCGGGCGCGCCGGATCCGACGCCGAAGTACATCCGGGCCCTGGGTCCGCGCGCCGAGCTGCCGCCCGAGGTGCGGGTGGGGCAGCTCGATTCGGGGGCATCCGCGGGCGACGCCGTGCAGCGGGCGATCGCCGCATCGGTGATCCGCCTCATCGAGCACGACCCCGTCATGCGCCTCGACGTCGACCCCGAGGGCGTGCACCAGGCGCGCGTCTCGACGCGGCGCCTGCGCTCCGACCTGCGGACGTTCCGCCCGCTCCTCGACCCGGCGTGGGCGTCGGAGCTGCGAGACGAGCTCGGGTGGCTGGCGGCCATCCTCGGCACCGTCCGGGACGGCGACGTGATGCTCGAGCGCATGCGCCGTCGCGTCGCGGAGCTGCCGGAGGCGAGCGCGCAGGGCGCCGCCCGGGTGCTCTCCACGCTCGAGGCGGCGCGCGACGACGCGCACGCAGAGCTGCTCGCGACGCTGCGCGGGGAGCGCTACGTCGCGCTTCTCGACCGGCTCGTCGCCGCGGCGAGCGTCCCCGCCCTGCTCCCGGAGGCCGATCTTCCCGCCGCCGACGTTCTTCCCGCCCTCGTACAGCGTCCGTGGCGCTCGCTCGCGAAGACGGTGCGAGGGCTGGACGACGAGCCGACGGACGAGGAGCTCCACGGCGTCCGGATCAGGACGAAGCGGGTGCGCTACGCGGCCGAGGCCGCAGCACCCCTGTTCGGCAAGCAGGCGCGGGCGTTCGCGGCGGCGGCAGCGGGTCTCCAGGAGGTGCTCGGCGATCTGAACGACGCCGTCGTGGCCGAGGCCTGGCTCCGCGACTGGGTGCGTACGAGCCGCTCGCTGCAGGGTGCCTTCGCGGCCGGGGAGATCGCCGCGCTCGAGCGGGCCGCCGGACGTCGCTCTCGCGCGGGCTGGAAGAAGGCGTGGAAGGTCCTCGCCTCGCCCAAGCTGAGATCGTGGATGTGACGGAGACGGTTCGCGCGGCCGGCGGGCTCGTCTGCCGGACGACGCCCGACGGCACCCTCGAGGTCGTGCTCGTGCACCGTCCCGCCTACGACGACTGGGCGTACCCGAAGGGGAAGCTCCACCGTGGCGAGACCGAGGAGGAGGCCGCCCTGCGCGAGGTGGAGGAGGAGACCGGGCTTCGCTGCCGGCTCGAGGAGGAGGTCGGGACGAGCAGATACCGGGATCCGCTGGGCCGGGCGAAGACCGTGCGGTACTGGCGGATGACTCCCGAAGACGGCATGCTCGCGCCCGCGCACGAGGTCGACGACGCCAGGTGGGTTCCCGTCTCGGACGCCCGCTCGCTGCTCACGTACTCCCGGGACGTGGCGCTGCTCGCTCGACTCGAAGCAGACGCCTGACCGCGGGCGAGCGCCCGGAGGTACACCCGTCGAGACCGAACGAGCAGGTCGGCTTGCCGACGAGCTGGAACGCGGCCGTGCTCCGCTCGCTCCTCGCGTCATCCCCGTCGTCCCCATCCGCGCAGCCGCTTATAGTGGCCGGTCGTGACCCTGACCGCGGCGATCCTGGCTCTTCTCGCTTCGGTCTGCTTCGCGCTCGCCTCCACCCTGTGGCAGCTCGCATCGCTCGACCTGGGCGACATCTCGTTCCGCAGGCCGAGATCGGTGCTCGGCCTCCTGACGAGCTGGGTGTGGCTCCTCGGGCTCGCCGTTCAGCTTCTCGGCGTCGGCCTGCAGGCGGCTGCGCTCGATCGAGGTCCCGTGTCCATCATTCAGCCGCTGCTCGTGACGACGATCATCTGGGCGCTGCCGCTCGGCCACTACCTGACGCATCAGGTCATCGGCAGACGGGAAGTGATCGGGGCGGCGGTGATCGTCCTCGGCCTGGTCGGCTACGCCTCGTTCGGCGACCCCGCCGCCGGCGACGCGGACGCGCCCGGATCCGACTGGGCGATGGCGATCATCGTGATCGCAGTGGCGTGCGTCGCCCTGCTCCTGTTCGCGAACCGGGGCACGCTGGCCCAGCGAGCGGCGCTGCTCGGCGCGATCGCGGGCATGCTCTACGGGCTCTCGGCCACGCTCATGAAGCCCGTCACCGAGAACCTGCACACCGAGGGGCTCACGACGGTGCTGACGGGGTGGCAGTTCTGGGTCTTCGCGGCCGCCGGACTGATCGGATTCGCCTTCCAGCAGCTCTCGCTCGCCACCGGCAAGCTCGTCCCGTCCGTGGCGACGGTGTCCGTCGTCAACCCGGTCGTGAGCGTCTTGCTCGGGTCGTTGGTGCTGAACGAGAGGCTCGACCGCGATCCTCCATGGCACGCTCTCGTGGCCGTGGCATCCCTGTGCGTCGCCCTCTTCGGTGCGGTCGTGGTGTCGTCGGCCAGAGACAAGGAGCGCGAACGGCACGTCGCGCCGGGTGCTCCCGAGTCCCCCGCGGCGGCGGCGTCACCGGCCTGAGATACCGACCTCGCCGCAGGTCGGTGACATCGTCGGCGGGTACCCCGTCGTGGCAGGCCCACGGCACACCTGCATCGGCGGGAGCCGGTCGTGCGCACTGCCCCCCGACGCACCGGAAGACGTCCGGTGCCCTCCCGCGTGGCCGAAGCCTGCGCAGAGGAGGCCACCGGACAGTTGAGCCTCGTGCCGCTAGCGGCGCCGGGCGACCCGGCGGGACGTCCGCCGCGCCACGCGCCTGTTCGTTCCGAGCATCTCACACCTCCGTCGAGTCGTTGACCG
>Ga0233416_10000217_pt1 | contig 17620 bp, 13 predicted proteins | sample Sediment_Towuti__2_FD_188638 | JGI IMG/M metagenome (GOLD analysis project Ga0233416, IMG submission 188638) | Sediment microbial communities from Lake Towuti, South Sulawesi, Indonesia - Sediment_Towuti_2014_0_MG | ecosystem: Environmental > Aquatic > Freshwater > Lake > Sediment | place... | reverse complement strand
GGATGGTCTCGAAGTTGACCTGCCTGGAGAGCAGGAAGTCGCCGTCCTCGAGTCCGGGCAGCGTGGCGAGCGTGTCGCGGAGCGCGTGCCGCACGGAGTCCTCGACGAAGCGCGGCTGCAGGTGCGCATGCTCGACCACGAAGAGCTCGTCAGGGCGCTTCAGGAGGTCGTAGATCGGCGCGCTCATCGAGCGCTCGGCTATCTCGACGAGTGTCACCGCGTCGAGGTCCTGCTCCGAGCCGACGAAGAGAGTCTGGCGACCCCGCTGATTGTGCGTCGCGATGGGGACGAGCTCGAGGATGCGCTCGACGTCGTCTGCCTCGAAGCCGGCGTCGAGCAGTCGTTCGGAGGCGCGATTGCGCACGAGGCCCTGCGCGCAGGGGCAGGCGTTGATCCCCGTCGCCTCGACGCCGACCGCCCGCCGCGTGCCTGCCTCGGACGCCGCGGCGATCCCGCAGAGGGTCACCATCTCCTGCGTCGCGAGCCGGGTGACGGGCGTGCGGCGGCGGATCGGCCAGTGCGCCCGGATCGAGACCTCGGCGCGAAGCGCGCCCTGGCGCTCGACGATCCGGCTCGCGATGTGCTCGGCGAGCACTTCGACGAGGAGCGCCTCTTTGTCGACGACGAGGTCGATGGCCTCCTCGAAGAGCTCCGGGAAGCGCGACATGTGAACGCCCTTCTGGTCGGCGGCGAGGTCGACGGTGCAGTCGACGACAGCCGCCATCACGGTCTCCGCCTCGCCTCGTCTGATCCGTACCGCCTTCTGGACTCCCGAGACGCCAGCGCGGGAGAGGGCGAGCGCGATCTCCGGCAACGCGGCCTGCAGGTCCTCCTCGAGCTTCACGCCGTCCGGCATCCGGCCACCGTAGCAGCGGCCACGTGGCCCGCCGCGGATCCGGGTTCGGGTCAGCGCAGGAGCTTCGAGAGGCGCCGGTCCTTGAGCGTGCGACCACCCGTCTGACAGCTCGGGCAGTAGTAGATCGTGTGCTCCTCGAAGTCGACCCTGGCGATCGGCGTGCCGCATTGCGGGCACGGCTCGCCGAGCCGGTCGTGGACGAGGTAGACGGCGTCGTCGCCTCCCCCTCGCTCCCGCAGCGAGAGCGCTCGGGTGAGGTCCTCGTGGATCGCGTCCGCCAGCCGCTCGGTCTCCTCCGGGGTGAGCTCGGTCGAGGCCTTGAAAGGAGAGAGGTGCGCTCGGAGGAGGATCTCGTTCGCGTGCGCGCGCCCGATGCCCGCGAGCGCGCGCTGGTCGCGCAGCAGCGGGTGCAGCTGGCGGCGCTCGCGCCCGAGGATCTCGGCGAGGGCGGCAGCGTCGAGCTCGAGCGCGTCCGGCCCGAGGTGCGCGAGGTCGGCGTCGAGCCGGGCCGGCGACACGAGCCAGACGCCCGCCCGCTTCTTCTTCCCCGCCTCGGTGAGCACGAGCTCGCCCCCGTCCGCGAACCGGAGGCGGAACATCGGCGTCTTCGGCCCCTTTGCGCCGGGGGAGAGGTAGCGCAGGCGCCCGGCGCTCATCAGGTGGACGCGCAGCACGAGCTCGCCGTCCTCGGTCGGGAAGAGGAGGTTCTTGCCGCGGCGCCGGGCTCCGGCGAGCCGGCGCCCCTCGAGCACGGCGAGGGGCGGGTCGAATGTCTTCAGCGTCGCGATGTGCGCAGGGCCGGCGCGCTCGATCGGCCTGCGCGAGACGAGCGGATCGAGCTCGCGCACCCAGGCCTCGACCTCGGGCAGCTCGGGCATGAGCTGACGGTAGCGCTTACGCGCCTGCCGGCTCGGGCACGGCGTCGTCGTGGATCGGCTCGGGCATCTCGCGAAGGTGCCGCTGCGGCGAGAAGAGGATCCAGAGGAATGCCAGCCCGGCCCCGATCGCGCCGATGACGATCGTCTCGCGGAGCCCGACCCAGGTGGCGAGTGCTCCTCCCAGGAGCGACCCGACCGGGATCGTCCCCCACACCATGAACCGCATCACCGAGTTCATCCTGCCCTGGAGTCTCGGCGGGCAGATCGCCTGTCGATAGCTCACCTGGACGATGTTGTAGACGACGACCGTGAAGCCGAACACGAGCTGCGAGAGAGCGAGAATCGGAATCGCAGCGTCTCCTTCCGGAGCCAGTGCGATCAGGAGCATCGTGGGGCCCCACAGCATGCCGACAGCGATCGTCGTCGGCCCGATGCCGAACCGCCGGGAGATCCTGGTCGCCGTGAACGCGGCCACGAGCGACCCGGCGCCCGCGACGGAGAGGACGAGTCCGATCGCCCCTGGCGACAGTCCGAGCTCGCGGACAGCGAAGACGAGGATGATCGAGAAGGCGATCATCGAGAAGAGGTTCGACGTCGCGGTGCAGCCGGCCTGGGCGCGGAGGTTGGGGTTCCCGAGCACGAAGCGCAGCCCCTCCTTGAGGTCTGTCCACAGGCTCGGTCTCTGCCCGATGGCATCGACGACGACGGAGGGCTCCTCGGGCTTGCGGATTCGCAGCAGGAAGAGACCCGAGCCCATAAAGCTGATTGCGTCGATGAGCACGGCGTACGGTGCCGTGAACACCTCGACGAGCGCGCCTCCCAGGCCTGGGCCGCCGACCTGTGCTGCCGAGCGGCTGATCTCGAGCTTCGAGTTCCCGTCGATGATCTGCTCGCGCTCGACGAGCGACGGCAGGTACGACTGGTAGGCGACGTCGAAGAAGACCTGGAACGTTCCGACGAGGAACGAGACGGCGAAGAGCTGCGCGAGCGTGAGAGCGTCGGCGACGTATGCGATGGGGACCGTCGCCAGGAGCGCTGCCCGACCGAAGTCGCCCACGATCAGGATCGGCCGCCTGCGGAGTCGGTCGACCCACACGCCGGCGGGAAGGGTGAAGAAGATGAACGGGAGGAACGCGACGGTTCCGAGCGCGGCGACCTCGAAGGCGGTCGCGTCGAGGACGAGAATCGCGACCAGTGGGAGGCCGATCTGACCGATCTGCGAGCCGAAGACGCTGATCGTCTCCGCCGACCAGAGCTTGAGGAAGTCGCGGTGTCGCCAGAGCCCGCCGGTCGGCCACGCCCTCATGGCGGCGACCCTAGCCGAGTAGGCTCCGCCGCCGTGAAGCCGATCGTCGTCGAGGCCGTGCGCGGGGGTGTGGTTGAGGCGCGCCACCGCGTGCACGCCGTGGCCGTGTCCGACGGGCGCGTCGTCGCCGCAGCGGGCGATCCCGGGCTCGTGACGTATTTCCGCAGCTCGGCCAAGCCGCTCCAGGCGCTCCCCCTGATCCGGTGCCGTCCCGACCTCGACGACGCCGAGATCGCGATCGCGTGCGCCTCCCACCTCCATCGGCCCGACCAGCTCGCCCCCGTCCGGACCCTTCTCGAGAAGGCGGCGGCGACCGAGGACGACCTCGAGTGCGGGCCTGAGCCGACGCGCCTCGAGCACAACTGCTCGGGCAAGCACGCGGGAATGCTCCTGCTCTGCCGGGAGCAAGGGTGGTCGCGCGACGGGTACAGGCTGCCCGACCATCCCTGCCAGCGGACGATGCGGGCCGAGGTGTGCGGGGCGGCGGAGGTCGATCCCGCGACGGTCGAGACGTCGGCCGACGGCTGCGGCGTCGTCACGTATGCGCTTGCACTCGAGCGAATGGCGCACGCGTACTCGCGGCTCGAGCGACTCGAGGGCGGGGGCCGCGCGGCGCAGGCGATGCGTACGCACCCCGACCTCGTCCGCGCCCCCGGGGAGGCGGACACGGAGCTCATGCGACTCGGGGCCGGCTGGATCGCGAAGGGGGGAGCCGAAGGCCTCCTCTGCGCGGTCTCGAGGGAAGGGCTCGGGGTCGCGCTGAAGGTCGAGGACGGCGCGACGCGCGCCGTTCGCGGCGCGCTCGCCTCGTTCCTCGGGGCGCTCGGCATCGACACCGGAACCCTCGGCGAGGTTCCGCTGGTGAACTCCCGGGGCGACGTCGTGGGGTCGCTGCGCGCGCACCGGACGCCCTCTGCGCGTTAACAGTTTCGACCTCTTCCCCTCTCGCCGATTCCGGTCTAGTATCCGCGCGCTTGATGGGAGCCGGGGCGGCAGGCGGGTCCGGGCTCATGCATGTCGCAGGGTCAGTATCCGTTCGAGCGAGAGGAGAGAGCCGGACTCATGCTGTCGGTCGACATCGCACTCCCGGAGGTCGAGGAGCTCCACCGTCTCGTCGAGCAAGGGCTCGAGAAGGGCTTCCTCACCTACGACGAGATCGTCACCGCGCTGGACGACGTCGAGCTGACGAAGGAGCAGATCGAGGACTTCTACGCCTACCTGATCGACCGCTCGATCGAGCTCCACGAGGGCGTGGAGCACAAGGCCCTGCCGCAGACTGAGGCGGTCGCCGGCGAGGAGGAGAAGGTCGAGCCGAAGCTCGACCTGTCGGTCGAGCCGTCGCTCGACTCGCTGCGTCTCTACCTCCGCGAGATCGGCAAGGTGCCCCTCCTGACGGCCGATCAGGAGGTGACGCTCGCCAAGCGGATCGAGCGAGGCGAGATGGACGCCAAGCAGCACATGATCGAGGCCAATCTGCGACTCGTGGTCTCCATCGCGAAGGGATACCTGGGTCGGGGCCTGTCCTTCCTCGACCTCATCCAGGAGGGATCGCTCGGCCTCATCCGTGCGGTCGAGAAGTTCGACTACCGGCGGGGGTACAAGTTCTCCACGTATGCGACCTGGTGGATCCGTCAGGCCGTGACGCGCGCGATCGCGGACAAGGCGCGCACGATTCGCATCCCGGTGCACATGGTCGAGAAGCTCAACAAGGTGACGCACATCGAGCGGCAGCTCGTGCAGCGCCTCGGTCGCGAGCCGACACCGGAGGAGGTCGCCGAGGAGCTCGAGATCCCGACCGATGAGGTTCGCGAGGTCCTGCGGATGTCGCAGCTCCCGATCTCGCTCGAGAAGCCGATCGGCGAGGAGGAGGACTCGGCACTCGGTGACTTCGTGCCGGACGAGCTGGCCGAGTCGCCCTTCGACACCGCCTCTCTCTCGCTGCGCCGCGAGGACGTCGAGCTCGCGCTCTCGGCTCTTCCCGAACGCGAGAGGCGCGTGATCGAGCTCCGGTACGGGCTCGACGGCTCGCAGCCGTGCACGCTCGAGGAGGTCGGACAGGCCTTCGGAGTGACGCGCGAGCGCATCCGCCAGATCGAGAACAACACGCTCAAGAAGCTCGAGTCGCTTCCCGAGGCGCAGGGGTTGCGAGACTGCGTCTGACCCGGGCTCGTCCGGCTCCGCGCCCTGGGTCGCCGTAGGGTTCACTCGTGTCGACCATCGAGTACGTCGGCCACGCGACGGTCGTCGTCCACCTCGACGGTGTCCGGCTGATCACCGATCCGCTCCTCCGCAATCGGGTCGTCCATCTGCGCCGTGTCGTCCCGGTGGACGCGAAAGCGCTTCGCGGTCTCGATGCCGTCCTCGTCTCCCACGCGCACTACGACCACCTCGACCTCCCGTCGCTCGAGAGGCTCGGCACGAAGCTCCCCGTTGTCGTCCCGCGCGGTCTCGGACGCCTGCTCCGCAAGCGGCGGTTCGAGGTCGTCCTCGAGGTCGAGGTCGGCGAGACGCTCACGATCGGTGCCCTCTCGATCCGCGTCGTTCGAGCCGAGCACGACCGTGGTCGGGGCCCCTTCGGGGTGTCCGCGGACCCCGTCGGCTACGTCGTCGAAGGCTCGGCGTCCGTCTACTTCGCGGGCGACACCGACCTCTTCCCCGGGATGGCCGAGATCGGCCCCGTCGACGTGGCGCTGATCCCGATCTGGGGCTGGGGCCCCGGGCTCGGTGCCGGGCATCTGGATCCGGAGCGCGCTGCCGAGGCGGCGGCGCTCCTACGGCCCGGGCGTGTCATCCCGATCCACTGGGGCACGTACTTCCCGATCCACCTCGGGCTGCGGAAGGTTCCACGCTTCGTCGAATGGCCCCCGTCCGCGTTCCTCGCGGCGATCGCGACGACGGCTCCGGACGTCCCCGTCTCGGTCCTCCAGCCCGGCGAGAGCCTCGAGCTCGAGTAGGCGACGCAGTCGCTAGGCCGGGTGCGACGCGACCGAGTGGTTGACGAGCGTCGTGGACACCATCGCCTGGTTGGGGACGAAGACGTGCGCGCCGTCCTCGGTCACGAGCGTCGTGTAGCTCAGCGAGAGGTTCGTGACCACCCCGCTGTGGTCCGCGACCGTGATCCGGTCGCCGAGCCGCACGGGCTGCGTGAAGGCCAGGAGCACGCCCGACCCGAGGTTCCCGATGGGGGTCGAGAGCGAGACGCCGGCGATCACCGCCAGGACGGCGCTCGAGGCGAGGAACGCGCTTGCGACCTCGTGCGTCACGGGGAAGACCCGGAGCACGCTCCAGGCGCCGACGAGAACGGCGAGCGCGACGGCGACGCGCACGAGGAACGCGAACGTCGTCCTGCGACGGGCCGCGACCCCGGGGTCCTTCTCCGAAAGACGGCGCTCGTAGCGCCCGAACAGCCACCAGAGCACGACCCTCAGGGCGATGATGGCGACGATCCAGACTGCCGCGAGGACGAGCGCGTCGAAGACACGTTCGGACGTGTCCATGCGGGCGGAGTTCGCCGTGGTGAGGCCGGAGCCTGCCTCGTCCTACTCCGAGAGCCCGCCTCGGCCTACTCGCCGGCGAGAACGCGCGCCTTGGCGGCCGCGTACTCCTCGTCCGACAGCTCTCCGCGGGCGTGCAGCTCGGCGAGGCCGCCGAGCCGGCCGGTGATGTCCGTTGGCCTGGTGGGCGGCGCCGGCGGGGCTGGCGCGGCGGGCGGTGGCCCCGCCTCCGGAGGGGGCGCTGCGGGGGTTGCCGCCGGTCGGGCAGGGGGCGCCATCGCGCCCTTGAGGTCAGCCCACCAGCCGGCGAGACGTTCGCGTGCATCCGTGACGAGCGCCGGCGCCTCGGCGTCGGGGAACTCGTGCATCGTCTTCGTGCGCATCACCTCGATCCAGCCTGCGCCGAGCAGCACGACGAGGAGGAGGTACACGAGTCGCGCGAAGTCGAGCACGTCGCTCGCGGCGAGCAGCACGAGCACGACTAGCGCGAGGACGAGGTACGCCCAGATCCGGTTGCGGAGAGCCGGGGCGAGCCACCTTCGCACGCCGAGCGCCCGGCGTCCGGGGCCGGCGAGCACGGCGGCGACGATGAAGAGGAGACCGAGGAGGAGCAGCGAGCGGAAGGCGCCGCGCAGGGCGTCGCTGAGGATGGTCCAGGCGTGGTCGGCGGCGGTTCGCGTGTCCGTGTCGGCGACGAGCGAGTTGACGAGGTAGGTCCCCGTCAGGTTCACCGCGACGAGACCGAACGCCCCGACGACGATGGTGACGACCCCGAAGCCGCGGACGGCACGACGGCGGTCGTGGGCGACCCAGATCGCGAGCCCGAGCACGGCGAGCGTCAGGAGCGGAAGCACCCAGGCGAGGGCCTTCAGGAGATCGAAGGCGTTCTGCGCCGTATTCAGCTGATCGGACTTGAGGATCTCGACCCGCCCGACGTCCTCGGGAAGCTTGCCCTCGACCTCCGAGCGAATCCCGATCCGGTCCGCCGTCTCGAGGACTATCTGGCTCAGGTCGAGGGTGACGATGCCGCCGGTCGCCGACGCGACGTCGCCGTCGCCTTCGAGCACGTTGATGAGCGTCTTGTGCGCCTGCTCGAGGGCCGTGCTGAAGAGCGTCTGGAGCCTGGGCTGCTCGAGCGCACGGTCGACGACCTGGTACGAGATCTGCCTGAGGCCCGCCGCCGCCGGTCCGGAGAGGGACTTGAAGTCCTGAGGCAGCTGCTGCTCGACCTCGGCCTGGACATCGACCGCCTCGTAGAGCTGGTCGACGGCTCTCGTCGCGATCGCCTCGCGGATGGCGTCGTCGGCGAGCAGCTCGGTGCTGGTGTCGGTGAAGGCCTGCGTGTTCAGCGCGACGCGGTTTACCCAGATGGCGAAGCTCGTCAGGAGGAGAAGCAGGCCGGCGAGGACGAGCAGCAGCCACATCGCCGCCGCGCGGCCGCGACTCTGACGCTTCGCCGCGGGCGCAGTCGGCGGGGATTGCGCTGTCTCGTCTCTCATCGCGCCCGCGAGCCTACTCTCCAAGCGCGAACGCATGGTGCAGTGAACGAACGGCGCGCTCGATCTCGGCCCTCGCGATGAGGCACGAGATCTTGATCGGCGAGGTCGTGATCATGCGCAGGTTGATCTGCTCGTCCGCGAGGGTGCGGAACATCCGCGCCGCGACGCCGGGGTGCGAGCGCATCCCGGCGCCGACGATCGACACCTTGCCGAGGCCCTCGACCTCCTCGATCTCGACGGGGCCGATCGTCTCCTGCGCACGCTGGAGAGCCCGGCGCGTCGCGGGCACGTCGTCCTCGGGTACCGAGAACGAGAGCTCGGCGCCGCCGTGGACGACGTTTTGCAGGATGGTGTCGACGTTCACGTGCTCGGCGGCGACGGCGTCGAAGATCGCGGCCGCGGAGCCGGGGCGGTCGGGGACGCGGCGGAGGTGGAACACGACCTCGTCCTCCGAATGTGTGACCGCGGACACGATCGGCTGCTCCATGCCCTCGATCCCTTCCACCCACGTCCCCGACTCGTCGGAGAACGTCGACCGCGCGTGGATGCGGACGTCGTGCCCGCGGGCGAGCTCGACCGCGCGCAGCATGAGGACCTTGGCCCCGGAGGCCGCCATCTCCAGCATCTCCTCGTACGAGACGGAGTCGAGCTTGCGAGCCTGCGGCACGATCCGCGGATCGGCGGTGAAGACGCCCGGCACGTCGGAGTAGATCTCGCACGAGGCGCCGAGGGCGGCGGCGAGCGCGACCGCCGTCGCGTCGGTTCCCCCTCGCCCGAGCGTGGTCACGTCCATCGTGTCGCGCGAGAAGCCCTGGAATCCGGCGACGAGCACGATCTTCCCGCGGTCGAGCGCCTCGACCACGCGGACCGGGGTGATCTCGCGGATCTTCGCCTTCGTGTGCACGGGGTCGGTGATGATCCCGGCCTGCGAGCCGGTGAAGGAGACCGCCTCGTGGCCGAGGTCGTGCACGGCCATGGCGACGAGCGCGCACGCGATCCGCTCCCCCGTCGAGAGGAGCATGTCGAGCTCGCGGGGGTTCGGCTGCGGAGAGACGCTGGACGCGAGCTCCAGGAGAGAGTCGGTCGTGCGGCCCATGGCCGAGACCGTGGCCACTACACGGGCGCCGCGTTCGTGGGCCTCGACCAGCCGACGCGCGACGTAGCGGATCTTGTCGGGGTCGGCGACCGAGGAGCCGCCGAACTTCATGACGACGGTCTCGGAGGTCGGCTCGGGCAGCGCGCTCACGTCCCCGATTGTTCCGGTCCCGGCGGCCATTCGCCGAACTTTCAGTCACGCGTCGTGCCCGGAGCCCCACGGGCTACGCTCCATTCGTGGCGCGGAAGGTCATGCTCATCGGGCTCGACTGCGCCGAGCCCTCGCTCGTCCTCGAGCGCTGGCGCGACGAGCTGCCGACGATCGCCGGGCTCATGAGGCGCGGGGCACACGGGAGGCTGACCTCGGTCATCCCGCCGATCACCGTCCCGGCGTGGTCCTGCATGATGTCCTCGAAGACGCCGGGCGACCTCGGCGTCTACGGCTTTCGGAACCGCTCCGACCACACGTACGAGGGCGGCTTCATCGCGATGTCGACCGCGATCACGGAGCCGAGGCTGTGGGATCTCGTCACGCGGGCGGGTGGCTCGTCGATCGTGCTCTCGGTTCCGGGCACGTACCCGCCGCGGCCGCTGAACGGCGTCCTGGTCGGCTGCTTCCTCACCCCGGGAGTCGACAGCAAGTACACCTACCCGAGCGCGCTCCGGGAGGAGATCGCCGACGTCGTCGGCGAGTACCTCTTCGACACGAAGGACTTTCGGACGAACGACAAGGAGTACCTGCTCCGCCAGGTCTACGAGATGACCGACCGCCGCTTCCGACTCGCCGAGCACCTGCTCGACACGAAGCCGTGGACGCTCTTCGCGATGGTCGAGATGGGCCCGGACCGCATGCACCACGGGTTCTGGAAGTTCATGGATCCCGAGCACCGAAAGCACGAGCCCGGGAACCCGTACGAGAGCGCGATCCTCGACTACCACCGCCACCTGGACGGACTCATCGGGCGCCTGCTCGAACGCGCCGACGACGACACGGTCGTCTTTGTCCTCTCCGATCACGGGGCGAAGCGGCTCGACGGAGGCATCCGCATCAACGAATGGCTCCGGCGCGAGGGCCTGCTGGCGACGCTCGCCGAGCCCGCCGGTGCGTCGTCGCTCCGGGACGTCGGCGTCGACTGGTCGCGCACGACCGCGTGGGGGGAGGGTGGCTACTACGCGCGCGTCTTCCTCAACGTGCGAGGCCGCGAGCCCGAGGGAGTGATCGCGCCGGAGGACTACGGGACGGTTCGCGCCGACCTCGCCCGCCGGATCGCTGCCATCCCCGACGACGCCGGCAACCCGATCCCGACGGCGGTGTACACGCCGGAGGAGCTGTACGAGGACCCGCAGGGCGTCCCGCCCGACCTCATCGTCGTCTTCGGTGACCTCCTCTGGCGCTCGGTGGGGACGATCGGCGGCGACGAGGGGATCCAGACGCTCGAGAACGACACCGGCCCCGACGACGCAAATCACGCGCAGGACGGCCTGTACGTCGTCGCGGGCCCCGGAATCCCGGCCGGAGTCCGCAGGGACGCCCACCTGCTCGACATCGCCCCGACCGTGCTCGAGCTGCTGGAGATCGAGGAGCCGCCCGGGATGCGCGGCCGGAGCCTGGCCTCCGCCCTTGGGGGTGCGCCGAGCGGTCGAGGGGAGGAAGGCCTTCGCCACTAGAATCGGCCGCGCCGTGAACGTCATCGTCTACGTCTCCGACGCGCTGCGCACGGACCACCTCGGCTGCTACGGCGCCCGCTACGTCAACACGCGGACGATCGACGAGCTCGCAGCGGGCGGCGTCCGTTTCGACCAGGCGATCAGCGCGGCTCCCTGGACGGCTCCCTCGACGACGTCGATCGTCACCGGTCTCTATGCGCACCACCACGGGTACCTGCACTGGGACGCCACGCTGGATCCGACCGTCGAGACGATCTTCCGCGCGTTCTCGGCTCACGGCCACGAGGTCGGGAGCTTCGTCTTCGACACGAACTACCTCTTCAAGGACCTGCCCGAGGCGAACGTCCTCGGGACGAGCGAGTCGCTCGCTCCCGCGTTCGCCTGGCTCCGGGCGCACCGCGAGCGGCCCTTCCTCCTCTACGTGCACAACTGGGCGACGCACATGCCGTACGACATCGTCCACGCCGATCGCAAGAACTGGCTCGCCGCGAAGCAGGAGGTCATCGCAGGGATCCAGTCCGACTCTGCGAGCGCGCTCGAGGCGCTGCGCGAGGGGTATCGGCGGGCAGTCGAGCGCCAGTCGGAGGTGCTCGTCGCGTCGCTGCTCGAGGAGCTCGAGGGCCTGGGGCTCCGAGAGCGAACCACGCTCGCCTTCCTGTCCGATCACGGCGAGTCGTGGGGCGAGCGCTTCGCCGCGAAGGACGACGTGAAGGGCGTCTACCACATGCACGGCGCGACGGTGCACGACGAGATCGTCGAGGTTCCCCTGATCCTCTCCGCCCCCGGCTCGCTCGAGCCCGGCGTTGTGACGACCCAGGTGCGCTCGATCGACCTCATGCCGACGCTGCTCGACCTCGCCGGACTGCCCGCTCGCGGGGGCGACGGCGAGTCGCTGGCCGCCGTCATGGACGGGCGAGAGGAGGGCGATCGCGTTGCGGTGATCGCCGGGACGGACATGGGCGCGCTCACCACGATCGCCGTGCGGATGCCACCCTGGAAGCTCATCCTCGACGTCGAGAGCGGCGCGGAGGAGGCCTACCGATTCGACGTCGACCCGCGGGAGCTCGTCAGCCGCCCGCAGGACGTGCCGTCCGAGCTGCGCGAGATCGCGTTTCGGGAACTCGAGAGCGCCGAGCGGCACGAGTTGACCGCGGAGGAGGAGGCGACCGTGGCGAAGCGACTCTCGGATCTCGGCTACCTGTAATGGCCTCGCCGCAGGCGTTCTACGAGCGGATGTACTTCATCCGCCGCTTCGAGGAGACGCTCCTCGAGCTCTTCTCGCTCGGGAAGCTCGTCGGGACGACGCACACGTATATCGGGCAGGAGGCGAACGCGGTCGGCCTGATCGACCACCTCGACCCGGAGCGGGACACGATCTTCTCCAACCACCGCTGTCACGGTCACTACCTCGCGTTCACCGACGACGCCTACGGGCTGCTCTGCGAGGTGATGGGCAAGGCACCCGGCGTCTGTGGCGGCAAGGGAGGCAGCCAGCACCTGTGCAAGGGCAACTTCTACTCGAACGGCGTCCTCGGCAGCATCGTCCCGGTCGCGACCGGGATCGCGCTCGCAGAGAAGAAGAAGGGCACGGGCGCGGTGTCCACGGTCTTCCTCGGGGACGGAACGCTCGGTCAGGGCGTGACCTACGAGTCGCTGAACATGGCCGCGCTCTGGCAGCTCCCCGTCCTCTTCGTCGTCGAGAACAACCACTACGCGCAGTCGACGCCGATCGAGCTCGCGCTGGCCGGATCGATTCCGGCCCGCGGGGCGGCGTTCGGGGTGGAGGGGGCCGAGCTCGATACGACCGACGTCGAGGAGATCCACGCGGCGGGCGGAGCGGCGATTGCCCGCGTCCGTGAGACGAGCGCTCCCTTCTTCCTCGTGCTGAACACGTATCGCTTCAGCCCGCATTCGAAGTCGGACGACCAGCGCGATCCCGCCGAGATCGAGGAGCGGCGCACCCGCGATCCGCTCCTCGTCGCCGGCGCGCGGCTCGCCGGGGGCGAGCGGAACGCCATCGAGACCCGGTGCGAGGAGCGTCTAGCGAAAACGGTCGAGACGGCCGACGCGGCGCCCGTCGCTGCGCCCGAGGTGGCGGCGTGAGCGCCGTCCAGCCGAAGCGCTGCGTCCAGGTTCTGAACGGGACGCTGCATGCGATCTTCGCCGCGCGCGACGACGTGTACCTCCTCGGGGAGGACGTGCTCGACCCGTACGGAGGGGCCTTCAAGGTGACACAGGGCCTCAGCGAGGCGTACCCCGACCGCGTGCTGACGACGCCGATCAGCGAGGCCTCGCTCTTCGGGATCGCCGCGGGCATGGCCCTCCGAGGCCGGCGACCGATCCTGGAGATCATGTTCGGCGACTTCCTCGCGCTCGGTCTCGACCAAGTCGTCAACGGGATCGCAAAGTTCCGCGAGATGTACGACGAGCAGGTGACGGTGCCGCTCGTCGTGCGAACGCCGATGGGTGGGCGGCGCGGCTACGGGCCGACGCACTCGCAGTCTCTCGAGAAGCTTCTCCTCGGCGTCCCGAACATCTGCGTCGTCGCCGCGAGCGAGTGCCACGATCTCGACGCCCTGTTGACGCACGCGGTCGAGGACGACCGCCCGGTGTTCTTCATCGAGAACAAGCTCATGTACGGCCGTCCGAACCGGCGGCCCGAGGACGGCCACATCGGCGAGCTTGCCGTGCGCGAGAGCGGCGGCTCGTACCCCGCACTGACGTTCTCCGGAGCCGACTTCAGCGAAGGCGCGGCGACGGTCGTGACCTACGGCGGCATGCTCCCCGTCGCCCTCGACGCCATCACCGAGCTCATCCTCGAGCACGAGATCTTCTGCGAGGTCGTCGCCCTGTCTCAGCTCGTGCCCATGGAGCTCGACGTCGTGCTCGAGTCGGTGGCCCGCACGGGCGCGCTCGTGACCGCCGAGGAAGGGGCGCTCACGGGTGGCTTCGGCGCCGAGATCGCGGCGCGGGTACAGGAGTCTGGCTGGAGCGACCTTCGCGCACCGGTCCGGCGCGTTGCCGCCCGCGACGGGATCATCCCCTCGGCTCGACCGCTCGAGGATGCGACGCTCCCGAGCGTCGAAGACATCGTGTCGACAGTCCGGTCGCTCGAAGGCGTGAGGATGTAGTCGTGCTCGAGATCGTTCTGACCCGCGAGGACGCCAACACCGAGTACGCGCTCCTGGCCGAGTGGCTCGTCGAGGACCGCTCCGAGGTGGCGAGAGCACAGCCCGTCTGCGTCGTCGAGACGACGAAGGCGACGGTGGAGATCGAGTCCCCGGGGCCGGGGACGATCGTCCAGCTCTTCGGGGAGGAGGTCGAGGTGGAGCTCGGCAAGACGATCGCCTACGTCGCCGAGACCGCCGACGAGCTCGCCGCCCTCGACGCACGGGCTGCGGAGCAGGCCGTGCCGAAGCCCGCGGCGGGCGAGCGCAAGGCGACGCGGAAGGCGCTCGAGCTCGCGGAGCTCCACGACGTCGACCTGTCCGCAATCGACAAGCGCGGGTTCATCACCGAGAAGGACGTCGAGCAGCTGCTCGCGCAGCGCAAGGCCTCCGAGTCGCCGGAGCGCGAGCCGGTCCTCGCGGGCGTCTCGATCGACGGGGTGTCGCTGCCGGACACGTTCGACCCGGAGGGGACGGCAGGAGCCGTCGAGGCGGCCTTTCTCGACTCGCTCCGATCGGATCCCGCGTCCTTCCGCGCGCTCGCGCCGGAGGAGAAGGTTCGCGCCCTCCGGGGGCACGGAGCGGTGATCGGCGAGGGTGTCGAGCTTGCGGAGGGGTCGCTCGTCGTCGCCCCACGGATTCTCATCGAGGACGGCGTGCGCCTCGGTCCCGGAGCGACCGTCGACTGCGAGGAGGTCGTCGCGATCGGCGAGCTGTCCTCGTTCGGCCCCGACCTCGAGCTGCGCTGCCGCCGGGCGTTCCTCGGTGCGGGGATCTGGGCCGGGCGCTCGGTCCGGTTCGCAGGGGGTGGGCATCGCGATCCGTGGGCGACGCTCGTCGTCGGTGACCTCGCCTCCGTCGGCGACGAGGCGTTCCTCAACGTCTGCCGGCCGATCCTCGTCGGCCGCGAGGTCTACGTGACCATGCGCTCGCTGATCGTGACCCACAACATCGGGCACTCGGTCCTCGAGGGGTTCGAGAATCGCTTCGCGCCGGTCGTGCTCGAGGACCGTTCGCAGATCGGCCTCGGTGCCGTCCTCTATGCCGGCTGTCGCATCGGGGCCGAGGCCATCGTCGCCTCGGGCTCGTACGTGGTCGGCGACATCGAGCCCGGCGCGTTTGCCATCGGCGTGCCGGCGAAGGTGACAGGCCGCTCCCGCCATGCGTTGTCGGACGCGCGGCGTCTCGAGCTCGCTCGGCGGATGATCGACGACCTCCACGAGCTCCTCGCCCTCCGTGGCCACGCCGTGTCCGCGATCGAGGAGGGCGACCCGCGGGGGTTCGAGGTGGCAGGCACGCGGGTCCTCTTCACGCCTCGCTACAGCGATGGGGTCGCGAGCGGGGCCGTCGTGCTCACGCTGAACGTCCTCGCGGAGCCCCCCGCAGGCGTCGCCGTTATCGACCTCGTCGGCCGCCGCCTGTACGGGGACGGGAGCCTCGTGCTCGACTCGGTGCGCGAGTTCTGCCGGAAGCGGGGCATCAGACTCGAGCCCGGGCCCTGGCGGTACCCGGGCGGGCTCGTCTGAGCCGCGCACACACGAGACCTCGCTCACTCACAGATCACCCTGGTAATTTGCGCATTTCGGTACTAGGGTGTGCCGACCGAGGGGCATGCGTCTCGAGGAGAGGCCGAGGATCGTGTCCAGAAGAGTTCGAATTGTCCTTGGGCTTGCCGCGCTCGCCGCGGTCGCTCTCGCGACGAACTCGCCCGGGCAGCCTTCGACACCGCCCGGGGGGGCACCACCCGGCCTCGAGCGCGCTCTCGCGGCGAAGGAGAAGCATGCGGCGCGGCTGCTCGACCAGCCCGGCGTGGCCGGGATCGCGGTGAGCTTGAACAAGGCCGGGACGCCGGTCATCCGGGTCTACAAGGAGCGGCCCGACACGCCGGGCATTCCCGCCGAGCTCGACGGGGTCGAGGTGGACTCGGTCACGACGGGCGTGATCGAGCCGCGCGCTCCTACCGATCGCTTCCCGCGCCCGGTGCCCATCGGGGTCTCGTCGGGCCTGAGCGGTGTCGCGACCGGGACCCTCGGCGCCCGCGTTACCGACGGGACGAACGTCTTCGCGCTCTCCAACAACCACGTCTTCGCGGGGATCAACACCGCGAGCATCGGCGACCCCATCATCCAGCCCGGGGACGCCGACGGCGGCAGCGATCCTGCCGATCGCATCGGCACGCTCTACGCGTATCAGCCGATCGACTTCTCGGGCGGCTCCACGAACACGATGGACGCGGCGATCGCTCTGACCTCCGCGGGGACCGTCGGTACGGCCACGCCGACGGACGGGTACGGCGAACCCAGTCCCGTGACGGCGCCGGCGTCTCTCGGGCAGGCGGTACAGAAGTACGGCCGGACCACGGGACTCCAGCTCGGAACGGTCGCGGGAATCGGCGTGACCGTCGACGTCTGCTACCTGCTCCTCTTCGACTTCTGTTTGCAGGAGGCGCGGTTCGTCAATCAGATCTCGGTCGGCCCCGGCACCTTCAGCGCGCCGGGCGATTCGGGCTCGCTCCTCGTCACGCAGGGCGGGAACCAGCCGGTCGCGCTGCTGTTCGCCGGCGGCGACGGACTGACGATCGCCACGCCCATCGACCTCGTCCTCCAGCGGTTCGGGGTCACGATCGAGGGGGCGCCACCGCCCGACGGGCCGCCCGGCGCTCCCACCTCGCTCACCGCCCTCGCCGGCGATGCGCGCGTCTCCCTCTCCTGGAGCGCGCCCAGCTTCGACGGCGGCTCGCCGATCTCCGGCTACCGCATCTACCGCGGCACGAGTCCGGGTGCCGAGACCTTCCTGCAGAGCATCGGCAACCTCACGAGCTTCACCGACCAGAGCAGCGGGCTTGAGAACGGCACCACCTACTACTACAAGGTGTCCGCCGAGAACGCCAACGGCGAAGGCCCGCTCTCGAACGAGGCGAACGCCACCCCGAGCGACCTCGTGCTGCCCGACGAGCCGCTGCCCCCGGTCGACGACTTCAACCGCGCCAACGAGAACCCGCTCTCGGACTCCGGCAGCTGGGGCAACGGCCTGAACGGCTCCGGGGAGACAGGGCTCAACGTCGTCTCCAACGCGGTCGCCTGCTCGCGGACGACGACCTGCACGGCCTGGCGCAGCACCACCCAGTACGGGCCCGACGCCGAGGTCTGGATGCGGATCTCGACGCTGCCGGGCGACAACAACCAGGTCCGCCTGTACGGGCGCCTGCTCCAGCCCGGCACCGCCACCTACGACGGCTACCTGCTGCGCGCGAGCCAGCTCTCCGGCACCGACGAGGTCTACCTCGAGCGCGTCGACAACGGCGCGATCGTCCGCCTCCTCACCGTGAGCCAGGAGCTCGCCGCCGGCGACCGCCTGCTCCTGCGCGTGAAAGGCAGCACGCTCGAGGCCTGGCTGAACGACGGCTCGGGCTGGTCACGCCTGGGTGTCGTGACCGACTCGACCTACGCGAGCGCCGGCTACGTCGGGATCGGCCTGCGCGGGACGACCGGCCGTCTGGACGACTTCGGCGCGCGCACGATGGGGGCTCCGCCGCCCGGCGCTCCCACCTCGCTCACCGCCCTCGCCGGCGATGCGCGCGTCTCCCTCTCCTGGAGCGCGCCCAGCTTCGACGGCGGCTCGCCGATCTCCGGCTACCGCATCTACCGCGGCACGAGT
>Ga0233416_10000216_pt1 | contig 17635 bp, 20 predicted proteins | sample Sediment_Towuti__2_FD_188638 | JGI IMG/M metagenome (GOLD analysis project Ga0233416, IMG submission 188638) | Sediment microbial communities from Lake Towuti, South Sulawesi, Indonesia - Sediment_Towuti_2014_0_MG | ecosystem: Environmental > Aquatic > Freshwater > Lake > Sediment | place... | reverse complement strand
AACTTAATTTTACCAATTTGTAATGTGTATGCATTTGTCTCAACTCCCAACGCTACTTTGAGTAACTTTCTAGCAATTGCACCACCTAGGACATGGGTCGCAGTTAATCTTCCTGAAAATCTGCCACCGCCTCTATAATCATTGAATTTTTTGTATTTAATTAAAGCAGGATAATCTGAGTGCCCAGGTCTCATCATTGTTGTAAGATTTTTGTAAGCTTGTGAATCATAATCTTGATTCCAAATTATCATTGCAATGGGAGCTCCAGTGGTGTACCCCCTAAACACTCCTGAGATAATCTCTACTTTGTCTCCTTCTTTTCTTTGTGTAGACACTAATGATTGTCCTGGCTTTCTATAGTCTAGCATTTTTTGAATGTCTTTTTCTTCAAGCTCTAATCCAGCTGGGCACCCATCTAAAACTGCACCTACACATTTTCCATGACTTTCACCAAAACTTGTAAGAATTAGTCTTTGTCCAATAGAATTTCCAGGCAATAACTGAGATTAACTAATTGATGCTTATAATCCTTATAGATTAAATTTTATTTTTCCACCCACTTTGTTCATGTCAGAGATGAAATTTGGATAAGATATCTCAATTGATTCAGGATTTGTAACTGAACAATCTCCAATATACATTCCTGCAATACAAAATGCCATAAATAATCGATGATCATTTTCAGAATTCAATTCTGCAGATTTTAGTTTGTCAGAAGCTTCTAGTATCAAACCATCCTCTTTTTCTTTTACTTTGACTCCTAATTTTTTCAGCTCTCTAGCAAGAACAGCAATTCTGTCTGTTTCTTTATATCTTGCATGTTTGACATTATAGATTTCAATTGGGTTTGCTGTTTTTAGTGCTAAAATGGCCAGCGGAGGAAGAAGATCTGGCGTATTGTTCAAATCGAATTTACCTCCTTTTAGTTTTTGAGGAGATTTTACTGAAATAGTATTTTTGTCAACAATAACATCTACTCCTAAAATTTTTAAAATATCTATTATTTTCTCGTCTCCCTGCGGTAAATCTTCCTTCATCATCTCAAATGTCAGTTCGTCTCCAAGCAATACAGCCGCTGAAAGTAATAACCCCATACTAGAAAAATCACTAGGGATTGTTAGTGTGGCTGATTTGTAATCCTGTGGGAAAATCTGATATTTTTTGTATGGTACAATTGTATCAATTTTCGCACTAAATTTTTTCATTATATTGATAGTAGCATCAAGATATGGTTTAGATACTAAATCTCCCTCAATTGATAATACTAATCCTTTTTCTGTCAGTGGGGCAATGATCATTAATGCAGTTACAAATTGGCTTGAAATATTTCCTGGAATGTTTACGTTGCCACCCTTTGCTATCCCAGTAACTGTAATCGGAGGTTTTCCATTAGTGGAGGAACATTTTGCTCCAATAGATTCTAATGCATCAAGTAATGGCTGCATGGGTCTTTTTTGTAGACTATCATCTCCTGAAAGCGTGGTTTTTCCTGCAGATAGGGACGCTATTGCTGCTGCAATCCTAATTGTTGTGCCAGAATTCATTGCATCAATCATAGAATCATGAACTTTGAATTCTGTAATGCCCCTTATTGTTAGATCATTTTCAGTTTCAGTAATTTGTGCACCAAAACTCTTACATGAATTAATCGTAGCATTGATATCACTTGAATTTAGTACATTTTTGATTACACTTTTTCCTTTAGCTAAGGATGCTAGCATTATAGCTCTGTGTGTATAGCTTTTGTTTGCAGGACAAACTATTTTTCCAGATAGTTTTGATTTTTCTATTTTACAACTCATAAACTTCAGCCTTTTTGTTATTAATTTCAGAAACTATTGTAGTTCCAACAAGGTTTGAAAAAATCTTCTTTATGTTTACTATATCTTCTTTTTTTGATATTGCGGCAATTGCAGGACCATTTCCAGAGACTGATGCACCTAATGCCCCTTTCTCTATTAAACTCGTAATGAGTTTTGGATCCGAGTTAAGTATTGTTGAGGTTGCTAATCCATTTAGTATCATAGCATTCCAATAATCAGAATCCAGAGCGAGACCCCACGCCTGTTCAAAAATAGGTCTAAGATTTTTTAGATTTTTCACATTACCACGTTTTCTTGATTTTGGAATGAAAATCACCGCAACCAAATTTTTTGGGCCTTTTTCTAATTTCATTATTTTTCTTTTGAAATTGTCTGTAACTGCAAAGCCTCCATAATAGCAACCACATGCATCATCATATGCTCCAGTGATGGAAACTCTGCTTTCAATTGATGCATCAACTCCTGCAAGTAGAATCTGTTTGTCAGTCCATTTTGGTCTAAATAACTTTGCACATGCTAATGAAACAGCAGAAGAAATTGCACTTGAGCTTTTTAATCCATAACCTGTTGGAATATCTGATTCTAATTCAATCTCAACTTTGAATTTTTCAAGTTCACTTTTGGGAACAACTTTTTGAACTACTCTGTTAATTAGACGAGAACTAATTGTTTTGTTTCTTGATTCAATAGAAACACCACTTCCAGGAGATATTTTTACAATAGCTTTTGTTTTTAATGATATCCCAAGTGTTGCACCCTTTCCAGTTGCTATTGCATTTACAATTGAAACTGCTCCATGTAATGTTGCTTGAGCTTGTAGCATTAGAATACTCCTAAGATGGCCTTTTTCATTGTTTCATAAGGGGCATCAATTCCATGCCATATCTTAAATGCACGAGCTGCTTGTCCAAGTAACATTTCATATCCATAAATTATTGTTGCTCCATTTTTTTTGGACTGTGTAATAAAATCTGTGTTGATTGGTTTATACACAATGTCATATACAACTGATTTTTCATTGATAGTTTTTGTTGAAATGGGGCTTGGTTCATTCTTCATCCCGATTGATGTCGCATTTACAATAAAGTTGTAATTAGATGCAGTCTCACCTACTTGCTCTAAGGTAACAGTTTTTGCATCAATTCCTATATTATGTGCAAATTGGGCAAGTAATTCTGAATTTTGTAGTGTTCTATTGGCAATTGTTATTTTTCTGGCTTTTTCTTTTGCAAACCCTGCAACAATTGCTCTTGCAGCTCCTCCTGCGCCAATTAATAAAATGTTTGATTCTTTGATTGGAATTTTTCTTTTTTTAATTGGATCAAGAAATCCATCCATATCGGTATTGTACCCTCGAAGTTTTCCATCATCATTTGATACAGTATTGGTAGCTCCAATCATTTTACAGTCATCATCAGCGCTATCTAGATACTTGATCATTTCCACTTTATGAGGAATGGTGACGTTAAATCCACTGATTTTTATTTTTTTTAGCGATTCTATTCCTGCGGCTAGCTCCCCTTTTGGAATCCTATATGCGATATAAGTACAATCAAGCCTTAATTCTTTAAAGGCAGCATTGTGAATGTTAGGAGATAATGAATGATCAATAGGATCCCCAATTATTGCATAAGTTTTTGTCATACAATTTTTCAATTTGATGAATGATATAAGCCTAAATTAGTTGATAGTAATCTAAGGTTGGACGTAAGACACAATTTAAGATGACAACTACTACATTACTAGTTAATTATATTTCTAAGAATGAGTATGAACTTTTTTTATTTCTGATGTTTTATGAAGATAAATTGCTCCACCGTATATTCCAATAAAACCAACTAAAAACACTCCAGACATGAATTGTTTTGTATCCTTTGTAGGTGGTTCAGTATAAGCAAGAGCCTCCTGATCTACAACCAGTCCAGTAATAATCATAAATGCAAATACTATGCCAAATCCAATCATGTATTTCATAAACTACCTATACATTTTGGATTAAAATGATTTAGTTTGTTTTAAGAGACAAACACCACACTATTAAAAATCCATTAAATAGTATCAAAATGAAGTTTTTTACACTCTAATTATTCTCTTGACTTCGTCTAAACTGAATTGTCCAGGTGCAACGGGTTTACCCAAAGATACATAGGTAAACGGGGCTCCAAGATAGAGGCAAAGAATTCTTGACATTCTTCCTTCATCCCCCATAGCAAATGCAATTAGGTTTGTTTTTGTCGAATTATTGTATAGTGAAAGTATTTTTGAAGAGTCGTCTTGTGCTTTTGCATTTGTAACAATTTTAATATTTTTTGAAAATTTTTTCATTTGTTTTAACATATTTTTTAAAGCAGGAATACTTGGTGTTTTTTTAAAATCATGCCATGAAACTAAAACTTCAGTTTTTGTTTTTTTGATATAATTATGAAGGATTTTGTTTTTTCTTAGGGTATTAAATTCTACATCTAATAGAAAAGGATGATACTCTGCGATCATCTTTAAAATTGAAATTCTCTCTTTATCTGTTCCTTGAAATTTTCCTCCTTCTGTTGTTGGTCTCAAGGTACATACACACTTACCCAATTGTTTCTTGGTTGATTCTAGTACATCAGGAACATGGAAAGGTTTTAAAAAATCTAATCTTAATTCTGCATAGTCTGAATTTTTGAGAGCGTTTTTTAAAATTAAATTAAGTTTTTTTGGATTTTTTTCAGTTATTGTTACGCAGGTTTTGTAAGTCATTTTTTATTTTTCTAAAATGTATTCATCAGAAACTTCCATTCCAAAGTGCCTTCCAGTAGCTGATTTAGAGTACACTAATACCGAATCTCCTTTTTTGATATGTGTAACTGATACTAAATGCCCATTTGGTTTTACAAATCTAATCGTTTCTGCGTCCTGTGCAATAATACCTCCAATCTCGTTTCCTATTTGTGCTTTGATCATTAGCATTGGTCTTCTCTCAATTTTTGAGCGACCAACAGTTACTCTTCTAGCTTTCCCTTTTGCATCAAGTACTAAGACTTCAGAACCTGTCTCTATTTCTGAAAGATAATTCGTTGTACCATCTGGTGAAAGCGTATAACAGTGTACAGCTCCGGCATTTACTCTAAACGGTCTTGGTGAAGTAAATGATGATCCAACAGATTCATTGTGAACTAGAAACAAAAAGTTTGATCTGCTTCCAATTAGCATTCCTTCTCCACGATGTAACATTGATGCAGTATCTACACAAACTCTTTCCCCATCTCCTACCTCCTTTATATCAATAATTTTTGCAGGTTTAAGGTCAAAATTTCGTGTACCGAGATAGACTAGAGCTTCTCTTATCTCATTTATTGAAGATGAGCTAAAAATTACACCATCTACCCCTACCTCAAGAATAGAAAACATCTTACGTACTTCAGCTGGACTATTAGCAATTGCAAAAATTTTGGTATGTATTTTATGTAACTTGGCAATTATATTTTCAAGAGGAATTATTTTCCAATCTTTAACCTCAACAATTACAAAATCTAATCCCTTTTTTGCAGAAATTAGGATTTTCTCAATATCATTATTTGATAAAACCTTGAATTTTCTTCCAGCCTTCTTTCCTCTAGGTTTTGAAGATGATTCTTTTTCTAAAACTACATAATTGGCGTTAGAAGAGGGATAGATTGTCTCAAGCTTTGTTTTGAATTTGGTAATGCTTTTTGGTTCCAAGTAAACAATATTGATTCCCTCCCCTTCAAGCTGTGTTAAGAACTTGCCAAGATGAGATCGTTGCACCTTTGGCAAAATTATTAGTTCTCTGTTTTTAGCCAAGTTTCTTTACAGCTTCCTTTGCTGTTTCCTTATTGAAGATAATTGCCGCTAAAGCTTGTACCATTTTTTCCGGATTTTTATGTCCAAAGATATTTCTACCATATGTTACTCCTTTTGCACCTGCTTTCATCGCATCTTCTGTCATCTGAAGAATATCCATGTCTGTTTTTGCTTTAGGACCTCCTGCAATTACTACTGGTACAGGTGTTCCTCTAACAACTTTAGAAAATGAATCAATATCTCCAGTATAGACTGTTTTAACAATATCTGCTCCACAATCAGCTCCAATACGTGCTACATGTGCAACAATTTCAGGATCATGAGGATCTTTGATCTTTTCTCCTCTTGGATACATCATTGCTAAAAGTGGCATATTCCATTTATGACATTGTTCTGAAATTTTTCCTAATTGTTCTAACATCTCTGGTTCCTCTTTGCCACCAATGTTAATGTGAAGTGATACCCCATCTGCACCAAGTCGAATTGCTTCTTCTACAGAGCCTGTAAGCATCTTTCTGTTAGGAGATTCAGAAAGTGTTGTACTCCCTGAAAAGTGTACTAAAATTCCAACCTTAGTTGGTCTTGGAAGTGTTTTAAGAATTCCTTTATTGAGAATTACACTTGTTAAACCATGATGCTCACACTTGTAAATCACAGAATGAGGATCCTCTAATCCCTCAATAGGGCCATTTGATATTCCGTGGTCCATTGGAATGCAAAGCATTTTTCCCTTTCTGAGAATCCGGTTTAGTCTAATTTCATGTCCAGAAACCATGATGAATCTCTTTTTGTTCCATACTTAAAAATAACGTGACTTGTGTAAAAAACAAAATTAAATCTAGTCGTATGGGAATTTTTATCCAGTCAAGGATTAAATACTAAGTAGAAAGCACAAAAATCTAGTCAATTGAGCCAAATTAGCGAGCAGATTCATTCTAGTGATATTAGTGACATTCTCGAAAATTCTCTTGAAGGTAAAAGACCTGGATTTGAGGATTGTTTACGATTACTTGAATCCGAAAATATTCATCTTATGGGTCTGACTGCAAGCCATTTAACAAGAAAAAAATTTGGAAAAAAGGCTTCGTTTGTTAATAATATTATTTTAAACTACACAAATGTTTGTATCACCGATTGCAAGTTTTGTGCATTTTATAGATCTCCTGGTGATGATGAAGCTTACACGCTTTCACTTGAAAATATTGAGGTTAGAGTAAAAACTGCATGGGAATTATACAAGATAAGACAGGTTCTCATTCAGGGGGGTCACAATCCTAACCTTGGTGTAGAATATTTTGAATCTGCGTTTAGAATGATTAGAACAAAGTTTCCTAAAGTTGGAGTTCACGGGCTTTCAGCCTCTGAAATAGATATGATAGCACGCATTGAAAAATCTTCAACAAAAGAAATACTTTCACGACTAAAAGATGCAGGTCTACAATCCGTGCCTGGCGCAGGAGCTGAAATTCTAGTTGATTCTGTAAAAAAAATTATCAGCCCAAAAAAAATCTCAAGTGATGAATGGATACGAATTATGCAAGAAGCTCATGAATTAGGATTACCAGCATCTGCAACAATGATGTACGGTTCTGTTGAATCTGCATATGACATTGCCCAACACTTTGAAAAAATTGTAAAATTACAAGAAAAAACACGAGGATTTATGGCTTTTATTCCATGGAGCTTTGAGCCAAATAATACGGATCTGCAAAAAGAAAACATTGTAAGTTATGGTGCAGGAGGACTGCAATTATTGAAAATGATTGCAATCTCACGACTAGTACTTGATGGATTGATTCCTCACATTCAATCATCATGGCTTACAAATGGAGTAGGAATGGCTCAGCTTGCACTTCAATATGGGGCAGATGACTTTGGTGGAACTTTAATTGGAGAAGAGGTTGTATCATGTACTGGAGCAAGATCAACTGAGCTCACAGACAAAAGAATAATTGATTCTATTAGACAAATTGGTTATCAGGTAGAAGAACGTGACAACTTTTACAATACAGTTTGTATGCATTAAAGCCCGTAACTAGACCACTTTGAATCAACCAAATTTTTGGTATCATCATCTATTTTTACAATCTCTTGAATTTCTCTGTTAAAACCTTCTTCCTTAGTTTTCTGTGTCGCATCAATTCCGAGCTTAGACCCCAGATTCACTAAAGGCGAAGCAGGATCCAACGTATCAGTTGGGGTATTATCGATTATTATGGTATCTCTAGCAGCATCTGCTCTAGTAGTAATTGCCCAAATTACATCATTAAAATCGTGAACATTGATGTCTTCATCTACTACAACAAAGATTTTTGTCAAAGCAAGCTGTCCTAACCCCCATAGTCCCATCATGACTTTTTTAGCTTGACCTGGATACATTTTCTTAATTGAAATTATTGCCATGCCCTGAAACCATCCAGATGCCGGCATTGCAAAATCAACTACCTCTGGTTGAAACATTCTAATCAGTGGCAAAAATGAGCGTTCAATTACTTTACCAATGTATGCATCCTCAAGAATTGGTTTGCCAACTATAGTTGTAAGATAAACTGGCTTCTCTCGTCGCATGATTCCAGTTAATGTAAATGTAGGAAAGGGTTCTTGTGGTGTATAATATCCAGTATGATCTCCAAATGGTCCTTCTGCTCTTACATCAAAAGGATCAACATAACCTTCTAGAACAATTTCTGCATTGGCAGGAACTTCAAGATCAACTGTTTTACATTTCACAGTTTTGATTCCTTTTTTTCTTGTAATGCCTGCAAAAAGATATTTATCTAATCCTTCAGGTACGGGAGCCACTGCTGAAAAAACAGTTGCTGGTTCCCCTCCAATAATTATTGCCACTTCGATTTTTTTTCCTTTTTCTTTTGATATATCATGATGATGTGCACCACGCTTGTGTTTTTGCCAATGCATCAAAGCATGCGTATTATCTAAAATCTGCATTCTGTAAACTCCCAAGTTTCTTATTCCAGTCTCAGGATGTTTTGTTGCAATTAGGCCAAACGTGATAAACTTGCCTGCATCTTTTGGCCAGGTTTTAAGAATTGGAATCTTTTCAAATGATGGAGAATCACTTGTCACTTCTGTAACAGGACCGCTCTTTTCTAGCTTAGGAAATACATCACTCATTTTTGAAATCTCTGGAAGTTTTCGAATCTTATTTAGAAAACCAGATGGAATCTCCATCTTTGTCATATCTACAATTCTTTGTCCAATCTCAGTAAAATCAGAAGTCTCTAAACCGATTTTGAGTCTTTTTTCTGAACCAAAAGCATTTCCCAAAACAGGCATTTCATAACCTTTTACATCTTCAAACAAAATTGCAGGGCCATTAGAATACATTGTTCTGCGCAAAATTTCTGCAATCTCCAAGTTAGTATCAACTTGGGTTTTAACTCGTTTTAGCTCACCAGCCTTTTCCAATTCTTTAATATATTCATGGATATCCTCAATGGGCACGCCTCTAGTTTCAAGAGAAGGTGTATAAAGCTTAACTAGATTTGTTTAATCTAGCATTTTTTGAAAAAAATATTAACACATTAATTTTAATTCAAAGTAACAGGGTTTTTCTTAGTGGTAGAAGCAAAGTGCGTTGTTTGTAAAGGAAATGGAACAATAGAGCTACTTGGCTCTCAATGTCCATTTTGTAACGGGACAGGAGATTTTACAAAAGCTGCTGAAAGTTATCTTGATTCACATATTTGCCAATGCATTTTTTTGGATAGAAAAAAATGTCCTTTATGTGGAAAGAACTGCCATCATGACACCCCAAATAAACCAAAAATTTTGATTGATCCAATTTAAAAAATTAATTTTTTAATTAATTGGAGGAAGCTCATTTTTCCTATCATGACCACCAGAGCCAAACTTACAATAAAAACACAAATCTGATTTCATATGCGTTAGTTGTTCAATTTGTATTGCGCCAAGTTTGAGTGCAATCTTTGTTAGCAATTTGTATTTTAACGGCATTGAAGGAATTACTTCATTCATGTAGACTTTATAATGTTCTGGGCAAAACTTTAGTGTAACTCTACTTGATTCACTTCCTTTTTCATTTACCTGTTTTGTAAAATTAATCTGCTCTCTGATGTATTCATGCTTTGGACATGGACAATTTCTTCCACCAGGGTGCTTGTATGCAGGAGTATTTTTCCAATCAAATCCTGGATATTCTTTTTCAAAATCGTCCAATATGCCGTATACTCTTTCAATCTTTATAAAACTTGGTCGAATTTTTTAAAAATTTAGGAATAAAGTAGATCTTGTTAATCTAAGGTCTGAATCTAAGCAAAATGTAAATAAAGCACTCCCTATGAACCAAAACATTGGCTACTAAACGCAAATCAACACAATCAACCAAGGCAGATCTTGAAGCAAAGATTGCAGAACTAGAAAGCAAACTAACTCAGCTTTCAGCCCAGCTTGGACAAAAACCAGCTGGCCAAGCTCAGAAAGCACCACCTCCACCACAACCTAAACCAGCAGAATCTCAAAAACCAGCCCCACAAGCTCAAGCAGCACCACCTGTAACACGAGAATCACTAATTGAACGTGTACCAGTTGGTAATTGGCATGAGCGAAAAACAAAGACTCCAGCATATGTTCCTGAAAACCCAAGAGCATGGGCAAGACGTCATGCTGAAGGTGCAGATGCTCCAACAACATCATGGACACTGCAAAAATCAAAGATTCCAGGTTACACAGCACCATCAAACAAATACTTTGCAACAAGACAAAGACTTGCATACCATCCTCAAGCTACAAGCTTTACGGGATATGGAATATCCCTCGGACACGGAGCAGCTCAAACTCAAACTAGAGCAGCACCTCCACCACCAGCTAGATCTGAAACCCTTCCAAAAGAGTCTGGCTCAAGTGGCGGTAGTTCAAAAAAGCAATCCCTTGAGGCATATGAGCAACAATACTTGGCTAGATTAGAGGACCAAGAAAGAGCAACACGAGAGTTTCAACAAGCAGCTGCTGAATTAGCGGCAAAAAGACGCGCCGAGTCTGGCTCATCAAGCTCTGGCGGCTCTGCTCATGGTTCGCTACCAAAGGGCTTTTAACCCAAAAACCTTCTTTTCTTTTAATAAAACATTATTATTACTTTGTAAAAGCTTCTAGTACTTCTTTTGCATGGCCTGCTGCTTTTACTTTTGGAAAAGATTTGAATATTTTTCCTTTCTCATCAACTAAAAATGTACTTCTAATAACTCCCATGTACTCTTTTCCCATGAAATTTTTTTTGCCCCATGCTCCAAATATCTTAGCAACCTTGGTTTCTGTATCTGCAAGCAACACAAAGGGAATTTTCATCTTCTCACAAAATTTTTTATGTGAATCAACATCATCCTTACTAATTCCAACAATCTCAATTCCAGCTTTTTTGAATTTATGGTAATCTTTTGAGAACTCATCTGCCTCAATCGTACAACCTGGAGTAAAGTCTTTGGGATAAAAATAAATCACGTGTTTTTTGCCTTTGAAATCAGACGATTTTACACTCTTGCCATTTGAATCAAGTAATTCAAACTTTGGAACAGCATCTCCCTCTTTAATCATATTTTCAATCTTTTGGCTTCCCTAATTAATTATTTTTTAATACCAAATTACATATTAGATTTTAAACTACGCAAAAATAGGATAGATACAAAACATGGTACAAAGTAATTACGAAATACTTGGTATTTCTGAGGGAGCAACACGCGAAGAAATACGTGATGCCTTTCGAAAGATGGTCCTTGAGCATCATTCAGATAGAGGGGGGGACGATGAACAATTTAAAAAAATCAAGCGCGCCTTTGATGATCTAAAGTTAGGCAAAAAATACCCAGATTCTCCAGAAGAAAAAACTAAAAAATCCAGGTTCTATTCTGGTGATTCTGAAGAAGAAAAAAGAAAACGAAACTTAATCTTATCACATGATGTTGCTGAAGAAGTAAAAAGAGCACAAGAGTGGGCAGCAGCCTTGAATAGAACCGATACCACAGGTGTTAGGCTTTTTGGTTCAAAGGAACTTGGTCAACTTGAATTTGAAAGAAAGGCAACAAAGGCATTATCAATTAAAGGAAAGTTTTGGGCTGGGAATTTAACATATGATGGACCTATAATGATGTGGGGAAGCGTTTCTAATCCATATTTTTCAGATAACCAAAATGAAAAAACACACATTCACGTAATTAATGGGAAATTCTCACTCATTGATCCAATTGAAAATGGGTATGTTATTGAAAACGGTGCAAAAATTACAGCAGATAACGGCGATATTATTGTTGGTGATGTATTTGGCAAAAAGGAAACACTACCTGATCCTTCAGGTAGAGTTGGCATGTTCACTACCCATGAACATTTTACTGAACTCAAAGCTCCTAACGGAAAAATTGTTGCAGGTTATATTAGAAATACAGTAAAGCTTGAAGCCGATGAGGTTATGATAATTAATTTAGTAGACAATGTGAAGGTCAAAGGCCGTAATATCTCAATTTTAGGAAGTAAAGTAACCTATGATGTACAAATAACACTAATGAAAGGAGGCAAGATAAAATTCCATGACCTAGGTTCTGGTTTTGACATTAGTGATGATACTATACTTTACCTAGATAACGGAAAGGAGTTTCGGCTACACGATCTTAAAAAATCTAAATTAATTGGGTATGGTGGCACGGAAATAACATATGAGTACCTTGATAACATTGGCGCAAAAAAGCCAAAAGATGAAACCAAGAGCTGGAGATCAAAAATTGGATTTGGTCGGTTATCCAATTTTTTCTAGTTCTCTCATTTTAACTATAAAACATTAAATTTTATCCGAATCTTTTATATGACAATTGACGGGGCTTGAGTTTGATGATGATAACTCCTAGAAACTGGTTTGCAGAATCTATAGCTACATATGCACTAGTCTTCTTTGGACCTCTTTCAATTGTACTATCCGCAGTTGCCTTTGGTGAAGGATTATCCATTGAGGCAATAATTATGATTTCACTTGGTCACGGAAGTGCAATTGGCTTGATGGTTTATGCATTTGGACACGTTTCTGGGGCACACATCAACCCAGCAGTAACCATTCCAATGATCATTACAAAAAAAATTGGAATAGCTGATGGAATTGGGTATATCATATTTCAGATAATTGGAGCAATTGCAGCCGCCTTTACACTAAAAGCTGTGTTGCCAGAACTTGGAGCTAAAGTTAACTTTGGCACTCAATCTCCTGGCGATCTTATCAATTCTAATGCAATGTCTGCAGTTGGATTAGAAGCAATTTTCACATTCTTCTTAGTTACAGTAATTTTCATGACTGCTGTACACAAAAAAGCAGCAGCTGGAATCCAAGGACTATCAATTGGTGGAATGGTTTTTCTATTACACCTCATAGGTGTCCCACTTACAGGCGCATCAATGAATCCAGCAAGAACTTTGGGGCCTGCTATTGCATCAGGCTTTTGGGAGTTCCATTGGGTCTATTGGGTTGGTCCAATTATTGGTGGCATAGTTGCAGGTCTTATAATGAACTATGTCTTTGTTAAAAAGGCAGAATCTGAAGCATAAACTTCAGAATTTTCATTTTTCCAAACGTTTTTAAAAATTTGAACAAGCGAATCTATTGGGCTCGTTGCACAGCTTGGACAGTGCGAACGCTTGCGGAGCGTTAGGTCGAGGGATCGAAGCCCTTCGAGCCCGCTTGAACTTATTTTACACAACTATGGTATCACAAATTTTGATTCCAATAACTTACCAAACAAAGAAAATGAGATGCTGAAAAATTCCATTCATAAGATTAGAAGAATCTTGGAAGAGAAGAAATTGATGAAATTTAGTTTGGTTCCCTAAGTATTGTTCAAATGTGTACCCATTGTTATACGGTCTTTCTATGTAGATAAAGAGCATAAGAGATAATCATATAACCAAATGTCCAAAATGCAATATCAGGATATGTCCTATCATAAGTATAAACTGCAGAGAAATAATAGATGAGATCTCCTATAGCAGTCAAGCCTATACCGAGAAGTAACATTCCCCATGCATTTCCAAGCATACTACGCCTGAAGATGTAAGACCCCATTATTGCAAGTGACAGAGTGAGTGTTGTCATTGAAAAATAATAAATTTGTAAACCTATCCCAACCCAGAATATTGGATCTTCTTCGATTATCATTGATCTTACAACAATATTTGAAACAGTAATTGGGACAAAGTTTACAGGCGAATCTGAAAGAGGGATCTGCTCATATCTTGTCGTTGTAAGATTTGCAGGAACTAATTCATAGGTGACATCAGAGACTATAATGTGTTGATACTGTCCTGATGGGAAATTTACTGGAACAAGCTTGAATGTGGTGTCGTCAACTTTTATTTGTTTAGAAAGGAGATCTGGCACACTACCAGGTATCTCAAAAGAAAAAAAGGTAACTGATAACAAAATCGATGTGGTTGTTAGAGGGAGCATTATTATTAGTAATTTCTCTTTTCTCGAAAATTTTCTTTTAAAATAACGAATGTTACTTTTCAAGTGATAAAGTAAGAATAAAAAATATGCTCCAGTGAAGATATCATTCCAATTGGGAAATGGATTATCTATTCCATAGATTACTTCAAAAACCCCAAATAATGAAGTGCCTATACCAGCACATATACAACCTATGCCTAAACTCAAATAAGCTCGACCAAAAACTTCAGAGCCCCAATATCTTTTTGCTACAACTAAAGCAAACCCTCCAGCAGCAAATTCTGATAGAGGAAACATCAATTCAAAAAAGTCATACTGTCTATCGATTTGTGGCTCGAATAAATTCATTATTCCATAAGCTACGATTGCAACAAACATTGCTATGACTATGAAGGGATTAATTTCATTACTCATTGACGCAGTTTGGTCTGATTTCACAGATGAGATGCTTGTAGGAAATTAATAAAATCTGTCATAAGGTCTCATTAATCCCACTATAACCATTTAATGGTATCCAAATGAAAATTTCATTTTTACAAAATAGAAATAAGTATCTTCCACGTTATTTTTTTCATGGAAGAAAAAGCAGCTATTGAATCCAAAATAAACTGGTATCTTATTGGACTCATTTTGATACTAATTATTGCTTTTGATATTGCTAACTCAGTAGAGCCAAGTATTGATGAAGAGCTTGATTTTTTTGAACTTACTCGTGTTTTGGGATTTTTAGCAGTTGCATTGTTTTCATTTGTTGTGGCTAAAAGATACTGGGGCTCTGAGGTTTTTGGAAAAGCATATCTTTCTCTTGCCATTGCTTATTCATTATATTTTTTAGGTGACAGTCTTTGGTATGTTTTCGAAATTGGCTACCAAGTGGAAAATCCTTATCCATATTATCCAGACATTGGATATTTTGGTTTTTACCCATTTGCCATATATCATCTTAGAACAAATGTTCATTACTTTAAGCGAAAACTTGATTCGAATCAGAAAAAAATCCTAGTCTTACTCCCTTTAGGTATTGCAATAATTTACTCTATCGGCACCCTTATCCCAATTGAAGTACCAGAGGGGATTACAAGCTTACAACTTCTTCCTATACCGACCTATGACTCTTCTTATTACACAGAATTTTTTGCAGGTTTATACGCTGTAATCGCGACAACTCTGGCATTTTCGTATGCAATTATAGGAGCTCAGGTTTTTCAAACTGGAAAATTAAGTAATGCATGGAAAATGATACTTGTTGGAATTTCCTTAAACACATTTGCCGATATCTACTATTATTATCTTGAGATGTTTGGTGACTTTGATAGAGCAAACCCCGTTCATGGCATTTGGGTGGGAAGTTCAATGGTACTTTGCTACGCACTATACAAACATATCAAATCGATTTAAAACTCAATTTCAAATAATAAATTGAATTGAAAATGTAGCTTACCATTCATAATCCAAGCTAAGCAATTATTATCAATCTGTTTTAACTCTAAATGTTTTGTATGACGTTTAACTATCTCAGAAATAAGGAGGATATCTTCTGAATGTCTGGAATTTTTTCACCTGAACGGTTTATCGATGGAGGCAAAAAACACCTCGTCATTTTTTACGAAGAATCTGATTATGCTAGAAAAGTAATTTATCAATTCATAAAAAATGGCTTAGTAAAAGAAGAAAGCTGCATTTATGCAACTGAAGAAGATCCTGAAATAATCGAAAGAGGAATGTCAGAGTTTGGAATAGATGTTGAAAGATACAAGAAGAAAGGTCTTTTAAATATATTTTTAATGGAACCGTTTAGAAATTTTAAGAACCCATTAGAAGAAGGAAAAAAGAGAATACAACGAATATTGTCAAATTCACAACCTCCCTATAGAGTATTTGCAAGATTTGTTCCAGAGATAAATACAAAAAAAGGAATCAAAGCTGAACTAGAGTGTGAAAAAAATTTCCACTCTAACTTTGACAGCTTTGAAGGTACCTTCATGTGTTCTTACCCAATTAAAAAAATAGAAGAAACTAGACGTCATGAGTGGATGCACGAATTAATCGAAAATCACCATACTGTCATTTTAGCACCATCTTCAGGTAATGGTTTTGCTTATGATAGATAGCGGATAGTAAGGCAAGCGACAGGAAACAAAAGTGATACATTGAACAAAACCTTCTTTCAAACTCTTCCAGATCTCTTTTGGTTTTCTAATAAATAATGCTGGCAAGAGATAATTAATTACGCTCGCCAAATTGTGTGAATTTTTTCAATGATTTCAAGAATCTCATAAGCACGTTGCTTGTTATGATTTCTTAAGGATAAGTAAAAATCATATCCTAAAACTCTGGCCTCGTAGCATAAATCTTCCTCCTTTAAGAAGAATTTTCCTTCTTTTTCAATACGTTCTCCAATTGCACAAAATCTCCAATCCCTTGCCAAGATTAAATGAACTGAATCTATACTACCATCAAGGTAAGTTCTCCAGCGAGCAAGATTCTGACGCATTAATTCCATCTAATTAGGCGCCTTCAGATTTAGGTTCCTTCATATAATTTATAAAATATTTGATAGGCTCATTTTCGGAAAACTCTTTTAACTGTTTTTCGATCAAATGCAATATTTTAGAATATTTAGTCGGGTAAAGCTTATACAGAATTTGTTTAAGATGCTGTGGATTATCAAATATATCAAAGAGATAACATTGGTAATTGGAATCTAGCTGTTTTACAACATTCTTTCCTTCTTCTGTTCCTAACTCTAATAACGCTTTTTCGATAGCTAATCCTATTATCGAACGAGTTTTATTTTTTGAATTTTGGTCTAACAATTAAATCTGTTTGCGTCTTGTAAGAGCATATATTGGATAAGTATATTTTAAGCCAATTGAAAATCCAGGAATTTGTGTAAAACGATAATCATTTTGATCTTTTACCATTTGATATAAATCTCCACCAATAACTACACTATTACTAGTAGCTCTATGATTAATTTTAGAACACATGTTAACTGGAGGTCCTATAACATCAAGTGATACAGAACTGTTTGATTTCATGAATATGACTTTACCATAGTCAGAACTTACACGAAAATTTAATGAAGGTAATCCCTCTTCTTGTATCTTTTTACTAATGAATTTTTGTGATTCCACTAATGCTAAAGAAAACTCCAGACAGCTTAGGCATCCATATCTTAATTTGTTTGATTCAGGAAAATAATACAATAAACTATCTCCGCCATTTTTTATTATCTGCCCTCCAAAACGAGCTAAAATTTTGGCAGCGGAATTTAAGAAAATTGAATAATACCTACACCAATCACGTTCATTAAGATTAGCAGATATCCTTGTCGAATCACACATATCAACAAGACCGATGCAAAAACTATCTGAAAGACCTGAAAATGCAACAATGTAATCTGAAACAGACATTTTTTGATTTTTTAATTCAGAAGTCTGTCGTAAATCATGAACATCAGATTCTGTTATTTTGCTTTCTTCCATTGTACGGGTTTGTTGTATCATAGTTTCAATTTCAGGTATCAGATAATTTTTGACTTCGAATG
>Ga0233416_10000215_pt1 | contig 17640 bp, 20 predicted proteins | sample Sediment_Towuti__2_FD_188638 | JGI IMG/M metagenome (GOLD analysis project Ga0233416, IMG submission 188638) | Sediment microbial communities from Lake Towuti, South Sulawesi, Indonesia - Sediment_Towuti_2014_0_MG | ecosystem: Environmental > Aquatic > Freshwater > Lake > Sediment | place... | reverse complement strand
GGGCGCTCTGATCCAAAGGACCTGCTCTGCTTTGCCATCTTGCTCTCCTATCTAGGGTTGCGGATCGTTGGCCATCCGCATGATGATACGCTTGGTATCCAGCGGGAGGGAATCGAAAATCTCGCGGGGCTTCTTCTGGAACTCCTCCGCGAACTCGCAGCCGAACTTCTTCTTGATCAGCTCTCTGTCCTTCACAGAGACCTTCTTCAGCATGTCCTCATCCACCCGATCGCCCAGGTACTCGAAGGTCCACCCAGCTCCCGCGGTCTTGCCGAACGTAGCGTACCACGGATCCACAACCCCCTCATCCCAGTGATGGTTGAGCCCAGTCGTCTCATCGAGCTGACGCAGGGCTTCGCAGAACACCTCGGGCGGGACCTCGGCCTTCTTCTCCATCAGGCTCTTGAGCATGTCCCGCTCGGGAGAGTCGTCTGCCCAGTACTGCATCCGGGTGCAGACCGCCGCCTCGAGCTCCTCCGGCTGGGCGTAGCCCTTGCCAGCGTACTTCGCGATCTTCTCGGTGACATCCATGCCCAGCTCGTCCGCACGGGCCGCGAGCTTGGTGCAGAAGTCCCGCCGATCGAGGGGGTGAAGGACGCTGCCGTAGTCCTCGAACCACTGGCGAGCCTGCTCGACTTCGCCGTAGCTGTCGACCGGGAAGCGACCGTTGAGAAGTGTCTGCTGGGAAGCCACCTTCTCGAACCGCTCGGGGGCGCGCTGCCCGGTGATGTCCACGTATGGGTGAAGGGAGCCAGTCTTCTCCTCATCCTCGGGCCGATCGCTTTGGCCGGGCATCAGCTTCGTGCCAGAGAGCTCGCTCATCTTCGGCTGCATCATCTCCTGATGCCGCGCCATCCCCTCGTCCACCTTGCTCTTGATCTCCCCCACTCCCTTGACCGCGGAGTACGTGGCTATCGGATGCTTGATCGCCTTCTTGAGTCCCCAGCCGAGAAGGCCGGCCAACTTCTGGAGCTGGTGAGGGGGCTCCATGTCGTACCACCCGCAGGCTGTGACCAAGTTGGCGGCAGCGACCTTCTGCGCCTCCTCCGGCAGCTTGTGGTGGTTCTCCAGGAAGTAGATCACGCTGAGTGCCGTGTTGCCCTTGTCCGTGCAGGCGTACTTCTTGATGCACTCTCCCTGGTCGACCATCACCAGAGCGAACACGTCATCCGGGAGCTTCGCCCTCTGGTCCTCGTTGAGGAACTGGGCCGTCTTGATGAAGTCCGGCATCTCCTGGGGGAGCCGCGCCTTCAGAACCTGTCCGCTCGGGTCATCATAGAAGTCGATGATTGATCCAGTGTGCATGTGGGTTCCTCGTGATCTCCCAATGATACTACGACTCCCCCATCTGTGGGGTCAAGCAACCTTGACCACCAGGGGCCGGGCAAAACCTGGGCATCTGCTGCTATAAGATCTTCGCTCTAGAGTACCAAACTAGCCATCCGAAGGAGGATACCACATGGGGTATGCAGATCACATCCGGGCAACAGCCCAGCGCCCGAACTGCTGGGGGAACGCCCGGAGCTACAGCCCGCACGACGTAGAGTGCGCGGAATGCTCTTTCCGCAACTCATGCCGTGCCCAGATCGATCGGCAGGACGAGGGAACGCGGGTGCCTGTACGAACCTCGTCCACGTCCTACTACCGCAGGAGAGACGACGGAGCAGACGACGCGAGCTACGAAGCTGGTCGCGTCGACAAGGGGGAGCGAGCGATCGAGCGGTTCGCCAAGGACGCCGTTGCTGGTGCTCTCCGAGGCATGTTCCACGAGATGTGGCAGTTCTGGAAGAACTTCCGCATCCCTTGACAGTACAGCCGGCGTATGTATAGAATGGCCTCTCCAGCGCCGGCTAAGAACCCCCCAAATGGCCTGTTTGTAACAGTTACGGGCAGTTGCAAAACCTTCCCACGGTGGGAAGGTTTCGGGAGGTACTTTGATCTTCCTTCAACGTCACCCTGAGAAAGGCTTCTACAGCCGGCAACTGTGGCTACCGAAGTCTGCAATCAACACGAAGGCGGTGAAGGCAGGGCTCGAGTTCCCGGTGATGGATTCCACCGGGCTGGTATATCTCCAGCTCTGGGAAGATGTTGGCGATCACCTGGTGGTCCCGCGTGAGTTCCTCCCGCGTGAAGACTACGGCACGCTTCCGTTCCCAGTAGTCTCGGCTCTGCCTCCTCCGCCCCCAAGGATCGAGTTCCAACATCGAATCAAGCTGGACGCCCAGATCCCCACCAAGACCACGCAACGAGACGCAGCAGAGAAGATGCTGGCCTCCCACGGAGGACTGCTGAATCTCTCCTGCGGCAAGGGCAAGACGGTCCTGGCCCTCTACCTCATCGCTTCGCGCAAGGCCCCGGCCCTGGTGATAGTGAACAACACCACCCTGATCAACCAGTGGCGGGAGCGCATCGAAGAGTTCTTGGATGTGCCTGGAGGGATCGGCGTCATCCAAGGACCACCCGCACGCTGGGACTGGGAAGGGCGCGGCATCTGCCTGGCTATGATCCACACACTCGGGCTGAGACATGAAGAGCTGCCCACTGGTATGGATCGTCGCTTCGGGCTCGTCATCTACGACGAGGTACACCACCTCTCTGCCCCGCTGTTCCTCCCCACCGCTCCTCTCTTCTATGGAGAACGGCACGGGCTAACGGCGACAGAGAGACGAGAGGATGGGCTGGAGGCGCTGTATCAGTACCACATCGGGCGGACCTACTACCGCGACCTGTCTCAAGACCTCAAGCCGAGGATCTACTTCCAGCAGTGTCCCGTTCGACTGAACGAGCGCGACCCACATACCATCGAAGCGATCACAGACAAGAACGGGAAGCTCAGCATACCAAAGCTAAGAAACCACCTCGGGTCTCTCTCCGAGTGCAACGAGTTCATCGCCAGCAGGATCGAGACTGCCTTGCAGTCTGGTCGGAAGGTGCTGGCCCTCAGCCACAGCGTCGATCAGTTGAGGACGCTCAATGGGATGTTCGAGGACTCAGGACTCTGCACTGGATCGGAGAGGCCCGAGGCCAGGTTAGTCACGCTTCGGACGAAGCAACTTAGCTTCGGCACCCTCCAGCTCGTGAAGGAAGCGCTCGATGAGGACACCCTCGACACCCTGTTCTTCCTCACACCATTCGGCAGCTCCGCGGTAGAGGAGGGCGGCTTCAACACACTGCAACAGGGAATCGGCCGCATCCAGAGGTATAAGGAGGGCCGCAAGACCCCCGTCGTAGTCATCATCGATCACATCTACATCCACAAGCTGCACCGCATGTGCACGACGCTGAAGAAACAACTCCGGAACTGGCCGAGAGAACAGGGCGGGCCGCTGGAGTTCAAGGACATCCGCCCGTACACGGAGGAAAGAACGGTATGCGAATGATCATCATCGACATCGGCACTCCCCAGACGCTCTACGTTGGGAAGACCGACCTCACAGACACCGCCATCGATGCCAAGATGGCAGAGCACACTCCGATCCTGCTCCACGAGTGCAGGTGCATCCGAACGATACTCCAGTTCTTCCCGCCCTCCAGCGTGACCATGAAGGACATGGTCACCGCCATGCCGATCTCCAGAGAGAACACCACCATCAAGGTGGTGCCACAAGCCTACTGGTGGCCGGACGCAGACAAGGCCGGGATGCAGAAGCTCGAGCAGTTGATCGAGGCCTGCAAGGCGGCCGAGAGAGAAGAACGGTCAGGGCTGGTGAGCTGATGACTCCGCTCCAAGCTCTCCGCGAAGACTGGATCAACTGCGAACGATGCGACCTCTGCAAGACTCGGCAGAACGTGGTCTTCGGGGAAGGGAACCACAAGGCCGACATCATGGTCATCGGGGAAGCTCCGGGAGCTGAAGAAGACGAGTGTGGGCGTCCCTTCGAGGGGGCCGCAGGGCAGATCTTGAACCAATTCCTCGACCACGTATTCCTGGACCGGGACAAGGACCTGTACATCACCAACGTCGTCTGCTGCCGACCCACGCTGGAGTCCATCGATGACCGGACAGGAGACACGAAGGTGGACAACCGCCCACCATCCAAGCCCGAGCGAGAAGCCTGCCGTCCACGGCTGCTGGAGACCATCTACCTGGTCGATCCACTGCTCATCATCACCATCGGCAAGGTCCCCTTCCAGGCCCTGCTTGGGAAGGCGTCCAAGATGGCAGCAGTCCGGGGACAGATGCAGACATTCCATCTGGCAGGACGACACACGGACATCCGGTACGGAGTCCTGCCGATGTACCACACAGCGTTCCTTCTCCGCACGCACGACCGGCGGGCAGAAGGTCCATGGGGGAAGACGATGGGGGATTGGGTGAAGGCGTGCAACGTGATCGATCATCTACGGGAGGTCTACTACGGCGTCCCTCAACCAGACAGGGAGGCACAAGCACATGCCCGAGCGGCAAACCAACGCTGAGCGCGCAGCTCAGAGATTCAAGGAAGCCCACGAGGCACTCCAGGAGTTCCTCAATGACCGCGAGATCCGCCCCATCCTCCAGGAGCTAGAGCAGCTGGTGGTTGCGCGGAACCAAGCACTCGACACCGCCATGCGGGCGATCAAGGGAGAGCTCAGGAGCCTGGACCAGGACAAGCTGGTACTGGAAGGACTGGGCGCACAGAAGAAGTTCAAGCGGTGGTACGACACCGACTTCCTGGCCCGCGCCCTCCCCGCCGAGCAGGCCGACCTCATCCTGACCGAGAAGATCGTCTACGAGCTCGACCAGGCAAGGCTGGAGCAGCTCGCGCGGCAAGGTGAGATCGACAACGAGATCGTGCGCGCAGCGTTCCGGGAGGAAGAGCAAGCTCCCGCGGCTCTCCCAGGAACGCCCAAGCCCTACGACCTCCCCAGCCTTCCGGTGATCGATGAATAGGGCCACGTACAGCGGGTCCGCCAGCATCTACAACACGACCGACATGCGGGAGGTCAGGAGAAGCGCATTCATGGGTACACGAGAGACCGACATCCCCCTGGGAGACGGGAAGGCTGGAGTGACGGTGACCAGGGGGTTCAAGAGCTGGTACAGCACGAGGGAGGCGGGACTGACGGTGGAGTCCACCGTGTCGGTCCACCTCACGTGCGGACAGAGCATCAGGGAGGTGGAGGACGCCACCTTGCAGGCCGGTGAGCTGGCCGAGGGCCTGGCTTCCGGAGGCATGGCCGAGATGGGCTTCCGCCTGAAGGACGTTCCGGAGGAGGTGAGGGAGGGCCTGGGGAAGCAGCTGACCGCTGGGGCCAAGAAGCAGCCAGATGAACCGCCCAGGCGCAGCGAGAAGGCCCGGCCTATGTCAGACAAGTACGCTCACCTGCCGAGGCGCAGATGATCGCCACCGAGCACGACTGCGTCATCAACGCACTGCACATCACCGAGCTCCGCCTCGTCAACGATGCAACCGCCGGCCTCATGATCGAGGCCAAGTACATCCTTGGCGTGGCGGAGATCGCCGAATCCGCAGAGGGACCGCCGGTGCCCAAGCTCATCGGCATCCACGGGTCGGGGCTGACTCATCCCTCGTACTCGTGGTCGGAGGAAACGATCAACAATCTACGGGAACTGCTCCGTTCGATGGAGCGTGACCTTCTACCCCGGCACTTCAACACACCAGCCGGATTGGAGACCGAACATGGCAGGTTTGGATCTGGAGAAGAGCAAGAAGCTGATCAAGTTTGACACTGTCCGGCAGGCGGTGGCCGAACTGCACAGCCTCAAGAACCGCGACGTCGTGATCGAGATGGACAAGATCCGCGTCACCCCCACCCTCGACATGGAAATCCCCAACCTCGGCACGTTCCGCATGACCGACTGGGCGAAGAAGCAGCTCGGCCAGGCCCTCGGCGTGCAGTGGACGAAGTGGTTCGACCCCAAGCTGGTCGACCACAAGGTGGTGCAGGAGGAGATCCAGCGCCGCTTCTCCCGCACCAAGGACACCCGCAAGATCCGCACCTCGAAGTTCAAGGCCGGAGCCCCGGGCATCAAGGACTGCGACGGCTTCATGCGCGCGCTCCTCAGCCCCACCTACCACCCCATCGATGACGAGCGGGTGTTCGACCGCCTGGAGAAGAAGTTCGGCTCCCAGGTCAACGAGCTCCGCTTCATGCAGGACCACCTCCACAAGAAGGGCGGGTGGGGGACGGACCACAGCAACCACTACACCCTGGTCGGGCCGCAGATCAACCTCGGGCCGATCAAGACCGACAGCGACGACCCCAACGTCCGCCGCGGCTACGAGCTCGCCCGCATGGAGCGGCTGCTCCCGGACGGGGACTACATCTACCCCGGCTTCCACATCCGCAACAGCGAGGTCGGCTTCACCGCCATCACCATCGACGAGTTCTCCTTCCGGCTGGTCTGCCTGAACGGCCTGATGATCACCACCGGAGACTCCCGCCTGATGTACCGCCAGCACCGGCCCATCGAGGATGGCGAGCTCGACCGCCAGCTCAACCAGGTGTTCGAGCGCGCCCCGCTCCGCTGGGAGACCACCCGCCACATGCTGCTCACCTCGCAGACGAAGGAGCTCGTCGAGCCCGCCAAGTTCCTGGAGGAGGAGCTGACGAAGCTGGAGGCCCCGAAGTACTTCCGCGAGGCCGCGATCAAGGCGCTCGAGAAGGAGCCCCTCAAGAACGTCTACGGCGCGGTGCAGGCGATCACCAGGGCAGCGCAGGAGACCGAGGACATGGACCAGCGCTTCGAGTTCGAGGCATTGGCAGGCAGGGTGCTCCAGAGGGCGACCGTCTGACCACAAGCCCTTGTGTAGCAACGAGCCGCATCCACAAGCCCTAGCGGCTTGACCGTCGCTAGGGCTTGGGAGGATGCTTGCTCCCCTGCCTCCAGGAGAACCAATGCCCGGCAAACCCACGCTCGACGCGCTGGCAAAGAAGACCCAGAGCCTGAAAGACAGGCTCGAACGGATGGATAAGGAGCTCCGTGGACTGAAGGACATCCTGAACATCCACGACAACTGGAACGCGGAGATCCGAGAACTGATCGGCAAGCCCGTCAGCGTGAACACGACTGAGGGGAAGGTCGATACCGGCATCCTCAAGTGGTCTGACAGGTACAACCTGTGCGTGGTGATCAATGGCCTGCCGCGCACCTACAACAAAGGAGGCATCATCTGGATTGAACCACACAAGGAGGACTAGATGATCAGCACTGAACTCCGTCTCGTCTCCAAGATACTAGATGAGGGAGACCTTCGCCCCATACTGGACGCGAAGATCACCCTCGAGAGCTTCCACACTCCTGGCGCGAAGTTGATCTTCCGCAGGATCATGAACTACTACCACGGGCGGGCGACCAATGGCGAGGTCCCCACCCGTGCCTTCATAGAGAAAGAGTTCCCCAAGGAGCCGCTGGCCCCCAAAGATCGGGTGTCGCTCAAGGCGCTGGTCGAGGAGTTCATGACGGACTACGTCCGTGGCGAGCTCAGCGCGATCGCCAACTACATCTACGACAACGAGGACAAGCCAGACGCCGTCCTGAAGACCATGGGCGAGCGGTACATGGAGCTGGCGAAGCGCCGGCGCATCAGCGAGGACCACATCCTCTCGAACTCAGTCGAGTCGATCCGTGCCCGGTACGAGAGCTACAAGAACCGGACCGGGTACGTCGGCATCCCCTACCCTTGGGAAGTCCTGAACGAGGAGACCGGGGGCATCCTCAACAGTGAGTTCGTGGTGCTGTACGGCAGACCCAAGAGCATGAAGACCTGGGTGCTGCTGTCCTGCGCCTGTCACGCCTACGACTTCGCCAGCCGCAAGGTTCTGATCTGCACCAGAGAGATGAGGCCGGACCAGATCATGGACCGTTGCGTCTGCATCCTCATCGGTGCACCGTACACGGCCTGGAAGAAGGGGCTGCTCCACACCATCCAGACCCCAGAAGGCTGCACCATGCAGGACCGCTTCGACGACCTGATGAGCAACATGCAGACGGACGAGGAGACCTGCCGGCTTGAGACCGGACACGGCAAGAGCCTGATCATCACCAGTGACCGGGCTGACCCTGATGGGGGAGGCGTCACCGGCCTGCGGCAGAAGGTGGAGGACTTCAAGCCCGAGCTCCTCTGTGTGGACGCGATGTACCTGATGAAGGACGACCGGGAGAACCGCCGCTCGGTCAAGTGGTACAACCAGTCCGCCATCAGCCAGGACATGAAGGACCTGGCGCTCGACAAGAACATCCCGATCATCGGGACCAACCAGGCCAAGAGGGAGAGTGAGGAGAAGGCGGGAAAGGCGGTGTCGAACATCGCCTTCTCAGACTCCTACGGCATGGACTGCGACCTCGCCATAGAGATCATCAAGAAGTCGACCAGAGACAAGGAGGTGAACGAGCTGGCTCTGTCGATCACTGCGGCGAGAGAGATCAACATGACCGGCTTTGCCATCCACGGCAATGCCGCAACGACATTCGGGAGCCTGATGATGAAGCGTCGGGACCCCACCGGCCAGGTGATGCTGGACAAGGCTGGGAACCCCGCCCTCACACCCGTGGTGTTCGACGACTACCAGGGCTTGAGGGACTTCTTCAAGGACTCCCAAGACCCGGAACAGGCCGCACCGAAGGCTGTCAACGCGGTGATGGCCGAGCAGGCATTCAAGGCCGCCTCGAAGGCGGCGAAGCCCACCAGCACCAGGAAGGTCCGCATGAAAGGGCGGCCTCACTGATGCGGGACATCGTGATGCAGGAAGCTCGCAGGTATCTCCGGTTCGTCCGGATGAGCGGGCCGAACAACATCGGTGGCCCCTGCCCATTCCACAAGGGTGGGCAGGAGAAGAAGCCCAGCTTCTACATCCACCTCGACAGCGGGCTGTACTACTGCCACACCTGCCATGCCAAGGGAACCTTTGTTCAGTTCCTGAAGGCCATGGGGGTTCCCTCCTCCTGTGTCGATCTGGTGCTGGAGGAAACACGAAAACAGCCCTGGAACAAGGTCAAGAAGGACACCACTCAGGGAGCTGGGTATGGAGACCACTTCCTGAACGAAAGTATCCTGGGCGTGTTCCAGTACTGCCCCACCGACCTGGTGAGCGCCGGCTTCGACCCGAAGGTGCTGAAGCGCCTGGAGATAGGGTTCGACCGGGAAGAGATGCGGATCATCTTCCCTATCCGCGACCTGGATGGCCGCCTTGTGGGGCTCTCAGGACGCAGTGTGTGTGGAGATGACAAAAGGTACAAGGTTTACAAGGCGATGGACATCCTACGCTTCGCGCCGGATGACCCCGAGGTTCGGGCCCGGTACGAGCGGTACGACATCAAGAACCACAACTTCTTGTGGAACGCGCACAACGTCTACCCCCTGGCATTTTTCGGGGAACTTGATACAGTGATCATCGTGGAGGGATTCAAAGCCTGTATCTGGCTCATCCAACACGGGGTCGACAACACGGTGGCGTTGCAGGGCAGCCGCATGACGCAGGCCCAGGAACGGATTCTCTCCCGCCTGGGGGGAACCGTGATCTTGTTCCTGGACAACAACCAGGCGGGAAAGGACGGGATGATGGATGCCGGAAGGAGGCTCGAGAAGCTGGGCCTTCGGACGCTGTGTGTGAAGTATCCGAGCTGGTGTGACGAGTACACCCAGCCGGACAACCTCGATCAGCCAGCCATCCTTGGTGTCCTTGACGCCGCAACAGACTGGCACTTTTGGAGGTCAAGATGAGCTACTCGGCAGGAAGGAAGTCGACGACATTTGGGCAAAGGGTCATGGGCTACACGACTCGCCGCAGCGAGAGCATGGGTGGCGGGGGAGGTGGCCTGGGGTACCGTCACAGGTATCGCTGGAGCCCGCCCACCAACGTCACCACCCGCGCCCGGCTGTTGCCGGGATCCTACACCGACTTCGAGGGGGAGGAGGCTGAGTACTTCCCCTTCGTCGAGCACTACGTGAAGCGCAGCAACAAGTTCATCCTGTGCAGCAAGCAGTACCAGATCGTCGACGGGGATCTCACGACCGTCGGCGGCAAGTGCCTCGCGTGCCGGGAGAGAGAGAACGGGGCCGATGACATCTCCTGGAGCATGCGTCACGCCTTCAACGTCCTGCACCTGGCCTGGTACCACAAGGTCCCGGTGTTCGACGAGAACGGTCGCCCCAAGAAGTACAGCAAGGGCAAGCGCCAGGGCGAGCAGATCACGGACGACATCGAGTGCGAGGGGCGGCGGTGCCAGTACTGCAAGGAGGGCCTCGAGAAGTTCTTCGGTCGGCGCGTCCACTGGAGCCTCGGCAGCGGCCACATGAACGAGCTCGCCGGCATCATCGTCGAGATCGAGAAGAGCTGCGCCAACTGCGGAGAGGGCCGCCTGGAAGTCATCTCGTACGAGTGCGAGAAGTGCGGCCACCCCATCATCGACATGGCCTCCACCGACCTGGATCCGAAGGCCATCAACAGCTTCGTCTCCCGGAAGAGGGAGTGCCCCAAGTGCGGGCACAACGCCGTGCCGCTCAGGCAGGCAGAGTGCGACAAGTGCCAGGACCCCATCCCGACCTCGATCTTCGACTGCGAGTTGGAGATCAAGAAGCAGGGAGAGGGGACCAACTCGACCATCCAGGTTCCCCGGTGGACCGTGGCTGAGATCCCCGAGGAGCTGAAGGAGCTGTGCAAGCCGTTCGTGTTCAAGAAGGTGTTCCAGCCCGACCCGTTCGAGGTGCAGGCCAAGATCCTGCGTATCAAGAACCCGTGGGGCAACGAGGGCACGAACGCGGACGATCACACGCAGGACTACGACGCCGACGATCCGGACTTCAGCGAGTAGTCCAGATCCCCTTGGGAGTCCCTCCCCTTCCTCCTTTCGGGGGAGGGACTCCCTTTGTCATGTGGAGGAGACATGCCCGTACAGTACGTGCCACCCGTCACCTGGGTCGACGACCCGGACGACTTCATGCGCTTCGCCCGGCACGTCAGAGACACTGGCGAATGCGCCCTAGACACAGAGACAACGGGGCTCAACCGGGCAAAGGACTACGTGCTGTTCTGGTCTGCATGCCCGGACCCCGATCACAGATACTGCCTCAGTCGAGAGATGCTGCCCCTGCTCAACGCCGAGCTGGTGAAGGACCCGGACCTGATCTGGTACTTCACCAACCAGACGTTCGACTTCGCGATGCTGGAGAACTCTGGTGTCCAGGTTCCCGTGGGAGACAGCTACTGCACACTGGCCATGGACTGGCTCTACGACGAGAACCGGCAGGGTCGCCATGGCCTGAAGGAGACGGCCCTCGATCATCTCGGCCTCAACATGCGGGAGTTCAAGGAAGCCTTCCTCGGGCGCAAGCGCGGGGAGAGCCTACCCGAACGACTCGTGAGGGCGATGGAAGAAGACCCGGAGGGGGCGAAGTCCTACTCCTCACTGGACGCCTGGGCAACCTTCGGCGTGTTCCACTACCTGAGGAAGCAGCTCGAGGGCCAGCACAGCCTGGACGGAATGAGCCTGTGGGACTACTTCCGCGAGGTGGAGATGCCCTTCACCCGCGTGCTTCACAACCTCTGCCGCCGCGGCATCATGGTGGACGTCGGCTACCTGGATGAGCTGAGCCCCAAGCTCCAGTTCGCCATGGATGACATCCACAAGCAGATCAACAAGATCGCAGGCAAGGAGATCAACCTCAAGAGCACACCCCAGCTACGGACGCTCCTGTTCGAGAAGCTGGGGCTGGAGCCCGTCAAGTACACCTCTGGTGGAGACAGCGGGAACAGGCAGCCCTCCACAGACGAGAGCTGTCTCCAGATCTGGGCAGAGCGGGGAGTGGAAGCTGCCCAGCTGATGCTGACCTATCGCGAGTTGGCGAAGATGAAGGGCACCTACATTGACGGTCTTCGCCGCTGGGCGGATGACGATCTCCGGATCCATCCAACCCTCACCCAGCACGTCACCGTCACAGGCCGCCTCTCATCTGTTGATCCAAACCTCCAGAACATCCCCCGGTCCGAGGGCGACAAGTTCGGCATCCGCACAGCCTTCATCCCGAAGGACGGGCACGTCCTCCTGGTTGCTGACTACGAGCAGCTCGAGATGAGGCTGATGGCCCACTACTCCCAAGACCCCAACATGATCGACGTCATCAACCGCGGCTGGGACATCCACACCGGAACGGCGTCCCTCATGTACGACTACGGCTACGAGGACATCATCGCAGCCACCAAGCGGAAGAAGCAGATCGCCAAGCTGAAGGAGAGGGGTGAGCAGTTCGAGCCCCTCACCGAGCTCGAGAAGGCCATGATCTTCGCCAGGCAGGCTGCCAAGTCCATCGGCTTCGGCCTGAACTACGGCGAGGGACCGCAGAAGCTGGGGCACACCCTCGGCGTCAGCGTGGATGAGGCGAAGGCACTGATCGAGAAGTACTTCAAGCCCTACCCCAGGGTCCGGGCGTTCATCAATGGCGTCCACGCCTTCATCCTCGACAATGCGATGGTCGAGACCATCCTCGGTCGCCCCCGTCGCTTCCACGAGATGCACGCCATCGGCGAGATGCTGGACAAGATGGTCCGATGGAGACTGCCGGGCACGGCCAAGGCGAACCTCGCCCAGGCCGAGAGGCAGTCGGTCAACAGCATCATCCAAGGCTCCGCTGCTGACGTGGCGAAGATGGCCATGATCAAGTGCGAGTTCGACCAGCGGCTGAAGAGGCTGGGTGTGCAGCAACTACTCCAGGTACACGACGAGCTGCTGTTCGAGGTTCCCGAGGAGCACGTCCAGGAAGTCATGCCCATCGTGCGTGAGCTGATGGAGCACCCCTTCGGGGACGACCTCCTGGTGCCCCTGAACATCGACGCCGGCGTCGGCTACTCCTGGGCAACAGCGAAGGCGTAGATGGAGTACCAGGAGCTCATAGCAGTAGTGGCGGAGGAGACCCGATACACGAAGCGGGAGATCCGCAAGATCCTCCGCATCACAGCCAAGCTCATGCGAGAGGCGATCGCTGTGGGAAGGGATGTCCAGTTCAACGGAGTGGGTCGTCTGAAGAACGTGCCCGCGGCCGCGAGAGTGGGGCGCAACCCATTCACCGGGGCACGGGTGAACATCCCTCCCACGCGACGCCTCAAGCTACTACCTTGCCGCTCCATGATGGAATCCCTGGAGCGGTCCAAACGAGAGTTCAAGCAGGAAAACTTGGAGCTGCGCTTTGGGCTCCGAAGGGAGAAGAAAGATGGACAAGTACGCAGTAGAGATCGATCCGAACAAGGTCCCGAAGGAAAAGAAGGCGGGGGAGGGGGATAAGGATCCGCATCCGGAGACCAACGTACCCCTCGACCCGGAGAAGGGAACCGAGCCGTACGAGAAGAGACCTGACGATGGCAAGAAGTAAGAACCCCAAGACCAATCGGCCACCGAAGGTCGACACCGATCTGCTGTACGAGACGATCACGGCGAAGCTGGGTGGGTATGGGGTGGTGCTGCAACGTGGGTCGGAGCTGGAAGGACGCTTCGACCTGCGGCGACCCTGCGGCATCCCCTCTCTCGACATCGCCACGGGTGGTGGCCTGCCAGCCGGCGGGCTGTCCCAGATCGATGGGCCGGACGGGGCGGGCAAGAACCTACTGATCTACAGCTACTTCGCCAGAATCCAGCAGCTCTACGGGGACGACACGCGCATCTTCATGCTCTGCATGGAGTACCCCTTCGACAAGATGTACGCCCGCAAGATCGGGTTCCGCGTGCCGTTCTCCGACTACGAGATCGAGGTGGAGCAGAGGAAGCGGAGAGAGGCGGGGGAGGAGCCGCTGACCAAGCAGGAGATCAAGGAGTTCCAGGATCCGACTGGGTGCGGGGAGTTCCTGATCCTACGAGGAGCGGCAGAAGCGAACCTGGATGCGCTGGTAGAGATGATCTGGTCCAATGCCTTCCAGATCGGTGCCGTAGATTCCTGGGACGCCATGCTGACAGCGGCGGAAGAGTCCACCGAGCTGGCTGATGACCCCAGAATCGCCAACGCCAGCACCGTGCAGACCCGCTGGATGAAGAAGGTCCAGGGGGCTCTGGCTCCCCGCAAGCGGTGCCCCGAGTGCTTCTCCCTCGACTTGGAGTTCAAGAAGCGGGAGGAGAACTACAGCTACGCCTGCAAGTGTGGGTGGAAGGGAAAGAAGCCCTTCCTGGAGGAGAACGAGACCACCATCATCGGCATCCGCCAGGTACGGGCGAACCTCAACAAGACCACCATGCGTGCGAGGGAGTGGAAGGTCACTGGCTCCTGGGCACTGAAGCACGGCAAGCTGGTGGACATCCAGATCCGTCCGGGGGAGATCCTCTACACCAAGGATGGCAAGACCAAGATCGGGAAGGAGATCAACTTCGAGATCACGAAGGGGAAGGCCGGAACGCACGAAGGCAAGACAGGGGCGTTCAAGTACTACTTCGATCCTCCCGAGATCGACATCGACACCGACTTCCTCAACTACTGCACCGCCAAGGGCATCATCCGCAGAGGCGGGGCGGTCTACTACGTGGGGGAGCAGAAGTTCAATGGGAAGGAGGAGCTGCTGGAGGCGATGAGCGACTGTGAGCTTGGGCTCAAGAACACGCTGTGGAAGCTGATGGTGAAGGACGCTGGCCTCCAGCATGTCCGGCACAAGGATGTGGAGTGAAGCTCGAGCTCGTCATCCGGTATCTGGGTTTCGGCAAGCGCTGCTCGAGCTGCGGCCGGGCGCGGGAGACCACCCAGTACAAGATCCGGCAGGGTGAGACCGCACTCCAGGACTTCCTCCTATGCGATGCCTGCCAGGACAAGGGGTACGTGGTGAGCTTCGAGCCCAAGCGCAGCTCACCCATCACCCACTCACAACGCAAGAGGCAGATCAAGATCTCGCAGAAGCTCGAGAAGGAAGTAGCACAGGACATCGGCGGAAAGGTCCAGCCGGGGTCCGGGAACCAGGATGCCAAGGACGACATCCGCAAGGTTGACGAATGGAGGATTGAGCACAAGTACACAGACAGCACGAAGGGGTATCGGCTGCTGATCGATACGCTGGCGGCCGTCATTCGGCACGCGAATCTCGCGGGAGAGTGGCCAGCTCTCGTCATCAACTTCCGCAAGCTCAAGCGGAAGTTCGCCGTGGTCCCCTACGAACTGTTCCTGGAGATCGTGGAGACGCTACGTGGCTGATCGACTACTAACCATCGAGGACGCCAAGCACCATCTAGGCGCCCACGGAAACATGAAGGGACTGCTGCGCCACATCTCGGTGGTGGCGAGGATCGATGCGTTCCTGGAGGACCTGAACGCGGAGGCCTCATCCCCGATGCAGGTGAAGTTCCTTCTCAACGACCATCGGAAGAGCAACGTCTTCCACCCCTCCAGCATCGGCTCGCTCACCGGCAAGTCCCTGGACGGGAAGTACCCGGTGGGCTGCGCCCGATTCCTGTACTACGACTACACCGGAGCGGAGTCTGAGGGCTCAACCGAGCCGCGGCTGCGGCGCATCTTCGACACCGGCTCTGCTGTTCACGGGCAGCTCCAGGCGTACCTCGCGGAGATCGCCAGACGCAGCGGGGGCACAGAGGAGTTCACGCCCGAGGCGTTCTTCGACCCCGACCACAACGAGGTGGCTGACGCCTTCGACATCGCCGGCAGCACGGACGGCATCTACCTGATCCACGACCCGGTGCAGATCCGCTTCGGGGTGGAGTTCAAGACGATCAACGACGCTGGCTACCAGAAGACCAGCGGCCCACATCAGGAGCACCTGATCCAGGGGACGGTCTACCAGAAGTGCCTCGACCTCCCGGTCATGGTGTTCGTCTACTACAACAAGAACGACTCCAGCATGGCCGAGTTCGTTCAGATCTACGACGAGCGACGCTGGGACGCCATCGCCCAGAAGCTCGACATGGTCCGAGACCTGGCGCTGAAGCGAGAGGAACCAGGGCGCGAGGATGGCTGGCACTGCATGAACTGCAAGTACAAGGCTGTGTGCAAGCCCCCGAAGAGAAGTCGCGCTGCGGCTGTCGCTTCCACCCCGGTCTTCAAGAAAGACAGGAGGTGATTCGATGGCGAGCTTCGACATCAGCTACGAAGATGGCCTGAACATGCTGGACACAGCAGTGGATCGGGCCGAGGCAACGGTGATCAAGATGGGACTTCACCCGGCCGACAGGCCAACAGACCGAAGCGGCGGATTCGCCGAGATGCCGTGCATGCCCGTGAGTCTCAACGACACGAAGTACGCTGAGCTGACGCACCTCCTCGGTGCCTTCACTGCCTGGTACGACTACGCGCTGGGCCAGCTCCGCAACGCTGAGATCCACAGGAACAAGTCAGATGAGAAGCGCTCGCTCTCCTGGGCCAAGCTCCGGAAGCTGAAGGAAGGGACCGTGGCGGACAAGGACGATGCGGTTCGGATCGACAGCCGCTACGTCACAGCCAATGCGGAGCTGCTGGAGACTGACAGCGTGGTGCGCCTGCTCAACGGCATCGTGGAGGGACTCAAGAGAGACATCGAGACCGTGTCCCGGGCCATCGCTGCCCTGGATTCCAGAACGAACGTGGAGGGAAGAGGCGCGGCAGTGGCCAGAAAGCAGGAGGCCAGCACCGTGAGGGAGGTCTTCCGCACCGGCAGGCGGGAGCAGAATCGCTCTGCGCTCGACACCTTCAAGAAGGGCCGCCGGTGATGGAGCCGATTCTGAAGGTGTGGGTTCCGCTGCTGCCTCCCACATCCAACAACATCTACGTGCGGCATCCATCTGGCCGCGGGAGAGTGCTGAGCGCAAAGGCCAGGCACTTCAAGATCAGAGCCATGCAGGCGGTTCAGTCCCGCGGTCAGGTGGTGCTGCTCCAGGTGGAGAAGAACATCCCCTACGAGCTGCACCTGGCCATCTTCTTCGAGCAGGTGGAGAACAAGGCGTCTCGCAAGGGAGACCGCTACAAGAAGATGGACCTGAGCAACAGGATCAAGCTGATCGAGGACACCATCGCAGAGGCTGTGGGCCTGGATGACAGCCACAACTTCCGTACGATCCAGGAGAAGCACTGCGACCCCGACAACCCCGGACTCTACGTCACCTTGAGTCGAGTCCCCGAAGAGGAGGTGGGGCTGACAAAGGAGGCTTATGACAAGCTACGACTTCAAGAACCTCAACACCACCGAGCTGGCGGAGCTAGCCCGACGGCACGGCTGCTTGTCCGCCCATCGCGGGCTCGGACGCCAAACACTCATCGACGTGATCCTGGGAGCGGCCGATCCCCTCGACTGCCCACCTGATCCTGTGGACGCAGATCGGAACGGCATGATGGCGATGAAGGAGGAGTGGCGGGACGTGCTCAACCAGCTCAAGTGCGGGAGCGAGTTCTACGCTTGCTGGGATTGTCCCCCAGCTCGAGCTCGAGCCTGTGCTGCCGAGGAGTGCGAGCCAGACGCGATGGAACGGGCGCTGCGGGAAGAGAACCGCCGCAAGGGAACCACGGACGACGGAGAGGACGAGTGAAACGCAAAAAGGAATGCGCGATCTGCGCGCACCTCTCCACCTGCAAGGAGGTCACGGAACAGCAGGTGCTACACGGGCACGTCTGCCAGGACTGGCATCTGGCGGGTGAGGAAGAGCTGATCGCCAGAGAACGAATCATCGCGGAGTTCGGGTCGGAGGCACTACGATACGCACTCCCTGCCAAGCAACCGATCAGTGCCAAGCCACGCTCGAGGAGA
>Ga0233416_10000214_pt1 | contig 17732 bp, 18 predicted proteins | sample Sediment_Towuti__2_FD_188638 | JGI IMG/M metagenome (GOLD analysis project Ga0233416, IMG submission 188638) | Sediment microbial communities from Lake Towuti, South Sulawesi, Indonesia - Sediment_Towuti_2014_0_MG | ecosystem: Environmental > Aquatic > Freshwater > Lake > Sediment | place... | reverse complement strand
GGATCGCGTGCGGCATCGAGGCGGCAGAAGGGGTCGAAGATGCGCCCGAGCTGCGCCTCGGGAACCCCTTCGCCGCGATCGGCAACGCCGATTTCGACCCCGGTGCCGCACAGGCGCAACACGATGGCGATACTGCCGCCCGCCGGCGAATGGCGCAGAGCGTTGCGCAAAAGATTGTCGAACGCGCGCCCCAGCCAGAGCGGATCGCCGACGGTGGTGCAGGCGGCAAGATCGAGTTCGAGACGTTGACCGCCGGCATCGGCTTCGATGCGCGCCGCCTCGGCCACTTCGGTCAGCAGGGCATCGAGGCGAATCTCCTGCTGCGCCAGCGCCATCTCCCCCTGCTCCAGACGCGCATAGCTGAGCACCTCGCCAATCAGCGCATCGAGCCGCTGCGCCTCGCGCCCGATGCGCGCCAGCTCCCCCTGGAGCGCATCGCCTGCCGCCTTGCCTGCCGCTTCATGCGCCAGCGCCAGCGACAGTTGCAGCCGGGCCAGCGGCGAGCGCAGCTCGTGCGACACGGCTCGCAGCAGTTGCCGCTGCCCCTCCAACTGCTGCTGCAGCTGCCCGACCATTGCATCGATGCTGGCCGCCAGCGATCCGAGCTCATCCTTGCGTGCCACAAGATCGCTCGGGGTGCGCGCCGCAAGATCGCCGCCGCCGATGCGATCGGTGGTGGCAACCAGCCGGGCGATCGGGCGGGCGAACAAGCGGGTGAGCAGTGCCGCAGTCAGCGCCACGGCAAGGAGCAACAACGTCAGATGCAGCAGCGGCGATCCGAAGGGGGGCTGTTTGGGCGGCAACAGCGTGGTCGCCACCCACAGGTAGCGCTGTTCGCCGTGGCGCACCGGCATCGCCAGGATCAGCAGCGGCGGCTCGATGGCGACGGTGCGCTCGCCGCTGGCGACCGCCTTGCCGACCACCGCCTGCACCTGCGGCGGCAACCCGAAGCGAGCATGCGGCCACGCGCTCAGCGACGAGCCATCGGAGGCCAGCAGCATCCCGCGTCGCATCGGCGGCGCCAGCTCGCGATGCAGCCAGCGACGCAGCGCATGCTCCCCCTCGTTGGTATAGAGGGCGGCGGCCGTTTCGCCGTCGCGGCTCATCTGCGTCAGCGCCGTATCGATCTGCCGCTCTTCGCCGGCGAGGCGACGCTCCAGCAGCAGGGAGAGCAGTGCTGTGGCCAGAAGAATGGTCAGCAGCAATACGAAGAGCTTGCCGTAGAGTCGCACGCGCTACTCGGGCAGAAAGATCCAGCCGACGCTGCGCAGGGTGCGGATGCGCGGCTCGCCGCTGGCCGCCGGCGGCAACTTGCGGCGCAGATGGCCGATGTGCACATCGAGACTTCGATCGAAGGGGCCGAGCTCCTTGCCCAGTGCCAGCCGGTGCAACTCGGCGCGCGCAACCACGGCGCCGGCGCGCTGCATCAACAGGGTCAGAATGCGGTATTCGCTGGCGGTCAGCTCCAGCAGCATCCCGTCGACGGCAACGCTGTGGCCGCGCTCGTCCCAGACCATCGTGCCGAAACGGCGGCGCCCATCGTCGCCGGCCCGGCTGCGGCGCAATACGGCCCGGATGCGCGCGGCCAGCTCGCGCGGCAGGAAAGGCTTGGGCAGATAATCGTCGGCCCCCAGCTCCAGACCGAGCACCCGATCCAGCTCCTCGCCGCGCGCCGTGAGCATGATGGTCGGGATGGGGGAAAAGAGGCGCAACTCGCGCAGGATGTCGAAGCCGTTGCGGCCCGGCAGCATCACATCGAGCAGCAACAGCTCGTAGCTTTGGCTGCGCAATGCCGTCAAGCCGCCCGCCCCGTCGTGACAACAGACCAGATCGAACCCTTCGCCAGCAAGAAAGCGGCGCATCAGTTCGCACAGTTCGCGGTCGTCGTCGATCAGCAGCAGGGCCATTGGCCGATGGTGCCACACTTTCGCGCAGCGGGAAGGGCGAACGGTGGCATCGCTCCCCAACTTTTACGCAACATTTACACAACCTTTGCGCGGCCTGCGCACCACTCGCCGCGTCGATGCGCCATGCTTGCGCCGTACCCGCCGGGTGCACATTTGCAGATCAGGAGAAGAGTTATGAAAGGATCCTCATTCGCACGGCATCTACGGGCCGTAGCCGCAACGGCGCTGCTGCTCGCCGCCCTGCCGGCCGCAGCCGCACCCAACGAATCGCCGGGCGGCGGCGGTCACATGCAGCGGATGGCCGACGAGCTCGGCCTGAGCAGCGAGCAGCGGCAGCAGTTGAAGCAGATCATGCAGGGAGGCCGCAACGAAGGCGAAGCGCTGCGCAATGCCCTGCGGCAGAATCACGAGGCGCTACGCGCCCTCGATCCGGCTGCCGCCGACTATCGCAAGCAGAGCGAGCGACTGGCCGGCGAGAGCGGCGAGCTGGCGCGAAAGATGGCGCTGCACCACGCCGAACAGCGGGCCAAGGTTCATGCCATTCTCACGCCGGAGCAGCGGGTCAAGGAGCGGAATATGCGTCCGGAGCCGATGGGCGGCCCCGGAGCTGAGGGCATGGCCGGTGATCGTCGCGGCCATGGGCCGATGGGTGGTTCGGGTCGTCCTTGACCCAAGCTGGACGGCGCCGGCGCCCGGGTGCGCCGGCGCCGCTGAAACTCCGGCGGCGTGTGGCTAGAGTGGCCGGCATGCGGTTGCCTGTCGCCTGCCTGTTCGCGCTATCGTTGTCGGCGCCCCTCTCCGTGGCGCAGGCTGCCGACCCCTTTGCCGTGCTGCCGCCGATGCCGGAGTGCTCGGCTGCGGCCGATCTGTCGGCCTTGACGCTGGGCGATGTGGCGCGCATCGCCCTCTGCCGCAATCCGCAAGCGCGCGAAACACTGGCCGCCATTCGGGTGCAGGCGGCGGCGCAGGGGGTGGCGCAGGCGGCATACCTGCCGTCGCTGTCGGCCAATCTTTCGGCCGGACGCAGTGTGGCGGCCGGCCGCAGCAACGACACTGCCGCCGCCTCGCTCTCCCTCTCCTGGCTGTTGCTCGATTTTGGCGCTCGCCGGGCGCAGCTGGAGCAGGCCAAGGCGCTGCTGGCAGCAGTCGGCGCCAGCGGCGAGAGCACGACGCAGGGGCTGCTGCTGGCGGCGGTGCAAAGCTTTCAGCAGTTGCAGAGTGCACAGGCGCTGCGCCGCTCGACGCAGATGGCCGAACAAGCCGCCGCATCGACCCTCGCCGCCGCCCGTCTGCGCTACCAACTGGGGGCGGTCACCCCTGCCGACAGCCTGCAATCCGAAACGGCGCTGGCGCAGGCGCAGCTGGCGCGCATTCGCGCCGAGGGCGACGAAAAGATCGCGCTGGGCAATCTGGCGGCGCTGCTCGGCCTTGCCGCCACCACCCCCTTGGCGCTGGCGCCACAGCCGTTGCCGCAACCGCCGGAGGATTTCGGGACGCAGATCGAACCGCTGATCGCACTGGCCGAGGAGCGACGCCCCGATCTGCGCGCCGCTGCCGCCGAGCTGAAGGCAGCCGAAGCGGCGCTCGCTGCTACTGCGGTGGCCGACCGCCCCACCCTCGCCCTCTCGGCGCAAGCTGGCGAGCAGCGACCGCGCGGCGGCCCGGTCAGCCGCACCCAGTCGGCCTCGCTCAATCTCACCCTGCCGATTTTCGATGGCTTCGCCCCCACCTACCGCATTGCGCAGGCCGAGGCGCAGCGCGATGCCAAGGCCGAGCGGCTGGCGCGCATCGAGCAGCAGGTGGCGCTCGATGTCTGGAGCCAATATCAGAACTTGCGCACTGCCAGCCAGTCGCTGCACACCGCCAACCGATTGGTCGTTAGCAGCCGCGCTGCCGAGGCGATGGCGCGCGGCCGTTATGAAGCCGGGGTGGGCTCGCTGCTCGATCTGCTCAATGCGCAGAGCGCGCTCGCCTCGGCCGAGCAGCAGCAGATTCAGTTTGCCTATGGCTGGAGCAGCGCCCGCGCCGCTCTGGCGCAGGCGGTGGGGGCGCTCGATGCCGCCCTGCTGCAATCGCTGCCGATCGCCGCATCCATTCCGTCTGTCGGGGAGAAACCATGATCCGTCATCTGAAACATCCGGTCGTGGCCGCAGCGATTGCCGCTGTCGTCGTCGGGCTGCTGGTTTTCCAGTTCACTCGCAGCGATGAGCAGGCCAATCGCTACACCCTGCAACCGGCAACGCGCGGCGAGATTCACCAGACTGTGGCCGCCAACGGCACCCTTAATCCGGTGACACTGGTAGCGGTGGGCACGCAGGTCTCCGGCATCGTCAAAAGGCTGCATGTCGATTTCAACGACCGGGTGAAGCAGGGGCAGGTGCTGCTGGAGCTCGACGATGCGCTCGGACGCGCCACGCTGAGGCAAAGCGAGGCGGCGCTCGCCTCGGCCCGCGCCGCGCTCGATCTGGCGCGCGCCAACTTTGCCCGCGCCGAATCGCTGATCGCCAAGGAGTTCATTGCCCGGCAGGAGTTCGAGAGCAGCCGTCAGCAACTCGCCGCCGCCGAGGCGCAGTGCAAGAGCGCCGAGGCGGCGCGCGACCGCGACCGCACCAATCTCGGCTACACGGTGATCCGCTCGCCGGTCGCCGGCGTGGTGATCGACCGGCAGGTCGATGTCGGCCAGACGGTGGCCGCCAGCTTCCAGACTCCGACGCTGTTTCGCATTGCGCAGGATCTGTCGCGCATGCAGATCGATGCCGCCTTTGCCGAGGCCGACATCGGCGCCATTCGCGTCGGGCAATCGGCCACTTTCCATGTCGATGCCTTCCCCAACCGCGCCTTTACCGGCACGGTGCGCATGGTGCGCCTCAATCCGGGCACGACGCAGAATGTGGTCACCTACGACGTGGTGGTAGGGGTGAACAACGCCGATCTGACGCTGCTGCCCGGCATGACCGCCTATGTCTCGATCACTGTGGCCGGCAAGAGCGATGCCCTGCTGGTGCCCAATGCCGCGCTGCGCTTTCGTCCGGCCCTCGATGCACTGCCCAAGGGATCGACCGAGAGCGGTCGCGGAAAGCGCGACAATCACGCCTTGGCCGCTACCGGAACCGTCTGGCGTCTGGTTGGCGACAAACTCGAAGCCGTGCACCTGACTCTCGGCATCACCGACAACCTCAACACCGAAGTGCTCGCCGGCGAGCTGAAGGCGGGCGACCAACTCGTCGTCTCCGATGCGATGGCCGGCAAAGCAGGCGCCCCGCCCGGCGGCACGCGCATGCGCTTCTTCTGAGGTCGCGGTGGCATCCCCGCCTCTGATCGAGCTGCGTGCGCTGGGCAAGGATTACGTCACCGAGGCCGGACTGTGGCCGGCGCTGCACTCGGTGACCCTCTCGGTTATGGCCGGCGACTATCTGGCCATCATGGGCCCCTCCGGCTCGGGAAAATCGACGCTGATGAACCTGCTGGGGTGCCTCGACCGCCCCAGTCGCGGCGACTATCTGCTCGACGGGCAGCCGGTGGCCGCCCTCTCCGGCGACGCGCTGGCCAATCTGCGCAACCGCGCCGTCGGCTTCGTCTTTCAGGGCTTCAACCTGCTGCCGCGCATTTCCCTGCGCGAGAATGTCGCCCTTCCGCTGCTCTATGCGCGAGTGCGGCGCGAGGAGCGGCTGGCGCGCGCCACTGCGCTGCTGGAACAGGTGGGGCTGGCGCCCTACGCCGATTCGCTGCCCAACCGCATCTCCGGCGGGCAGCAGCAGCGGGTGGCGATTGCGCGCGCCCTGATCAACCGGCCGCGCCTGCTGCTGGCCGACGAACCGACCGGCAATCTCGATAGCGCCACCAGCGGCGAGATCATGCAGATCTTCGCCGCGCTCAACGGCGAAGGGATCACTGTGGTGCTGGTGACGCACGAGCCGGACATCGCCGCGCATGCGCGCCGGCTGGTGCGCTTTCGCGACGGCCGTGTCGTCGAGGATCGGCCGCTCGGGAGCGAGCCATGCTGATGGCGATGTTCGAGGAGGCGTGGCGGGCGATGCGCGCCAACCGCCTGCGCACCTTTCTCACCATGCTCGGCATGGTGATCGGCGTCGGGGCGGTGGTGTTGATGATGGCCATTGGTCAGGGGGCGCAGATCGCCGTCGGCCAGTCGATCAACTCGATGGGCAGCAACCTGTTCATCGTCCTCTCCGGTTTTCACACCAGCAGCGGCGCCCGCTCCGGCACCGGCACCGGCTCCTCGCTCACCGTCGACGATGGCGCCGCGATTGCCGATCTGCCGGGGGTGGCGCTTGTTGCGCCGGTGGCGCCGGGGGTGGCGCAGGTGGTCTGGGGGCCGAACAACTGGAATGCCTCGATTCTCGGCACCAATCCGGACTATCTCGCCATTCGTGGCTGGCCGCTGGCCGCCGGCGCCCCCTTCGGCGACTCCGACATGCGTTCGGCCACCCGCGTGGCGCTGATCGGGCAAACCACCGCCGAAAATCTCTTCGGCGATCTCGATCCGGTCGGCAAGACCATCCGCGTCAAACAGTCCCCCTTTCTCATCGTCGGCGTGCTTTCGCCCAAGGGGCAGAGCCTCGACGGCCGCGATCAGGACGATGTGCTGATCGTGCCGCTGACCACCGCCCAGCGCGCTCTCTTCGGCGCGCCGCAACCGGAGGTGGTGCGCACGCTGATGGTGCAGGCCGAGAGCGAGGAGCTGATGGCGCAGCTGGAGCGCGAGATCACCGCCCTGCTGCGTCAGCGCCACCACCTGCGCGAGGATGCCGACAACGACTTCTTCCTGCGCAACCTCACGGCAGTGGCCGACACTGCCGCCGAAGCAACCCGTATTCTGTCGCTGCTGCTCGGTGCGATCGCCTCGGTGTCGCTGCTGGTGGGCGGCATCGGCATCATGAACATCATGCTGGTCTCGGTGACCGAACGAACGCGCGAGATCGGCATCCGCCGCGCGCTGGGGGCGCGGCAGAGCGATGTGCTGCTGCAATTCCTGCTCGAAGCGCTGATCATCGCGGTGGTCGGCTGCCTGATCGGCCTCGTGCTCGGCATCGGCGGCGCGCTGGCGGTGGGAGCAGCGGTGGGGATTCCCGTGGTGGTCGGTCTTGGCCCGATATTGGCATCGCTGTTGGTGGCGGCCGGCACCGGCATCTTTTTCGGCTACTACCCGGCGCGCAAGGCGGCGCAGCTCGATCCGATCGAGGCGCTGCGCTACCAATAACCGACAACCCGGACGGTGGCCAGTTTTTACCGATCGGTGCAGGCTGCGCCGATGGAACGCACTCTCGAAATCATCGCCGTCAGCGATACGCAGGCCGTGGTGCGCGGCGAGCGCCGCAGCGCCTGCGGCGGTTGCGCCGGCGAGAAAGCGTGCGCCACCCTCGGCAGCTGGAGCAGTGCGCCGGTCGAATTGACGGTCGACAACCCGCTGCACGCCGAGGTCGGCGATCGGGTGGTGGTGGCCCTGCCGGATGGCGCCATCGGCCGTACTGCCTTTCGTCTCTATGCCCTGCCGCTGCTGCTGTTTGTTTTGGCCGGCGGCAGCATCGAGCTGCTGCTCTCTCCTTCGCGCTGGGCGCCGCTGGCGGCATTCCTGTTCGGCATTGTCGCAATCGCCCTCTATTTTCGCCGCCTCTGGTCGCGCCGCGACCACAGCGATGCTCAGTCGCGTCCGACCATCGTCCGCCATGCCGATCCCTGTCCGCCGCCGCCGCCGCCTGGGGCTGGCCTCGCTTCATAAACGATTCATGGTTGCGCCAAAAACTCGCTGCCCGTCGGCAATACCGCATTCATCACATCTGTGTTTGGAGGAGTTAAATTGAACCTGCTCAAACCGATCGTCCCGCTTCTGATCCTGTTCGGCCCCCTGCGCGCCGAGGCGATGCCCGACAGCTTTGCCGATCTGGCCGAGCAGCAGCGCATGGCCGTGGTCAACATCAGCGCCTCAGCCACCGTCAGCCAGCAGACGCAGCAGGGCAACCCCTTTGCCGGCTCCCCCTTTGAAGAGTTTTTCCGCCAGTATGCGCCGCAACAACCGCAGGAGCGCAATTCGCTCGGCTCCGGCTTTCTGATCTCCGCCGACGGCTATGTGATCACCAACAACCATGTTATCGACGGCGCAGACTCGGTCACCGTCAAACTGGCCAACGGCGACGAGTTCGAGGCCAAGGTGGTGGGCGCCGATGCGAAGATCGACGTCGCTCTGCTCAAGATCAAAGGCGGCAACTTCCGCTCGGTCGTCATGGGCGACTCCGACAAGCTGCGCGTCGGCGACTGGGTGGTTGCGATCGGCAACCCCTTCGGTCTTGAGCAGACGGTCACCGCCGGCATCGTTTCGGCGAAGGGGCGCGTCATCGGCGCCGGCCCCTATGACAACTTCATTCAAACCGACGCCGCGATCAACCCCGGCAACTCCGGCGGCCCGCTGTTCAATGCACGCGGCGAGTTGATCGGCATCAATACCGCCATCTACTCGCGCAGCGGCGACAACAACGGCATCGGCTTTGCCATTCCGATCAATCTGGCGCGTCCGATCATCAACGAGCTGCGCACCAAGGGGCATGTCGACCGTGCCAAATTGGGCGTGCGCATCGACGATGTCGACAAAGAGACGCAGAAGGCGTTGTCGCTACCCAACCGACAGGGGGCGCTGGTATCGCTCGTCGAAGCCGGTTCCGCTGCCGATCGTGCCGGCCTGCAACCGGGCGATGTGATCACCGCGATCGATGGCGATGCGGTCGTCGCCGCGCACGATCTGCCGATTCGCATTGCCCGCCACAAGGCCGGCGACCGGATCGTTCTCGATGTGATTCGCGATGGCAAACTGCGCAAGATTGCCGTGCAGGTGGAGGCGATGCCCGGCGATACGGCGCAAAACGCTCGCCCGGTCGGCCGCGACAATGGTCGCCTGCGGCTCGGCGTTGTCCTCAACGATCTGACTCCCGACCTTGCCGCCCGTCTGGGCACACGCACCAAACACGGCGTCGTGGTGGCGCAGATTCAGCCCGGTTCGCCGGCGCACCGCGCCGGTCTGGCGCAGGGCGACCTGATCCACCGCATCAACGGCGACGACATCGACAGCGTGCGCGATATCGAGCGGATCATGGCGAACGCGCAGGAGGGGCAGTCGCTGCGCTTGCTTCTCGATCGCGGCGGCAACCAGCTCTTCGCCATTGTCCGCCTGACCGCGCGCGCCGGCCGCTGACGCATGCCGTTGCCGCACATTCGCCTGCTCGGCCGTCCCTATTGCGGACTTTGCGACGAGATGAAACTGATGGCGATCTATCTGGCCGAGCAGGGGCTGTGCAGCTGGGAGAGCGTCGATATCGACCGCGATCCGGCGCTGAAGGCGCGCTACAACCTCGATGTGCCGGTGCTGCTGATCGACGGCCGCGAACGCGCCAAACACCATATCGAACTGGCAGAGCTGCGCTCCCTGCTGCAAGCTGCCGCGCAAGGAGATACCTGATCTAATGCTGAAACGGTGGATGATTGTTCTGGGGCTGCTGACCCTCTCCATTGGCGGCCTCTGGCTGGCAATGCCCGAGCCGCAAAAGGCGATTCGCGAAGGCGATCCAGCTGCCAGCTTTACTCTGCCCGACCTGAACGGCCGCGCGCAGAGCCTGCCGCAGGGCAAGGTGATTCTGCTTAACTTCTGGGCCACCTGGTGCCCCCCTTGCCGGCAGGAGATGCCCTCGATGGCCGAGCTGCAGCGCAAGTACAGCAACCGCAACTTCGAAGTGGTGGCTGTTTCGGTCGATCGCGATCCGGCGGCGCTGGCCGGCTTCGTGCGCGAATACAACCTCCCCTTCACCGTGCTCAACGATGCCACCAACGAGGTGTCGCACGCCTGGGGTGTCTTCCGCTATCCGGAGACTTTCCTGATCGACCAGAACGGCGTCGTGCGCGTGCATCAGGTCGGCGCGATCGACTGGATGGCGCCAACGGTCAGCGGCGTGATCGAATCGTTGCTTGCTGCACCGCCGCAGTCGGCAGCGGCGGTCAACGTCGGCGGCTGACGGTTTGCGCGCGCGCATCGAGCAGCTCCGGCGCGAGCTGCGCGAACACAATCGCCGCTACTACCTCGAAGATGCGCCGATAATCGGCGATGCCGAATACGATGCGCTGTTGCGCGAGCTGGAGCAGCTGGAGCGAGAGCTGGGCGAGGCGGTGCCGGAGGACTCCCCCACCCGCACGGTCGGGGCCGCGCCCACCGCCACCTTTGCGCCGCGCCGGCACGAACAGCCGCTACTGTCGCTGAACAACGCCTTCTCCGAGGGGGAGATGCGCGATTTCGACCGCCGTATCGCACAGCTGCTCGGGCGCGCGCCCGGCGGCTACATCGCCGAAGCCAAGATCGACGGGCTGGCGATCAATCTGCGCTACGAGCAGGGCGTTCTCGCCAGCGCCGCCACCCGCGGCGACGGAACGGTGGGCGAGGATGTCACCGCCAATGTGCGCACCATCGCCGGCATTCCCTATCGGCTGAACGATGGCTCGCTGCCGCCGCTGCTGGAGGTGCGCGGCGAGATCTATATGTCGCGGGCCGCCTTTGCCCACCTCAACGAAAGCCAGCAGGAGGCAGGGCAGAAACTGTTTGCCAATCCGCGCAACGCCGCCGCCGGCTCGCTGCGCCAGCTCGATCCATCGGTGACCGCCAGTCGCCACCTCTCTTTCTTCGCCTATGGTGTCGGAGCCGGCGGCAACCCTCTGGCCGACAGTCAGAGCGCACTGCTGCATCGGTTGCAGGCGCTCGGGTTTCCAGTTCAACCCTTTACGCTGCCCGCCGACATCGAGGCGGTGCTGGCCGAACAGCAACTGCGCCAGCAGGAGCGCCCGCAAATGGCCTACGAAATCGATGGCACTGTCTATAAGGTGGATCGCTTTGCCGAACAGGAGTTGCTTGGCTTTGTCGCACGCGCGCCGCGCTGGGCAATCGCCTGGAAGTTTCCCGCCGAGGAGGCGCAGACGCGGATCGTTCGTATTCTCTGGCAGGTCGGTCGCAGCGGAGCGATCACGCCAGTAGCCGAGATGGAGCCGGTGCGCGTCGGCGGCGTCACCATTTCGCGCGCCACGTTGCACAACGTCGAGGAGCTGGCGCGCAAGGATGTGCGCGTTGGCGACACGGTGGTGGTACGCCGTGCCGGCGATGTGATTCCCGAGGTGGTGAGGGTGCTCTTTGCCCTCGGCGAACGCAGCGCGCCGACACCGCTGCCGGCGGCATGCCCGGTTTGCGGTGCGCACAGCGTGCGCAGCGAGGGCGAGGTGGCGCTGCGCTGCTCCGGCGGCCTCTCCTGCCCGGCACAGGTGCGCGAGCGACTGAAACATTTTGCCTCACGCGGCGGCATGGATATCGAGGGAATGGGCGACAAGCTGATCGAACTGCTGGCCGACGAACCCGACGGCTCGCCGCTGCATCTGGCCACCATTGCCGACATCTACCGACTCGATTTTACCCGGCTCGCCGGTCGCGAGGGTTTTGGCGACAAAAAGATCGCCAATCTTGCGGCGGCCGTAGCGGCCAGCCGACAACCCTCTCTGCCCCGATTCCTCTTCGCCCTCGGCATCCGCCATGTCGGCGAAGCCACCGCCATCGCCCTTGCCAACCACTTTCCGACGCTGGAGGCACTGGCCGACGCCGATATCCCGACGCTGCAGGAGGTGGACGATGTCGGGCCTGAGGTCGCCGCCAGCATTCGCGAATTCTTCGACGAGGAGCACAACCGGCAGGTTCTGGCCGAGCTGGCGGCATCCGGCGTTGTTCCTCGGCCGGTGCAACCTGCCGCGATCGACACGACCCATCCGTTGACCGGAAAAACGGTGGTGGTGACGGGCGCGCTGACTGCAATGGGGCGCGCCGAGGCCGAGGCAAAGTTGCGTGCAGTAGGCGCCAAACCCACCGGCTCGGTATCGGCCAAAACCGACCTGCTGGTGGCCGGCGAAGCGGCCGGTTCGAAGCTGGCCAAGGCGCAACAGCTTGGCGTGCCGATCATTGGAGAGGCGGAATTTCTCGTCCTGCTCGGCTGATCGGTTTGCTGCGCCCGTCTATTCCGAAACCTGATAGCAGACGATCGGTTCGCCGCGATTGCGCAACATTTTGACGCCGATCGGCTGCATCGGAATCTGTGCGCCGCATAGCTGGTATGTCGCTTCGGTGGTGAGAATCTGGCGCTCGCCCGCAATCCCTTCCAGCCGGGCGGCAACATTCACCGCATCGCCGATCACCGTGTAGTCCATACGATTGGTGGCGCCGACGTTACCCACCACCACGCGGCCGCTGTTGATCCCGATCCCCACTTCGAAGGCCGGCAGCCCCGCCATGCGTCGTTGTCGGGCGATCTCGATGCTTATCTGGCGCATTTCTATCGCCGCCTGCACTGCGTGGAGCGCATGTTCCTCCTCGCGCATCAGGCCGAAGACCGCCATCAACTGATCGCCGACAAACTTGTCCAGCACACCGTGATGCTTGAACACGATGGCCACCATCCCCTCAAAATAGGCATTGAGCATGGCGATCACCTCTTCCGGCGTCAGCGACTCGGAGATGGCGGTAAAGGAGCGCGCATCGGCGAAAATGACGGTTACCTGTCGCTCCTCGTTGGTGTGCATCTTCGTACGATTCTGCACCAGCTGTTCGACCACATTCTGCCCGACATAACGCCCCAGCTCCGAGCGCAGCAGCAGCTCCTCGCGCATCTGTTTCTGGTGCTTTTCGATCTCCTGCGAATAGACCATCAGCCGGATGGTCACCGCCCGGTATTTTTGTTCGGTTTGATCGATCGTGCGCCGCAATTGATTGTACGCGTCGGCAATGCACCGGAGCTCCTCCTCGTCTCCCGCCAGCTCCTTGACCTGCTCACCGGCTTCTCCGGCATGCGCGATACGTTGCGCGAGCCGATGCAAACGTTTGCCGGCGCCCCCGAGCATACGAAAGGCGGCGATTGCGCTCGGAATTGCTGCAACCAGCCAGATCGTCATCGCCTCAGCCGCCACCCCTTGCCAAGCCAAAAGCACGGCCGCTATCGGTAGCGGCAGTATCGCCAGCAGCCAGGCCAGACGCAGCTGAGCAAGCATTCTGTGGCCGCCGCCGTTCGCGTTCATTCCCTGCCCTCTTCGGCAAGATCGAGAATGTCGTCGATGGTGCCGCACACCAGCTTGGGCTCGGCGAGAATGATACGCACCACGCTCCCGGTTGCGCGCATCAGCAGCCGATCGTGTTTCGGATGGCACAGCGCGGGAAGCAGGAAGTCGATGGCCAACCGCTGCCCGACAAAATAGTGCTCTTCGACGGCCGCATAGATCGCAAAGCCACCACCGGAGAGATCGTGCGCATGCGTCTCGTCGATAAAAGGACGCCCCTCGGCATCGAGACCATGCACCCGCACCGCAAGATCGGTCGGCATGCGCGGGTAGGCCCGTTTATCTTCGTAGTTTTGCATGCTCCGACGAACTCCTTTCCCCAGATCTCGTACAAATTCGCTGCCAGCCGGCAGTTGCCCGTTCAATGGCTGCCGGCACTATCCTTGCGGTTGGTTGCCGTATGCCGCTGCTGCCGGCTTTCGGTCAACAGCTGGCCGCAGGCGGCCGAAATCTCGTCGCCGCGCGACTCGCGCACCACCGCCACCCGCCCGGCCGCCACCAGTACGGCGCGGAAGGCGGTGACATCGGCATCCGCCGGTCGCCGATAGGGGCTACCGGGATGCGGATTGAACGGCAACAGGTTGACGGTCGCCGGCAACCCTTCCAGCAATCCCAGCAGCCGCTGCGCATCGGCCGGCGTATCGTTGATCCCGGCCAGCAGCACATACTCGATCAGCACCCGCTTGCGGCCATAGACGGCGGCATAGTCGCGCAGCACTGCCATCACCTCGGCGATCGGATATTTGCGGTTGATCGGCATAATCGCATCGCGCACCACATCAAGGGTGGCATTGAGCGAGACCGCCAGATTGCACGGCAGGCGCTCTTCCAGCATGCGTCGCATCGCCGGCACCATTCCGGCGGTGGAGAGGGTGACCCTTCTGGGGGCAAAGGCGAAGCCCTGCGGATCGGTCGCCAGACGGACGAATTTCGCCACCTCTTCGTAGTTGTGCAGCGGCTCGCCCATCCCCATCAGCACCAGATTGCGCGCCATCTCGCCGGCCAGTCGCTTGCCGGCAAAGAGCTCGGCCACCATTTCGGCGGCAGTCAGATTACGCACCAGCCCGCCGCTGGCGGTGAGGCAGAAGCCGCAGCCGACCGCGCACCCCACCTGCGTGGAGATGCATTGTGTCAGGCGGCCGGCGCCGGGAATCAGCACGCTTTCGATCTGTTTGCCGTCGGCGAGCCGAAGCAGAAATTTACGCGTGCCGTCCTCGGCCAGCTGCTCGGCGACGATCTGCGGCGCCAGCATGACGGTATGTTCGCCCAGCCAGTGGCGAAATTGATCGGGCAGCCCCTCGATCTGCGCCAGCTCCTCGATGCCGTGCCGGTAGAGGGCGGCATTGAGGCGCCCGGCGTGGCTCTCCTTGACACCGGCTGCGCGGCAGAGCGCCGCCAGTTCGCTGCGGTCCATACCATTGAGCGGCGGTTTGTTCGGCCGCTGCGCGGAAACGATCACAGCCCCCACTTCTCCTTGTTGGTTACCACAGCTTCGGGCGTCGGGCGACGGTGCGGATTGACCACCGCCAGCCGGAAGGCATCGCGATTGCGATCGCATTCGGTATTGAGTTGCAGGCTATCGGCGAGCGCGGCGGGAAGATCCTCCTCGGGATAGATCGCCTCCCAGGGGCACTCGGGCTCGCATACACCGCAATCGATGCACTCCTCGGCCGAGATGTAGAGCATGTTCGGATAGTCGGCAGTCACCACCCTGGGCTGGAAGAAACAGTCCACCGGACAGACCGCCACGCAGGCGGTATCGACACAATCGATGCACAGGCGGGAGACGACGAAGGGCATACGATCCTCCATGGACGGAATCAATGCGAGATTAGGGAGCTAACTCTTTGACGGCAAATCCCGCTCCCCTCTAGCTTGCGCTCCCCGGCCCGATTCTCATACCCGCGCGAGGTTTCGATGACTCACCCCCCGGCATTGCTTTCGATCTCCCACCTGATGCGGCAGAGCGGTGTCGGCTTCGGCACCTCCGGCGCGCGCGGCATGGCATCGGCGATGAGCGATGCCGTCTGCTACGCCTACACCGCCGCCTTTTTGCAGACGTTGGCGGCCTCCGGCAAGCTGTCTTCCGGTATGGCGGTGGCCATCGCCGGCGATTTCCGCCCCAGCAGCCCGCGCATCATGGCGGCCTGCGCCCTGGCTGTGCGCACTGCCGGTTGTACACCGATCCACTGCGGCTTCATCCCGACACCGGCACTGGCGCTGTTCGCCATGCAGCGGCGGATTCCCGGTATCATGGTCACCGGCAGCCATATCCCGGACGATCGGAACGGCATCAAGTTTTACATGGCATCCGGCGAGATTCTGAAAGAGGACGAACAGGCGATCGCCAACGCCAGCGTCAGCATGCCCGACAGTTTCGATGCTGCCGGGATGAGCATTGCGCCGCAGCCGTTGCCACCTGTCGATGCGACGGCGGGTCACCTCTATCTGCGCCGCTATCTCGATCTGCTCCCGTCCGATGCCCTCGCGGGGCTGCGTATTGCTGTCTATCAGCACTCGTCGGTGGCGCGCGATCTGCTGATCGAGATTTTTGCCGCCCTTGGCGCCGAAGTGGTACCGCTGGGGCGCTCGCCAGGCTTCATCCCGGTCGATACCGAAGCGGTGCGCCCCGAGGATGTGCAACTGGCGCGGCAGTGGGCGGCAGAGGTGGGCTTCGATGCCATCGTCTCTGCCGACGGCGACGGCGACCGACCACTGGTCGGCGATGAGCGCGGCAACTGGCTGCGCGGCGATGTGGCCGGGATTCTCTGTGCCCGCCAGCTCGGCGCCCGCTCGGTCGCAACACCGGTGAGCAGCAACAGTGCCGTCGAGAAGTGCGGCTGGTTCGCTCAGGTGACACGCACCCGCATCGGCTCCCCATTCGTGATAGCAGCCATGGATTCGGCACTGGCCACCGGCACAGCCGGCGTGGTCGGCTACGAGGCCAACGGCGGCTTTCTCATCGGCAGCGCAATACCGCTCGGCACCGGCATGCTGTCGCCACTACCCACCCGCGATGCCGTGATTGTCCCGCTGGCGCTGCTGCTGCTGGCCAAGTCGCTGCAACTGCCGCTGTCGCGTCTGGGCGCACTGTTGCCGCCGCGCTTCACCGCCAGCGACCGGCTGAAGGAGTTTCCCACCGAGCAGAGTCGTCAGCGCATTGCTGCCCTGCGCAATGGCGAGGAGGTGGCGCGCATCTTCGAGCCACATTTCGGCGAACTCGCCGCCAGCGACGAAACCGACGGTCTGCGCCTCACCTTCGCCAATGCCGAGGTGGTGCATCTGCGCCCCTCCGGCAATGCCCCCGAACTGCGCTGCTATGTCGAGGCGGCGAGCGAAGCGCGCGCTGCCGAGATGCTGGCCATCTGCCTGCCGATCGTCTCCGCCTGGCGCTGAAGAGGTGACGCTTCTGCCCGCCCGACATACCCTGCCGCATGCCCTTCGATCTGGCGGTCATCGACCTCGATAATACCCTCTATTCGGCCGACAACGGCGTCTTTGCGCGCATGGATCGGCAGATGAATCTCTTTGTGATGCAGCAGTTGGGCGTCGATGCCGAGGAGGCGAACCGGCTACGCATCCAGTATTGGCGGCAGTACGGCTCGACGCTGCGCGGCCTGATGCTGCACCACGGCATGCAGGCCGAGCCCTTTCTGCATGCGGTGCACGACATCGATGCGCATGAAATCATCGGCGCCGATCCCGAACTCGATGCGGCACTGGCCCGCCTGCCGGGGCGCAAGGTGATCCACACCAACGGCACCCGCGAACATGCCGGCCGCATCCTTGCCGCGCTCGGCATCGCGCATCATTTTGCCGCCATCTACGACATCCGCTTCGACAACTACCTGCCCAAGCCGAGCGGCGATCTGCTGGCCAAGTTGCTCGCCGCCGAACAGGTGGCGCCGCAGCGGGCGCTGGTGGTGGACGATATGGCCGACAATCTGGCGGCGGCACGCGCACTCGGCTGCAAAACGGTGTGGATCACGCACGAACCGGGCGGCCACTGGGACTACCACCTGCCGAGGTTCCACGCACTGCCCGAGCTGTTGGGGCGCTGACGCGGCCGCGCAGCTACTGCTCGAAGACGATGGCCAGTCGCCATCCGGTCTGCGACGAGCGCCGATAGTGCGCCTGTTTGCTGCGCCCATCGAAGAGGTAGCCGACCGCCCCGGGAGCGCCAGTGCCGCAGCGACCTCGTCGGCCAGTCGATCCTGAAACAGCGAACAGCCGATGGCGCCCACCACTCTCCCCTGCAGCAGCACCGGTTCGGCAACAACCGCCGAACGCTGGCCGCTGCTTTTGCTCGCCACCAGTTCGCCGGCAATACTCCTGCCGGCGATGCGCGGCGCGAAATAGCTGCGATCGCTGAGATTCACGCCCATTGCTCCCTTGTCGACCGTGTAGTAGCTGCCATCTGGCTGTACGAACCACAGTACCAGCCCGGTGTCGGCCTGCTGTGCACTGCGCAGTAATGGCAGCATCTTCTCCCATTGCCCAGAGCGCACCTCATCGCTGCCCGCCAGCAATTGCAGTGTGCGACGAACGGCCGTCACGCGCAGATCGCTTAGGGATACTCTAAACAAGTGCGTCCTGCCCTTGTTCAGGAACGCCCAGCCAAAAGCGCGGTTTTGACTGGGCTTACAAATCGCGCACTTACGCGCCCGATTTGGCGGCCCATCCATGGGC
>Ga0233416_10000213_pt1 | contig 17767 bp, 16 predicted proteins | sample Sediment_Towuti__2_FD_188638 | JGI IMG/M metagenome (GOLD analysis project Ga0233416, IMG submission 188638) | Sediment microbial communities from Lake Towuti, South Sulawesi, Indonesia - Sediment_Towuti_2014_0_MG | ecosystem: Environmental > Aquatic > Freshwater > Lake > Sediment | place... | reverse complement strand
GTCGTGGTAGTGCGTGCGGTCGTGCTCGAGCGCGGCGCGCGCGATGTCGACCGGCTTCTGGCCGACCGCGGACGGGAAGCAGTCGACCCCGATCTGCGCGGCGAGCGTCGCGAGCTGCTCGATCGCCGCCGGCCGGTACACGTCGCAGGAGACGAGCAGCGGCTTCTTGCGCAGTTCTTCCTTGATGAGCTTGGCGAGCTTCGCCGCGGTCGTGGTCTTGCCGGAGCCCTGGAGGCCGGCGAGCAGGACGATCGCGGGCGGCGCCACCGCGAGAGCGAGGCCCTGGCTCGTGCCGCCCATCAGGGCGGCGAGCTCGCGGTGCACGACGCCCACCAGCGCCTGGCCCGGCGTCAGGCTGCCCACCACCTCCTCGCCGAGCGCCTTCTCCTTCACGCGCGCGACGAAATCCTTCACCACCGGCAGCGCGACGTCGGCCTCGAGCAGCGCCATGCGCACCTCGCGCAGCGCCTCGGCGATGTTCGCTTCGGTCAGGCGCGCTTCGCCGCGGATGTGCTTCATCACGCGCGCGAGGCGCTGGGTCAGATGGTCGAGCATCCGGGAGTCGCGCGCGCCGGGCTGATGGGATAATCGGCGCGCGATGCCGGGCATTCTACTTCACGTCCTCGCGGCGCTTCTCTATGCGGCACTCGCGGTGCACTTCTGGCGCACGCGGTGGCGAGCGCCGGCGCCGCGTCCCGCCGGCATCGCCCGCTGGGAGCGCGCCGCGATCCTCGTGCCACTCGCGCTCCACACGTGGCTTCTCTACCAGGATCTCTTCGCCGCGCCGGAGCTCCGCTTCGGGTTCGGCCAGGCGCTGTCGGTCACGCTGTGGCTCGCGGTGCTGATCTACTGGATCGAGAGCCTGTTCGTGAACCTCGAGGGCATGCAGGCGCTCGTGCTGCCGGTCGCGGCGGTGTGCGTGTTGCTGCCCGCTCTCTTCCCCGGCCTCGCCTCGCCGCCGTACGCCTCGAGCCTCGCATTCCGCACCCATCTCGCGCTCGCGATGCTCGCCTACAGCCTGTTCACGATCGCCGCGCTGCACGCGGCGCTGATGGCGCTCCTCGAGCGGCAGCTGCACCAGGACGGCCGCTCCGCCGGCGGCGAACCCCTGCAGCGCCGCGCCGGCCTGCTCGCCGGCCCGCTCGCGAGCCTCCCGCCGCTCCTCACGCTCGAGTGGTTGCTCTTCCGCATCCTCACGGCCGGCTTCGTGCTGCTCACCCTCACGCTCGCCACCGGCGCGATCTTCTCCGAAGAGGTCTTCGGCCGGGCGTTGCGCTTCAACCACAAGACGCTGTTCGCGATCCTCTCGTGGTTCATCTTCGGCGCCCTGCTCGTTGGGCGCTGGCGCTACGGGTGGCGCGGGCGCAAGGCGCTGCGCTGGACACTCGCCGGCTTCCTCGCGCTGCTGCTCGCCTATGTCGGCAGCCGCTTCGTGCTCGAGGTCGTCCTCGGCCGCAGTCTCGCGTGACGACCGGCGTTCTGCGCCGCGGCTATACTTGCGGCGTCGCCGACTTTCCCGCTCCCGCTTGGACATCCCGTCAACGGCGCCGCTCGCCGCGCTCGCGGTGCTGCTCGTGATCCCGGCGTTCTTCTCGATCGCCGCGACCAGCATGATGGCGATCAAACGCCATCGCCCGCGCCAGACGATCGCAGCAAGGTGAACCATGGAAATCCTGATTCTCGCCTGCCTGATCCTGCTGAACGGCGCTCTCGCCATGTCCGAGGTCGCGCTGCTCACCGTGCGCCGGCCCCGGCTCGAAGCGCTCGCCAAGCAGGGAGACGCCCTGGCGGCGGCCGCCGCGAACCTCGCTCAACAGCCGACACGTTTTCTGTCCACCATCCAGATCGGGATCACCTCGATCGGCCTGCTCAGCGGAATCTTCGGCGAGGCGGCGCTCGCTGCGCCGCTCGCCGCCTGGCTGCAGTCCCTGGGCCTGGAGCAGAAGGCGAGCGGCGTCGGCGCGACCGCCATCGTCGTGATCGCGGTGACGTATGTCTCCATCGTCGTCGGCGAACTGGTTCCCAAGCGCCTCGGACAGCACAACGCGGAAGGGATCGCCAGGCTCGCCGCCTGGCCGATGCGCTCGCTCGCGCTGGTCTCCGCACCGTTCGTGCGTCTGCTGTCGGCGTCCACTGACGCCATCCTCAAGCCGCTGCTCAAGCTGCTCGGCATCCGGGCGCAGGGCTCCGGGTCGCAACCGCTGTCGCCCGAGGAGATCCGCGCGCTGATCCTCGAGGCGGGCGAGTTCATGCCGAAGAAGCACCGCACGATCCTCCTCAACCTGTTCGACCTCGACCGCATCACGGTGGAGGACGTGATGACACCGCGCTCCCACATCGAGGCACTCGACCTCGAAGCGCCGGAGGAGCAGCTCGTGGAGCAGATCGCGACGAGCTACCACACGCGGCTCCCGGTGTACCGTGGCGAGCTCGGCAACATCGTCGGGATTCTCCACATCCGGCGGGCGGTCGCGCTGCTGCGGGAGGGGCGGCTCGACAAGGACGCGCTGGTGGAGCTGCTCACCGACCCCTACTACGTCCCGGCCGAGACGCCGGCGCTGACCCAGCTCCAGTACTTCCAGGAGGCGCGCCAGCGGCTCGCGCTGGTGGTCGACGAGTACGGCGAGCTGCAAGGGCTGCTCACGCTCGAGGACATCATCGAGGAGATCATCGGCGAGTTCACGACCACCGCGCCGGTGAAGGCCTCGGACTACGCCTGGGACGAGCACGGCAGCGCGCTCGTCGAAGGCGCGACCTCGCTCCGCGAGCTCAACCGCAAGCTCGGCCTCAACCTGCCGCTCGACGGGCCGAAGACGCTGAACGGCCTCATCCTCGAGCATCTGCAGGACATCCCCGAGGCCGGTGTGAGCGTGAAAATCAATCGCGTCCCGATGGAGATCGTCCAGACCCAGGACCGGGTAGTGAAGACGGTGCGCCTGTTCAAGCCGCTGCCGGAGCCGGCCGCCGAGGCGGCCCACTAGGCGGGTCCCCGGGGGCGGCGCGCAAGCGCCTGTCCGGGAAGCCGGAACGCACTGCGGCATCATGCCGAAATGCGGCCTGTACTCATGGTGTTAGGTGTGAAACTTTAGGCTTTACAAAGGCCGGGATCGCTTGCATGATCCCCCCGTTTAAGCAGCAGGAATCCGATCGCGCGCGGGGCTCGCCCGGCGCGCCAGGGAGCGGGGCCCCTGCCCCGGCCAGGACCCCCGAGGAGAGGGCGGAAGCGGGATGGCGGTCAATCCGAGCTACGGCGCCTTGAGCGGGCTCGCGCGCGCCCTCGTCCAGCACGGGCGGCTTGCCCAGAACGTCGCCGAAGAACTGTCGGTCCAGGCCCGGAACAACGGTACGGGGCTGATCGAGCAGCTCGTCGCCAAGGGCCGCATGAGCACGCTCGACGTCGCCGAGTTCGCGTCCCAGATCTTCGGCCTGCCGCTGCTCGACCTCAACTCGCTCGACACCGCCGGCCTGCCGCTGGATCTCGTCGACAAGAAGCTCATGCGCGAGCGGCGGGTGCTGCCGCTGCGCAAGCGCGGCAACCGCCTCGCGGTCGCCGTCTCCGACCCGTCGCACACCCAGGTCCTGGACGAGGTCAAGTTCCAGACCTCGATGTCGATCGACGCGATCGTCGTCGAGGACGACAAGCTGCGCGCCATCCTCAGCCGCGTCCTCGAGGGCGCCGCCACGTCGCTCAAGCAGCTGATCGACGAGGACCTGGCGGTCGAGTTCCAGGAGGAGGACTCGCCGACGCCCCTGGATGCCGCGGCGAGCGAGGTCGACGATGCCCCGGTCGTCAAGTTCATCCAGAAGGTCATGATCGACGCGATCAGCGACGGCGCCTCCGACATCCACTTCGAGCCGTACGAGCGCTTCTACCGGATCCGCTTCCGCATCGACGGCGAGCTGCGCGAGGTGACCCAGCCGCCGCTCATGCTGAAGGAGAAGATCGCCTCGCGGCTCAAGGTGATCTCGAAGCTCGACATCTCGGAGAAGCGCGTGCCGCAGGACGGGCGGATGAAGCTCATGCTGTCCAAGGACCGCGCGATCGACTTCCGCGTCTCGACGCTGCCGACGCTGCACGGCGAGAAGCTCGTGCTGCGGATTCTCGATTCGTCGGCCGCGAACCTGAACATCGACGCGCTCGGCTACGAGCCGGACCAGAAGCAGGCGCTGCTCGACGCGATCCAGCGGCCGTACGGCATGATCCTCGTGACCGGGCCGACCGGCAGCGGAAAGACGGTCTCGCTCTACACCTGCCTCAACCTTCTCAACCGGCCGGGGACCAACATCTCCACCGCGGAGGACCCGGCGGAGATCAACCTGGCTGGCATCAACCAGGTCAACGTCAACGAGAAGGCGGGCCTCACCTTCGCGAGCGCGCTGCGCGCGTTCCTGCGCCAGGATCCGGACATCATCATGGTGGGCGAGATCCGGGACCTGGAGACCGCGGAGATCGCGGTCAAGGCCGCGCAGACCGGCCACCTGGTGCTCTCGACGCTGCACACCAACGACGCGGCGACGACGCTGACGCGGCTCGTCAACATGGGCATTCCGGCGTTCAACGTGGCCTCGAGCGTGATCCTGATCGGCGCGCAGCGGCTGGCGCGCCGGCTCTGCAGCTGCAAGAAGCCCGAGGACATCCCGGTCGAGGCGCTCCTCGACGCCGGGTTCGCCGAGCAGGACCTCGACGGCAGCTGGCGGCCCTACGGCCCCGGCGGCTGCGACCGCTGCAAGGGCTCGGGCTACAAGGGCCGGGTCGGCATCTACGAGATCATGCTGATCTCGGACGAGATGCGGCGCCTGATCATGCGCGGCGGCAATGCGCTCGAGATTGCCGACCAGGCGCGGCTCGAAGGCGTGCGCGACCTCCGGCAATCGGGACTGCTGAAGGTGAAACAGGGCGTCACCTCGCTCGAAGAGGTGATGGCAGTGACCAACGAGTGAAACGGTGGTTGCCTTGGCCTCCTGGCCAGGGCGTTAAATCAACGAGGCAGCGAATATGGCTACTGCAGCAGGGGCACTCCGGCGCGACGCGATTCGCGAAACGGTCTTCGTCTGGGAAGGCCGCGACAAGAGCGGCAAGAAGATCAAGGGCGAGATGCGCGCCGGCGGGGCGAACGTCGTCAACGCGACGCTGCGCCGCCAGGGCATCAGCGTCACCAAGGTCCGCAAGCAGCGGCTCGGCGGCGGGAAGAAGGTCACCGACAAGGACATCACGCTCTTCACCCGCCAGATGGCGACGATGATGAAGGCCGGCGTGCCGCTTCTCCAGGCGTTCGACATCGTCGGCAAGGGGCACGCGAACCCGCGCGTCACCAAGCTCCTGATGGACATCAAGTCCGACGTCGAGACCGGCTCGTCGCTCGCCGCGGCGTTCCGCAAGCACCCGCTTTACTTCGACGCCCTGTACTGCAACCTGGTCCAGGCGGGCGAGCAGGCGGGTATCCTGGAGAGCCTCCTCGACCGGCTCGCGATGTACAAGGAGAAGATCCTCGCGATCAAGTCGAAGATCAAGTCCGCGCTGTTCTACCCGATCGCGGTGATCGTGGTGGCGTTCATCATCACCGCGGTGATCATGATCTTCGTGATCCCGGCGTTCAAGCAGGTGTTCACGAGCTTCGGCGCCGATCTGCCCGCGCCGACGCTGATGGTGATCGCGATCTCCGACGTGTTCGTCGAGTACTGGTACATCATCTTCGGCGTGCTGATCGGCGGGGTCTGGGGGTTCTTCGAGCTGTGGAAGCGCTCGCAGGCGATGCAGATCGCGATGGACCGCGCGCTGCTGAAGGTGCCCGTGTTCGGCGACCTCATCCGCAAATCGGTGATCGCGCGCTGGACGCGGACCCTGTCGACGATGTTCGCGGCCGGCGTGCCGCTGGTCGAAGCGCTCGACTCGGTGGGCGGCGCCTCGGGCAACTACGTGTACCAGGTGGCCACCAAGCAGATCCAGCAGGAGGTGAGCACGGGCACCAGCCTGACCACCGCAATGCAGAACGCCAACGTCTTCCCGAACATGGTCGTGCAGATGACCTCGATCGGCGAGGAGTCGGGCTCGCTCGACGGGATGCTCGGCAAGGTCGCCGACTTCTACGAGGCGGAGGTCGACGACATGGTGAAGGCGCTCTCGTCGCTGATGGAGCCGATCATCATGGTCGTGCTCGGCGTGCTGATCGGCGGCATGGTGGTCGCGATGTACCTGCCGATCTTCAAGCTCGGCGGCGTCGTGTAAGACCTCCGCCCGGCAGCGCCGGCCAGGCAGAAGGGCTGCAGGCAGCGTGGTTGCCTGTAGCCCTTTTTTGACGTCCCCCAGATGACTTTCGTCGACCACCTCGCGAGCCCGCCGGTGTTCTTCCCGGCGGCCGTCATGCTCGGCCTGGTCGTCGGAAGTTTCCTCAACGTCGTCATCCACCGCCTGCCGAGGATGATGGAGCGCGAGTGGCAGGTCCAGTGCGCCGAGCTCCGCGGCGAGGCGCCGCCGGCCGCGCCGCGCTACAACCTCATGACGCCCCGCTCGGCGTGCCCGTCGTGCGGCCACGCGATCACTGCGTTCGAGAACGTGCCGGTCGTCTCGTGGCTGTGGCTCCGGGGCAGATGCTCCGCGTGCCGGGCCGCGATCAGCGTCCGGTATCCGGTCGTCGAGGCGCTGACCGCGGCGCTCACCCTCGGCTGCGCGTGGCGCTTCGGGTTCGGGTGGGCGGGGCTCGGGGCGATGCTCTTCGTGTGGGCCATGGTCGCCCTCACCTTCATCGATCTGGACACCCAGCTCCTGCCCGACTCGATCACGCTGCCGTTCCTCTGGGCGGGGCTGCTCCTCAACCTGCGCGGGACCTTCGTGAGCCTCGAGTCCGCGGTGATCGGCGCGGTCGCCGGCTACCTGCTGCTGTGGGGCGTGTACTGGGCGTTCCGGCTGGCGACCGGGAAGGAGGGGATGGGCTTCGGCGACTTCAAGCTGCTCGCCGGCATCGGCGCCTGGCTCGGGTGGAAGATGCTGCCGCTCGTGATCCTCGCCTCGTCGTTCGTCGGCGCGGTCGTCGGCATCGCGCTGATCGTGCTCGCGCGGCGCGGCCGCGACGTGCCGATCCCCTTCGGTCCCTACCTCGCGGGCGCGGGGCTGATCGCGCTCTTCTGGGGGGAGGCGATCATGAGCCGCTACCTCGCGCCGCTGCTGTGACGAAGCTCACCGTGTGCCTCACCGGCGGCATCGGCAGCGGCAAGTCGAGCGTCGCGCAGCTTTTCGCCGACCGCGGGATCGAGGTCATCGACGCCGATGCCGCCGCCCACGAGCTGACCCGCGCCGGCGGGGCCGCCCTGCCGGCGATCGTCGGCGAGTTCGGCCCCGAGCTCCTGGACGCCGGCGGCGCGCTCGATCGCGCGCGCATGCGCCGCCTCGCGTTCACCGACCCCGCCGCGCGCCGCCGCCTCGAAGCGATCCTCCATCCGCTGATCCGCGCCGAAAGCGAGCGGCGGGCGCGCGCGGCACGCAGCGCCTACGTGATCCTGATGATCCCGCTGCTCGTCGAGTCCGGCGAGCCGCGGTCGCGCTGCGATCGCGTGCTCGTGGCCGACTGTACGGAGGAGCAGCAGATCGAGCGCACGATGCGGCGCAGCCAGCTCTCGCGCGACGAGGTGCAGGCGATCCTCGCCAGCCAGGCGAGCCGCGCGGCGCGCCTCGCCCACGCCGACGACGTCGTCGACAACAGCGGCGACCCGTCGCGGCTCGCGCCGCAGGTCGAAGCGCTGCATCAGCGCTATCTCGAGCTCGCCCGGCAGCGGCAAGGGGGCGCGTGAGCGCGCGCGCGTGTTGTCACGAGTAGCGATATCCGTCAGAATCGTCCGCACCCCCTGATGATCACCTACGAGTATCCGCTGGTCGAGCGCATCCGGACGTTGCTGCGCCTCGAGGATCTCTTCGAGCGCGCCGCGTTCTTCCTGTCGCGGACCGAGGCGCCCGAGCATCACGCCGCGCTCGTCACGCTGTTCGAGGTCATCGACGTCACCGGCCGCGCCGACCTGAAGTCCGACCTCCTGCAGGAGCTCGAGCGGCAGAAGCTGGTGATGTTCTCGTTCCGCAACAACCCGGAGATCGACCAGCAGGTGCTCGGCGGCGTCGTCCACGACATCGAGCACGCGCACGCCGGGCTCTACAACCTGGTCGGCAAGATCGGCCAGCACCTGCGCGACAACGAGTGGCTGATGAGCATCAAGCAGCGCACCGGCATCCCGGGCGGCGCCTGCGAGTTCGACCTGCCTTCGTACCATCACTGGCTCAACCGCGAGACCGAGGCGCGGCTCGCGGACCTCAGGGCCTGGCTCGCGCCGCTGCTCCCGATCAGGGAGGGGGCGGCGCTCGTGCTGCGCCTGCTGCGCGAGAGCGGCAAACCCGCGCGGCTGACCGCGCAGGCCGGCACGTTCCAGCAGATGCTCGGCGGGCGGACCGCGCAGATGGTCCGCATCCGGCTGCCGCGCGGCGCCGACTGCGTGCCCGAGATCAGCGCGAACCGCTATGCGCTCAACGTGCGCTTCGTGACGGCGGCAGCGGAGCTCAGGCCGCGCACGGTCGAGCGCGACATCGACTTCGAGCTGACCTTCTGCAACCTCTAGAAGGGCGGACGAGGTGAGCGAGCCCGACGCCCGCTCGGTGAACTGCCCGCGCTGCGGTGCCCAGGTGCCCTGGGTCCCGGAGAGCCGGTACCGGCCGTTCTGTTCCGAGCGCTGCCGGATGATCGACCTCGGTGCGTGGGCCACCGAGCAGTATCGGGTCACCGCGGAGGAGCAGGAGCCCGACGACGCCGAGCCGGCGAAGCCCGCCGCTGGGCAATAACCGGTGAGCCGGGGTTTCGAAGCACGTGCCTGCGCACGTGCGAGCCGGCGAACGCCCGGCGCGATGCAGCGCGCCGGGCTGGCTAGGCGGGCAAAGCCCGCCCAACTCGCTCAGCGGTCTTTCCAGGCGCCGCGGACCATTGCGATCCCGTGCGCACCATGCTGCCACGCGCGCTCCAGGTCGGTGGCAGCGAGGCCGCCGATCGCGAACACCGGAATCGCGGCGTCGCGCGCGATCCGCTCGAAGCCCTCCCAGCCGAAGCTCGCCACGCCCGGATGAGTCGGCGTCGGGTGGACGGGGCCGAGGACCGCGAGATCGAGCGCGAGCGCCTCGGCCTTGCGCAGCTCCGCGGCCGTGTGCACCGACGCGCCCACCCGGCTGAACGGCGGGCGTGCCGTGATGCCGACGAGCTGCGCCGCGGTGAGATGCAGGCCGTGCGCGCGCGAAGCGCGCGCGATCTCGGCGTCGCCGTTCACCAGCACGCAGCCGCCCGCGTCGCCGACGAGCCTGACGACGCGCTCGGCAAGCCGCGCGAGGCGATCGCGCGGCATCGCCTTCTCGCGAAGCTGGACCAGGCGCAGCCCCGCGGCGAGGCGGCGCTCGAGCGCCGCGAGGAAAGCCTCGTCACCGACGTCGCTCGCATTGGAGATCGCGTACTCGTCGGGAAGCGCGAGCGCCCGCAGGACCGGTTCGTTCGCGGGCAGCATCGGCGCCACGCCGATCGCCTCCGCCGGCTCCCAGGAGAACGCCTGGCCTTCCCTGCCGTGCGGCGCGCCGCGCCAGTGCCGGACCCGGAAGAACCGCAGGCGCACGGTCGCGTGGGGGTAGGTATACGCGCGGGTGAGCCAGGGCGTCGGATCCTCGATGTCGACGCCGAGCTCCTCGTGCAGCTCGCGCGCGAGCGCGCGGGCCGGCGCCTCATCGGGCTCGAGCTTGCCGCCGGGGAACTCCCAGTAGCCGCCGTACACCTTGGCGGCAGGCCGCTGCGCGAGGAGGACGCGGCCGTCGGCGCGGATCAGGACGGCCGCGGCGACGTCGACCACCTTCGTCACTTGCGGGCGCGCGGCCGGCCTTCGCCGTTCGCGCGGCCGGCATAATCGCGCGCGAACTGCCAGGCGACGCGCCCGCTCCGCGAGCCGCGTCCGAGCGCCCACTGCAGCGCCTCGGTGCGCGCGCGCTCGATGTCCGGCGCGCCGCAGCCCATCTCCTCCAGCCAGTGCGCGACGATGTCGAGGTAGCCGTCCTGGTCGAACGGATAGAACGAGACCCACAGCCCGAACCGCTCGGAGAGCGAGATCTTTTCCTCCGAGGTCTCGCCCGGGTGGATCTCCTCGCCGACGCGGTGGTACTCGAGGTTCTCCTGCATGAACTCGGGCATGAGGTGGCGGCGGTTCGAGGTCGCGTAAATGAGCACGTTGTCGGAAGTCGCCGCGATCGAGCCGTCGAGCGCCACCTTGAGCGCCTTGTAGCCCGCTTCCGAGGCCTCGAACGACAGGTCGTCGCAGAAGATGACGAAGCGCTCCTGACGGCCCGCGACCAGGTCGACGAGGTCCGGCAGGTCGACGAGCTCGTGCTTGTCGACCTCGATCAGCCGCAGGCCCTCGCGGTGGAAGCGGTTCAGGAGCGCCTTCACGAGCGAGCTCTTGCCGGTGCCGCGGGCGCCGGTGAGCAGCACGTTGTTCGCGGGACGCCCGGCGACGAACTGGCGGGTGTTGCGCTCGACGAGCGCCTTCTGCCGGTCGATGCCGCGCAGGTCCGAGAGCCGGATCCGGTGCGGGTGGGCGACCGGCACGAGCCGCCCGCGCCCGTCGCGCCTGCGCCAGCGGAACGCGATCGCGCCCGCCAGGTCGACGGGGGGCGTGGGCACCGGCAGCAGGGCCTCGAGCCGATCGACGAGGCCATCGATCCGGGTCAGGACGCGTTCCAGCGTCGCCCGGTCAGGTCCGGTATTCCGCGTTGATCTTGACGTAGTCATACGAGAAGTCGCAGGTCCAGACCGTCGTCTCGGTGCTGCCGCGTCCGAGGGCGACCCGGACGATGATCTCGGCCGGGCGCATCGCGCGGGCGCCGTCTTCCTCGCGGTAGCTCGCAGCCCGGCCGCCGCGCTCGATCACCTTGACCTCGCCGAGCCAGAGATCGACCCGGGAGACGTCGAGGTCCGGGATGCCGGCGTTGCCGATCGCCATGAGGAGCCGGCCGAGATTCGGATCCGAGGCGAAGAAGGCGGTCTTCACGAGCGGCGAGTGCGCGATCGCCTTGGCCACCCGCACCGCTTCGGGCTCGGACGCCGCGCCGGCGACCTGGACCGTGATGAACTTGGTCGCGCCCTCGCCGTCGCGCGCGATCGACTGCGCGAGCTGCCGCGACACCTCCACGATTGCCGCCTTCAGCTCGCCGTAGGCCGGCGTGGCCGCGTCCGCGATCTCCGGGGCGTCGGCGCGGCCGGTCGCGATCAGCACGAACGAGTCGTTGGTGGAGGTATCGCCGTCGATCGTGACGCGGTTGAAGGACGCGTCGGCGGTCTCGCGCACGAGCCGCTCGAGCGCGGGCTGCGAGATCCGGGCGTCGGTCGCGACGTAGGCGAGCATCGTCGCCATGTCGGGCTGGAGCATGCCGACGCCTTTCGCGATGCCGGTCGCCCCGACCCGCCGGCCGCCGACGGTCCCCGCCCGCGACGCGGCCTTCGGCACGGTGTCGGTCGTCATGATCGCCGCCGCCGCGTCCGCCCAGTTCGCCGCCGCGAGCGTCGCGACGCAGCGCGGCAGCGCCGCCTCGATCCGCTCCACCGGCAGGTCCTCGAGGATTACGCCGGTCGAGAACGGGAGCACTTCCGCAGCGGCACAGCCGATTGCGCGCGCGACTGCCTCGCACGTGCGTTCCGCCGCCCGCACTCCCGCCTCGCCGGTCCCGCAGTTCGCGTTGCCGGCGTTGGTGATGAGCGCCCGGACCGGGCGCTGCGCGGCGAGCCGGCGCCGGCAGACCTGGACCGGCGCCGCGGCGAAGCTGTTCCGCGTGAAGACGCCGGCGACGCGGCTGCCCGGCGCGAGGCGCATCAGCATGAGGTCGCGACCGCCGCGCCGGCGGATGCCCGCCTCGGCGAAGCCGAGCTCGACGCCGTCCACCGGCAGGAGCTCGGCCGGATCCGGCGGCTTCAGGTTGACGGCCATGGGACCACGGCCTTCAGTTCAGGCGGCCGTGGCAATGCTTGTACTTCTTCCCCGAGCCGCACGGGCACGGGTCGTTGCGGCCGACCTTGCCGATCTGGCGCACGAACGGCGCCGGCTTGCGCAGCGGCGCGGCCTCCGCCTCGGCTTCCGCCCCCGCACCGGCAACAGCGAGCGCCTCCTCGTGCTCGGGATGCTTGTAGTGGACGTTCTGCGGCGCCTGCGCCTTCTGCTCCATCTCTTCGACCTGACGCACCTGCTCGGGGGTTTTCAGCTCGACGTGGGTCAGGATGCGCGTGACCTCGCGCTTGACGGTCTCGAGCAGCGTGCCGAAGAGCTCGAACGCCTCGCGCTTGTACTCCTGCTTCGGATTCTTCTGCGCGTAGCCGCGCAGATGGATGCCCTGGCGCAGGTGGTCGAGCGCCGCGAGGTGCTCGCGCCAGTGCTGGTCGAGCACCTGCAGCAGCACCCAGCGCTCGATGTGGCGCGCGCCGTCCGGGGGCGCATCGGCGAACCGGCGCGCGTAGGCCTCGTCCATCCGCGCGGTGAGGCGCTCGAGGAGCCCCTCCTCGGCTAGGTTCCCCTCCCCTTCGAGCCACTGCCTGACCGGCGCCTGCAGGCCGAGCTCCGCCTGCAGCGTCGCCTCGAGGCCGGGGATGTCCCACTGCTCCTCGACGCTTTCGGGCGGGATGTGGGCGCGGAAGATGTCGGCGATCACCCCGTCGCGCAGGCTCTTGACCATCTCCTCGACCCCCTGGTTCTCGAGGATCTGGTTGCGCAGCTCGTAGATGTTCTTGCGCTGGTCGTTCGCGACGTTGTCGTACTCGAGCAGCTGCTTCCGGATGTCGAAGTTGTGCGCCTCGACCTTGCGCTGCGCGCTCTCGATCGACCGGGTGACGAGCGTGTGCTCGATCGGCTCGCCCTCCGGCATCTTCAGGCGCTCCATGATCGCCTTGATGCGCTCGCCGGCGAAGATGCGGAGCAGCGGATCCTCGAGCGAGAGGTAGAACCGCGAGGAACCGGGGTCGCCCTGCCGGCCGGACCGGCCGCGCAGCTGGTTGTCGATGCGCCGCGACTCGTGGCGCTCGGTGCCGATGATGTGCAGGCCGCCGGCGCCGACGACTTCCTCGTGCAGCTTCTTCCACTCCCCGCGCAGCTGCTTGACGCGCGCCGCCTTGTCGTCCTCGCCCAGCGACGGATCGGCCTTGACGAGGTCAACCTGCTTCTCGGCGTTGCCGCCGAGCACGATGTCGGTGCCGCGGCCCGCCATGTTGGTGGCGATCGTCAGCATCTTGGGCCGGCCGGCCTGCACGACGATCTGCGCCTCGTACGCATGCTGCTTGGCGTTCAGCACCTGGTGCGGCAGCCCCTCCTTCTTCAGCATCCCGGCGAGCTTCTCGGAGTTCTCGATCGAGGTGGTGCCCACGAGCACCGGCTGGCCGCGTGCGTAGCAGTCCTTGATGTCGGCGAGCACCGCCTGGTACTTCTCCTGCTCGGTCTTGTAGACCTGGTCGAGGCGATCCGCGCGGATCATGTCCATGTGGGTCGGGACGACGACGACCTCGAGGTTGTAGATCTCCTGGAACTCGTAGGCCTCGGTGTCCGCGGTGCCGGTCATGCCGGCGAGCTTGCCGTACAGGCGGAAGTAGTTCTGGAACGTGATCGAGGCGAGCGTCTGGTTCTCGCTCTGGATCTGCGCCCGCTCCTTCGCCTCGATGGCCTGGTGGAGGCCGTCCGACCAGCGCCGCCCCGGCATCAGCCGCCCGGTGAATTCGTCGACGATGACCACCTCGTTGTTCTGCACCACGTAGTGCCGGTCGCGGGCAAAAAGGTTGTGCGCCCGCAGCGCCTGGAAGAGGTGATGGTTCAGGTTGACGTGGGCGGGCTCGTAGAGGCTCGCGCCCTCGGGCAGGAGCCCGGCGCGCGCGAGGAAGGCCTCGGCGTTCTCGTGGCCCTGCTCCGACAGCAGCACCGTGTGGTTCTTCTCGTCGACGAAGAAGTCGCCGGGACCGTCGGCGGCCGCCTGCCGCTTGAGGAGCGGCGCCACCTGGTCCATCTTGACGTAGACGTCGGTCCGGTCCTCGGCCTGGCCGGAGATGATGAGCGGCGTGCGCGCCTCGTCGATCAGGATCGAGTCGACCTCGTCGACGATCGCGTAGTTCAGGCCGCGCTGGAACCGCTCGTCCACGCGCATCGCCATGTTGTCGCGCAGATAGTCGAAGCCGAACTCGTTGTTCGTGCCGTAGGTGATGTCGGCGGCGTACGCGGCGTGCTTCTCCTCGTGCGGCATCTGCGACAGGATCGTGCCGACGGTCATGCCGAGGAAGCTGTAGATCTTGCCCATCCACGCGGCGTCGCGGCTCGCGAGGTAGTCGTTGACGGTGACGATGTGGACGCCGCGGCCGGTGAGCGCGTTCAGGTAGGCGGGCAGCGTCGCGACCAGCGTCTTGCCCTCGCCGGTGCGCATCTCGGCGATCTTGCCGTCGTGGAGGACCATGCCGCCGATGAGCTGCACGTCGAAATGGCGCATCTCCAGGGTGCGCTTCGCCGCCTCGCGCACGACCGCGAAGGCCTCCGGCAGGAGGCCGTCGACCGTCTCGCCCTTGGCGAGCCGGTCCTTGAACTCGGGGGTCTTGGCGGCGAGCGCCGCGTCGGAGAGCGCCGCCATCTGCGACTCGAGCGCGTTGATGCGCGCGACCGTTTTCGCATAGGCCTTGAGCAGGCGATCGTTGCGGCTGCCGAAGATCGCCCGCGCGAGGCGCAGGATGGGGTCGAAGGGGAACACGGACGCCGGAAAAAGGCGTCAGTTTATCATCGAACTAGCGCGCTTCCGCGCCCGACCGCAGTCCGGGCGCGTTCCGCCGGCGGCGGGCGGTTCAGCGCTTGGCGCTGGCGAACAGGAACCGGGCGGGATTCTGCGGGACGCCCTTGTGGCGGACCTCGAAGTGCAGGTGCGGGCCGGTCGAGCGGCCGGTGCTCCCCACTTCGGCGATCTTCTCGCCCCGCTTCACGAGCTGACCCGGCTTGACGAGCGTTTTCGAGGCGTGCGCGTAGCGCGTGACCAGGTCGCCGCCGTGATCGATCTCGACCATGTTGCCGTAGGCCGGCTGGTACTCGGCGGTGATCACGACGCCCGCCGCGGCGGCATGGATCGGGGTGCCGGTCTCGGCGATGAAGTCGATGCCCTCGTGGTGGGCCATCTGGCCGGTGATCGGATCGATCCGCCAGCCGAAGCCCGACGCGTTCCACGTGCCGATCTGCACCGGCAGCGCGGTGGGCGTGATCGTCTGCCGGACCCGGGCGTTGAAGAGCTGGGCCTCGAGGAGATCGTAGTAGTCGCTGCGCGTCTCCATCTGGTGGGCGAGGAAGCCAAGCTGGCGGTTGAACTCGCCGAGCGAGAGGTCGTGGCTCATCGAGATCGCCGGCAGCGCCCCGCCACGACCCGGGATCTCGCCGAACCGGAACTCGCCCGGCCGGATGCCGGCGGCCGAGGAGAGCCGCTCGCCGAGGGCGTCGAGGCGCATCAGCTGGGCCTGCATCTCGCCCAGCTTGATCGCCATCGCATTGAGGTTCTGGCGCAGGAAGTCGTCGGTCCGGCGGGACTCCTCGAGCCGGACCGAGCGGATGAGCGACTGGAGCAGCGGCAGGTCGAGCGAGGCGGCGTGCCGCACCCCCAGGTAGGAGATGACGGACGCGGCCGCGATGAAGCCGGCGAGCAGAACGACCCCCGTGAGCACGACGTGCTTCAGGGAAAGCTCGAGCGACCGGGTCTTGGCCAACCGGTCCGACACCAGAATAATATGCATGCACCCTCCTCGGGTTGTCGCTCATGCAAGCCAAGCGGCTCGGCGAATACCTGGGTTCTGGCGATAGCACCAGCCGGCTGGTGCCCCAGGCCGCCTTACTCCTCGCCATCCGGCGGCAACTCTCCGAAGTGCTGCCGGACAACCTTCGGCGATCGTCCACGATCGCCAACTACAAGCAGGGAGTCGTTGTTGTTGTTGCCGGGACCAACGCCGCCGCGGCGAAGATCCGACATCTCGAGCCCAGGCTCATCGAGGTTCTGGGCAAACGTGGCCTGCAAATTACCGGAATCAGGGTGGAGGTGCAACCCGCGTGGCGTTTCGGTGCGCAAGTGCCTGAGAAAAAAGCCCTGTTCCTGTCGCAGGGCGCCCGAGCCGCGCTCGCGCAGCTGGGGCGTCGGCTGCCCGACAGTGCCTTGAAGCGCGCGGTCCAGGCGCTCGCGAATCGGGATGAATAAGAACGGGCTGGCCGGGCCCCGGCGCTGCCGCGGACGCTAGATCAGCAGCGCGACCCGCTCCAGCGCGAGCAGGGCCAGGACGACACCGGTAAAGATGAGCGCGTACTTGAACGTCTGCCAGGCGAGCCGCAGGAACTTGCGGTCACGGGTGAAGAGATAGGCCGCGAGCGCGGCGCCGATCAGGATGACGACGACGTAGAGGACGATCCGCAGGACGAGCAGCATGCGGAACGCCCCGGGCCTTTGACCCCCGGCCGGGAGGCCGGCCCGCGGGCCTCAGGTCGCGAGCGCGAACGCCCTCGCGAGCCCGGCGGGCGCCTGGTCGGCGCGGTCGAAGCTCGCGAGCTCCCAGGCTTCCGGCTGCTCGAGCGTGGCGCGCAGGAGCCGGTTGTTGAGCGCGTGCCCCGACTTGTGGGCCGAGAAGGCCCCGATCAGCGGGTGGCCGATGAGATACAGGTCGCCGATCGCGTCGAGCACCTTGTGCTTCACGAACTCGTCGGCGTAGCGCAGCCCGTCCTGGTTCAGGACCCGGTACTCGTCGAGCACCACCGCGTTGTCGAGGCTGCCGCCGAGCGCGAGCCCGGCGTCGCGCAGCGCCTCGACGTCCTGCACGAAGCCGAAGGTCCGCGCGCGCGCGACCTCCTTGGTGTACGGCGTCTCGGCGAAGTCGACGGTGAGCGACTGGCCGGAGCGGTCGAACACCGGGTGATCGAACGTGATGGCGAACGACACTCGGAAGCCGTCGTAGGGCTCGAACCGTGCCCACTTGTCGCCGTCGCGGACCTCGACCGGGCGGCGGATGCGGAAGAACCGCTTCGGCGCGCGCTGCTCCTGGATGCCCGCCGACTGCAGCAGGTACACGAACGGGCCGGCGCTCCCGTCCATGATCGGAACCTCGGGCCCGTCCAGGTCGATGTACAGGTTGTCGATCCCCAGGCCGGCGAGCGCGGACATGAGGTGCTCGACGGTCGCCACCTTCGCGCCCTGGCCTTCCAGCGCGCTGCACAGGCGGGTGTCGGTGACCGCGCGCGCCTGCGCGCGGATGTCCACCGGGTGGGCAAGGTCGACCCGGCGGAACACGATTCCGGTGTCGGGCTGCGCGGGCCGCAGGGTCATCACGACCTTTCTCCCGGTGTGCAGGCCCACACCGGTCGATTTGATCGCGGCCTTGATCGTGCGCTGTTTCAGCATGTTTTGTTGTTCTGACGCAAAGGGTTGGAGGATACCACGCGACCCCGGCCACGGACCACCCGTGCGCGGGGCGGGAGCGGCCCGGACGAGCACTTTGCCCGCGCGGCACCCCCGGGGTTGCCCGGGCGTGCGCCTCAGTCCGCCTGCTTCCTCAGGAAGGCGGGGATGTCGTACTTGTCCACGCCGCTCGCGGTCAGCGCCTCGATCGTCGAGTTCCGGTTCTTGCGGAACACCGCCGGCGCCGGCTCGACCACGCCGTAGTCGGTCACCTGGATGCCCTGGTTGTCCGTGCCGGTCCGCTGCACGACGAGCTGCGGCTTCTGGCTCCGCGCC
>Ga0233416_10000212_pt1 | contig 17769 bp, 19 predicted proteins | sample Sediment_Towuti__2_FD_188638 | JGI IMG/M metagenome (GOLD analysis project Ga0233416, IMG submission 188638) | Sediment microbial communities from Lake Towuti, South Sulawesi, Indonesia - Sediment_Towuti_2014_0_MG | ecosystem: Environmental > Aquatic > Freshwater > Lake > Sediment | place... | reverse complement strand
CCACGGACGGCACCACGGACGGGACCACGGACGGGACCACGGATGGCACCACGGACGGGACGTGTGTCGACACCACCGCCGACGGGAGCACCGACGGGACCGTCACGGATGGGACCACCGATGGCACCACGGAAGGGACCACCGATGGCACCACGGACGGGACCACCGATGGTCCCTGCGGCGACGTGACCGAAGATGTCGTCGTCGAAGACGTGCTGCCGACCACCTTCGAGGACTGCGCCGGGCTCACCGGTCTCGACAACGCGATCTGCCGGCACAAGGTCCTGATCGGCGCCGACGCCCTGGCCGAGTCCGATCCGGGACACGGTCTCGGCCACGCGCTCGTGCAGCTCCAGGAGAACAAGGCCAAGCACGAGAGCGACGCCACCGTCACCGAGGACGACGGCACCACCGACGAGGGGACAGACGAAGGAACCGACGACGGCACGGACGAGGAAGTCACGACCACGTCGGACGACTCCTCGGCCGCGCCGGGCCAGTCGGGCGAGTCGCACGGCAAGTCCGGAGAGTCGCACGGCAACTCCGGTCACTGACCGATCACGTTCAGCGATACACCCAGAGCGGGGGCTCCCAGAGCCCCCGCTCACCGTTTCCCGCCCGGGGACCCGGGCCCGGACCCGCCTACCCCACCGGCTGGCGCCGGGCGACGAGCCCGCCGACCGCGGCGAGCGCACCGCCCGCCGCCGAGAGGAACAGCCCGATCCCGGCGCTCCCCTCGACGCTCAGGTCGGCGGCGTCCACGTTCGCCCGGGCCACCTCGGCGCTCTGCAGCATCCCGAGCGCGGCGCACGCGAGGATGACCAACCCGCCGGCCGCGGCGACCACCGGCAGGATCCGCCGCAGGTCGTCGCTCTCCACGAGCAGCGAGATGATCGCGAGGACGCCGACGACGAGCCCCACCGCGAGCGCGAGGATGCCGGTCCAGTTCGCCGTCCCCGCGAGCGTGTCCTCGAGCACGAGCTCTCGCCCGAAGATCTCGCTCTCGCGGTAGCCGGCGACCTGCCACCACCCGAGGAAGATGCCTACCACGGCGAGGGAACCGCCCAACGCGACGAGCGTCACCGTGAGCGACCAGGTGGCGGAGCGGCTCTCTGCCACGTCCATCGGGTTCCCCCACATCCGCGCACGGCGGGGGCCGTGCGCAGGCGATTGTCACGCTCGCGCCGCTGCCAGGTCAAAGGGTCGAAGGTCTATGAACGCCTGCGAACGGCTACGAGACCGCTCGAGGCCTTGTCTAACCGGCACGGTCCGACCCGACCGTTGGCCCCTGGTCGCCCTCCCCGACGGCGCTTGTAGCATCTGGCCAACGGCAGAGCCCGGCATACCCGGAAGGGAGTTGATACCCGTGGACCGCATCAGCCACTGGATCGGCGGCAAGCTCGTACCCGGGGAGTCCGGCATCACGGGTCCCGTGTTCAACCCCGCCACGGGCGAGCAGACCCACGTGGTCGACTTCGCCACCGTCGAGGAGTTCGACCGGGCGGTCGAGATCGCCAACGAGGCCTTCCCCGAGTGGCGCGGGATGTCGCTCTCCAAGCGCGCCGCCCTGTTCTTCCGGATGCGCGAGGTCCTCGACTCGCGCAAGACCGAGGTCGCGAAGGCCGTGACCCAGCAGCACGGGAAGTGCCTGTTCGACGCCCTCGCCGAGGTCGAGCGGGGGGTCGAGCTCCTCGAGTTCGCGGCCGGTCTCCCCCACCTGCTGAAGGGCAGCTACAGCGAGCAGATCACGACCGGCTTCGACCTGTTCTCGGTGCGGCAGCCGCTCGGCGTGGTGGCGGGCATCACGCCGTTCAACTTCCCCGCGATGGTCCCGATGTGGATGTGCGCGGCCGCGATGGCCGCCGGCAACTGCTTCATCCTCAAGCCCTCCGAGAGGGACTCGGGCGCCTCGCTGCTGCTCGCCGAGGCCTTCCGGGACGCCGGCCTGCCGGACGGCGTGTTCCAGGTCGTGCAGGGCGACAAGGTGGCCGTCGACCGGACCCTCGAGCACCCCGACATCAAGGCGCTCAGCTTCGTGGGCTCGACGCCGATCGCGAAGTACGTGTACGCCACGGCCGCGGCGAACGGGAAGCGCGTGCAGGCCCTCGCCGGCGCGAAGAACCACATGATCGTGCTGCCCGACGCCGACGTCGGCATGGCCGCGGACGCCGCGGTGTCCTCGATCAACGGCTCGGCCGGCGAGCGCTGCATGGCGATCGCGACGGTCGTGCCGGTCGGCGACATCGCCGACCCGCTCATCGAGGCGATCCTCGAGCGGACGGCGAAGCTCAAGGTCGGCGACGGCATGGACCCGGAGAACGAGATGGGCCCGCTCGTGACGCTCGAGCACCGCGACCGCGTTGTGTCGTACATCGACAGCGCGCGCGAGCAGGGGGCGACGGTGCTCGTCGACGGCCGCGAGCACCCGCTGTGGGGAACCGGCTTCTTCGTCGGGCCCTCGGTGATCGACCACGTGACCGAGGACATGAAGTGCTACCAGGACGAGATCTTCGGCCCGGTCGGCACGATCGTGCGGGTCGAGACCTACGAGGACGCGATCGCCCTCACCCGCCGGAACCGGTGGGGCAACGGGGCGGCGATCTTCACGCGCGACGGCGGCGCGGCGCGGCAGTTCGTCTACGACATCGAGGCGGGCATGGTCGGCATCAACGTGCCGATCCCGGTGCCGCTCGCCTTCTACTCGTTCGGTGGGTGGAAGGAGTCGCTGTTCGGGGACAGCAAGATGTACGGGCCCGAGGGCATCCACTTCTGGACGCGTGAGAAGGCCGTGACCGTGCGCTGGCCTGACCCGTCGACGAGCAAGGTCGACCTCGGCTTCCCGGGGGCTCGCTAGGCCCGCCCGCACCCTCCGCGCGTCTCAGCGGGCACCGTGCACTCGGTGCTACAGTGGCGCCTCTTCCCCACATGGCCGAGAGCTTCGCCGATCGACCCCGCGGCAGCGCCCCCAACGCCCGCCGCAGAGGGTTCTGGGCGTTCTGCGCCCTCATCGTTCTGTTCATCCTGGCCGTTCTCGTCGACCCGCTCTCGTTCTCGGCGAGCGCCGAGCACACCGACGTCGGCCGAGCCCGGACCAACGAGCACGCCGACCTCGTGACCGCGCCCGAGCTGCTCGCACCGGTTCCGAGCAAGGTCTCGGCCGGCGATCTCGAGCGGCTGATCGCCAAGGGCGAGCCGATCTACTGCGGCGCGGGGACCAAGCCGCTCGTCGCGCTCACGTTCGACGACGGGCCGGGCGTGAACACGCAGGCGACCATCGACCTGCTGCAGGCTCGCGGGATGACCGCGACCTTCTTCACCGTGGGCAAGCTCTACGGCGCGACCCCCGGCTGGGGCAAGCTCCTCGCGACCGAGGCCAGCTTCGGTGCGGTCGGCGACCACACGTGGGACCACGTTCCCGTCCGCGGGTTGTCGGCCGGCCGGCTCGCCGACGAGATCCTGCGCACCCGCCGCGCGGCCCGGCGACTGTCCGGACGGCCGGTGTTCCTGTTCCGTCCGCCGCTCGGCGCGCGCGACCGCACGCTCGACCGATACCTCAGCGACCACGGGATGCTCCAGGTCATGTGGAGCGTGGAGAGCGGCGACTCGCAGGGCGCGAGCCGGCGCAAGATCTACCGAACGATCCGAGAGCACCTGTCGCCGGGCGACATCGTCCTGCTCCACGAGGGCCGAGGGACGACGCAGCATGCGCTGCCGGCGATCCTCGACCTCATCGAGGCGCGGGGCTACCGGACCGTCACGGTCCCCCAGCTGCTCGCGATGGATCCGCCCTCGAACGAGCAGCTGCGCTCGCACTCGTGCCCGTGAGCTAGGTCCCCGCCGCCTCGCAGACCTTCGCGCCGGCCTCGTCCTCGAGCAGCGTCAGCAGCCCGGAGTGATCGAGCTCGCCGCGATCCGCGTCGAGCGCCCGCTGAAGGGCCTCGGCCACCGGCCGGAAGCCGGGCACCGGCACGCCGACCTCATCCGCCGTCTCGAGGATGATCCGGGCGTCCTTGCGGTGCAGCCGGATCCGGAACCCCGGGGCGAAGTTGCCCGCGAGCATGCGCTCGCCGTGCACCTCGAGGATCCGGCTCCCAGCGAAGCCGCCGAGCAGGGCCTCGCGCACCTTGGCCGGATCGACGCCGGCCTTGGCCGCGAGCAGCAGCGCCTCCGCCACTGCCTCGATCGTCGACGCGACGACCAGCTGGTTGCAGGCCTTCGTCACCTGCCCGGCCCCGGCCGGGCCGACATGCACGATGTTCTTGCCCATGACCTGGAACACCGGCAGGGCACGCTCGAACGCGTCGTCGGGGCCTCCGACCATGATCGAGAGCGCCGCCTCGATCGCGCCCTTCTCGCCCCCGGACACCGGCGCGTCGAGCATCGTCACCCCTCGCTCCGCGAGCCGCTCGGCGAACCGGCGCGTCGGCACCGGCGCGATCGAGCTCATGTCGAGCACGAGCGAGCCCTCGCGCACGCCCTCCACGACGCCGCCCTCACCGAAGAGCGCCGCCTCGACGTCCGGCGTGTCGGGGCACATCGTGATGACGACGTCGCTCGCCGCGGCGACGCCAGCCGAGGAGCCGCCGCGCGCCGCGCCGGCCTCGACGAGCTCGTCGACGGGGGCCGGGACGAGGTCGTGGACGGTGAGCGGGTAGCCGGCGGCGAGCAGGTGCTTCGCCATCGGCTTGCCCATGATGCCGAGCCCGATGAATCCGATCCGCTCGCCCATCTCAACCCTCCATCGCCGCGTCGGCGATCCCGAGGGCGCCGTCGATGATCTCGAAGCCCTCGGCGAGCTCGGCCTCGGTGATGATGAGCGGTGGGTTGGTCATGATGTTATGCCACCGGACGAACGTCGAGAGGCCGTGCTCGAGCAGGTACGCGCCGACCGCCTTCATCGTGTCGCTCGCGCCGTTGAACGGGCACATCGGCTCCATCGTCGTTCGGTTCTTCACGATCTCGAGGAGACCGAACAGCCCGATGTTGCGCACGAGACCTACGCTCGGGTGCTTGTCCTGCAGCTCCGCGTGATGCCGGGTCATGACCTCGCCCATCTTCCGCGAGTGCTCGATCAGTCCGTCCTCCTCGAGCACGCGGATCGCCGCGAGCGCCGCCGCGCACGCGAGCGGGTGCGAGTTGTACGTGAGGCCGCCGAAGTAGACCTTGTCCGCGAAGTACTCGTAGACCTTCGGCCGGATGCCGACCGCGCCGAGCGGCACGTATGAGGACGTGAGTCCCTTCGCCATCGTGATCATGTCCGGCACCACACCCCAGTGATTCACGGCGAACCACTCGCCGGTGCGCCCGAACCCGGACATGACCTCGTCGGCGATCATGAGGATGCCGTAGCGGTCGCAGATCTCGCGCACGCCCTGCAGGTATCCCTCGGGCGGGATCAGGATCCCGTTCGTCCCGGTCACCGGCTCGAGGATGAACGCGGCGATCGAGCTCGGGCCCTCGAGCATGATCGTCTCCTCGAGGTACTGCAGCGCGGTGGCCGCGTCGTCGAACGGCCGCTCGGGGCCGTGGTACGCGTCGAGAACGTGCACGACGCCCGGCATCCCGGGCTCGTTCGCCCAGCGCCGGGGGTCGCCGGTGAGCGAGATCATCCCGTAGGTCGCGCCGTGGTACGAGCGGTACCGCGCGAGGATCTTGTGCCGACCGGTCACCATCTTGGCCATGCGCACGGCGTTCTCGTTCGCCTCGGCCCCGCCGAGCGTGAAGAACACCTTGTCGAGGTCGCCCGGCAGGAGCTCGGCGAGCTTCTGCCCGAGCCGCGCTCGGACCTCGGTCGCCATGAACGGGCTGATGTACGCGAGCTGCTCGGCCTGGTCCTTGACGGCCTGGATCACGCGCGGGTCACCGTGGCCGATGTTCGAGCACCACAGCTGGCTGTTGAAGTCCAGGTACCGCTTGCCCTCGGGCGTGAAGAACTCGCATCCCTTTGCCGTCGCGACGGGGATCGGGCTGACCGCGGACTGCGCGGACCAGTCGTACAGCGTGTACCGCTTCGAGAGCTCGACGATCTCGTCGCCGGTGAGTGGTGCGCTCTCCGTTGCCATGACTCCCACTTCCCTTCAGTGCTCGTCCGCGGCCGAGGGATCGGTCCGCAGGTCCGGCCTCGGGGGCTCCGTCCGCCCCGGACGGATGACGTAGCTGTGCTCGGCTGCCCAGTGCAGGATCACGCGATCGCCCGGCCGCGGGTCGACGAGGGCGACCTCGTCGTTCAGTCTGTGCACCGTGAGCCGCTCTCCCGTCCGCAGGAGCACGATGAACTGGGTGACCGAGCCGAGGTACACGACGTCGGCGACGGTGCCACCGACGTGGGACGCGCGCGGTCCGACCTCGCCGGACGCGAGCTTGATCCACTCGGGCCGCACGGTGATGTGGGCCGTCGGGGCCCCGTCCCCCGGATCGGGCGCGAGGATCCGCTCGCCCTCGCCGAGGTCCATGCCCACGAGACCGCCGTCCCGCCAGTCGATGCGGAGCGTGATGAGGTTCGACGTCCCGATGAAGCCGGCGACGAACGGCGAGGCCGGTCGGCTGTAGAGCTCGCGCGGCGTGGCGAGCTGCTCCACCAGGCCCTCGTTCATGACGGCGATGCGATCGGACATCGTCATCGCCTCCTCCTGGTCGTGCGTGACGTAGACGAACGTCGTCCCCGTCCGCATCTGCAGCTCCTTGAGCTCGAGCTGCATCTCCTTGCGCAGCTTGAGGTCGAGGGCGCCGAGGGGCTCGTCGAGCAGCAGCGCGGCGGGGCCGTTCACGAGCGAGCGGGCGAGCGCGACGCGCTGCTGCTGCCCTCCGGACAGCTGTGCAGGCCGGCGATCCTCCATCCCCTCCAGGCGCACCGTCCTCAGGATCTCGGTCACGCGCCGGGCGATCTCGTCGCGGGGCCGCTTCTTGATCTTCGGTCCGAACGCGATGTTCTCCGCCACGGTCATGTGCGGGAACAGACCGTAGGCCTGGAACACCATGTTCACGTTGCGCTTCTGCGGCGTGACGAACGTGACGTCGTTGCCCTGGAGCAGGACCCTGCCCTCATCGGGCGCCTCGAACCCGGCGATGATCCGAAGGGTCGTCGTCTTGCCGCAGCCGCTCGGGCCGAGCAGCGAGAAGAACTCGCCCGTCTGGATCTCGATCGCCACGTCGTTCACGGCGGTGACGTCGCCGAAGCGCTTCGTCACGTGGTCGAGCTCGATCGCGCTGCCGGGTTCCGTTCCTTCCATCGAGGGGGTCCCTTCCTTCATCGCTCGATCCGGTTCAAGCGGGCGAGCCAGTAGGCGATCACGGACATCACGATGGACACGACGAGCATCACGAAGTTGAGCGCCGCGCCCGAGCCCCAGTCCCCGCCCGACAGGATCAGGTCGCGGACGCGCTGGCCCATCATGTACGAACCGGTCCCGCCGACGATATCCGCCGTCACGAAGTCGGTCAGCATCGGGATGTAGACGAGGATCATCGCGATGAAGATGCCGGGCGCCGCGAGCGGGATCAGGATCTTCCTCGCCTGGGTCCACCAGCCGGCGCCCAGGTCGATCGCTGCCTCGAACATCGAGGGGTCGATCGCCTTCATCGCCGCGTAGATCGGGATCGTGGTGTACGTGATGTACGTGGCGGCGAGGGTCACGACGACCGCGAACCGACTGAACAGCAACCACGACACGGGGGGTCCCGGGATGAACCAGTTGAAGATCCCCTCGCGCCCGAGGATCGACTGCCAGGCGTAGATCTTCACGACCGGGGCGAGCTCGTCGGCCAGGACGAGGGAGAGCAGGATGAACAGCTCCCACTTGCCCGCCCGGAACACCATGTAGTAGCCGAGCGGGAGCGCGATCGCCAGCATGAGGATCATCGAGGTGGTCCCGATGAACAGCGTCGTCCAGGCGATACGCAGGTTGATCGGGTCGGTGAGCACCGTCTGGTAGTGCTCCAGCGTGTACCCGCTCGCGACGTCCGGCGGGTACTTCACGATGCTCATCTGGACCATGATCAGCATCGGCGCCAGGAACAGGACGATCAGGAGCGTGACGGGGGCGAACATGATCCCGAACACGCCCCGCCTGGTCCTGCGGGGTCGTCCGACCGCCGTCGTGACCGCGGCCACCTACTTCGCCTCCTCGATGCCGAGCGCCGAAGCGGCCCCACCGCGGCGCAGCAGCCGGACCGCCAGGTAGATCAGCCCGACCTGGACCGCCGAGATGACGACCGAGATCGCGTTCACCACCGCCGTGTGGTCGGGGTTGCGGACCGAGGAGTAGACCCAGATCGGGAAGGTCTGCTGGAAGCCGATCGTGAAGAAGCTGATCTCGAAGTTGTTGAACGACCACGTGAACGCGAAGATCCCGGCCGCCGCGAGCGCCGGCGCGATGTGCGGAAGGATGATGTAGCGGAGGACCTGCATCCGCGAGCAGCCGAGGTCGATCGCCGCCTCCTCCTGCACGCGCTCGAAGCGGAACAGCTGGGCCGACACGATCGCGGTGACGAGCGGGAAGGTGCAGATCGTCTGGGTCGCGATCACCGTCTTCAGGCTGAGATCGATGTCCAGCCGCCCGTACGCCATCAGCGCCGCGATCCCGATGACGAGCCACGGCAGGATGAGGGGCGCGCCGACGAGCCCCCCGATCGCGCCCCGCCCGCGGAACCGGAAGCGCGTGAGACCGAACGCCGTGAGCGTACCGAGCACGAGGCAGAGCGGCGCGACGATGAACGCGACGAGCGTCGAGTTCACGAGCGACTCCTTGAGCAGCGTGTCCTGCGCCGCCACCGAGTACCAGTTGAGCGTGAAGCCCTCGAGCGGGAACGCGAGGACGTTCGAGTCGTTGAACGAGAACAGCACGAGGATGACGAGCGGCCCGAACAGGACGAGGAAGACGCCGGCGAGGAACGCCCGCCACATCCACCGGTTCGCGGCGACGCGGGCACGGACGCCGGCCGGCGCTCGGACGGCGACCGCGGCGCCGGCTGGCTGCGCCACCTCAGCCATCTACGACGCCTTCACCTCGGTCCATGCCTCGACCCAGGCGGCGCGGTTCTCGGGCGGGGTCGCGGGGATCGCGTTCTCCATGCTGAACGGTGCATCGAGCGATGCGGCCTCGATCAGCTCGGGCGATGCGATGTCCAGGACCTTCTGGTTCGCCACCTGGTAGTTCCACTCCTCCGCCTCGAACAGCTCGGCCTCGGGGCTCGTGTAGTAGTTCAGGAGCGCGTACACGGCGTCGACGTTCTCAGGTGCGACGTCGGGCGTCATCCCGTAGCCGCACGCCCACAGGAACTGCCCCTCCTTCGCCACCTGGAACTCGGTGTTCATCCCCTCCTTCTGAAGCGACTTCGCATTGTCCGGGTACCCGGAGGAGATGATCACCTCGCCGGACTTGAACAGCGTCTTGAGGCTCGCGTCGCCCTTCCAGAACGTCCGTATCTGGTCCTTGTGGTCGATGAGGTAGTTCTTCACCTGCTCGAGCTGCTCGTCGGTCATATGGAGCGGGTCGGTGATCCCGTTCGCAAGGGCGCCGATCATGATCCCGGTCACGGCGATGTCCTCGATCGCCATGCGACCGGACCACCGCGGATCGAACAGGTCGGTCCACGAGTCCGGCGCCGGCTGGACGACATCCGCGTCGTAGACGATGCCGGCGGTCCCCGCGTCGACGGGGAGCATGTAGATCTTGCCGTCCACCTGCACGCCGGGTAGCTCCCTCATCGACGGGAACAGGTCGTTCCAGTCCTCGAGGCGCGAGACGTCGAGCGGTGCGTAGATGCCCTTCTGGACCATCTCGAGCGTGGCCTCGTCGACGCAGCTGTTCACCACATCGACCTCGAAGCCCGCCAGGATCTTCGCCACGGCCTCCTCGTTGCTGCTCATCGCCGAGGACTCGAGCTTGATGTTCGGGTACTTCTCGTAGAAGCCGGCGAGGTACTTGGGGTCGAAGCCGTCCCCGTAGGACAGCAGCCGGATCGTGCCGTGGATGTCCTCCGGCGCGACGCTCGCTCCGGGGCTCGACGGGGCGGCTTCCTCCTCACCATTCCCGCATGCGACCGCCACGAGCGAGAACGCGAGCGCTCCGGCCAGCAGGAGTGCGATGCGACGAGTCATCTCGACCTCCTTGCGCCCTCCGGCGCATCCCTTCCTTCCTTCGTACGTAGAGACTCCTCCCGCACGATGGGTCACCGGTCGGGCAGGGACCCGATGTAGGCGGCGATGAGGTCGCCCGCCTGGATGCAGTGCTCCTCGAGCTCGGCCGCGGCGCGATCGGCATCGCCCGACTCGATCGCCTCCAGGAGCGGTCGGTGCTGCAACGCGATCTCGTCGGCCGAGGAGTACACGCGCTCGTCGAGCCGGAGCAGCGCTCGGAGCACCGCGATGTATCGCGTGAAGACCTCGAGCAGCCGCGAGTTGCCCGAGAGGCGGCACAACGCCTCGTGGAAGGCGAGATCGGCTCGGGTCACCTCCGCCGAATCGCCGGCCCGGACGGCCTCGTCGATGCGATCGACGAGCATGCGAAGCTCGGCGAGCGCCTCCGGGTCTCGCGAAGCGGCGAGCAGCCGGGCCGCCCGTCCCTCGATCGCCGCCCGGAGCTGGTACACCTCGAGCACGTCGGAGCTCTCGAGCCGGACGACGAACGTGCCCCGACGCGGCTCCTCCTCGACCAGTCCCTCGGCCCGGAGGAGCTTGAAGGCCTCGCGGACGGGTCCGCGGCTGATCTTCAGCTGCTGCGCGATCTTGGACTCGACGAGGTGCTCGCCCTGGCGGTAGCCGCCGGCCAGGATCCGCTCCCTGATCCGCTCGGCCGCGTCCTCGGCGAGGGACCTCGGCGCCTCGATGGGCTCGAGACCCGCTTCGGTGGTACTCGTGCTCTCCACCTCCCCCCTTCCTCGCTCCAGGCGCGAGGGCCGCCCGCTGCCCTCGACGCCGCGCGGCGGGTCGATTGTATACAGTCGACAATCGGCGTCCTAGTCCCCAACGCGATAGCGACGCATCGCCTCTTTCACCGGCGCGGTGTCGAGCGTCATCTCCAGGAACCCGACCTGGCTCTCGTACACGGCCGGGTCGACCTGCTCCTTCACGTCGTCTTCGAAGATGTGCATCACGGGGAGCCCTAACTGGACTCCGGCCAGCGGACCCACGTACGCGGGGTCGCCCGAGGTGACGGTCTCCGCCGCCACCTCGATCGCCTCGGGATCGGCCGCTCCGACGACCACGACGAGGTTCTCCGCACCGTGCTCGTCGACCAGATCCTTGATCGCGCCCTGGTTCTCAGGGTCCATGGCCCCGGCCGCCGTTCAGACGAAGCACTCCGTCCGAACCATGACGACCTCGGCGCCGGCCGAGGTGAGGCACTCGGCGATCGCCTCGCCGGGGACGCTGTCCCGCTCGCCGAGCGCGATCGCCTTCTTGCCTCGCAGCTGCATCTACTCACCTCCCATCACGCGACCGACGGCGTCCTCGAGGTCCTCGAGCGACGGGTCGCCCGAGAGCCGCTCGACCTCCTCTCCGTTCCTGAACACGAGGTACGTGGGGAGACCGAAGACCCGGAGATCCCGACAGATCTGCCGGTTCTCCGGCGCGTTCACCTTCACGAGCCGCACCCGCTCGCCGAGCCGGCCGACGAGCGCCTCGACGTGCGGCATGAGCGCGAGACACGGCGCGCAGTTCGGTCCCCAGAAGTCGATCAGCACCACCCCGTCCTGCACCAACTCCGGGAACGTCTCGACCGTGGCGTCTGCCTGCATCGGCTCATACCTCCAACGTGAACGAGGCACCGTCCCACAGCCGCGTCATGCGGCCGAGGAACAGGCTGCCCTTCGCGAACAGCATCGTGGTCCGAAGCGTCCCCTCGCGGAACGCCGCGAGCGCGTGCGGCAGCCACGGCACCGCCGAGGCGATGTGGCCCTGCGTCGGCGAGTAGCCCGGCAGGCCGTGGGTCCGGGCCCACGCCGCGATGTCCTCGCGCCCGAGCTCGCCGCGCAGCACCGCGAGGCCCGCGAGCATCCGGTAGTTACGCTCGGGGACGTCGCCGCCGCCGGCCGGCTCGGTCACCTCCGGGTTGTGCAGCTCGGTCGCGAACCGATCGATCTCCGAGAAGCGCCGCCCCATCGCCTGCAGCGGCGCCCCCACGATGTCCTCGAGCAGCGCCTGCTGGCTCGAGCCCGAGCCGACCCGGTGTCGGCCGACGGCGTCCAGGCGCATCACCGGCGAGCCGGCGGGCGCGTTCTCGGCCGGGCCGAGGAGCACGGCCATCGCCGCCAGCACGTCCTCGAGGACCGGCGTGTCGCGCTCGAGGGCGCCGCGGAACTTCATCCCGAGCTTCGCGAGGGCGCCGCCGGCCACGACGGCGACGCGATCGTGCACGCCCGAGGCAACGAGCGTGGCACCCTGGATGAGCGCGAGGATCGGCCCCGCGCAGAACGCCTTCACGTCGAGGCCGCTCGCGTTCTCCAGCCCGCAATCCTCCGCGACCGCCTTCGCGAGGTTCCCGCCGCCGCGCTGGTACCGATCGCCGATCGCCTCCTCGCCCGAGGAGAGCACGAAGCCGATCCCGAGCGGGTCCTCGCCGGAGCGCGCGAGCAGGACTCTGAGCGCGTGCACGGCGCCCGCCTTGCAGGCGAGGTTCTCGAGCAGCACGTTCGCAGTGAGCGCCTCGTCCTCGTCGTGGTCGGGCCTGAAGGCGCCGACGAGCTCGTCGCCCGCCCAGAGTGGGAGCTCTCGGGGTCGCGGCTCGACGCCGTCGAGGCGCACGAGGTCGAACCGGTCCGCCTCGGCGAGCATCGCGTAGAAGGTCGGCTCGTCGACGATCTCGCCGAACGGTCCCGAGGGGCCGGCGTCGGGAAGCGGCTCGCGCCACCACGGGCGGTCGCGCTCCCACAGCGCGTCGGGCTCGAGGTTGCCGATGAACGCCTGGTTCGGCGGGTAGGCGACCGCATCGCCGAACGAGCGCAGTCGGGCGGCGATCTCGGGCCAGCGGTCGCGCTCGCGCCACGGCTTCGAGCCGTAGCGGACCAGGTCGGGCACGTGCTCGAGCGTGAGCGAGGCACCGAGTACCGCAACGGGCCGACCGACGCTCACGCGCTCGTCTCCCACACGGTCATCGGGCCGACATCCGTGGCCAGCATCTCGAGCGCGCGCTCGACGATCTGTCGGCGCAGGGCCAACTCGTCACCGACCGCGAGCGAGGGATCACCGGTCGGGTGCGTGATGGAGACCCCGCGCAGGATCCGGTTCGCCCCGATCATCTGCGCGATCGTCGGGAGCGCCGTCACGAACACGGTGGGGATGCCCGTCCTCTCGATCTCCTTCGTCAGCGTTGCCCCGCAACGCGTTCCTGTTCCTCAGGTGCCGGTGAGGATCACCGCCTGCACGCCGGCCTCGTGGAGCTCTGCCGCGATCTCCTGTCCGAACTTCGCCGCCGCCGCGACCGGCGTGTCGACACCGGTCGTGGTGTAGAAGACGTCGTGGAGCGCACCGATCCGCCCCTCGGCCTCGAGCTCGCGCACCACGTCGAGCGGGACCAGCCGGTTCGGGTCCTCGTTCGCCGCCGTCGTGTCGAACCCCGCGTGCACCGACTCGTACGAGTCGGCCCCGAGCGAGGTCACCCCGTCCAGCGGGTAGCGCAGCCACGCGTTCGCACGCCGGCCCGGCAGGCGATCCGGGTTGCCCTGCGGCACGCACCCCGCCTCGGTCACGAGCGCCATGCGCGCCCGCGTGAGGTCGGGGACCGGCGGGGGCGGCGCGACACGGTCACCGGTCGGCACGATCTCGGTACGGACGTCGCCGCCGAGCTTCGCGAGCAGCAGGTCGACCGCGCGGGCGGCCCCGGTCCGCTCGGCGCGCACGTTCGTCCGAAGGCCGCGCGGCAGGTAGCCCTCCTCCTCGGCCGATCCGACGCGCTCGCCCCGTGCGAGCCGGAGCGCGAACGAGGCGATCGCGGGCAGGACCGAGCGCATCTCGGTGACGCTCGAGCCGGTCGGGAAGACGTACGCGGCGCCCTCGGCGGCGAGCACGCCCGGGCTGTCGGGCGTCATCGCGGTCACGACCGGGACACCGCGACGGCCGGCCTCGCGAGCGAGCGAGCCGCACGCGTACCCGTACCGGCCCGAGCCGAACGCGGGTCCGCACACCAGCACGTCCGGCGTCTCCTCCTCGATCCACGCGAGGAGCCGGGCGAGGACCTCGGCCTCGCGCTCGCCGAACGCGTCGTCGCCACACGCGAGGGTCACATCGACCGGCAGGCCGGCGACCTCGAGCCCTCGCCCGGGTCCGACCGCGCCCTCGAGGCGCACCGGCTCGTGCCCCGCCGCCTCCTCACCGCCGAGACCCGCGAAGAACTGGTTCAGGTAGTGGACGACCCTCATGCCGGCACCGCCGTCCACGTCGCGTCGCCCGTCTGGCTGTTGGCGCCGAGGTACGCCCACGTCGGGACCGGCGCGCTCTCGAGCCCCTCCGCCCCGCCGATCACGCGCTCGGGCGACCACGGCGGCACGAGCTCGTCCTCGTTGCCCGTGCTGATGAGGCAGTCGGCCTCGGGGACGTGGTCGGTGAGCCCGCCGTTCGTCTCGGTGAGGATCGCGCTGGTCGCGATGCCGAGCCGCTCACACGCGCGCACGGTGAGCATCGTGTCGGTGTGCGAGTTCCCGGTCTCGAACGTCGTGCACACCACGCCGTCGGCGCCGAGCATCTGCGCGAGGCGCGCCGAGAGCATCGCCGAGCGCTGCTTCTCGGCCGCCGTGTTCAGGTACCCGAGCGCGACGATGAGTCCCGCGAAGCGGAGGCGCTCACCGTCCGAGTCGAGCAGCTCGCGGATCAGCGCGCTGCGTTGGTAGAAGGCGGTCGGGTTGCGCGAACCCGCCCACTCGTAGGCCCCGTTCACGAGGGCGCCGTCGAGCACCTCGCACGGATCGAGCGCCGTGGGCACGAGCCCTTCCATCCGCTCCCCGTATAGGAAGGTGTCGAGGAACGGTCCCTCCGAACCGACCTGCAGGATCGCCGCGACCCCGGGGAGACCGTCGTCACGTGGCCGGTCGCGGTGTGCGAGGACCTCGACGCGCTCGGGCTCCGCGCCGATCGTGGCCGAGGCGAGCTCCCGCGCGATGCGCAGCGTCGCGCGCCGGATCGCCCGGTCGGCATCGGCGGCATCGGCGCCGTCTCGCACCGTGCACTCGAGCACGACACTCGTTGTCGAGCCGAACGGGCTGCGCTCGGCGCCGGGGCCCGCCATGTCGACGATCGCCGCGGGGAAGTCGACCGCCTCGAGCTGATCTGCCGCGACGAGGTCGCAGCTCGAGAGGACCGTCACGCCCTCGAGCCGGTTCGTCCGCCCACGCCCGGCGAGCGCGAGCCGCCCGAGCGCGCCGGGGAACGCGGTCTCCGGATCGTCGGGCTTCACGCTCGGCGCCACGGCGTCGAGGACGTTCGCGACGCGGACGCTCTCGCCCGGGCGGACGACGTGCACCGCGGCGCGGTCGATGGCCGGCTCCGTCTCGGCGAGCGCTCGGAGCGTGTCGGCGTCGACGACGAGGCGTCCGGCGTCGAAGGAGACGCCCGACCCCATCGAGACGTCGGTGACCTCGTAGGTCGCGAGCTCGAGCGGCTCGGCCGGCATCCGGTGCTCCCCGCTACGCTCCCGGCACCGGCGGAGCGTCCGCCGGGTCGTACCAGTCGCCGCCGCCGATCTCGCCGCCGTCCACGATGATCGTCTCGGCGGTCACGAACGAGGCCTCCTCGGAGGCGAGGAAGAGCACCGCCGCCGCCTGCTCCGCGACCGTGCCGGCGCGCCGCAACGGGACCCGTCGCAGGTACTCGCGCTGGAGACGCTGCTCGGCGGGATCGTCCGCCATCGCCGCGAGGTTCTCGGGCGTGAGCGTCTGCCCGGGCGCCACGCAGTTCGCGCGGATGCCGAGGTGCCCGAGCTCGTGCGCTACCGACCTGGTGAGCGCGCCGAGCGCGGCCTTCGACGCGTTGTACGCGGACTCCGGCGACTCGTTCTTGAACGCGTTCGCCGAGGTGACGTTCACGATCGCCCCGCCGCCGTGCTCGATCATGTGCGGGGCCGCGACCTGCATCGTCGCGAGCGGCGCGCGAGCGTTCACCGCGAACGTGTTGTCGAACGTCTCCTGCGTCACCTCCATCACGGGGCCGTCCGGCATCATGCCGGCGCAGTTCACGAGCACGTGGATCCGGCCCATGCGCGAGATCGCCTCGCGCACCATCGCCTTCGCGGCCTCGAAGTCGGCGAGGTCCACGACGAAGGTCTCGACGCGGTCCGGCGCACCGGCGCGCACCTGCTCGAGCCCGTCGGCTCGGATGTCGGCCGCGAAGACACGGGCACCCTCCGCGACGAACGCCTCGACGATCGCGCGCCCGATGCCCTGGGCGCCACCGGTCACGACGACGTTCCGGTTCTCGAACCGACCCATCACGGCACCTCCGGATAGTGCAGTGGCTGCCCGGCCAGGCCGAGATCGCCGATCGACAGGAACCGGCCTCCGACGTTCGCGACGACCACGAGGTCCAGGCGCTCGCCGACCCACGCGATGTTCGTGGGCGCGTCGAACGTCGTGGCCAGGTGGTCGTCGATCGCGCGCTCGACGGAGCCGTCCGCGCGGATGCGGACGAGGCCATCGGGCCGGTAGAGCGTGACCCACAGCGAGCCCTCGGCGTCGAGGGCGATCCCGTCCGCGTCGGTGTCCGGGAGCTCGGCGACCACCGTCGGAGCCCCAGCCGACCCGTCGGGAAGGATCGGGACGCGGACCACGCGCTCGGCGTGCGCCTCGACCACGACGAGCGCCGAGCCGTCGGGGGTCACGAGGCAGCCGTTCGGGTACCCGGGCACGGACGTGCTCCAGCGCTCGGTCACCCGGTCCGGCCCGATGCAGACGATCTCCGGTCGGTCGTCCTCCCCCGAGCACGTCACGTACAGGTTGCCGGCGGCGTCGAACGCCGCGACGTTCGGCGTGTCGAGCTCCTCGCCCCCGACGCCGCGCGCGTAGGTCTCGACGGCGCCCGTCGACGGGTCGAGCCGCGCGATCTCGCCTCGGTCGGCGTCGCACGCGTACACGCGCCCGCGCCCGTCGAGCGCGATCCCGAGCAGCGAGCCGCCCGTCGAGCCGACCTCTTCGACCTCGCCGTCGAGCGACACCCGATACACCTCGCCGCCCTCGCCACCCGCGTAGACGCAGCCCTCGGGCGGGCTCCAGGCCACGCCCTCCGGGTGGTTGAGGCCGTCGGCGAACTCCTCGAAGCGGTCAAGCAGGCCGGAGCCGAAGGGAGCGTTCAACGGCCGAGCGCCGCCAGCGCGGCCCCGATCGACTCGTCCACGATCGCGATCGCCTGCTCCATGACCGGGATCGGCGTCACGAGCGAGGGCTGCAGGTTGAGCGACGCGGTGCTCGAGTCCGCCAGCAGGCCGCGCTGCAGGCACTCCCACGCGACCCGCTCCTGCAGGTCGGGGTCCCGCTCCTTCGTCCCGCGGTCCTTCACGAACTCGAGCCCGATGAAGCAGCCGACGACGCGGACGTCCCCGAGGCACGTGTACCGCTCGAGGAGCGGCGCGAAGCCCTCGAGCGCGGTCGCGTCGAGCGCCCGCACGTTCTCGAGGATCGGCTCCTCACGGAAGATCCGGAGCGTCTCGAGCGCCGCGGCACACGCCGCCGGGAGCCACGACCACGTCGAGCCCGTCGACAGGTCGTCGAACCCCATCGAGCGGTCGGTGCCGAGCACGGCGCCGATCGGCATCGCGCCGCCGCCCATCGACTTGCCGAGCGCCATCA
>Ga0233416_10000211_pt1 | contig 17809 bp, 18 predicted proteins | sample Sediment_Towuti__2_FD_188638 | JGI IMG/M metagenome (GOLD analysis project Ga0233416, IMG submission 188638) | Sediment microbial communities from Lake Towuti, South Sulawesi, Indonesia - Sediment_Towuti_2014_0_MG | ecosystem: Environmental > Aquatic > Freshwater > Lake > Sediment | place... | reverse complement strand
AGCGTGTCCATCGTGGCCAGGCCGTGGCGGGCGTTCAGCGCCGCGGCGCGATGGAAGGGCCAGCCCGCCCAGAGCACGACCGGCGTCGCGAGCGCGAAGGCGAGCCACTCCCAGCGCGGGAACTGCAGCGGGGGCAGCATCGCCAGCGCGACGAGCGGCGCCGTGAGCGCTGCGGCGACTGCCAGCCGCGTCCTGAGGGCCCGCGCCCGGCTCTCGTCCGCGTCCGCGCGCGCCTCGATGCTCGCTCTGTACCCGGCCGCCTCGACGGCGTGGATGAGGTCGCTCACATGGGCGCGAGCAGGGTCGTAGTCGACGGTGGCTCGCTCGGTCGCGTAGTTGACGGACGCCTCGACGCCCTCGAGCTTGTTGAGCTTGCGCTCGATGCGCGTCGCGCACGAGGCGCAGGTCATCCCCTCGAGGGAGAGCCGGACGCGGGTTCGAGGCTGTTCGAGCGTCGCCGTCACGCGGCCTCGTACCCCGCCTCCTGGATCGCGGCGCGCAGCCTCTCGTCGGAGAGCTCGCGACCGCGAATGGTGACGACCTTCGTGTCGATGTCGACGTCGACTTCCTCGACCCCGTCGACCTCCGACACCTCCTCCCGGATCGACATCCCGCAGTGGGCGCAGTGGATCGCGGGAACGTTGTAGACGACGGTCTCGGTCATCGGCTCGCCTCCTGATAGCTGGACACCCGAAGCATACCCCCTATGGGTACATGACACCAGCACGGGCGCAGGCCTTCTAGGTGCTCGCGCCGAGCGGATCCGTCTCCCGCTCGATCACGCCGTCCACGAGCCGGCGCCAGCGAGGACGAACGTCGGCGAGCTCGACCGTGATCCCGGCATTGCGCGCGTCCCCGATCAGCGAGCGCAGCGCGAGAGCTGCGGTCGTGTCGATCCTCCCGACGCCGTCGAGATGGATCACGAGCCGTCGCGCATCCGGGTGCTCGCCGAGGAGCGCGAGGAACGCGTCCTCGAGGCGTTGGGCGCTACCGAACCAGAGGACGCCCCGCGGCCTGAGATGGAGGGTCTCCGCCTCCGTCCAGCTCGGCACCTCGAGCGAGAGCTCGCGGTAGAGATGGATCGCGACGGCGAGACCGGTGCCGATCAGCACCGCCTGGTCGACGCGCGGCGCGAGGGCGAGGGTGAGGACGAACGTCGTCGCGGCCACGGCGAACTGCGGACGTGAGAAGCGGGCGAGCCTCAGGATCGGGAGCGGGCGTACGAGCCCGGCGACCGCCCCGATCACGATCGCCGCCAGGACGGCGGTGGGGAGCGACGAGAGCACGCCCGCGAAGGGGAGGAAGGCGAGCACCGCGGCGCCGGTGACGGCGCCGCTCCAGCGCGTTCTCGCACCCGACTCGCGGTTGAGAGCGCTCCGCGAGAACGATCCTCCCACCGGGAAGCCGCCGGTGAGGCCCGCCGCGATGTTCGCCGCCCCCTGCCCGTTGAACTCCCGGTTCGCATCCCAGGGCTGCCGTTCCTCCGCGGCGAACGTGCGCGCGATGGAGGAGGGCTCGATGAAGCCGATGAGGGCGATAACGACTCCCGCGACGAGCAGGGACGGAACCTCCCCCCACGGGAGGTCGACCGAGACGGGCGGCAGGGTTTCGGGGATGGGTCCGATCGTCGGGCCCTCATAGTCCGCGAGCGTGCTGTACGCGATCCCCAGTCCGACGGCGAGCAGCACGGACGGGAACAGCTTGTGGAGCAGCCGGCCGCCGAGCATAAGCGCGAGAACCATGACCGAGAGCGCGATCGACGCCGCGTCCCACGAGCCCGGATGGACGAGCGTCCAGGCCGCCCGCTCGAGGATCCCATCGCCCTCCGGGGAGGCACCGAGGGCAGCCGGAAGCTGGGAGGCGACGATGAGGATGGCCGCGGCCGGCATGAACCCGAGCAGGAGCGGCTGGGAGACGAGGTACGCGATCACTCCGCCCTTGAGGAGGCCGACCATGAGCCGGACCGCGCCGACGACGAGCGCGAGCAGGATGCCGAGCTCGACGTACTCCGCGCTGCCCGGTGTCGCCAGCGCCGAGAGGACGCCGAACGTGAGCAAGCTCGTCAGGGCAACCGGCCCCGTCTGGAGGTACGGAGAGGACGCGAGGAAGGCGGCGGCGATTGGCGGAAGAGCCGCAGCGTAGAGCCCGCGATAGGCCGGCATCCCCGCGAGCTGGGCGTAGGCGAGCGACTGGGGGATGAGGACCAGCGCCACGCTCGCCCCGGCAAGGAAGTCGCCGAGGACCGGCCGCGGCATCTTCAGCCCATGGAGCCGGCCGCCGGCGGCTGCTTCCGGCAGCGCGCCGCTCATAGGCCAACCTTTGGTCTATGAGCGGGGAGGGGTGTGGGGAACCGGGAGGTTCCCCATGCTTTCGAGAAGAAGGGGGTTCGTGGGGGAAACATGGTTTCCCCCACGACCGCGAGCCGGAGGCGAGCGGTGCTCACGCCGCCGCGCGTTCGATCGGGTAGCCGCGCTCGAGCCAGTCGACCATCCCTCCCATCACGAGCACCGCGTCGCACCCTCGGCGTCGAAGGATCGACGCCACGTAGGCGCTCCTCGTCTGATCGCCGCACACGACCGCGAGCGGCGTTCGGGCTGGGAGCTCGTCCGCGCGCTCCCACGCCTCGCCCGGCGGGAAGAGGACGGCGCCCTCGATGTGCGCGTGCCGGTATTCGAACCCCTCGCGCGCGTCCACGACCGTGTACGCCGCGAGCGACCCGTGCAGGTCGTCGACGTCGATCAGGGGAAGCGTCTCCGTCGGTCGTCCCTCCACCCTCCAGGCCTTGAGCCCGCCCTCGAGGTGACCGAGCACGTCGAAGCCCGCGTCGAGGAGGATCTCCACCGCGACCTTCGCGATCGGCTCGGGCTCGGCGTGCACGACGAGCCTCAGCTCCTGGGGCAGCATGAGCTCCGCCCGGTCGGCCAGATCGGCTCGGTTGAACTGCATCGTCAGCGCGCCCGGCAGGTGCTCCGTTGCGAACGGCCGGGGAGGTCGCAGGTCGAGAACCACTGCGCCTCCCTCCGTGGCGGCTGCGACCTCGGACGGGTTCACGCCCGCCTCGCCCCCTCGAGCTCGTCCTTCGTGATCAGGCCGAGGTTGTACGACTTGATCCACTGGTAGTTGTCGGGGAACGGCTTCGCCGTCTCTCTCACGAAGCTCGCGAAGGCGGCCGCGTCAGGCTGGCTGAGCGCGAGGTTGAAGCGCCTCTCGAAGGAGATCGTCGAGCTCGCCTTCCCGCTCATGTTCACGCCGCCGCAGGTCGAGCCGCCGTAGTGGTTCGGGAAGACCTCGACGTGGTCGGGCAGCGTGAAGAGCTCCTCCCGGATGGAGCGGAACTGGAGCTCCGCACGCTCAGTCTCGCCGAACACGTCGAGCGCTTGGTCGCCGACGAGCAGGTCGGGACGCCCGACGTCCCCCACGAAGAGCGAGTCGCCCGTGAGCACGGCCCACGGCTCGTCCGAGCGCGCATGGTCCGTGACGAGGAAGCACGTGTGCTCGGGCGTGTGCCCGGGCGTGTGGATCGCCTGCACGTCGATCTGGCCCACGCTGAGCGTCTCGCCGTCGCCGAACGGCGTGAACTCGTAGCGGACGAGTCCCTCTGCGGCCTCGTGCAGGTAGTGCGGAGCGCCCGTCATCTCTGCGAGCTCGCGGGCGCAGGAGACGAAGTCGGCGTGCACGTGCGTCTCGAGCACGCCGACGATGTCGAGCCCCTGGTCCGCCGCCTCCAGAACGTAGAAGTCGAGGCCCAGGTCGGCGATCGGATCGACGACGAAGCCCTCCCGTGCCCGGGAGCAGCCGAGCAGGTACGAAGCCTGGAAGAGCGGCTCGTACCGGAACTGCTTGAAGATCACGTCATGCCTCCTGTCCCTTGCGGACGAGGTACACGAACACTCCGTCCTCCTCGTGCCATTCGATGAGCTCGTTTCCGGTGTCCTCGGCCCAGGCCGGCATGTCGGCGACCGAGCCGCGATCCGTGGCGAGGATCTTCAGCACCTGCCCGGGCTCGAGGCTCTTGATCTCCTTCCCTGCCTTCACGACCGGCATGGGGCAGAGGAGCCCGCGAGCGTCGAGCAGCCTGTCTTCGGTGATCTGCATGTCTCCCTCCCTCCTCAGACGAACAGCGTCATGTGGGCCCGCCGCGCCTCGGACAGAAACGCTGCTGCGCCGCCGAACTCGACCCGCTCGATGAACTCGTCCTCGCGGTAGCCGAAGACCTCCATCGTCATCTGGCAGGCGACCAGGTGCACGTCCGACTCGCGGGCGACGTCGAGCAGCTCGCGAATCGTCGCGACGTGCTTGCGCTCGAACTTCGACTTCATCATCGAGGTCGCCATCGGCCCCATCCCGGGGATGACGGTGACGAGGTTCGGCATCGGGATCGGAGTCGGCATCGCCGGGTTGCCGACGGGCGAGACCTTCAGCTTCGACTCGAAGTCCTTGTGGATGATGTTCAGGCCGTAGAAGGTGAAGAAGACGTGCGTCTCCATGCCCATCGCCGCGGCCGTCGTGGCCAGGATGAGCGGTGGGTAGGCGAAGTCGAGCGTCCCTTTCGAGGCGATGATCGCGGCCTTGCGGGCGGCCGGATCCTGCTTCTTCGAGCGCTCGAGCTCCTCGCGGACGATCTGCCGGACGGCCTCCTCGGCCAGCCCGACCGTTTCCATCGTGTCGGTCTCAGACACCGACGACCTCCGTTTCCGTTGTCGTTGCCAGTTGCGTGAGCAGCGCGGCCGTCCGCTCCGCCCGTGCCGTCCAGAAAGCGGTAACGGGGGCCAGTGCACTGGGCATACGCCGATGACGATCGACCCAGCCCTCCGCCTCCTCGCCCAGCCGGAGCAGCGTGCCGGCTGCGTCCTGCGCGAGCAGCGACCGTAGGGCGAAGCGCCGCTCTCCCAGCCGCAGCCCCAGTCCCAGCCCGCAGGCAGCTCGGGCGAGATCCGCGCGCACGAGGACGAGCCCGCTTCGGACGGGGGCGAGGAGCGAGGTGAGGAAGGCGTCGAGCCCCTCCTCGCGCGGGTCCGCGAGCGGCGCCGCCGACCGGAGGTGCAGCGGGACGAGCTCCTCGGCGGGAAGCCGCTCCGCCTCCGCGACGAACGCTGCGCCGAGCAGCTCCGCCCACTCGCGGTAGAAGCCGGGAGCAAGCTCCCGGACCTTCACGAGGTAGGCCGGGAGCCAGGAGAGGAGGTGCTCCCAGAGGAGCGCGCGCCGAACCTCGCCGGGCGCATCTCCCTCGGCCACCGTCGCGTACAGGCCGAGCAGCGCGGCCAGGTGGTCGGGCTCGGCCGGCGGGACCAGCCCGAGCGCCCGCCAGAAGCCTGCGACGCGGTCGCGCGCCTCGCCGCCGAGCATCCCCTCGTCTCCGAGGTAGACGGAGGCGTAAGGGTAGAGGTTGAGCTGGAAGAGCTCCGTGTACTCCGCCGGGGAGGGTGGCCACCCTTCGAGGCCGAGCGCTCTTGCGACGGTCTCTCCCTCCGGAGACGGGGGCTCGGCAAGGAGGCCGAGCGCGCGGAAGAGCTCCATCAGCGGGTCACCTCGGCGGGCAGCCGGTACGCCTCGCGCGCCGGCTTGAGCGGCCGCAGGAGCCAGTAGGGACGTCGAGTCCCGTCGGGCGAGTGCCGGTCGGCCGGGCGCGCGAGCCCGAGCCAGCGCTCGTAGGTGGCGCGCGCCTTCGCCGTGTCGACGGAGACGTCGCCGTAGGAGTCTCCGGACTCGGCTCTACGGACGCGCACGGCCTGGTGCCAGCAGTGTTGCCCGGAGACGGGATCGGGCTGGACGGGGAAGGTCAGGTTCTGGTGGACGCCGACGTCCGTCCACCAGATGCGCAGCGTGTCGGGATCGCTCGACCGGAAGGGCTCGACCCCCTTCTCCCGCCGCATGTCCCAGCGGCTCTCGTCGTGCTCGAGGGAAACGGTCGCCATCGCCTGCCGCTGGCCGACCTCGCCGAGCTTCCAGCGGCCCATGTGGTGGCTGCAGGCGACGACGCCCGGACGGATCCCCTCCGTCACCCACGCCTTGACCACGAAGTGGCCGATCTCGGTCTCGACCCGCACGAGGTCGCCCGTGCGCACGCCGATTCGCTCCGCGTGCCCCGGGTGGATCCAGAGCGGGTTCGTGTGCGCGATCTCGTCCAGCCACTTGGCGTTCGCGCTCCGGGTGTGGATCTGCACCGGGAGCCGAAACGTGGAGATGAGGACGGTCTGCCCCTCGTCGAGCTCGTCCGGGTGGACGTGGCTTCGCGGGGCGGCGGGGATCGCGAGCTCTGGCCAGCCCCAATCGGCAAGCGTCGGCGAGTAGAACTCGAGCTTTCCACTCGGCGTGGGGAAACCGCGGAGCAGCTGGCCGTCCACGACGACTCCGACCGGGCGCCTGCCCGCCGCGTCCGGCTCGGGAGAGGGCTGCGGGACCACGTTGGGCGAGTCTGGCCTCGGCGCGCGCGTGTAGGCGCGGCCGCGCTCGTCGACGTGCACGTCCTCGAGCTCGTCCGGAGGCACCGGCTCGGCGAACACCCGCCCGATCCCGCGGGCGATCTCGAAGCTGCCGTAGCGGCGCATGAACTCGAGTGGGGTGAGCCCCTCGGCGGCGGCCCGCTCGGGGAGCCCCGGCACGGAGTGCTCGAAGAGGTAGCGGTAGTACTCGTCCACGCCCAGCTTCTCGCCTGGGCGCTCGCGCGATTCGAAGAAGCTGCGGATGCCGAGGCTCCCGTCGGGGTCGATCCGCCACGAGAGCTCGATCCAGAACTCGTTCTCCTCCCAGACCTCGCCGGGGTTCACCTCCCGGGTGTCGTGGACGGGCTCGCCGAGGCGCTCCCGCGCAGCTCGCAGGACCGGCTGGCGGAAGCCGATCCATTGGCCGTCGTACTGCTCGTAGGAGTGGAGGTCGTGCCGCTCGGAGCCGACGCCCATCGGCAGGACGTAGTCGGCGAAGAAGGCGGTCTCGTTCCAGTTCGGGGTCAGTGCGACGTGGAGTCCGATGACTGACTCGTCAGTCAGCGCCTCGATCCAGGAGAAGCCGTCCGGGTTCGTCCAGACCGGGTTGTAGACGCGGGTGAAGTAGACCGCGAGCCTGCCCCGGCCCTCCCGCAGGAAGTGGGGGAGGAGGTAGGAGAGCTCGAACATCGCCAGGGGGTACTCGACGGGCCAGGTGAGCTCGTTCCACGACTCCGGGTGCGGCGGCAGGTGGATCGGCTTCGGCACGAACTTGTTCCAGGCGTTCGGGTGGGTCCCGCCTTCGGTGGCGACGGCGCCCAGGAGCGCGTTCAGGAGGAACAGGCACCGCGAGACCTGCCACCCGCCGAGGTTGCCGGCGGCCGCGGAGCGCCAGTTGTGGGTCGCGAGCCGCGTCCCGGCGGAGGCGACCAGCCTGGCGACCTCGAGGAGCGTCTCCGCCGAGACGCCCGACTCGCGCTCGGCGTGCTCGAACGTGTACGAGGCGTAGAGGTCGCGGAGCACGCGCTCGAACTCCTCGAAGGACGGCTCGACATCCGAGTGCTCGCGCTCGAGGTACTCCTGCCAGTTCCACCAGCTGCGGACGAACTCGCGGTCGTACCGCCCGCTGCGGATGAGCTCGTTCGCGATCGCGAGCAGGATCGCGGGCTCCGAGCCGGGGTAGGGCGAGAGCCAGAAGTCGGCGTGTGTGGCCGTGTTCGACAGGCGGGTGTCGAGGACGACGAGCTTCGCGCCGCGCTCCTTGGCCTCGATGACGCGCTGCGCGTGCGGGTTGAAGTAGTGCCCCGACTCGAGGTGGGCGGAGATGAGGAAGATCACGTCCGCGTTCGCGTGGTCGGGGCTCGGGCGGTCGAGGCCCATCCAGAACGCGTAGCCGGCCCGCCCGCCGCTCGAGCAGACGTTCGTGTGCGAGTTGTGACCGTCGACCCCCCACGCGGCGAGCACGCGCTCGGTGAAGCCGTCCTCGCCCGGGCGGCCCACGTGGTACATGACCTCGTTCGGGCGGCCCTCGACGATCGCCCGGCGGACACGAGACGCGATGTCGTCGAGCGCCTCGTCCCAGCCCACCTGCTCCCAGCGGCCCTCACCCCGTGCCCCCGCCCGTCGCAGCGGGGCGAGGATGCGGTCGGGGTCGGTGACCTGGTTGAGCGTCGCCGGGCCCTTGGCGCAGTTCCGGCCACGTGAGCCCGGGTGCTCGGGGTTGCCCTCGAACTTGCGCACCTGCAGCGTCTCGCGGTCGACGTAGGCCAGCAGGCCGCACGCCGACTCGCAGTTGAAGCAGGTCGTGGGCACGAGCATCGTACGCCGCTCCTCGCCTCTCGGGCCGACGTCGACCCAGTCGTCCCAGCGTTCTTTCGGCGGGAAGGCGGCCAGGTGGACGCGGCTCGGCCCCGGGTAGAAGGTCTCGCCGCGCGCGAGCGTCTCGCGCTTGGCCGCGCTCACCCGCTCGTTCAGCGCCTGCAGACGACTCCTCATGCCAGCGGCGTGAGCGTTCATGCGAGGGGGACGGCCTGGCCGGCCTGGACGTGGGCGTGCTCGTAGGCGGCGAGCCCGGCGAGCGCGAAGGGGACGGCGACGACGCCGATCCAGGGCGTCGCGACGGCGACGGCGACGAGGACGACCCCGGCCCAGAAGAAGCGGGCGAGGCGGCCGCGCACCAGCTCGCGCACGGCGAGGTGGGCATGCGCTGTCGGGTGCGTGAGCGTCACCTCCCCGAGGACGACCAGGAGATGGACGGCGGCGGCTATCCCGAGCATCCAGGCCAGCGGCTCGACCGCGTCCTCGTCGAGCCACAGCGCGAGGGGGAGCAACGCCGCGGAGCCTGCGAGGAACGCCTGTACGAGGAGATGCGGCGGCAGGAGCGGGCTCTGCCAGAGATCGCGCGCCTTCGCCTGGGCGAAGAGGTAGCCGGTGTAGACGGCTGCCATCGCCGCGAGCGGGGCTCCTACGACTGCGAGCCACCGCTGCGGGCTCTCGAGGCCGGCCAGGCTCAGCAGCACGTGCAGCCCGAGCACGGCCGCATAGCCGGCGATGACGAACGCGCCGCGGACGAGCCAGCTCCGCCATTGGGGCCGCAGGAAGATCAAGGCGAAGCGAAGCGGGTGCTCCAGGTCCCAGACGAGAATCGCGCCCGTCGCGCCGAGGAACCCGGCCGCGACCAGCGGCGCGGCCCAGAGCCAGAGCGAGCTCGACCAGGCGACGAGCCCCGCGACCGCGAGCAGGAGGGCGGCGAGGTACGCGCCCGCGGCGATCGACTTCGTCCAGGTGTAGAGCCCGACCCGCCAGTCCCAGGGAGCCCTGTGGGGGACGTCGTAGGCGAGCAGCGCCGCCGCGACCGAGCTCCCCGGAGTCGGGTGGCCGGAGCTCAGCCCGCTCTGCTCGCTCCACATGAAGAGGCCGCCGTCGGGACGGCTCGCCGCGAGCGGGTCGAGGGTTGCCTGGTGCGCGCCCTTGTAGAAGAGCTTCGGGCGCGTCTCCTTCTCGGGCCGGCGGACGGCGACCGGCGCCCGCTGCACGATCTGCGCCACCTTCGAGGCGGGATCGTTCACGTCGCCGACGAGGATCGCCTCGACAGGGCAGACGACGACGCAGGCAGGCTCCAGGCCGCCGTCGATCCGGTGCGAGCAGAAGTTGCACTTCTCCGCCGAGTGGTCCTGCGGGTTGATGAAGATCGCGTCGTAAGGGCAGGCGGCCATGCAGGCCTTGCAGCCGATGCAGACCGACTTGTCGAAGTCGACGATCCCGTCCGGCCGCCGGTACATCGCCGCCGTCGGGCAGGCGGCAACGCACGGCGCATCCTCGCACTGGTTGCAGCGCGTGACCTGAAACGCGCGCCGGACCTGCGGGAAGACGCCGACGTCGACCGCCTTCACGTACGTCCGGTTCACCGAGAGGGGCACCTCGTTCTCCTGCTTGCACGCCGTCGTGCAGGCGTGGCAGCCGATGCACTTCGTCTGGTCCACGACCTTGACCCACGTCGGGCCTCCGTCCCCCGAGGCGAGCGCGCGCACGTCGAAGGGCTCGACCGCGGGCTCGGCGAGGGAAGGAACGCTCATCGACGCCTATCTCGCCGCCTCGGCCGCTCGGGGCTCGTCGAGCTGCGCGCAGACGATGGCGCAGATCTGCTCGATCGTCCCGTCGACGATGCGATAGCGGACGCTCGTCCCCTCGCGCCGGCGGGCGACGACACCTCCGCTCAGGAGCCGGCTCAGGTGCTGGGAGGTGTTCGCGGCCGAGACCCCGGCGAGCGCTGCGAGCTCCCCGGAGGAGAGCTCCCCGGCCTCGTGCAGCGTGCTGATCAAACGGAGGCGCGTTGGGTCGGAGAGGAGCGCGAACCTCCTGGCGGTCTCGTCGAGGAGCTCCTCGGGCACGACCGGCATCGCGGCGACTCTAGCCCGGCATCCTATGCTTGTCAAGCAATTGCTTTATTGCGAAATCTCTGTCTGGCTCCGGTCGACCTCCGCCCGTCGGGCCGGTGCCCAGGAACTCGTCGCGGCACCCGCGCGAGCAGAAGAAGAGCCTTGTGCCGTCGTGCTCGAGCGAGACGGGAGCCTCTGGCTGACGACCATGCCCTCTTCCGGGCCGGTATCGCGAGCCTGCTCAGGGCCTGGGGCCATGAGGTCGTCGGCGAGGCGGGCAACGGGCTCGAGGCGCTCGAGCTCGTCCGCACGTTGCGCCCCGACCTCGTGCTCATGGACATCACGATGCCCGAGTGCAACGGCCTCGAGGCGACGCGCCTGATCAAGGCCGAGCTGCCAGAGACTCGAATCGTGATCGTCACCGTCTCCGACCACGACGAGGACCTCTTCGAGGCGATCAAGAGCGGTGCGGAGGGCTACCTGCTCAAGGACATGGACGAAGCCGAGCTCGAGTCCACGCTGAACGCTCTCGACGCCGGCGAGCCCGCCCTGTCACCTCGGCTGGCAGCGAAGATCCTCGACGAGTTCGCGCGGCTCGGCCGCGAGGGGCCGCGCAGGGACCAGGAGCGCGACGACCTGACCGCGAGGGAGCGTGAGGTGCTCCAGCTCGTCGCGGAGGGGGCGACGAACAAGGAGATCGCCAGGTCGCTCTACCTGTCGGAGCACACGGTCAACTTCCACGTGAAGAACATCCTCTCCAAGCTCCACCTCCGGAACCGTGCGCAGGCCGTCGCGTACGCGATCCGCACCGGTCTCGTCACGCCGGGCGACGACGCCTGACCTGCCAGAACTGGCAGGTCGGAGAACAGCCTGCTCCTGCAGCGTCGAATCCGCGAAAACCCGCGTTTCGCCGGGGCGCACCGAGATCGATCATGAGAGGAATCGAGCGAGACGTGGAGGTAGCGCGATGAAGAAGACCACTCTCATCATTCTCGGAACGCTCGCGGCCATCGCTGCCGGCGCGTTCCCGGCGATGACCGGCGCGCATGGCGGCAGCTTCGCCATGGCCATGAAGAACCCGCTCCACGTCAAGGGGAGCGCCAGCGTCACGATCGTGCACGTCCAGAAGGGCTGTCATTCGTGGACCACCGGGCAGGGCGCGCCGGCAACGGGCGTCGAGGCCGTTCTCAAGCCCGGGCAGCGGCTGACCGTCGTCAACCAGGACATCGACGCGCACAGGCTCGCCAGGCTCGCGGGCCCGAAGATCGCGCTCGGTCCCGTGTTGGAGATGAACGACCGCGTGACCGTGACCTTCAAGACCGCCGGGGTCTACAAGCTCCACCTGCACCAGGTCGAGATGGAGGGCATGCCCGAGGTCGAGACCATCGGCCCGGATCACTTCCTTGCGATGGTCATCGTCGTGCGCTGAGCACGGTCCAGCCGCGTTTCGAGGGGGCCCCGAGCGGGCCCTTTCGATTGCGTGCGGCGGCTCTACAGGTCCTTCACTGCGCGCGGCTAGCGTCGGCGCGCCGTGCGGCCGACGTCGTCCAGGTCACCCCGGTGAGCGCTACGACATCGCCTTCGCTGCGACGGAGCCCGGCAGGTGGGTCTTCCACTGCCACACCGGCCATCACCTCACGATCGACGGCGACGACCCCGGTGGGCTGATCCTCGTGGTCGGCGTGACCGAGCAGGAAAAGCGGCGCGCGTGAACAGGAAGACGCTCGCGATCGTCGTGGGAGCGCAGCCGACCGCGTCGGCTCAGCCTCCGAGATCTTCCGCGCGGCGGTCCGGCTCCGCGTAGAGCGCATCGATCTCGGCCGAGAAGTGCTCCATCACGGCGCGACGCCTGAGCTTCAGCGTGGGCGTGACCTCGCCCTCTTCCGTCGTGAACTCCCGGGGGACGATCGCGAATCGCTTGATCTGCTCGTAGCGCGAGCGATCGCGGTTGACGTCGTCGACGATCCCCTGCACGAGCTCGCGGACGCGCTCGTCCCCGGCGAGGGCGGCCAGGTCGCCGTCGAAGCCGTGCTCGGACGCCCAGCGGCCGACCTCCTCCGGGTCGAGGGTGAGCAACGCGACCACGTACGGCCTGCGATCCCCCACGACGAGAGCCTGTGACACGTACTTCGAGGTCTTGAGGTCGTTCTCGAGGTTCTGAGGAGCGACGTTCTTGCCGCCCGCCGTGACGATGAGGTCCTTCTTCCGATCGGTGATATGGAGGAAGCCGTCCTCGTCCAGGAAGCCGATGTCGCCCGTCTTGAGCCAGCCGTCCGGCGCGAGCACCGCCGCCGTCGCCTCCGGGTCCTTGAAGTAGCCCTGGAAGACCGTCTCCGAGCGGACGAGGATCTCCCCGTCGTCGGCGATCCCGATCTCGAACCCGGGAAGCGCCTGGCCGACCGAGCCGAAGCGGTACCGGTCGGGGAGGTTCGCGCTGCAGGCGGTCGTGCACTCGGTGAGGCCGTAGCCCTCGGTGATCCTCACGCCCACGGCGTCGAAGAACTCGGCGATCTCCTTCGCGAGCGGCGCTCCGCCGGAGCCCGCGAGCCGGAGGCGTCCGCCGAGCGGCTCGCGTACCTTCTCGAAGACGAGGCGATCGGCGAGGCGGTGCTTCGCGTGGAGCGTCGGCGGGACCCTCCCGCCCTCGGCCTCGCGCTTGCTCACCTCCCGCCCGACGCCGAGCGCCCACTCGATCAGGCGCCGTTTCGCCCCCGTCGCCTCGTCGAAGCGGGCCTGCACGGCCGAGTAGAGCTTCTCGTACACGCGCGGCACGCTCGGGAACAGCGTCGGCCGGACCTGCGGGAGCGCCGCGCCGACGCGCAGCGGATCCGGCACGAACGCGATCGTGAAGCCGACCTTCGCGCCGAGGAGGTGCATGAGCCGCCCGTAGTTGTGCGCGAGCGGCAGGTACAGGAGCATGACGTCGCCGGGCCGGTAGTAGCCGGGCATGCGGTCCACGACGCCGGCCATCTCGAAGTAGTTGCGGTGGCTGATCATGCAGCCCTTCGGCGGCCCGGTCGTGCCCGAGGTGTAGATGATCGTGAACAGGTCGTCCTCTCCGATCGCGGCCGACGCGTCGTCGAGGGCGGACGGGTTCGCGGGGGCGAGCTCGTCGCCGTCCGCGGCAAGGGCCGCCAGGTCTGCGAACGTGAGCTCGTGCCGGAGGTTCGGGAGGCCGGACGAGACGGACTCGACCTTCGCGAGCTGCTCCTCGTCCTCGCACACGATCCCGACCGCTTCCGAGTGCTCGAGCAGGTAGCCCACGTCCTTCGGCGAGCTCGACGCGTAGATCGGGATTCCGACGGCGCCGACGAGCCCGAACGCGAAGTCGAGGAGCGCCCAGTCGAGGCTGTTGCGTGCAAGGAGCGCGAACGCGTCGCCCTTGCGGACCCCGCGTGCGAGCAGGCCGTTCGCGTACGCGCGGATCCGCTCGTCGGCCTCCCGCCAGGAGACTTCACGCCAGCCGTCGCCCGCCTCGACGAGGTAGGCCGGGCACGTGCGCTCGGCCGCGACGGCGCTCGTCCAGAGCCGCATGATGGTGCGTGTCCGTCCCGACTGAGCGACCTGCGCCACGGGTCTGAGCTTACTCAGTGCTCCCGCTGCGCCGAGAGGGGTTGCGAAAGTTTCGGCGAATGAGCACGGTCCCTCTAGAGTTTCGAGGACACATGCGCACGACCTGGAACGGATCACTCAGCTTCGGCCTCGTCTCGATCCCGGTTGGGCTCGCCCCTGCCACGAAGCCTGCGGCGCGGCAGTCCGACGTCTCGTTCCGGCTCCTGCACCGCGAGTGCGCGACGCCGATCAAGCAGAAGCGCTGGTGCCCGACGCACGACCGCGAGGTGTCCCAGGACGAGATCGTCCGCGGCTTCGAGATCGCGAAGGGGCAGTTCGTGATCGTCGAGGACGCCGACCTCGAGGCGATCGAGCGGAGCGACGACTCGCGCTCGATCGAGATCACCCGTTTCGTTCCCGAGAACGACGTCGACCCGATCTTCTTCGACCGCACGTACTTCCTCGTTCCGGCCGCCGCCGCCGCGCAGCGGCGTCCGTATGTCCTCCTCCTCGAGGCGATGCGGCAGACGGGGACGGCGGCGCTGGGGAGGTTCGTGCGCGCGGGGAGGGAGAGCATCTGCCTCGTGCGCGCGAAGGACGACGCGCTCGCCCTCGAGACGCTCTTCCTCGCCGAGGACGTGTACTCCCAGGCCGAGATCTCCGAGGCCGTCGAGGGCACCGAGGTAAAGGAGCCCGAGCTCGAGCTCGCGCGTCAGATCATCGAGGGCCTGGCCGGGGACTTCGAGCCCTCCGGGCTCACGAGCGAGTACCGGCGCGACCTGCGGGCCCTCTTGGAGGCGAAGACGCGCGGCGAGGAGATCGTCGTGGCGGAGCCCGCCGAGCCGGCTCCCGTGATCGACCTCATGGAGGCGCTCAAGGCCAGCGTGGCTGCCGCGAAGAAGGCCGGCGCCGAAGAGAAGGAGCCCGCGAAGGCGAAGGCGCGCGCTCGCGCGCGCTCCTCCTAGACGGCGAATCCGCGAATCCCCCGATGCCCGCCGCGCCCCCGGGCGGGTCGAATGCAGGCGTGCGAAACTGCTCGCGACGGTGCGCGACGCGACTCGCCGGGAGCGGAGTCGCCCTCGCCGGCGTTGCGCTCGCAGGGGTCGGCGTGTGGGCACGGCTGGACGTGAGACGCGCGCTCGCGCGCGAGCGCATCGTGCTCTCGCTCGAGCCCGGCTCGCCGAGCCGGACCGTGGCGAGCGCCTCGGCGGCGCGCGCCCTCGCGGACCTGATCCGGGAGCAGACCCTCGGGGACACGCAGGGCCGCACCTACGCCGAAACCGACCAGTACCTCGCGTCCGACGGCTCGACGACCTCGGATCGCGCCGCTGCGCTCGTGGACGAGCGGACGGGGCAGCCGGTCGCGAACCCCGAGTACGAGCTCTGGATCCGCTCGACGACGCTGCAGGCCGCCCTGATGCAGGCGTACCTCGCCTTCCGCCTCGCGGATCTCACGCTGGCGGCGGGTGTGATCTTCGTCGCCGCGGGCGCCGGCATCGCGGCACGCGCGTAGCGCCGATCAGCTCGGCGCCGAGGCGGCCGTCCCGACGGCCTCGAGCGTCGCCTGGAAGAGCGTCTTGTCGACCTTCCCCTGGTAGATCGGGACGCCTTCCTTGATGCAGATGCGGATGACCTCCTCGCGATCCATCCCCATCTCCTTGGCGAGCTCGTCGGGCGTCAGGTGGTTTGCCATCTGGGGCCTCCTCCGGGCATCAAAAAAGCCCGCCTGCACAGCTCGCGCGGGTCGGGCTCGGGATCATTCGCTCCTCGGGCGGGTCAACGGCTCCGCCTCTCGGTCGCTTCGGTCACGTTCCCAGCATACCCCGCTCGGCGGGAGGCGTGCAATGCCCGCCCGTCCGACGAGCGCCACCGCGAACGGCCGGCGGTCGGCTACCCTTTGCGCGCTCGGGGTGTGGCGCAGCCTGGTAGCGCGCTCCGTTCGGGTCGGAGAGGTCCCCAGTTCAAATCTGGGCACCCCGATTTCCAGGCAAGAGGCAGGAATCCGCTAGCGCGGATCCCTGCCTCGCCCAAGACCCCTGAAGCTCAGGGGGAAACCTGGCGGTTTCCCCCCCCGCACACCCCGTTCCCCGCGCTGCGCGACGATCTCCGTCGAGCGCGCACGCCCTTCTTCTCGATCACAAGCGGCTGGGGGCAGGAATACGCCAGCTTTCGTGAGCTCACGCCCTGGCGGACGCAGGCGGCGTCAGGCGGGCTCGAGGCCCGTGATGCGGACGAAGACGGGCCACGGGTCAACCGACAGTGACTTCTTCGACCGCGGGAAGCGGGCGACGTAGCGATCGCGGAGGTCCACGCCTCCGGTCACCGCCGTGGCGGTGCCTCGGAGGTCGCGTCCGCGCAGGCGAACCGCCACGGGCGCGCTCCCGCGCAGGTTGCGCCACCACACCTTGTCCCTGGAGCGGCCGACGTACACGAGCACGTCCGCGTCGTTCTCCGCGTACAGGACGGGGATCGTGAACATGCGGCCGCTCTTCCGTCCCGTATACGTGACGAGCAGGAGCGAGCCGCTCAGCAGGCCGTGGAGCGGCGAGCGGAGGAGTGCCCGCACGAAGGGGCTTGCGAGTCGCTGGAGCGTCACCTGGGATCCAGGATGCGGACGAGGAACCAGCCGGTCACGAGCGCGACCGTCAGGCCCATGAGGAGACCCGCGGTCACGCCGATCCCGACCGCTGCCCCGAGCGTCGTGTCCTCCGTGAGCAGGATCGACATGAACGAGACGGAGACGACGAGGCCGAGGCACCACGCGAGGACGTTGGCTCCGACCCACCTCCAGGCTCGCACGACATGTCTGCGGAGGACGAGGGACTGCGCGACGCCGATCGAGAGCAGGAGGACGGCTCCTCCCGCAACCGATACCGGGACCAGCAGCGCCAGCGGGACGTCCTCGAGCCGGTCGCCGAGCGTGCTCGGGAGCATTCCCAGGCTCCATGCGAGCGCCGCGGCGGCCGCTGTCGCGAGGATCCAGGCTCGGGCGGGCAGCCGAGGCAGCGGGTTGCGGAGGACGATCCACTGCGCGCCGGCGAGCACGGCTCCCTCGCACGCTCCGGCGCAGACGAGGACGGCGTAGAGGACGCCGGGTGACGGCTCGAGCGCCCAGGCGACACCGCCGACGACCGTCGGAACGGCGAAACCCGCGAGCTCTCCGAGCATGACCGCCACGACCCACCGGCGCAGCAGCCTCCTTCGGGGCCGCGCGGCCGGCACGGCTTCCGGCACGTGCGGGATCGCGCCCATCGCGGATCGATGGTCGCTCCGTGGCGGCTCGCAGACATCGGTAGTTCACCGCGCAACCGGGGTGCGGCGCGGTGTCGCAGTATCCTCGACCCGTGCTACGGGCCGTTCTGTTCGACGTCGACTTCACGCTCTTCCGGCCCGGACCCGAGCTCGGCCCCGAGGGGTACCGGCGCGTCGGAGAGCGGCACGGGCTGGATCTCGACCCTGTGCTCTACGACGAGTCGCGGACCGCCGCGATCGAGGAGCTCCAGCGACATCGCGAGCTCGTCCACGACGAGGAGGTCTGGATCGCGTTCACCGAGCAGATCGTGCTGGGCATGGGTGGCGATCCGGCGCGGGCGCGCGATTGCGCGGCCGACATGGTGCGCGAGTGGGAGCGGCACGAGAACTTCGCGCTCTACGAGGACGCCCTGCCCGTGCTCGACGAGCTCCGGCGTCACTCCCTCCGGATCGGGCTCGTCTCGAACGGACAGCGTGACCTCGAGGAGTTCACGCTGCACCACTCGCTCGAGGTGGACGCGATCGTGGGGTCGAAGACCCACGGGAGGATCAAGCCGCATCCGTCGATCTTCGTCGCCGCGCTGCAGGCGCTCGACGTGGCGCCTGCGGAGGCCGTGATGGTCGGGGACTCGTACGAGGACGACATCGAGGGCGCTCGCGCGCTAGGGATGCGGGCGATCCTCGTCGACCGCGACGGCCGCCGGC
>Ga0233416_10000210_pt1 | contig 17844 bp, 16 predicted proteins | sample Sediment_Towuti__2_FD_188638 | JGI IMG/M metagenome (GOLD analysis project Ga0233416, IMG submission 188638) | Sediment microbial communities from Lake Towuti, South Sulawesi, Indonesia - Sediment_Towuti_2014_0_MG | ecosystem: Environmental > Aquatic > Freshwater > Lake > Sediment | place... | reverse complement strand
TACACGCCCGCTCCGGTGCAGTCGCACGGGACGCACGTTGCGGGCACGGTCGCCTGCGACTACGGCGTGAACGGCGCTGCGACGACCATCGTCGACGGCGTCACGGTCGGCTACGGCGTCAACGGCGTCGCTCCGGCCGCACAGCTCGGCAACTACAACGTCTTCCCTGACCTCGAGGGCTTCGCACGGAGCGAGGACATCCTCAACGCCATGGAGGCGGCCTACGTCGACGGGATGGACATCGTCAACATGAGCTTGAGCGGTGGGCCCGGGAAGAGTCCGAACCCGGCCTGGCCGGGCATCCAGGATCTCCTGAGCAACGCGGTCGACGACCTCGACCAGGCCGGCATGCTCTCGGCGGTCGCCGCCGGCAACTCGGGCCCCGGCTTCTTCACGATCGGATCGCCCAGCCGGGCCGAGAGAGCGCTGACGGCGGGCGCCGTGGCGGTGGGTCACTACATCGGCGTCGACGTGACCAACGACACGGACGCGGTGACCTACGGAGCCGCAGTCGGGCAGTTCGGCCCGTCGGCCGACACCACGGGCGCTCTCTCCGCCAACCTCGGCACGTACTGCGGGGGCGGCGGCAGCCTCACGGGGCAGATCGCCCTCATCGACCGCGGTGTCTGCACGTTCTCGACGAAGATCCGCAACGCGCAGAGCGCGGGCGCGGTCGGCGCGATCGTCGTCAACAACGTGTGGGGGCCGCCGATCGCGATGGCCCAGGACGGGACCGCGAACCAGCCGACGATCCCGGGCGTGATGGTGTCGAAGGCCGCTCGCGCGGCCCTCTCCGGCGCGGGCAGCACGGGTGACACCTTCACCATCCATTCGACCGCGGCGTACGTGCAGACCCTGGCCGACAGCGGCTACCTGGCCGGCTTCTCGAGCCGCGGCCCGACCAACGTGGACTTCCGGGTCAAGCCGGACGTCACGGCCCCGGGAGCGAACGTGCTCAGCTCGATCCCCAACTCGGGCCCCGAGTCGTGCGTTCCCACCTTTGCCCCGCCGTGCTGGGCCTTCTTCCAGGGCACGTCCATGGCGACGCCGCACCTCGCGGGCTCCGCAGCCGTCGTCCTCGGCGCCCACCCGGCGTGGGCCTCGTGGCAGGTCCGGTCGGCAATCGTGAACACCGCGGATGCAGGCGTCTTCGACGGAGCCGCCGCTGCGCCCGCGACGCCGGCCGTGAACGTGCAGGCCGTCGGCTCCGGGCTCGAGAACCTCAACTCGGCCCTGAACGCAACGGTCGCGCTCGATCCCGTGAGCGTGAGCTTCGGCGGCGTGCCCTCGGGCGCGGGCCGGACCGACTCGCGGACGATCTCGCTCGCCAACCTCGGCGGGGCCGGCCCGTACACCGCTGCGGTGACGGGCGAGAACTGCAGCCCCGTCGTGGACTTCGACGCATCCGTGTCGGGCATGACCGTGACCGTCACGATGTCGGCAGAGAAGGTGCAGGGCTCCGGGTTCTGCCAGGGAATCCTGCGCATCTCGAACCCCGGAGGCGAGGTCGCGCACGCGGCCGTCTTCGCCTTGATCAAGTAGCGACGGTTCTACTGTCGACGACGAGAAGGGCCGCCCTCGGGCGGCCCTTCTCCCACCCTGTGTAGACGACGACGAGCTTGTCGGTCCCCGACTCCCCGCCCCAGACCTCTCCCGGGCGCCCCAGGATCTAGCGGACCTCGGCGTTCGTGCTCGGGAGCCGGACGCTCGCGAATCGCCGGGTGACCGGGTCGAAGCGGACGAGCGCGTTCGCGCGGAAGTCGGACAACCAGACCTTGTCGTGCTCGTCGACGTAGACGGCGTAGACCATCGGCCTCGTCCCGGGGGCTCGCCACTCCTGCCAGCCGCGCTTGCGCGGCTCGTACGCGCCGACCTGGCCGGCGTTCCACTCGCTGATCCAGATCCGCCCACGCGAGTCCGACCAGGCCCGCCGCGCCCCCTGACCCGGGGTCGGCGGCACGAGCACGGTCGCCTTCCCCGAACGGACGTCGATCCGTCCGAGGTAGCTGCCGGCGAGGGAGGCGTAGTAGACGTCGCCCGAGGGTGTCGTCGTGATGCCGTACGGCCCGGCGCCGCGCGGAGCGCGGAAGACGCGCATCGTCGCCGACCTCGGATCGAGCCGGCCGTAGACGCCGCTCTGCCCGGTGAACCAGAGGACGCCGCGGCGGTCGAACGTCGCTGTATTGAGGTTCGCGTAGCCCGCGCTCGCCGGGAGCGGGAAGCGCCGGACCTTCCGCGTGCGCGGGTCCACCCGCACGATCGCGTTGAGGCCGCTGTCCGTGATCCACGGAGCGCCGTCGGGGCCGACGATCACGCCGTGCGGCGCGGAACCCGAGCCGAGCCGACGAGCCTCGAGCGCCCGGTCTTCGGGTTCAGCCAGCCGAGCTCAGCCGATCCCTGGGCCGTGTACGACACTCCGCCGTCCCGTGCCGGCGCCACGTCGTGCGGCCGGGTCCGGGCAGGCACGCCGTACTCGCGTACACGCAGCTGCCGATCGGCGGCCGGGCAAGCGCCCGCGATCGCGACTCCCGCCGCGGCGACGACCACGGCGGCCGAGAAGACGCGCACGCTCAGTAGGCGACCGCGCCGCGGCCGGTCTCGGCCGCGTGGCGCTGCTCGTCGGCGCGGTACGAGGAGCGCACGAGCGGGCCCGAGAAGACGGAGCCGAAGCCGAGCGCCTCGCCCTGCTCGCGGAACCAGCGGAACTCGTCCGGGTGGACCCAGCGGTCGATCTTCGCGTGCTTCGGCGAAGGCTGGAGGTACTGCCCGATCGTGACCACGTCCACGCCGTGCGCGCGGAGGTCGCGCATCGTCTCGACGACCTCGTCGTTCGTCTCGCCGAGCCCGACGATGATCCCCGACTTCGTCAGGACGCGATAGTCAGCGAGCTCCTTCACCCGCGCGAGGAGCCAGAGCGCCGTGTCGTAGCTCGCCTTCGCTCCGCGCATGTGTGCGTGGAGCCGGCGCACGGTCTCGATGTTGTGGCCGAAGACGTCGGGTCGCGCCGCGAGCACTGTGGCGAGCGCCTCCTCCTCGACGCCGAGGAAGTCGGGTGTGAGGATCTCGACGGTCGCGGCCGGAAGCTTTCGCTGGAGCGCCCGGATCGTGGCCGCGTAGTGGCCGGCGCCGCGATCGTCGAGGTCGTCGCGATCGACCGAGGTGACGACCACGTGCGAGAGCCCCATCTGGGCCGCCGCCTGCGCGAGGCGCAGCGGCTCGAGCGGGTCGGGCGGGCCGTCCGGCTTCCCCGAGTGGACGTAGCAGTAGCGGCAAGCCCGCGTGCAGGTGTCGCCCAGGATCTGGAAGGTCGCGGTCCCGCGCCCCCAGCACTCGCCGATGTTGGGACAGCGCGCCTCCTCGCAGATCGTGACGAGCCGCCCCTCGCGCATGAGGCCCTTCACCTCGAAGTAGCGGGAGCTCGCGCTCGGCGCGCGCACCTTCATCCACTCGGGGCGGCGTGGGCGCTCCGCGACGGGAAGCGACTTCTGCATCGCTCTGAGTCTACGGAACGAGCGTGAGCGCTACGTGCTCGGATCATGTCCGATCCGGACGAGCCGCTGGCGCCGTCCTATCCGGACTCGTCCGGAGTCCGACCCCGAATCGAGCCGCCTAGAGGTAGCCGAGCCGGGCGAGTCCCGGCCCCGCGAGCTCCTCGAGCGCCCGGACGGTTGCGGGCTTTTCCCACATCCAGCGTCCGAGCGTGTCGGGAGGCGAGACCTCGGCGCGCCCGACCTCCTCGGCGTTCCCGCTCAGCCCGAAGAAGTCATACAGGCGCCGTGCCGTCCCTGCGGGGTCCGAGCAGAGGTCCTCGAACCGGAGGCGCAGGTAGCGATCGCGGAGGACGGACTCGCCGTAGTCGGCGGCGCGAACGTTCACCGTGTTCCAGAGCGCGATCGATCGCTCCGGCCTCGTGAGCCCGTCCGCCGAAGACCCCAGCGCAGCCTGCCCGTGCCAGACCAGCTGGTTCTGGTTGTCCGAGAACGCCATGTCGCGGCCGTCGCGGACGAAGTGGACGTAGCGGAACGCCGGCAGCACCTCGTCGAAGAACGGGATCAGGTAGATGCTCCGCGGCTCCTTCCACCCCCACGGCGTGCCGTCCGGGAGCCCCGCGCAGTGCCTGCGGACGATCTCCTCGAGGTCGGACCTCATCGTCGCGGACGTCTCTGCGTCGACCGCGCCCTCGCTCCGGAGCCAGACGTCGATCCAGCGGTCCGAGAACGCGCCGAAGTCGACCGCGTCCTCGTGCGCGTTGAGGTTCGTGCCGACGAACATCCCGCCGGCGCGAGCGATCCGCGCGAGGACGCGCGTGCCGGAACCGCCGGTCGCGCCGATGACGCCAGGCCCCGTCCTCGCGAGGGATTCGGGGAGCGGAAGCCGCTCCACGTCGGTTCTCTGCTGGCTCGACACGTGCCCGCTACGTTCCCGTCACGACGAGGGTCTTGCTCACGACCGGGGAGAAGCCGGGGTCGAGGTACCAGCGCTTCAGCGTCACCCGCAGCCGGTTGCGACCCTTGTCCGCCTTGAACACGAACGTCACCTTCCCGCTCGGGGAGACCTTCCTCGAGGACTCATGGGACCACGACTTCCGGTCCGCGTCGTACGTCTCGAGATCGGCCATCGAGGCAGCGCCACCGGGAGTGATCGTCGCGGTGACGAGGGCCCGGGACCCCGCACGGACGCGTCCGGGCTGGACGCCGACACGCATTCTCGGCAGTACCTCGAGGTCGACGAGGTCGGACGAGATCTGGTTGGCGGCGACCCGCGCCCGCAGCCGGCCGCCCGCGAGAGCCTTGATCCCGCCGGTATAGGCCCCGGTGTCGGATGCGACGAGCGGCAGGACGTCCTTCCAGTCGCTGCTCCCCCCGGCCTGCCGGAGCTGTACCACCACCGGCGTGCCGGGATAGCTCGACTGCCCCGAGAGCGTCACGTTGGAGCCGTACACAGCCTTGGCCGGGACGGCCTTGAGCGACACCGTCCCGGAGGCCTTGAGCTCGACGATGCCGGAGGTGTTGGGCCGCGAGCCGGTCTGGACGTAGCTGTACCGGCCGGCCCTTCCGTCGAAGCGGAACTGGAAGCTGCCTCCGGGCGCGATCGCGCCGCTCTCGAACGGAGCGCGCGACGACGTGACTCCGCGCGCAATCGAGTCGGCGTTGGTGAACACGACCGTGTCGCCCCACTCGACGGTCACCGTCGCCGGGTTCGGACCACTGGCCGTCAGCGACACGGTCGCAGTTCCCGCCAGCGCGAAGCCGGCGGCGAAGAGTGCGCCGCCGGCGAGTGCCGCGAGGAGCCTTCCCACCTTCATCCCCGCCCTCTTTATAGGCTTTGTCATGGCCAGTGTCCACTCCGAAGCTCACGGTCGTCGGTCTCGACGCTGCGACGTTCAGCGTCATCGACCCTCTTCTGGAGGCGGGCGAGCTCCCGAACCTCCGTAGGCTGCGCGAGGCGGGCGCAGGGGGAGTCCTTCGCTCGGTGACGCATCCTCTGACGCCGCACGCGTGGGCGACGATGACGACCGGGGTCAATGCGGGGCGTCACGGGATCTGGGACTTCACCGAGCGCGGCGAGGGCGGCTATCACCTGCGCCTCGTGAACGGCAGCTACCGCCGGGCGCCCGCCGTCTGGGACCGCCTCTCCGGAACAGGCGTACGGTCGGGCCTCGTCAGCATCCCGTTCACGTGGCCTGCACCGAGGATCGACGGATGCGCGATCGCGGGCTTCGATGCCGCGGACCGTGACGAGGGGTTCACCACCCCGGCGACCCTCCTGGCCGAGATCCGCGAGCGGTTCGGACCGCTCGTCCTCGATCACCGGTTTCCGATCGGCCGGGACGGCATGCTCGATCTCGATCTCGTGCGACGTGCAGCCGAGCAGAAGGTCGAGATCGCACGCTGGGTCGTCGATCGCTTCGAGCTCGATCTGCTCTTCGTCGTCTTCATGGCGGCCGACCACGTCCATCACCTCTGCTGGGACGATTGGGAGCGCCGCAAGACCGAGAGTCTCGTCGCGGACGTGTACCGGGTCCTCGACGAGGCCGCCGGAGCGCTCGCGGACGGCGCAGGACCGGACGGGGACGTGCTCGTCGTGTCGGACCACGGCGGAGGTGAGCTGAAGGGCGTCGTCAACCTCAACTTCTTCCTGGAGAGCCGCGGCTTCCTCGTCTACCGGGGCGGCGGCGCGGCGCTCGGACGGCGAGCCGCGCACCGCGTCTTCGACCTCAGGCGGGTTGTGCCCGAGCGCCTCCGCACGTCGGTGAAGCGGGCGCTGCCGGCGCTCCGCGAGCGGGCGTACGAGGCGACCTCGTATACGACCGTCGACTGGTCGCGCACGCGCGCGTTCGCGTACGGGACGTTCGGGAACGTCGTGATCAACGTTCGCGGCCGCGAGGCCGAGGGGATCGTCGATCCCGACGAGTACGGGGCGGTCCGGGACGAGATCGCCGACGCGCTGAACGAGCTTCGAGGGCCGAACGGGGAGCACATCGTCAAGGCTGTGCACCGCCGCGAGAATCTCTTCTACGGGCCCGAGCTCTCGAAGGTTCCCGATCTCGTCGTCGAGTTCGACGACTACGCCTGGCTGGGCAAGGGCAACCTCCAGTCGAGGAGCGACTCCCTCTGGGACAGGATCGAGATCGAGCCCGGGAGCGAGCACGCGTACGTGGGCAGCCATCGCACCGAGGGCATCGTCCTCCTGGCGGGGCCGTCGGCGGCGGTTGGGCGCACGATTCACGCCGACATCGCCGACATCGCACCGACCATGCTCTACCTCCTCGGCCGGCCGGTGCCAGGCGGCCTGGACGGGCGGGTGCTCGAGGAAGCGCTCGACCCCCGGCTGCTCGAGCGCCGTCCGCCCGAGTACTCGTACGAGGAGGACGAGGAGCTCGTGTCCGGCGCCGAGAGCTACTCCGAGGAGGACGAGAAGGTCGTCGAAGAGCGGCTTCGTGCCCTCGGCTACCTCGAGTAACCGGACGGCGCCTCGCGCCGCCTAGGTCATCGGCACCTGGCGGAGGACCTTCGGGGCGACCCGGTCGAGGATCTCCGTGAGGCTCTCGCCGGTGCAGGTGATGCCGTGGTTGCGCAGGCCGATGACCGCGTGCGCCGGGTCGGGCTCCCGGTCGACGAGCTCGGACACCGCGACCGCGAGCTCGTGCGTCCCGCACGGGTAGTTGACGTCGGTGGCGGCGATTCCCTCCATCCAGGCGTGCACGTGGAGGATCGCGCCGACGTCGGGGTGGCGCCGGTAGATCATCCAGTGCTCGATCGCGTCCACGGACACGCGCCGGGGCTCGATCCCGGGCGGAACGGAGAGGACGATGACGCCGCGCTCCTCGTCGTAGTCCTTGACCAGCAGGATGTCGCTGCCCACCACCTCGAGCTTCGACTTGTCGACGCCGGACGCGCTCATCCAGAAGCGGGTCTCGTCCCTGCGCGCGGACAGGTTGCCGTACGAGAGCCCGCCCACCGAATAGAGGCGCATGACGTGGCGCAGGTCTCGCCCGGAGAGGTACTGCTCGACCGGGAAGGGCGAGGGCAGGAGGTCGAGCTCGTCGAGCCGCTTCCCTGCTGCGCCGATGTCGACCGTGATCTCGTCGCCGTCCCAGAGCTCGGGCTCGAGGTCGGGGATCCACTCGTTGTCGATGACGAGCCGCGAGGTCGCGAGCGGTGCGAGCCGGTCGTAGATCTCGCCGGGGTCGTCGCCGACGTGGTACGTCCCCTGCTCCATCGTCGTGAACCAGACGCCCTGGCCTGCGACGTGGAGGAGGACGACGTTCGAGAGCGTGCGGACGAGCATCGGATAGCTGGCCTTGAGCGCGTCCTCCGGCGCCTCGGGCAGCTCGTAGAACGCCGCAGAGTACGTGCCGCGCGACGAGCGCCGGAACGCCTTCGGGTCCTCCGGGTCGAACATGTTCAGGACGAAGTCCGCGTCGGCGACGTCGTCGACGAGGACGAAGTCGGCCTTCTCGAACTCCTTGCCGATCGAGCGCACCCACTCCTCGTGCGTCGGAGACGTGGAGGTCCCCCAGATCGCGTACCTGCGCACGAGCCCGAGTCTAGTCGAGGTCAGCGGAAGAGGTCCCGCTCCCGCGGCATCAGGAGGTCGGCTCCGCGGCCGTCTCCTCGCACGTCCAGGCCGCGGACGATCGCGGCGGGCACGCCTCGGGTCTTGCCCAGGACGAGCTCGGCGGCGCCGGCGATCTCGTCGGCGACTGCGATCTCGGTCGCGTGCAGCTCGTAGCCGGCGGCGTCGCGCTGCCCGCTCAGGTCGTTGAGCGGCGCGATGCCCGCGACCCCGAGAGCGACGTCGGTCGTCCCCCGGCGCCAGGCGCGGCCGAAGGAGTCGGACACGATCACGCCCACGTCGATCCCGGTCAGCTCGACGACGCGGCCGCGGATTCGCCCGGCCGACGCATCGGGGTCGAGGGGGAGCAGGACGAGCGTCTCCGGCCCCTTCGCGTTCGAGGCGTCCACCCCAGCCGAGGCGCAGACGAACCCGTGGCGCGTCTCCGCGATCACGAGCGGCGGGCGGCTGCGCAGGATCTCGCGGCTCTCGCGGAGGATCACCTCCATCCGCCGTGGATCGCTCTCCCCCGCGAGCTCAAGAGCTCGTGGGGAGGGCTCGATCCCCGAGAGGCGAACCACGCGGCCCTCGACCTTCGAGACGGCCTTCTGGGCGACGACCACGACGTCGCCGTGCTCGAGCCCGCCGGCGCGGCCCGCCGCCTCGACGAGCAGCGCAGCGAGATCGTCCCCCTCGTCGAGCTCGGGGATCCCGCCCAGCGGGACGACGCGCACCTCGCCGGTCAACCGAGGCCCGTGACCCGGATTCCGGCGTGGCCGCGGTACCGCTTGTTCAGGTTGACCAGAACCGCCGTCAGGCCCTCGAGTGTGCGCGCGCTCGCGAGCGGGCCCGCGTCGATGGCGCGCCCGGCGACGAGCCTTCCGGCCAGCTGGAGCGCCAGCGCCTTCGCATCGGGATCGTCACCGCACACGAGAGCGTCCTGGTCGGGCGGCTCCTCGTCGCCGAGGCTCGACGCGGCGAGCGAGTGCAGGCCCGCCACGACGGGTGCGTCGAGCTCGTCCTGGATCCGCTCGGCGAGCGACCTCGCCTCCGTGCACGGGAGCACGCCGCCTTCCGCGAAGCGAAGCTCCGACGCCACGGACAGAACCGGCGTCGTGCCGATCGCGCCGCAGAGTTCCCGTGCCGTCTCGAGAGCCCCGTCTGCATTCGTCGCGAGTACGACCAGGTCGCACGCGCGCACGGCGGCGGCGTTCGTGGCCCCCTCGACGCCGAGCTCCGCCGCCGCCGCGGCAGCCCGCTCTGCGCTGCGCGAGCCGATGACGACCTCGTACTCTGCCTCCCGCAGGCGCCTGGCGAGAGCCGTCCCGAACGGCCCGGTCCCGCCGACCACTGCTACGCGCACGCCGCCTCCAGCGCGACCTGGGCGAGCCGGCGTTCGGACTCGGGGCCGGACATGCGCGTCCGGGTGACGACGAGCTCGACCGGAGCCTCGGCGGGCGCATCCGCCTCGTCGATCACGAGAGCGTCGATCAGGCCCGCGTACAGCTCGGCCACGTGGCGGGGCGTGGTGCCGCCGGTCATGCGCGAGAGCATACGGTCGAGCGGTCCGGTCACCGCCTTGCCGCCGACGAGCGGGCTCATCGCGATGCAGCGGGCTCGGCGCCGCTCGATCGCCGCGCGAATCCCCTCCACGGCCAGGATCGGGCCGACCGAGAGGAACGGGTTGCTCGGGGCGAGGAGGAGGGCGTCTGCCCGGTCGAGCTCCTCGAGCACGCCGGACGCCGGCCGCGCCTCGCCGGCGCCCTCGTAGGCGACGCCGTCGACCTCGTCAGCGTGGCCGCGGCCGACGAACCACTCCTGGAAGGTGAACGGCCCCGCGGGCGTCGAGACGCTCGTCCGTAAGCGGTCGTCGGTCGCGGGGAGGATCCGCGCGGCAATCCCCGCCCGCTTGCAGAAGTCCTCGGTGATCGCTGACAGCGGCTCGCCGTCCCGAAGCCTGTGCGTCCTCACGAGGTGCAGGCCGAGGTCCCGGTCGCCGAGGCGGAACCAGCGCTCCCCGCCCCAGGCTGCGGCCGTGGCGAGGGCGTTCCAGGTCTCGTCCGCCCGTCCCCAGCCCCGCTCGTCGTCGATCAGGCCGGCCAGGGCGTAGAGCAGGCTGTCGAGATCGGGCGAGACGTGAAGGCCGAGGATCTCCAGGTCGTCGCCGACGTTGCCGACGACGGTCAGCTCCCCCGGGGAGAGCGCTGCCTGCAGCCCGCGTGCGAAGCGTGCGCCCCCGCCGCCTCCGGACAGCAGGACGACCTTCACGCGTGGACGGCGAGGAGAGCGCGCGTGCGCGGGCCGAGTCGCCCGGCGAGCCGCTCGAGGTCCTCGTCGGAGTCGACATCGGCCTCCAGCTCGGGGATCGAGACCCTTGCGTACGGCGCGTGTGCGCGGAAGCGGTCGGCGCTGCACGGCCCGTAGAAGGGCACGAACGCAGCCGGGTCGGGAAGCGAGAGCGCGTTCGTGGTGCCGTCGTCTGCCTCGACGAGCGCCAGGCCGGCGGCGGCGAGTCGGCGAAGCGCGTCCGGCGTGGCGCAGGGCAGGTCCGCGTTCACGACGAGCGCGGGCCCGGAGACCCCGCGAAGCCCGGCCTCGACGGCGGCCCCGAGCCCCTCTCCCGGATCCGGGACCGCCTCCGCCCCGGCCGGCACGACCGACGGATCGTCGGTCACGACGATCACGTGCCCGACCTCGAGCGCTGCCTCCACGACATCACCGAGCATCGCGACGGCGACACCTGCGCGGAGCTCCGGCGACAGCCGTCGCTTCGCGTCGCCGCGGTAGGGAACGACGATCGCCGGCACCCGCCGAAGGGTAGTCGCGGCGCCCGGCTATGCGGCGTGCGAGGCCCCCGGGCCGAGGTCGATCTCGGGGGAGATCTCGGCGTCGAGGCCGGTGACGGAGGGCCCGGTGTCGGAGGCGCCGGGGCCCGACGTCGACCACTCGTGGACGTCGAACCAGTGCGAGTCGCGGAGAGCGTCGCAGACCTCGGTGTCGGTGTGCGCCGGGTTGAAGACGTGCTTCTCGAGGTCGCAGCAGATCTCGACGTCCGCGAGCGAGACGCAGGTCATCCGCGCGAGCACGTCTGCCGGAAGCTGCGCCTCCGCCACCGTGTAGTGCTTGAACTGGAGGTCGGGGTCGAGCTCCATGAGCTCGGGCCAGTCGGGACAGGTACGCGCGACGCTCATCGAGAGGGGTTCTTCTCCTCCACCGTCCAGCTCCCTTCAAAGCGGACGACTCCCCGTTCGTCGCCTCCAGGGTAGACGACGAAGACGAGCGCGTCGTCGAGCCAGTGGTAGAGCCGCTCGCCGCTCTCGTCGGTGAGACCGAGCCGGAGGTGGAAGCGGCCGTCCGCGAGCGGCAGCTCGCCGATCTCGAAACGGACCGAGCGCGCGCCGTTCCCGCGCGTCCAGCCGATCGCGCGCAGGTCCACGGCCTCGCCGGCGACGAGCGTCCCCGCGTCGTCGCGGAGCTCGAGCTGGAGGCGTGGCGGCGGGACGCCGTCCACGGCATCGACCTCGAGGCGGAGCACGAAGGGCTCGCCCGACCGGAACTGGAGGCGCTCGGAGCCCTCCTCGCCGACGAGGACGGCGGACGAGATCGTCGCCTCGCCCGAGCCCCACTCGCGGAGGCCGGCGCCGCGCTCGGCCGGATCGATCTCGTCGGCGAGCGCTCGGCGATACCGGGCGACGGCCTCGCGGGTCGGCCCGTCGAACGCGACGTGCCCGGCGTCGAGCAGCACGGACCGCTCGCAGAGGCGCTCGACCGCGGAGGCGTCGTGCGAGACGAACACGATCGTCCCACCCTCCTGCTTGAAGCGGAAGATGCGGCCGAAGCACTTGCGCTGGAACGCCTCGTCGCCGACGGCGAAGACCTCGTCGAGCAGCAGCACGTCGGCGTCGAGGAACGCAGCGATCGCGAATCCGAGCCGCATCGTCATCCCCGACGAGTACGTGCGGACGGGACGGTCGATGGCGTGCTCGAGCTCGGCGAACCCGACGATCTCGTCGAAGCGCTGCCTGATGTCGGCCCGGCGAAGGCCCTGGATCGCGCCGTTCAGAAAGACGTTCTCGCGCCCGGTGAAGTCCGGGTGGAACCCAGCGCCGAGCTCGAGCAGGGATCCGATCCGGCCCCCTGCGACCACGCGGCCCGTGGTCGGCTTGATGATCCCCGCGATCAACCGCAGGAGCGTCGTCTTCCCCGACCCGTTGCGGCCGATGAGCCCCACGGCCTCACTCCGGGCGACGTCGAGCGTGACGTCGTGGAGCGCCCACACGTCCGTCGCCTCGGTCCGCCCCCGCTGGACGAAGAGGTCCTTCAGCGTCCGCGCCTCGCGCGCGTAGACGCGAAACCTGCGCGAGACCCCCTGCACGCTGATCTCGCCCGGCTGCATGGCTTCTAGAGTAGAGAGCAATGGGCGACCACGTTGCGGCCGCGAAGCGGCCGCCTCCAGGGATCTTCGCGCGGTCGGGATCTGCTCGGCAGACTCCGGCCTTGCGCAGGTGATGGAACGCGTCGGCGAGCACCCCATTCCGGCCGGGCCGCTGGCGGTGCGCTGGCGAGCGTACGAGCTCGAGCCACCGCGCGCAGGGGTCACGGGCTCTGCCCGGCTGTTGCTGGAGAACGCCGGCACGGCGCCCTGGCGCTCGCGCGGGCGCGAGGGTGTCCAGCTCGCCTACCACTGGCTGGATTCGCTCGGGAACCCGATCGTGTGGGACGGGACCCGGACCCCGTTCCAGCGCGTGATTCAGCCGGGCGAATCCGTCGAGATCGAGCTGCCCGTGTCCGCGCCGCGGCCGCCGGGGAGCTACCGGCTCGCCTTCGACCTCGTCGAGGAGCACCGGTTCTGGTTCCAGGAGGTCGGATCGGCTGCGCTCGACGTTCCCGTCGACGTGCGCCCAAGGATCGCCGAGCGCCGGCTCGGGGTCGTCGTCCACGGAGACCTCGACGCGGAGACGGACAAGGCTCTCGCCGAGCAGCAGGAGGCGCTCGTGGGCGAGGGCGCGCTCGCGGTCGCGCACCTCGTGCCCGGCGCCGTTCCTGCACCCGACTGGTCGCGGCTCGTGCTGGACGCGCACGAGGAGGGCTTCGCGGCGGTCGGGGCCGCGATCGAGCCCGCGTCCCGCGGCGACCGCAAGCGCCTCGCCCGCTGGGCCCCGGGCGGCGGCCGAAACCCCCGCTTCGAGCACGCGCTGCTCCTCCCCTCGGCGCTGAGCGGCGTCGAGCTCGATTCCCACGAGGGTCTTCCCGCGTACCTCGGCGGCGACGGCCTCTTCGAGGGCCGGGCCGTGATCAGGCTTCGGCGTCGCAGCAGCTGAAGGCGGCTGGGGCAGATGACGATCGTCGAGAGCTCCAGGAGATCGTCGGCCTGTACGACGACGGCGTAACGACGCCCGTACTGAACGTGGCCGCGACTGCAGCGAAGGTTGATCTCGTGGACATCACCGCGAACCACGAAGCTGCTCCATCAGCGCCGCGACCTGCTGCGCCTCGCGAACGTATTCGGGGTTCCGTGCGAGGCTTTTCGCCTCGGCGGCGAGCCCGGCTCGCCGGCGGTCTCGGGCCGCAGTCTCTGCGATCGCCTGACGCGCGGCCTCCGCGCGGCTTATGCCGCGGCGGCGCGCGATCTCGTCGAGCGACGCAAGGCCATCGTCTCCGAGTCGGAGCGAGAGCGGGGGTGATGCCATACGTTCACTGCAGCCCGTTCTGCACTACAGAATGTGCCGAAAGCATCACACTTCGACGGCGATCCGGTCGTCGGAACGGCTGAAGACGAGCGCGCCGAGCGCGAGCGCCAACGGCGCCGCGATCAGCGTGTAGAGCGCGTCACCGGCCGCCGGGAGCTCGCCGTAGAACAGCACGGCGCGCATCGACTCGATGGGCGGCGTGAGGAAGTTGACCCAGTGGACGAGGAAGTCGAACACCGGATACTCGTCGACGCCTGGGAGCTGGTCGAGGCTGTACAGGACCGGCGTCAGGAAGAACCAGGGCAGGAGGAGCGCCTGGAGCACGTGCTCCACGTCCCGGTAGAGCGCGTTCAAGGAGGCGATCGCGAGCGCGAAGCCCGCGACGAGGCACGCGAAGAGCGCGCCGAGCGGAAACGCCAGCCAGGCCGTCGAGCGGGCCTCGGGCAGCGTCGCGACGCTGAGGACGAACACGACCGCGAGCATCACGGCGAAGCCGACAAGATGCGTGCCGACCACCGAGAGAGGCACGAGCTGGCGCGGGAAGCGGACCTTGCGGATGAGGTTGGCGTTCTCGACGAGGCTCCGCGACGAGGCCTGCGAGCCCGTCGAGAAGAAGACCCAGGCGGGAAGCCCGCAGAGGAGGAAGAGCCAGTAGTCGCCGCTCCCGACCTCGGCCACGCGCCAGAGCACCGAGAAGACGAGGAGGTAGACGGCCATGAGCACGACCGGGTGCAGCAGCGACCACGTGAGCCCGAGGACCGATCCCTTGTACTTCGCGCGCAGGTCGCGCCGGAAGAGGCTCCCGAAGAGCTCGCGGTAGCGGTAGACATCCGTGTAAACCGTCACGCCGCAGATCTTGCCTCAGAGTGAACATCGTGCACTCGCCGACGCACGGGGCAGCTCACGCTCGAGGCGACCTCTACGGTACGTAGTACGGGTAGATGCCGGGAGGCACGCCCTGAGCATCTCCTGCAAACCCGCGGCGCCTGTAGCCCGGCGGCACGCCGCACGTCAAGCCCACGCCTTCCACGAAGCTCGCCGGGACAGCGCCCTCGTAGGCGGGGTCACGAAGCGGCTGCTGGAAGAGAAGATTGAGGAAGGCGCCGTTCAGGCAGTAGCCGAACCGGGGCTCGCCGGCTGCGGGAGCAGCCTCTTCGATCGGCACGAGAGCACCCTCTACCTCACCCGGGTGCGCCGCCGAACCACGGACGAAATCGAGCCGGGTCAACCTGACGATCCCGCCCGGCACGATGTCGAAGACGCAACTGCCGTCGGCTGACGGGTGCGGTGCCCCGATCGAGCCACTCCACCGCCTGCTCGGCGGGATCCCGATCGTGGCCCGCCCGAATCCCGGAGTGAACAGGGTCACTTTGCGGGCACCTCCCTCCGCGAAGAGCGTGAACTCGAGTGCCCCGCGGTCGCAGCTGAACACCTTCACCCGCGCGCGTTTGGTCACGTAGCCGCTCTGCCCCATACCCGTCGCGCGCAGCTCGAGCGCCGGCCGACCATTCGTGCGCCAGAGCATGAGGGGCCCTGCGAAGCCATCCTCTCGGATCGTGGCGACGCGCTCGCCGCGGACCGTGAGTCGGCTCCCTGTGACGATCAGGCGCTCTCGAATCTGCGTGCCGTCGGCACGGACGAGACCTCCGTCCGAAAGCACGCGGAGGCGGGGCGCCCGGCCGCCGGGCAGGCCGGGCAGCGAGGTGCGCCCGGGCAGGGCTGCCACGGCCGTGAGCCGCTCGTTCCAGAACGCCTGATGCCAGACGTCGTTCCAGAGCTGAGCATCGTCGTAGAGGAACAGGACCGGCCCATCCGCGACCCCGTCGATCCATGATCGCGAGGCATTTCCAAAGAACGCCGCCCGATGGGTCCCGGTGCGGTCCTCGAGCTCGAGTTGAGCCGCGATCGACGTGGCGGCGAGGGCCGCCACGATTCCGACCGCGAGCCAGGCGAGGGCACGGCGTGGGAGAAGCACGGTCGCCAGGAGGACGCCGACGACGGCAACCGACCACACGAGCTCCGGCTCCCAGCTGGAGCCCCAGTCGAGCAGCTCGAGCAGCGGCACGGTCATGAACGCGTCGTATGTCGCCTCGCCTCCCGAGATCAGGTCGCGGACCGGGAGGAGAACCGCGGGCGCCGCCACGAGGAGCGCCACGACGGAGGTCGCCGGCTGCGGGCGCGGGGCTCCCCGAGCCAGCCAGACGGCGAACGCAACGAACAACGCGGGCGCGGCGGAGACCAAGTTGCGCTCCGCGAGCCGCCCGAAGTAGACGGACGCGAAAGCGCCGACCATGACGATCGTGAGCAGAGCGTAGGTCAGGGCCGCAGCTAGAAGCGCCTGGACGGCGGGGTCATGCTCTTCTCCTCGCCACGCGGACGTCGCCATGATCAGCGCCGCGACCATCGGTGCGAAGACGAGGACGAGGACGAAGTCGCCCGCGGTACGCCAGGTCCAGCCCAGGACCTCACCGGCGTCGAACTCGGCGCCCGCGGCCTCCTGGTAAGCGCCCAGCGTGCTCGCCTCGGTCATTGAGCGCAGCAAGATCCAACCGACCGCGAGCACGCCGAGCGCGCCCAGCATCGGCACGAATCTCCGTATGACGCCGGTGTCGCGTGCGAACCAGGCCAGGAGCAACACGGACGCGACGAAGGTGGGCACCAGCACGATCCCCTGGAAACGGGCCATGACGGCAAGGGCGATCGCACCGACGGCGAGCAGCTGGGCCGCGGTCGTCCCTGTCTCGAGCGCGCGGGCCAGCAGCCAAAGCACGAGGAGCGCCGCCGGGAGGAAGGCGGCCTCGGTCATCATCAACCCCGAGTAGGCAAGAGCGGGCAGCGCCGCGCTGCATCCCGCTGCGAGCAGCGCCCAGCGCGGAGCCGCCATTCGCCGGGCCCAGACGTAGGAGATCGCTGCGATCGAGGACACGAGAATCGCCTGGGCTGCCTTAAATACGACCTGCCCCGTCTCCACGTCGAACACATGGAGCGGCAGGCCGACGAGGAGCGGATAGAGGCCGTAGAAGGGAGCGCTCCCATCGAAGAGGCGCAAGTCGCCGGTCTCCCAGAACGAGCGCCCTGAGAGCGCGTACAGCATCTCGTCCGGAGCGATCCAGGGATTGTCGAGCGCGAGCGACGCCGCGAAGCGGACGACTGCCGAGCAGGCCACGAGCAGGATGAGCGCGATGCCCGGCGAGATCGGCCGGCTGCCCCGCGCGACTTCCTGGTCGGGCCGTCCTCCGGTCGTCGCGGCAGGGCCGTAGTCGGGTTCGTACACGGGCGACACTTCGGGAGACGAGGCTCCCGCACGACGGCGGGCGGACTTCGGAGGGGTGATTGGCGAAGGTAGCAGTCGTCGAAGACGGCGTCTTCCTGATCGTACGGTTGACGTGGCCCGGCGGGGGGCTCGACTACCCTTTCGTGGCTGTGGCTGCGACCGCGATCGCCTTCCCGCACGCCCCTCGGGCGGCACTCGCAGAGGAGGCGAGCGCGAGGAGCGTGGACAGTGCACGGCGCACGGACGCGCGGCGAGCGCGAATCGGGTTGGAAGCATTCCTGCCGCGAGCGCCGTCAGGCACGGACGGAGCCGGGCGTTCACCCCAGGAAGTGCTGCGCACTTTCCGGGGAACGCGAGAAACAGACCCGGCGGGAGCCGGTGACGGTGAGGGGCGTGCGTGAACGCGATCGTCGCCCTCGCCGCGTTCGGCGTCACCTTCGCTGTCCTCTGGGCGCTTCTCCGCTCGCCGCTCCGCGGGCGCCTCGTGGCGGTGCCGACGGGCGAGCGCTGGCACGAGCAGCCGACCCCGACCTTCGGCGGGATCGGGATCTTCGCGGGCCTCGGCGCCGGCGTGCTCGTCGGTCTCGGCGCAGGCGTCGTGGACTGGAGCACCGAGCTTGCGGGGATCCTCGCGGGGCTCGCGATCGTCTTCGTCGCGGGTCTCGTCGACGACCTGCGTCATCTGAGCCCGCTCGCCAAGCTCGGCGCCCAGGTCGTCGCGGCCGTGATCGTCCTGACGACGGGTCTCCACGTGGAGATCGTCGAGAACGAGATCCTGGCCTGGGGGATCGGGCTGCTCTGGCTCGTGGGGATCACGAACGC